>ENA-ORBV01017992-ORBV01017992.1-microbial-mat-metagenome-genome-assembly--contig:-NODE-17992-length-10034-cov-5.393090_pt1 | contig 10034 bp, 8 predicted proteins | sample MGYA00237777_ERZ505514 | MGnify/ENA primary metagenome ERZ505514 (study PRJEB26160, sample SAMN06269048) | microbial mat metagenome | isolation source: Oligotrophic lake microbial mat | place... | reverse complement strand
CTCTATTCGTCGGCAGCGTCAGATGTGTATAAGAGACAGCCAATATCATTCTGGAGTTGCCGCAAGGGGCCACGGTCGACGAGACCCTGGCGGTGGTGAGGCAGCTCAACGCGATTGCCGGACGCTACGCCACCGCCGATGGTCCGATCGACAATGTGCTGTCGATCCTCCCCGGCTTTGCCAATCCTGGCGCGGTCAATGCCGGATTCGTTATGCTGCGTTTCAAGCCGTGGTCGCAACGCTCGATATCCCAGCAGACGGTGACGGCAGCCATCGCCAAGGAATTGCGCGGCATCAACGGCGCTTTCGTCTTCGCGCGGAATCCGGAAAGCTTCGGCATCCGCGACTTCGGCCAGAGCCTGCAGGTCGTGGTCGGGGCCGAGGACCACCCCAAGGTTCGCGCCTATGCCGCACAGCTCGCCAAGGCCCTGCGCGAGGACCCGCGTTTCACCAACGTGCGCGACGAGGTCGAACTGACCAAGCCGCAGCTGTCGGTCGATGTCGACCGCGACCGCATGGCCGTCCTCGGCCTGACCGCCAGCGACGTCGGCGACGCCCTGGCCATCGCCTTCGGCGAGCGCAAGGCGACCACGGTTGAGGATCGCGGGCAGCAGTACGATGTCATCATCCAGGTCGAGCGGGAACTCCGCCGCGTCCCCGGCGATCTAGACCGCATTCATCTCCGCAGCCGGACCACAGGTGAACTGGTGCCGCTGTCGGCAGTTGTCCAGCTTCGTGAGGAGGGGGTGCCCAAAGAGCTGCGCCGGGTCGACCGCCGTTCTGCCGTCACGGTCAGCGCCGCGCTTGCCCCTGGCCTGGCGGTTGGCGACGCAGTCGAGGCGGTGCGCGCCATTGCCGCAGCAAACCTGCCGCAGAGCGCCGCCCTCAGCTGGGCCGGCCAAGCCAAGGAATTCGTCGAAACCGCTGGTGGCCAGCAGCTAATGTTCGCCGCTGCGATACTGATCGTGTTTCTCGCCCTGGCCGCTCAGTTCGAAAGCTGGATCCATCCGGCGATCATCATCGTCACGGTGCCGCTGGCGACCACCGGCGCGCTCAGCGCGCTGTGGGTGACCGGCCAGTCGAACAACATCTACAGCCAGATCGGTGCAATCATGCTGATCGGTCTGGTGGCCAAGAACGGTATTCTACTGGTCGAATTCGCGAACCAGTTGCGAGCCTCCGGTCGCGATTTGGCCACCGCCGCCCGCGAGGCCGCCGTCGTCCGGCTGCGTCCGATCCTGATGACGTCAATCGCCATGGTTGCCGGCTCGATCCCGCTCGCCCTGCACAGCGGCGCAGGCGCCGAGGCGCGCCAGGCCATTGGCACGGTAATCATCGGCGGCCTGACCCTGTCGACCGTCTTGACCCTCTACGTCGTCCCGGTGTTGTACGTCCTGCTCGCCCGCTTCGCCCGCCCGGCCAACGCCATGGGCGAGGAACTGGATAGGTTGGAACGCGACGTTCCCGACCGCTGAGATCAGACCGGCGCTGTCGCCCAGACCTGGCGATAGACGGTTTCCAGACTGGCCGCTAGTCGTGGCCCGAAACCGGGCACCACCAGTGCCGCCTGCGTGCGGGTTCGTCTGGTCAGTTCAGCCCGCGCCTGGTCGTCCCGGCAGAGTCTCAGGATGTGGCGCTCGTAATCGTCTAGTCCGTCGCGGATGCAGTCGTGCAGGCCGAGCGTGCTCAGCATGCTGGCCGCAACCCGGGCATGGACGCACTGCCCGGACGGTGTGATCACCGGCAGCCCCAGCGTCAGCGCCTCGCCAGCCGTGCTGTGGGCGCCGTAGGGGTGGTTGTCGAGGAACAGATCGGCCAGGGCCAAGCTTGCCAGATAGCGCGCGTGGTCGGGTTGGAATCGCCAGAAGCACAGCTGTCGTTCACTGACACCGCGATCGGCGGCGTAGGCGCGGATGCCGGCCTTGGCGGCATCGTCCAGAGCATCCAGCCACAGCACTACGCGAGGTTCGGCCAAGGCGATGCGTAGCCAGGCGTCCACCACCGGCGGCCGGACCTTGTGCGGAGTGTGCGGGCAGGCGAGGACAATGGCATCGTCGGCTAGACCGGCGTCAGCGCGCGTGACGGTCGGCATGACACCGTCGGCTCCAAGAATCGGATGATAGCAGTGTGGCAGCCTGATGAGCGGTTCGGTGAAGGTCTGCCCGCTCGTTTCCGGACAGGCGACCACATCAAGGATGTACGCGTCGTACCAGCTGCCAGCCGTCCCGGTCGGACAGCCCAGCCAGAGAATCTGCGCTGCCGCCGGCCGGCCCGCCAGGATGCCGTAGCGATTGCGCGTCGTCGCGCCGGCGAGATCGACCAGCACATCCACCCCGGCCTGCTGCAGCCGCGCGATGGCCTCGGCGTCGCTCAAGGTACACAGATCGAGATGTTCGTCAGCGAACCCGCGAACCCGCCGCGCCAACGTATCGTCGGCAGGCGGGGACAGTCCGGCAGTGATCAAACGCACCTGCGCCCGGTCGTGATGCGGCAGCACGCCAAGCAGCATGCGCGCCACCGGATGCTCGCGCAGGTCGGGCGACAGATAGCAGACGGTCAGGCGTTCGCGATCTGCCTGGCGACGTGGACGCGGGACGCTGACCGGGTTGGCGGCAGCCACCCGGCGGGTCGCCTCGGCCAGGACGACAGGATCATCCCAAGTGTAGGCGCAGTCCATCAGGCTGGGATCCGGCCCCCCAGTTCCGTTTACACGTCGTAGCCGTTGCTCTGCGCCTGTTGCGTCGTCCCAATCGGATGCACGGGCCTTGGCATCGGCCCAGGTGCAGGTCGCTCCGGCATGCCCGGGCTGGATCGCCAGCAGGCGTTCGGCGTAGGTGCCTGCGGCACGGTGCTGCAAGCCCTCGCTGGCGATAACGCAGGCATGCCAGAGCAGATCCGGATCCTGGCCGTGCCGCTTTGTGGCCTGCTCCAGGGTGACCAGAACCTGGTTGGTCTCACCCAGTTGGCGTTGCGCCCGGATCAGGGTCATCCACGGGTCTGGCCGGGGATCACCGGACCGGATCACGCGTTCGGCCAGCATGACTGCGTCCTGAGCTGACCCCGCCTCCAACGCTGCCTCTGCCAGCAACGTAGCTGCCTCGAACTGGCGTGGATCCCGCTGGGTTGCCCGCCGCCAACTGGCCACTGCTGTGGCTCGGTCGCCCGTCATCCACTGTAGTCGGCCCAGAATGGTCAGGGCATCGGGCTGGTTGGGATCGGCCTGCAAGATAGGAACGATGGTGGAAAAGGCCTGATCCAACTGTCCCGCCGTCAGATGGCTGTGCGCAGCCTGCAACTGCTGGATGTGGTTCTGCTCGACCATGAGCGGGTCTTCGTTGCTGCCCACGTCAGGGCAAGCGACTGACAAAAAACGGCAGCCGAGCAACCCGTTCTGTCGGTCGCCGGCATGCATTCGCTGTAAGTCCTTGCCTGTACCAGCCAAGTTGGTCTTGCACGCTGGATCGGGTTGTGCTATCACTCTGTCCAGCAACCCATTCCAACCAGGAGACGCTACCATGCGCAAAGGCTTCACACTTATCGAGCTGATGATCGTCATCGCGATCATCGCCATCATCGCGGCCATCGCGATCCCGAACCTCCTCGAATCGCGGGTCACCGCGAACGAAGCGGCAGCCAGCGCTTCGATGAAGTCGGGTATCTTCCCGGCTCAGACACAGTTCCAGGGCGGCGGCTACCTCGATCTTGACAGCGACAACGTTGGCGAGTTCGGCACGCTGCGCATGCTTGCTGGCCTGGAGCCGACCAACCGCTTCGCTACCGGTTCGATCAAAGTTCTGACCGGTCCTTTGGCTGCGGCCAACGCCTACAGCGGCGCAAGCGCCACGAACGCCCCGACCATGGGCCAGGCAGCAAACTTCAAGTTTGCCGCCTTTACCGCGTCTGAGACCGACACGACGGAAAACACGATTCTTCCGGGTGGTCTCCGCGTTGAAAGTCTCTCCACGGCTGTTCCGACTATTGCTGCGACGAGCAGCGCCAATAATGGCGAACGGCTCTGGTTTGTCTCTGCTGCCCCTTCCGATTGGGGCTCGGCCGGTCGCCGTGTATTCTGCATGTCTGGTGATGGCCAGGTGCGGACGACTCCGCTTAACGCTCTCGTTTCCAATCTCTATGGCGGCGCGGCCGCCACGTCCGGCCCGGCCAACGGCCTGCCCGCGACTGGCGCGATTCTTGCTGCCATAATTGGTACCTACTTCAATGGTGTGACCCTTGGTGTGTTGACCACGACCGCCCTTGCCATTACCACAATGGACGGCAATCCTACATCAAACGCCAACTTCCCGGTCTACACGAAGTAGTTCCTCGGTGTTGTATTGAGCCCCAAACCCTCGCCGGCTAGTCCGGCGAGGGTTTGATCTTATTGGCGATCTAACGTAATCCCAGTTTGTTGCTTGTTACGACCATCTTGAATGTCTAAGCTGCTACGGAACTGCCTTGGCAGGTTGATTGTGCAGAAAGAGATAGGCCGTCTCGAGTGATCTCGTCAACTTTCGGCTTCCGTCGATTGTGAGTTGTTCTGCTGTCGCACGGGTCCGGACCTTGATACGAGCAAGTTCGGCCGGATCGGCGATGAGACGGAGAATCGTTGACATGTATTCGTCCCGACTGTGAGCGACGAGTTCGGTTAGGCCTAATTCGGTCAACATGCTTGCTGCTACCCTGGTGTGCAGGCATTGACCTGCCCGTGTGACCACAGGATGTCCCATGGCCAGCGCCTCGCCGGTCGTGCTGTGTCCGCCGTAGGGATAACTATCAATCAGTAGATCGGCTAGGCCAGGGTATGCGAGGTAATCGGAGCGCTCGACGATCCCGGTGGATAGGGTTATGCGTTGCGGGTCGATGCCTCGATTCGCAAAAAAAGTAGTGACTAAATGTGTGCTCGAATCGTCAGTGCGCATCCACAGATGGCTCTTGGGCGCAAGTTTCATCAATTCGATAATGTCCTCAGTAAATGGCGGCTGGATCTTGGTTGGCATTTGCAGAAGACCCACAACGAATGCGTCGTTAGGCAATCCAACGTGGTCTCGAGTAAGTGCGGGATTTGGCGCGCCGTATCCACGGCTAATTGGGTGGTAGCAGCAATCAAGTCTGTACAGCGGTTCGGTGCAAGCCTGGGCGTAACTTTCTGTCATCGCCACGTTGTCAACTAAAAAACCATCGTAAAACGGTAGGCCTGTGGTGGTGGGACAACCCAGCCAGAGCAGTTGGGTACGGGCAGCCCGCAAGGCCAGCAGTCCGCTACGCTGCCATTGTGTTGCGCCGGCGAGATCGACCAAAACGTCGATGCCCGAATTACGAATCAAGTCCACGGCCTGGGAATCATCCAGTCGGCTCAGATCAAGATGACCATCGACCGTTTGGTTGATGGCCGAGGTCAGTTCGGACTCATTTGAAGGCAATGTGCCTAGAGTCAAAATTTTGAAACGTTCGCGATCGTGACACCGCAGCACCGGAAGCAGCATGTGAGCAACCGGGTGATTGCGGAGATCTGGTGAAAGGTACCCGATAGTCAGTTTGCCTTTAACTTGCATTGCAGGGGAGCGGCGGAGAATCTCGCGTTGTTCCCTTGCTGCGACTTCTCGAGCCAGTCTGGCAATGACACCCGGGTCATCGATGGAAAAAGCAACTTGCATCGGTCCTAAAATTGAGTTGCCGGCCAATGCAGCCTCACGCAACTGCGCCTGTAGTGGGGCCATATCGTCCCAGCGACTCAATTTGGAGTAATGCAGGATAAGCTGGGAAATGGCCAGGGCGCTATGTCCAGTCTTGCGAAGGCGGATTGCATCGTGGCAGGCGGATTCGACCCGGTCTTTGAGCTTTAGTTCGACAATGATCGACACGCGTACATGGGCGACTTCAAAATTTTTGGGATCAATCCGGTATGCGTGCTCAATGGCATCCAGAGCATGCGGCGCCTCTCCCAAATTCATCAAAATGGAAGCCAAGTTGACCAGGATTCGCGTATCGTTGGGTAGACGGCGTGCCGCCATCTGGATATAGCGCAGAGCTTCACGGCGGTCACCGGCGACATCCAAGGCGTTGCTGAGATTGACCATCGCCGGGACGAAGTCGGGTTGGCAAGCAATCGACCTGCGCCAGGAACGACCCGCTTCAGCGGGTCTCTGTGTCTCCCACAGAAGATTACCAAGATTGTAATGAACGAGGTGGTCGAAGGGGACCTCTACAACCAGGGTTGTGAACAGCGCCTCGGCTTCGGTCCAGTTCTTTTCACCCATAAGACGGACGGCCTGGTTATGTAGATCCTTGACTCGTTGTGTGCTTGGAAGCATGTACTGGCTCGTGTGTTTCAGGAAGGGAATACGCTGGGGACAACGGTCAACCGCGGGTTAATAGATGCTAGTGCCTCAAACTGCGTGGTCCATGGTTGGTGGCAGGATAGGTAGCGATGATGGGGTTGCGTCGGAGGCGCGCCAAGGTACCCATAATCTTAAGGGGGTGACAGTTCATGGCCGCAGCCTGTGCCGAAATCCGCATCACTGGTGATCTGGTGTGTTGCGTTCCTGATAACAACGACCTGCTCACGCCGTTCGTTCTGCGTGAGCAGGGAGACTGGTTCGAAGACGAGATTCGTTTCGTTCGGAAACTGGTTCAGCCAGGAATGCATGTTGTTGATATCGGAGCCAACTACGGGACCTACACCCTGACCCTTGCATCTCTGGTGGGTTCATCTGGAACCGTCCATTCCTTTGAACCTGCGCGACAGCCAATCCGGATGCTGCGTCGCAGTCTCGACTTGAACCGTATGCCATGGGTTACATTGCATGAGGTAGGCCTGTCGGATCATGAGGGGACTGCGTCTCTGGCGACCTCAGCGAACCCTGAGTTGAATAGCTTGAGTGGACAGCAGGACAGCGAGGAGGAGATCGAGTTAATTACACTCGATAAGGCTCTGGCGGGCACCGCGGATCGCATCTCTTTTATCAAGATGGACGCCGAAGGGGAGGAGGAACGTATTCTGGGGGGCATGGAGAAATTCCTCGCTGAGCAGAGTCCGCTCATCATGTTTGAGTTGAAGCACGGTAATGCGATTAATGAAGGTTTGTGCGAAGCGTTCATGCGTCGTGGTTTCCTAATTCATCGACTTGTTCCCGGGCCAGGGGTGCTGGCCCCGATCCCGCTCGGTGAGTCATTGGACGGTTACCTTCTGAATGCCTTCGCCGTTCGTCCTGAGAGCGAACGTATGTTGATTGAACGCGGATTGCTCGTCCCCTTTCGATCGACCGTCCCTGAATTTCTCGCCCAGATCAAAATTCAGGAGGTGGTTGATCGCGTTGCCTCCAGTACCTGGCTGCAACCCCCTACGGATGGTTGGCATCCCAATGCAGGTGTTCCAGGCTGGGATGACCACCGCCGGGCGGTAGCCTTGGCTGCTTCAGTTGATCAAGTCGGCGTGCCTGTGGCTGGGCAAGTCGCTTGCTTGCGGCAAGCGATTGCCAGTGAACGTCGTGCGATGACGGCTGGGGTGACTGGTTCCAGAATCTTTACGGCAGCCCGTATCTCTTTTGATCTTGGCTACCGTACTGAAGCCATTCGGTTGATTGAGCAGTTGATTCAGCCGCTCATGGAAGGACAGGACATTTCCCCCATTTTCCGCGAGCCATTCTTACTTCCATTGCGAGACCATGAGAGCTTGGTTAACCTGAGTCTCGGTCAATTAGTGACTATTTCTGCGCTTGAAACTTTCGCGTGGAAGAGGGGGTTCAGTGCCTATTTCACGGGTCAGCAGATGAAGCCTTTGTTCGAGCGGATATGCACGTTGCCAGGACACGCTCAGCGTAGCGACACGACACTTCGACTGCTTGGCGAGCGAGGTCGTATCCAAACGGTACGACTTTAGGCCTGCCTTGAGAGTTGATCCAGGTAGGCACTAGCCAGTCCAGTTTCCATGAGTTGGTCGTAGGTCGCCAGACATTTGTAGGCCAGATCGAATGACTCGCAGAGTAGATCTGCGAGTATGGCCAGCTTCAACAATCGTTGTGGACCAAGTTGTTCTAGATGACGGAAATCCTTCACGTAAATCGCATCTGTCCACAGCGCCTGAGTGAAAAGTGGTTGCCCAGTCGCATCATGAATATGAATCGGTTTGAAGGAACGCCCTGACAATGGGTGGAGACGATGCAGGAGGAAACCTGCCCCACGCATACACTGGTCGATTTCAGCAAAGAGTGGCTGATTTTCATAGAGGGGCACAAATTCGACCTCAGTCTGCACCATCAGCGTGTTTTCCAGTACGTGCTTGGCTGCTTGTAAAACTTGCAATTCTGCGCCTTGTATGTCAAGTTTTAGGAAATCGGTTTTGCTGACCTCTGGGATATCATCCAGTCGATGTGTTTTCATCTCTACGGACTTCACCACCTGCATTAATTCGCTTAGTCCAGAGAAATGGTCCGTTAATGCGTGATTTGGCCGCAGAAGCGACGAAGTCATGGGGAAGTTATTAATATGGAAAATCTGGTTCGTTCCATCGCCGATGGCGTAGGGAAGATATTTTCTTCCATGATTAGCTGTGGCCTGGAGCTTGGCCAGTTCCTCTTCGACCGGCTCGAACCCTATGATGTTAGCGATCCCAGCGTTGATGAGCGGTTGGTATGGATCAATGCCAATGGCCATGGCCCCAACGTCAACTACCGTGATGGTTGGCGGCTTAGGGATCAGACTGAGTAGGTTTGGTCTTGGCATGTGGTGCTTATGTTGCGGGTATAGATAGATTTGATCTGCCTAAAATGCCATGCGATGTCGTTGGCAGGGGCCACTCTGTTTGGCTGCCGAGCTTGCCAGGCCGCTCGGGACGAGGATTTCACCATGGCGGTCAACCGGCAGGCTAGCGCTCCACGCTGCTCGGTCGTCCAGGTGCGCGAGCCGGCGGCTACCACCGCGTCTCCCATCTGCGCTTCATCGTCTGGGTTGATCACGAGGTTCATGGTGCAGGCATCCGATGCGGCCTCAAGCACATCCAGGCTGGCAATCACCCCGAGAACGGTCCCGACCCTGTCGTGGTCGAGGTTAATTCGCAGGAGTCGTTGAGGTCGCCGCTGATTTTGGTCGAGACGCCGAGTTCGTTCTGGGTACGGAGATGGTGCGCGTTACATGAGAGACTCATGGATTGGAATCCGCGGTGTGATTGGCATCGACCAGAACCCTGTCCAGGAGGTCACTGATGCCTGCCGATACCGCCCATCGCCGCATGTACGCCTGATCCAGACTACTTGCTCGCGCGTCAAGTATGCCACGGACGTCGCGTAGTTGACGTTCAGAAACCTCGCGCCCCTGACGGAACCAGAACAGTTTGGACAGGATAGTGTCCTCTGGCGAGGCAACGAAAATATCGAGGCGATCTGATCCACCATCGGTCAGGACCGAGCGTTGCCGACGCTGCATAGCATCGTGATCGAAGGCAAAGCGGGGAGGGCAGAGGTCCACCTTCATCATGGTCTGCAGCCAGATCAGATTGCAGGCGCTGCCGCCGGTGAAGGCCCGTTGGATCATGGCTTCATCGGCGTAGTACCCATCTCCGATGCGGGTTACGAACGCAGCGACTGCGGCCGGAGGCAGTTCGGCCACAACGTCGACGTCGTTGGTCGACCGAGGGATGCCGTGCAGGCTGGAAGCGAGCGAGCCGCTGACGAACCACGGAACGCCCAGAGCGTCTAGGGCGCTGGCGACGCCAGCCAGGGCGGCTGCTGGGGAGTCGGGATTCATGGATGCGTGGCCTGCTTTGCCTGCCACGCGCGCAGGGCTGCACCGATCACCGTCCCGTACTGTAGCTCGGCCCAGGCGATGTTGTTGACGGCGACAGATCGTTCGGGATGCCGCGCTTGCCAGGCCGCTCGGGACGAGGATCTCACCATGGCGGTCAACCGGCAGGTTAGCGCTCCACGCTGCTCGGTCGTCCAGGTGCGCAGTCCGGCGGCCACTACCGCGTCTCCCATCTGCGCTTCATCGTCTGGGTTGATCACGAGGTTCATGGTGCAGGCATCCGATGCGGCCTCAAG
>ENA-ORBV01017988-ORBV01017988.1-microbial-mat-metagenome-genome-assembly--contig:-NODE-17988-length-10036-cov-3.177327_pt1 | contig 10036 bp, 12 predicted proteins | sample MGYA00237777_ERZ505514 | MGnify/ENA primary metagenome ERZ505514 (study PRJEB26160, sample SAMN06269048) | microbial mat metagenome | isolation source: Oligotrophic lake microbial mat | place... | reverse complement strand
CCCCAGTACTGATGCCCTCAATTCGTCTGCGTCAGTTGCGCTCGCCATAGTTCAGCGTTGGTTAGATCGACTTGGTGCTCACGCGAGGCCGGCCGCATCGTCGACAATGCAGCTGTCTTCAACGGAGGTTGGACCTTTGTCGGAGTCTAAGTCCCCGAACTGGCAGCGTTTTGGCTCACTGCCGTGGATGGATGCGTACACGCCTCCGGAGCTGGTGTCTCTACCGCACTCTTACGAGGACCTGTTCCAGATCGCAGAAGTGTCCCGTCCAGCGTACGGAAAGCAAGAAGCGGGCACTGCGGTTGCTGCGGGTATGTGGCTATAAAATGGCGGTTAGGTTCTGCTGGCTTGTTTGTCGTGCTCCTTTGTGCTGTCAGTAACTAGAATTCAGAGCCTGCTAGGGACCGCTCGCTCATTTTCTTGGTCTTCCATCGTTTTCAGATCCCCGAGGTATCTGCAGGAGCTGTCGCTCCTGTCCTAAGGAACCCGCCATATGTCTCATGTGCGGCATGCTGGTCTGTGCTTCCGCCTGTTGTCGCAAGCAAGTGAATGGTCGCTTCCGGGTAGGTAGTGCTGACCGGTGCATCTTTGATTGCGTTCGTTCCTTCTCTCAAGTATCTCTTTCTCTGTACGTGTATGTATGTATGTATGTCTTCGTGTGTATGGCATCGCAGGGTGAACTGGCCAGGCATGCCGATTTTTGCGGCCTCGGCGAGGGAGCATTTCTGATAATCAATATGAGCGCGGTGGTGCTGATGCATGACGGCTATGCCATTGAATACGGCTCCGTCTATGTAGACGATCACGGTGAAATGGACATCGGTCTTCGACGCGGCCAGTACGTCTTGGAAACTGTTGGGAGTAATTATACCGTTGCTGTTTCTAACGCGACCATGCTTTTGTCGTGTGTTTGCCTATCAACAGACCGTTGTATCTGGATCACACACGGCTCGAACATCTAGCACGAATCGTCTCCCAGCATCAGATCGCTAGCACGGTGTGCTCACTCCGCAACTCTGGGTTATCGCACCTGCTTGAGCGCCACGCTTTGTAGATCAAGGCCTAGCTATCCTGTAATATTGCCGAAACTTTGTCTCGCTAAAACGATCTTGTACGTCATTATCTCGTTCACGCACACCCGTAAGAGGAGAGTATTGAACTGTAAGCAACATAGAAACCACACGACCGCCTCTCCACGGCGACTCAAACAGCGAACGAGACCCGATTTCAGATGGACCAAGATAGGGCAAGACTAAGTAACCTTCCTCTTTTTAGCGAGCTGCTCGTTCTTCTGCTGCTGCCACGCGTCATGGTCAAAGAACATGTTCATCTGACGGCCCGCTCGATCTGCTGGCAGACCTTTGCTGCTCCAGTGATCTTGAAACGAGTCGGCAGCGACGACTCTACCGCTGCGAGCGTTGAACGCTGCGGCTACCGTGTAATCTCCGTACTGCTCGCCCGGACCACCGTAAGGCTGGCCGCTGGGCCCCACATACATGTCAGACTCAAGCCCCCGCTTCGCCCCTGCACCATACGGGTACGCGAGGTGCGGCATCGGTGCAGGAGGGTAGCCCATGGGATGCATGCCAGGCTGCGGCTGTTGCATTTGCACCTGTCGTTGCGGATGCATATGCGGCATGCTGCCGGCTGCGGCAGGTCCACCGACACCGCCTCCGGGGGGTGTTTGCTGGAAGTGCGGCGCACCAGGAGCTCCGGGACCCGGAGGCATGCCGCGAAATGGACCAGGAGGAACACCACCTGGGCCTCCGTGCGGTGAGATGGGTGGGGTGCTCTGTCCGGGCATTCCATACGGTGGTGGCTGACGCATGCCCCATGGCGCTGGTGCATAGGGGGCCACTGAGCCTCCAGCAGGGGCAGGTAGACCGGGCAGACCAGGCAAAGGTGCGCCCGGTGCCGGCTGAGTGAACTCCCAGGGTCGAGATCCGACCGGTTTGAATTCGGTGTCCGTTGTTTCCTTAACGAGAACTTGCGGCGGGAGATACCCAGTAAAGAACCATGATCGCATCAAATCCGTACCCCAGGGACCGTGTTGCTGACCTGCAAATTAACAAAGAGATTGAGGTTCTGACGAAGTGGTCAAGCTCATTCGAGGTCAAATGGTCGTACCATCCTGTCCCATGTAGATCCACAGTTTCGATTTGGGCCTGCCATCTGTAGTACATCCAAAGAAGGACATGGCAGGAGCAATAGATCAGTAATCGAGCCTGGGCTGAATCATCAGATGCAAAAACGCATACCGTCGCTAGCAGGTGTGGACGCTGTTCCACCTGCCGCACCACTAGGTCCAGATGTGGGGGTGCTCGCTGCAGCAGTAGGAGTAGCAGCACCAGCGGCCGCAGCTGCAGGCGTGCCGCGGCTCTCCGTGGTTTTCGCTTCTTCTGTAGCACCATCTGCGCCCGGGGATTCCGACATGAACGGGCGGGGTCGATCTCGTAGCGACGCATATTTGGCCTCATGAGAGGCGCGTACTAGAAGAGAGAGCTGCAGGAACCCGGCCTTATACCAGTTGCGCATGCTCTCCGTGCTCCACGGGCCCTGCACGGCCCGATGCTCGTCCAGGTAAAACCACGTGACTCCGTCAGCCAGATCGGCTTTGCTGACCGCGCCCACGCCATTGCTCTTGCCAGATTGGGGGGACGCGGATGTGTCAGCAACAGTCTCGGGCTTGCTAACCAGCAGCGATTCTTCAATGGCGATGAATTCAGCAGCTCCCACTTGCCGCACCATGGTCTTCATGGTGAAGAAGCCGGCTGTGACCCACGCCTTCATCATCGATGTGCTGAATGGACCTACAACAGGCAAGCCACACAGCAAAATGAGAATACTGTAGAGATCTGCCATATACATGAACACCAGCCTTCGTGAGGCCATCAGATCTTTCATCAGCAGTGAGGAACGTACCTTGGGTCACTCCGTGTAGATCGATATAATGCCACTCTTCAGCAAGCGGGCCCGAAACGGTTCGAGGTGGATTCGGAGCCGTGGGCGGTGTATGCGAAACCGAGGTCGGTAAAGATGCAGCAGCTGTCGAGGAGGGAGTAGATGGCGATGCGGCTGCCGTCACATCGGCGTTCACGGATGCCGATGGTGACGGGGCGGCACCTGACGGCCGAGATCCGGCAGTGGATGTTTTGAATGCATCCACACCAGCAGCACCGATCTCGTGGAACGTTGCGGTGTCCAAGGAGGATGCTACAGTGGCTTTCGTAACCCGCTTGATTTTCGTGGATGGTTCGAAGAAACCCGCCTCGCACCATTCGCGCATCGACTTTGCCTCAAAAGGGCCTTGGAGATTGTCTTCGTCGTCGATGTAACACCAATACTCCTCAAGATTGTCGGCAGCATTAGCTGGAGTAGCAACTGCTGCAGCCGCCGGGCTTATCTCGTCTGCTGCAGCCACCGGTTCCGGAACAGCCGGAGGGGCTGACGTGGCCTCCATGGCTGCAGACGTGCTGGCGCTGGGAACTGGTGCTGGATCTGGCACCGCCGCAACGACAACAGCCGGCACCGGGGCTGGCTGAGGCGTTGCTGTGACGGGTGCGAAGAAAGCTTCGCCAACTGGCCCGATCTGCACGAACTCTGGATCGGCTACTCTTCGAGCCTTCGTGTTTTCGGTAAAGTATCCCGCCCGAAACCACGAAATCATGTTCAATGTCGGAAACGGACCTTGCGGCTTGCCATCATCATCAATATACATCCATAGTTCCTCCTGTGGGAACGCCACAGGAGCCAGTTTCTCGTCCGTGGACGACACACCGGAGGACATCTCGCGTCGTTGCGCAAGTGGGCACACTCGCTAATTCGGAAATTGGTGAGAGAAAGGCTGTTTCCAGCTAGAGCGCATATATGCAAACCCATACATTTTCTAGTTCGCGTGATCGTCGAACGTTTCCGACCTCGTCTGAACATGCCAACAGCATGGCGACGCCAACCGTTGCAAAACGAAGCGACAATGCCATCAAAGTACTCCTCCAACAATTGCAATCCAACGATCTAGAGCAAATTGACTCAGCATTGCATTCGGTACCCCGACGCGCCATCACGAAACATCCAGATGATCTCGTTCGCCTTACCAATGTGCTGTCCTGACAGATCTGTGAGCTCGATTTGTCCGCCGACGCTTCATCTGAGCGGTTTCTGATCGTGGAACAAGGGGTATGGATAAGATGCATGCGTGACGCCAACGATGTGCTGATGCTTTGATGGTTGCAACAGCTGGGCGCTTTACTTGGCCTAATGCAATCGCAATCACATCCCAATGCTACATCGCAAGGTACCATCTAAGTGTCAGCACTTCACGCTAGCACAGTATCTGACGAGAAGTCTCCTATATGTCACGGCTATCAGAAATGCTGGACGTGCAGTGCAAGGCGTGTAACGCAGTGGTACGTTTGCTTCAGCTGCTTCCAAGATTGGGAAGGACCTCAGGGGAGGGTCCTTTTGTTCTGGGTTTGCAGGGAGTACTAGCCATGGATCCAGACGTGGCGCTGGTGATGATTGACGCTCGTCCCGAGATTCCGTCTGCGCTGCTGCTCCTGCTGCGAAGCTCGAGTCCATTCGCGGAAGCCGATGCCCTGTTTGCGATTGGCTGGTTCCTCAGTGTACCAGTACGCCGTGTTGATGTGTTGAGTCGTATGTTGCCTGATGCTTCTTGTCTTGTCGGGTCTGATTGTGATCGCATGCATGCACGGTGACTCTTTTCAGAGCGCATTGGATGCCTTAGTCTCCGGAGGCTTCGTGGTCACGCTACACCAGCTGTTGCACAGACAGACGCAGGCTATGCTTCGAGCTCCCACGAAGCGTGCTTCAGATGTGATGGAGAACATTCGAATATATGCACTGGTGTGTCTGCAGAAGCTGTTAGCGGCTCAGCCAGCTCTGGCAGGCCACATCACCACGGGATGGTTCGATGACAGGTCTGTATCGCATGGCATACTGACTGCCTCAGTGGAGCACAAGGAGTGCGCTTCTTTTCTGCCTTCCCTCTGCATTCTGTTGAGCTGCTCCACCTCTGTGACGATGATTACATTGACGCTGCACGTGCTTATTCGGCTGTTCATCAATCACGCTGTGAATCGAAATGACGCTCGCGGTGCGCCCCTGGAGGCACGATCGCCGATAGCCGCCTCATCTGCTGCTGTTAGTGTTACATCGGCAGTTGAAGCTACACATGCCGTGACGTGTCGCTGTTGTGCATGGACCTCGTGTCGCGTCATCGTGTCGGCGTTTGATCGAGCCACACCTGGATTGCTCAGCTCTTTGCTTCCGCTGGAATTGTCGGCCGAACTTACTCGCCGCTCGGAACCTGTGGACGTAACCACGTCTTGCTCAGAATGTTTGCTTTCACCCGCGCTGGCCAGTGCACTCCACGAGGTGCTGACCGGAGTCGAAAGGGCTGTACAGCCGGACTCGTCTGCGATGACGATGTTGTCTGGTGTGCCCCCAAGTTCTGCAGCGTCTGTGGGGAATTCGCAAGCGAATGGTTCGATGGACGCATCGTTGGACACGATCGACGCTGCAACTCCGTCTTCCAGGCACGTCAAGGGCTCTAAGCCTAGCGCGGACAAAAATCGACCCCCTCTGCAGCAGCTGTGGGGCAAATACGTTGCTCAGCGCCGTCGATTATTCACTGAGTCCACCGAGGTACAACAATTGTTGCAGCAGTGTTTGTCTTTGTTGGTACAATAGCAATCAAAGCAGATACAGTTGGGAAAATTTGTTACACGCGGCGACATGCGTACCACAGTACAGTGAATGGAAGACAGACAACATAGCTTGCAAAATCAACCACACACAAAACAATTTGACATTTCAGACTTGATCGTGACATTGTTGCATTCAGAAGATCATAAACCACCTGGCTGCAGTTGCTTCAGCTGATAGTCACACGAGCCCCACACAACGACACACTGCCTTAGCCAATATGCTGCAACAACAGATTTGACAGACCGACAGACGGCTTGCTGGCACAGTCATCGATCGCAACATACCTGCTGCATAAAGCCATCATTGGGTCTGATGCACGCACGGGCTTGCTTCACTGCTGCCAGAGCATCAGCGAAAGGCTGAGACCGCGCCAGGATAAGGTACGCGATCACTACGGAGGCAGAGCGTGACACGCCCGCGTTGCTGTGTTTGCCATACAACATGCACACATCATGTATCACTTGAGCGCTATGAAGATACACGAAATGCAACTGACACTGGAGGAACATACCAATGCACCAGCACTCGACCCTGGTTGGATATTGCCTCATGAATCCATCGTGCAGATCGTCTCAGCGAGTCCATAGCATCGAACTCGGGAATATCCAGCATCGGTTCCCATAGAAGCGTGATGCCCTGAGGCGAAGATGCAATGCGGGACGAGTGTGACGAACACGGACGAGTGAAAGTTCAGACACAAACTGATCGCTTACAATTCGCTCCGGAATATCCACGCCCGCTGCACAGTTCAACACATGCGTAATCTGATGGCGACCCAGTCCCTATGATTTACAGTACATACGCAAGATTCAGATGACGAGTCGCGGGTTCCTCGTTGTGGTCAACGCTTACCTGGTCGTTCATAGCTGCATCTTGACTGCCTATGAACAAAGTTTCGGCGAGCACTTCGTGTAAGGCATCATCCACACTCGTGTCAACAACCATGAACGGCTCTGCTTTTTCTTCTAATGGAGCGATAAATCAAAGATCGCCAGCGAATCAGATCAAGGCATCTTGCAATGCTGGGCGCATCACGGACAAGCACCTTTTGCCACGACAACTTCTCCGTTAGCATTAAGCTGCTCGATCCTGACATCGCCTGTTATGGATGCCACTCGAATTTCTACCTTCTTCAATTTATTTGCTTCAAAGCCGCGAATACCGGTCAGAAACGACATCGCAAGCACATCGGTTCAAGCAGTCGATTGCAATCCAGTCTGCCACGGAGCCACTCAAAATCCACGTCTGCGTGATCAGCGTTGACAAGTTGGACGACCTTGAAGATCTTGCACGCAGACCGATGATTCGGACCGACACGCGCGCCAACAGTGGCGTCAACAATTCTGAGGTATGTCGTCTAAGTGTAACCTCGTCGCAGGGTCGAGCGGTATACGGCATATGCGGCGCACACGCACGGTATCTTCGGTTCAAGAACTGGAAAAGTGCACATCGATCTGAAGCTCGCCTCGGCTCGCCCACGTCACAGCTGTCCTCCCAATATCACAACGATCCAATCAGACAGCAAGTCAACGCGGACGGAGTTTCACGGTGCCCAGTCAGTGTGCTGTGTCAAGCCGCTTGCAAACGAGCTGGGCGTTGGTTCCTTCAGTGAGCAACGCCAGTGGGACCCAGCTTTTCTCGCAGCTTCCGATCCTGCAATGACGCAGATAACCCGAAAAACTTGTCACAATCTGGTACAGCGCGAAAAACAAAACGCGTCGCGTACCGCTCGTTGCTTATTCTCCAGCAATTCTTTCGTTTGCTGAGCGAGCTCCAGATTACCAGAGGCAAGCGCTACCAGATCTTCTCTAAAGCGACAGTCCGAAGGTAAGACCTGCACGCCAACACATCAAAAACCAATATGGACTTAAGTGACGTGACGGACACGTGTCACGAAGAACCAACCAGCGTACCCCAGCTCCAACCACATGCTTCAGTTCGAGAGCCTTGTATTGCCTGTATGCGACGGATCGAACGAGACGGATGAGCAATCGCTACCCTTAGAGTAGAAATGAATCATAAACGTGATGCGGACGATTGTTCATGACAGTGCTACCCATACCGCAGTTTCCAGTACTGCTGCCCATCAAAATTGAGCTCTTCCAGCCAAGATCCTGATCAGCCAAGCAAAGAACGGCGGGGATTTCAGTAAACTGCAACGATCTGAGCACACCTTGAGCTTCGCCAACTGCATTACCTTCGATACGGCAGATGGATCTCTTATTGCCAGTAAACGGGTCCACGTTGAATATATCGCCTCGCTGAGCACATGCGCACGCCATCATCATTGTGATAATCAAACTCGACAACATGACCCAGTGTCCATGACCGTACCAACACGTCACACGGAGGAGTCGAGCTCCACCAGCTGGCAAGCATGCTAGGCTTGTCGGGATTGAGGGTGAATACGGCACTATAAAGATATGCATTATCAACACTGTCAACAGGTGCCGGAAGCGCTTGCGTGCAAGGTAAATTACCTTAAGTTGTGAGCCGCGTAGGTAAACGTGACCTCACCTTCCCACTGCAAGAAGAAATTCACAAATCGTGATCGGCGAGTAACGAAGATGGCACCGTTATGCGGAACGTACATGCATCTCTTGATCACCGTATAGCACACCAGCTATTTCTGCGGTGGGCATATTGAACTCGATTTCTGTGCCGTCCGCAAATTGACTAGCGGATCAAGAATTATCAGGATCAGCACTGCAGTTCCAACCCCCCAAAATGCGAAATACAAACAGCTTACATGGTATTTGGTCCCACTTGCTGACCACTCAGGCCATTGAACGCAATGGGCGCCCTGTATTCATGGTGACCATGATACTTCCAAGACCGATGAGGTCCTATGAGCTCGAACGATGTCACCGGCGGGTGGTGAGAGGTCTGTTGTACGTGCACACAACCATTGATTAGCATTGCACCCGACGCAAACGGCGCACGGTCAAAAAATCTAGGTAGATAAAGGCACACGGACGACTAGTCGCCATTACCTGCTCGCAATACAGCAGGGTGCCATCATCATAACGGCCTTGATATGTCTCGCCCAAGATCGGGTTGAAAGGTTTCAGCTGCTTGCCCGAGCGATGTAGGCCCGCTATTAAGAAAGTGATAACGTATTTTAATCGCTCCACAGGCTCCTCCGCGCACGCAGCTCGAGTTAGATAGATCTGTGCACCCAGTGAAATAGCGCACGCTAGTATTAGTAAATCGGAATGCATTCAATGGTCGACTGTTCAAAGCAAACGCTCGCGCAAACTGGACATCGCAGAGGACGAACTTACGGGCGCAAAGCACCAGATGTCAGCTATTCGTTGGAGGAAAGATCGCGGCTCAAAAATGCGGACCGGAAGCGATACGTTGATCAAGCTCTTGCCGTGCATGAGATTGTCGCCTAGCAGACGTCACAAAGGCAGCGATTTAGGTACATTCAGCTTTTCCATGATACTTGCGACGTGACCGACACAGACATCAGTTTTGAGGGGGTCGAGAAGATGAGACCATACCCATTGTGCGCATGATTTCCATGCCAACACCACGCTGCTTTTCCAGAGCCTCCGGGTCCACGGTTTTGATGCAGCCCGTAGGTGTCCTGGCGGGAATACGTGATACAAAGCCACAGATAAGCACAGTACAGTATACACATACAGACACAAAAACATACACTCACTAAATACATACATACACACACATACACATAGATATGTACACGGACAAACATACGCACGCATGCTCACAAGGTGCACTTTACCTCTCGACCCCTTTCAACCCAAGTTGAGTGCCGTCATCCGCAGGATCCGGCACCATGACTCGGGTCAACGTGTGTAAGGCTCGTTGACGAATCGCAGCCGGAGTCAAAGCAGCGGTCTCCGAAAGCTCCGACAGCGCTGTGTGCGCACTCTCGCGCGTGGACCGTTCGCCCGGCTCCCCTGTTGACACAGGCGCAACCTTGCCGCTGTCCGGCTGTGCTCGTGACTTCTGTGAACATCAAAATCGAAACGCATCGCTCGTGTACTTTAGGCAATTTTGCGCAAGCATGTCCAACAATGCTCCAGTGAAGGGGGCGTTAACTACAGACTAGCGAGATATTAAAAGCCATACCGGCTGTCGCGCTCCACTTAGATCTGTAGATGAGAGCTCGCGAGACTTGGCCCGGCGCTCCGCCAGATCGGACGATGACATCTCACGTGACCGCTGCGCTGCCGACTGACGCTGTGCACAAAAGCAATCACACAGACACAGACACATACATACACACACACACACACACACACACACACACACACAAACACACACACACACACACACA
>ENA-ORBV01017987-ORBV01017987.1-microbial-mat-metagenome-genome-assembly--contig:-NODE-17987-length-10036-cov-3.249824_pt1 | contig 10036 bp, 2 predicted proteins | sample MGYA00237777_ERZ505514 | MGnify/ENA primary metagenome ERZ505514 (study PRJEB26160, sample SAMN06269048) | microbial mat metagenome | isolation source: Oligotrophic lake microbial mat | place... | reverse complement strand
GTCTTGACAGGCTGCTGAAGCCAAATCCGTACTTCCGAACCGACGAGGCGGAAAAGGCAAACGTCGACAGGATCCTGATTCGATGCGTGCGTATCTCGATGAACAAGACACAGAGTTCGACTCTGAAGTACGCGGTGCCGCGAAGCGTCAACGTCAGTACACGGCTGCCGACGTCCGTGGTTTGCGCATGGCGCACCAGCTGGACGAGCTAGGCGATGCGGATGCTGGCGCCGTTGTGTTGACTTTGAAAGATGCACCGATTCTCAAGCGAAAAGACGGTCAAGACGAGGAGAATGACGAGGAGGATGTGCTGGAAAACATCAATCTCGTTGAACAGCAAAAGCTGAAGCGAAACCAAGAGCTGAAGAAGAAAAACATAACACCAGGCAAAACATCCAAGAAACCCACAGCAAAGGAAAAGAGGCAAATCGCAGCAAAGGAGCAGGAACAGCGAGAGAAAGAGGCCAAGCAAATAGAACTGGAAAACCAAGTAGCGAACCTACAAGAACAACTGACGAAAGGAGAGAGAGCGAAAGAACAAGCAGAGGAGAAAGCACAGAAATCACACGAAGCAGTGCAAACAGCAAACAGGTTACTGCAAGAGAGCAGAACAAAAGACCGACAAAGGGACCAATTCCAGAAAGCCTTTGACATAATTAACTACGTGTCAGACAAAAACCTCCAGTACTACCTGTCCCAGGACAGAACAGGAGGACTGGACTGGTCAGGGAAAAGGACAGACAAAGACCAGGAGCAGCAATATACCCATATCGGACAGGTACTGAGAAACCATCCGGCAGCGACTATAGACGAGAGCAAGCCCTGGCTAGTCACCATATCACACTCAGGAATGGACGGCAAACAAATCAGGAAAACATACAACACGAATGGAATTGACGACATGATAAAATTCATTGGAAATACAGCCAGGCACGCAGGCGAGATGTATTTGAAAGGAAGACCCCCCAAAACCAACGTCCAGGCAGTTATCCAGGAAATGCACCCAGCACTACCGAACCTGGCAGCAGGGGTAATCCAATCACTGTTCATGGTCAAGAACAAAATGAAGAGAGATATACAAGACGAAGTATGCAAACTAAGAACAGGAATGATAGACCTAGGGCTCCAACCACATGATATAATAAGAGATTCAGTACTAGGGAAGGACATAACCATCGTAGACTATAGCAAACAATACGATAATAAACGCCTTAAACTTTACCAAGATAACGAAAACAAGGAGTATTTACCGAGTTTAAAGGGTCAGGAATCGCAGAAAGAAATGAGGGAAATAAATAACACCAATCTGCATAATGACAACTGAAGAAGAGAGCTGGGAGGACGCACACTCAGAGATAGAAAGGAGGATGCAAGAAAGAGGAACAGAAATGATCGAAGGGTGCCTACAAGAAAGCGAAAGAACAAATGAGAAATCGGAATGGAAAGGAGATGATATGGGGGAAAAAATGAGCACCACAGGACTGAGAATAGCAACCCAGAACTTTGAGAGACAACTGTATGCAACAGAGGAGGCCCAAGACAAGACAGCAGAGAACATCAAAAGGCATAACATTGACATACTGGTGTGCTTCGAGCCAGGAAAAGGGAGCCATGAAAACCAGGTGAGAATGCACAACCGAACACATGGCGACGAGCTTGGGACCGAACTGGAAATCATAAACAGAAACTACGATACAACAGGAGGGGGGGTAATAGTGTGGATCACAGGGAGATGGGCCAGCATACCGAGAGAAACCAGGCAACTAAAAGCAGACGATGCTGAAATAAACGGTAGGGCAATGGCAATAGAATTCCACAACGACAAGCAGGGGGAACACCACAGGATGTTACTGATGGCAGTACACGGAATAAACAATGCAAACTCAAGCCCAGAATCGAGGGAGAGGTCACAGAAAATACTCACATGGATCAACCAACAGAAAGAAAGCTTCACAAAAAAATTCCCGAAAGCTACAATAGTAATGGCCACAGACATCAACGCAGCAAAACACACAAGGCTGGACACAGATAGGAAGGGAGATTTCCCAGAAGGTCAACTGGAGCCAGACGCATACGTAATCCAAAAAATAGAGGACATGAAACTAAGTGATGTATTTAGGACGGCATTCCCAAACCTCAAAGCAGTCACAAGGAGAGCAACACACACAAACAGATTACTGGATAGAATATTCGCTACAAACCAGGCAGCGGAACACCCGGAAACGAGAGTGGCCATACACAAAGCTGACATACACGAAAAAGGGGCAGACCACCTGATGGTCATGGCAGACTTCCCGATAAACGTAGCAGGAGTTGCAGAGAACTCAACAACAATATGGGACCCACACACAATCACTAAATGGACCCTAGACACAGACGACATGGGAGTAATAAAAGAAGGAGCGATAAAAGAACTAAACAATATACTCGAAACAACCAACCCAGAGTCCAAGAGTGCAGATGGCATCATACAATGGATTATGGGAGCAGCTAAGGGAACAATGCTTAGAGAAGAAACCAGAACATACCCCAAACCGATACTGAAAAGGAAAAAATACACAACAAAAGACCATAAGATTGCTTCCAACCTCAAAGCTATGAGAATAGCCTTGGTGAGATCCAGGTGGGGAGAGAACCTAGGTAATGTTAGGGCAGCACTGAGAAACCTCAAGAGAGTAGAAGGGACAATACATAATGAGGCGGAGATCAGAAAAATAAAGAGGGCATGCAGGTCACACAAAGCGGCAAATAATGCCCTGCATAGAGACATCAAGGCAGCAGAAGAATACCTAAAAATAGGGATGAGGAAAGAGAGAGAAGCAAAAATAAGGGAATGCATAAACACCAGGAACAAGAAATTTGACGACCCTAAAAAGAAAAAGATGAAACAAGTGATATCGAGCATCATGAGGAGGATGACAAGAACGGAAAGCATAAATAAAGTAGTAACGGACAGCGGAATGGTAACATCGGCAGGAGGTGTAGCGAGAGCAGTAACAGACTTCTACACAAAATGGTACGAATCGAAAACAGGGGTGCTAGACAGATGGGAATCCATGGAGGCAATGATGGAAATGGACACCTCCAAATTAAGAGACCAACAGTACAGAGACTTCGTGGAAACAGCCTACCTACCATCGTACAAGAAATACTCAGAAATGCAAAGAACACAAGGTATATGGGATAAATGTAGGAGCATTATAGACATACCCACCCTGAAGGAAGCCATAAAATCAATGAAATCAGGCACAGCCCCGGGCCCAACAGGACTAAGCTACGAAATAATAAAGGCAATAGACAGTGAACACTTACAACACATATGTGACATTATGAACGAAATATCGAAGACGGGCTCCACCCCCCAGATAATGAACAGAACAATGCTGAGGCCTCTCCCCAAAACAGACAAAGGACTGAGTGACCTAAGCCTCACCAGACCCATTGCCCTCATGGAATCACTGCTAAAGATATACGAACGAATACTATTCAACAGGATAGCGGACGTAATAAGTGAACATCACATGCTAAGAGAGGAACAATACGGTGCCCTACCAAAGAGGGCAGCCGGCTCACCAATAAGAATATTGACGGAGCTAATAGAAGACGCAATGGAATCAGGAAAAGAGCTACACATATTCTCGGCAGACATCAAAAGGGCATTCGACTCACTAGAGACCTGGAGCCAGGCCATGTCATGGAGAGCTCTGGGAATGCCAGAGGACATAATCCAGATAATGACAAATGCAGACACAGAAGGAGAGACAGAGGTCATAATCGGACAAGGACGCACAACAACAACAGAAGCAGGCAACGAAGGGAGATTCAGAAGCGGAAGAGGAGTCAGACAAGGATCGATAGGGGGACCAATCAAATGGGTAGTGTTCATGAATTTCTGGTTGGAGTACATACACGTGAAGATGAGAGGGAAAGGATACAAAATGAGCGAGGACACCACAACAGAAATACTAGGACAGATGTTCGTAGACGACAGCACATGGGTAACAGGGAACGTCACCACAATGACCGAAATGATAAACAACTGCGAAACGTTTGTAAACTTCCACGCGCTAGAGTTCAACAAAAAGAAAAGCGAGTACGCAGTGATCAACCAGAGAGCAGACGAGGATGAATCAACATATGAAAGACCGGAATGGGAGAACGGAGACATGCTACATGAAATAATGAGGAAACACCAAGACACCCTGAAATGGAAAAAGAGAATGGAGGAAGCAGCAGAGGTCGAACAAATAAGAAAATGGAGAGCACTGGAGATGAATGGGGAGAATCCAGGTGAAAGAAACAACCCAACTCAAGAAACCCACGAAGAGATCAACAAGATACTGGACGAATGGAAACAAAAGAAGAAAATGAGATGGCAAAACCAAGAACAAGATCATCCCAAACAGTTAGAAAAGGACAGAGAACAAATAATAACGGAAATAAACAAGGCAAAACGACGGATATATGTGGAAGCAACAGACGAGGAAATTGACCAGTCAACCAACACATGGTGGAGCAAGTGGGATCAGTGCTGCTCATACATAGTCCAAAATACCTATGACCCGGACAAGTCAATGCGATACCTGGGTGTGTTCTATACCCTGGACCTGGAAAACGCAAAAGGAAGGAACACGGGATGGAAGGCACAGAGAAAGGTCCTACAAAACAAATTCGCAGACCTAAACTCCAGAATAAATAGATCGAACCCAACGAGACACCAAACAATATACTGCATTAATGCGGTTATAAACGCAGCACTAAAATTCCCAATGCAAGTGGCAAATGTACCTGAGTCCACCCTGAACAGATGGGACACGGCAAACAGGAAACTAGTATGCAAAGCAGGGAAGCTGCCACCAATGAGCCCGGAGATGATCCACCTACCCAAAGAACAGGGAGGGCTAGGACTGCAAAACTTAAGCGAGGCAACGAAGGTAAAGGTAATATCTGACCAAATGAGGTACTTGAACCAGCCGCACACGATAGCAGGGCGAGTGGTAAGAGCAGCGCACAAAAGACACTGCACAAAAGGGGACCGCATGAACACACTCCAGAAGAGAATCTCGGAAGCTACCCAGCAATTGGCACTGAAAATAACAGAGTCCACAACCACAAGAGACTATGTAGTGATAGAGAAAACAACCCAAAACTATACAAATAGACACCAACAGGCGAGGTTAGACATAGCGCAGGCGAAACAGGCCGAGCGTCAAGCAAAAGGGTGGTACGCATATGGAGACGGAGCGACGTGGGAAAGGGAAAACCGGTCAGGGTGGGGACTATACATGACCCCACAAGAAGCAAAAACCCAATCGGAAGTAAGAAGAAACGGCAGAATAGGGGGCGATCAGAAGAACGAAGCAGCAGAAGCGCAAGCAATTCTGAGGGTCCTGCTAAACGCCCACCCAAAAGACAAGGTACACATATTCAGCGACAACATGGGCTGCGTACAGAAATGGATGAGAATGGAGAGGTTCAATAGGGAAGGGGAAATGAGTAACTGGGAAAATAGAGCAACGTGGCATAGGATAACGGGAATAATCAAAGAAAGGGAAGCAAACAAGACTGAAACCAGTCTAAAGTGGATACACTCACACGTAGACGAGGAAGCAAGAAGAACAGCACCTACGAAGGGCATGAGGTGCGCATGCAGAACAGACCCAAACCGGGATGAGTGCGCAAAGCCGGGGGAACCAACATACTGGATGCACAAAGGCAATGAAGAAGCGGACGCAGAGGCAAAGAAAGGAGCCCACAAAGAACCGGATCATGACATCATGGAAGTTGCCAGAGGAGAGTCAGAGTACATAATCCACTGCGGACAAAACGTGGCTCAAGGATGCTACACAAAATGGGTAAGACAATGGCAGAATAGAATGACCAAACTAAAGATGGGCACGGGACAAAAAGACAGACCTAAGGCAACAAAAAAATGGATGGAAGCAATGGATGCGTCAGATCCAAGGGTGACGAGAGCGACCATGAATCTGATAGACACGAAAGGCAACCAAACGTGGAGAATGTGGTCGAGGAGGATAATGGGCATCCTGCCCACCCTGAGTAGGATGGCGAATTTAGCAAGAACAAACAGCACATATAGAGAGGTATTCACACCTAGTATCGGATTAGAGGGGCAATGCCCGCGAAAAGGTTGCACAATAACGAAGGAAACGACTGCTCACGCAATCCACGAATGCATCCACACAAAACCACGTTGGGAATTGACTCAACACAGAGTCAGCAAACTGTGGGAAGAGCAAGGAGAAAAATGGGAAAACGTGGACTGGACTACCAGGCTACATGGATACGAAGGGTGGCAACCAGAATGGTCCACATGGGGACTGATCCCAAAGAACGCCATGGAAAGGCTAGAGGGAAACGAGAGGAAGAACCTAAAACTAGCAAAGAAGACAGCAATGATACTGTTAAACGCAACCCAAGCAATATGGGAGGAGAGGAACGAAGAGTACAAAGAGTGGGAAGCCAGCCAACCGGGCATGTGCGAAAGGAAGAAAATAGCCAACGCAAAAAAATGGAAACACGACGGAAGCGACAGACATGGAAAGAAGGTAAAAGAGCAGACACCGATGGAGAAAATAAGAATGGCCACCAAGGAACAGAGCAAAACGAGAAGAACACAAGTCAGGAACGAAGAAGAAGAGAACGCGAGGAAATGGACACGAGAACTGGAAGAGACTCGAAACCTGGTTCCTCAGAAAGAGCAGGTAGCAGCGCAGGTCCAGGCAGCAGTGAATATAAGGATGAAGGAGATCAACAAGGAAATAAACAGAAAAGCAAAGAAAGAGAGAGGGGCAATAGGCACGAGAAGACTAAATTACCAGCAGTCGAGACAAACAGAAATGAGTGAGGCAATACCAACGACGTGCACGATAACAACCGGCAGATTCTGGCTGCCAAAACCAGAATCCAAGGTGGAAGCATTCTGGACAGACGCAGAGGGACACTCAAAACATGGCAACCTGAAAGGGGAATGGCACATAGGGAAGGTCAAGGCAATAGAATGGCCAGAAGAGGAAGGGGAGCCACAGATAGAAATAGAATATGAAGGAGGATGGCGAGACTGGCATGGCCTCCATCTCACAGCATGGGGATGCATTAAGTGCGCGGAAAAAAGTAAGAAGAAAACGACGGCGAGTATCCCAATCGAGGCAACTTTCCCAAAGAAAGCACTAACATGGCTCGGACAGGGATCCGAGGTCACAGTGAGGATCAAAAAACCAAGAGGAGCAGTAAAGTGGGAGAAAGGACAGGTAGTGGGAAGGGACTACAGAGGCACAATGATTAGGTTCCAAAAGGGACGAACGATGGTAGTAACAGCACTGGAGAAGACAGGATGCTATATCCGCAGCTTGAAAAGATGGACCCCAGACGAAGGGAGAGACTGCCCGATGAACGGGAACGACGCAGGGTGCGGATGCAAATGGTGCGAACACAGCAAATGGCCAGACAAATGTGAACAACAAGGTATGACTGCGGAGCAGACGAGAGACGTCTGCGAAACAACCCCTGCGAAGAGACTCGAGAGATGGCAAGAAATCATCAACGCCAGGTCGGTAGACAGACCAGGCGCTAAACAAAATAAGCGCACCGTAAGGAAAACAGTAAACAAAAAAACGAGTGCAACAGACCAAGAATACACTGGATGTCATGATGACCAAAAAGTCGAGGGGACTGACCTCTTGCCCGATGGTTCGGGGACTAGGAGAAGCCGACGAATAAGCTCAAAAAGGAAGAAGGGTAGACCGGACCAAAGAATCATGACGGATAGTGAATGGGAGAGAACAGAAGAAGGACCAAGTCAAAATACCAAGGAGGTAACTGACCCGGACATCATGACAGATAGTGAATGGGAGAGAACAGAAGAACGACCAAGTCAAAATACCAAGGGTGTGGCTGACCTGGACATCATGACAGATAGTGAATGGGTGGGAACAGAGGACGGAACGATACAGGAAAAAGACAGCGGAGAAGGGAACTGCGGAGAGCGATCCAGCCGACGAGACAATGACGAACACGAGACCGATAGACGAGACAATTGCGAGGATCTTTGGGACGAGCAAGGTGAACAAGGTCACAAAAGCGAGGGTGACCAGGGTGATCAAATCGAGGGTCAAAGATCGCGAGATAGGGGAAAAGAGAGCGGACAAGGTCTGGGACTGGGTAGCGAGAACATGTGTGTCAACGAGCGCAGGGAAGTACAGAATGGCTGCACCCAAAGGAACAAACCAGTCCTGGATAGGAGAGGACGCGAGGACCCTGATGATCCTAAAGGGGGAGGATGCATGGAAGACCAGCGAAGCGGAACGAGGCGACCCAGACAGGAAGAGCCGGGGGACGGAAGCTATGGAGCTGAGGAATGCGATCAAGAAGTGGCTAAGAAACCACGAAAACCCTCCAGCACAAGGACAGAGACAAGTACTGAGACAGGGGAAGCTGAAAGAGATGAGGATGTCGCTCAAAAACAAGACCGCCACAAGGGGGGGACCAAAAGGGATATACGCGAGCTTGGCGAGGATGGAGGAGGAGGGGACATTGACACTCGAGACAATCCCAAAGAAACAAGGACGCAAAGGCCAGTGGACAGAATGGATACAGGACAGCCTGGAGTGGGCAACGAAGAGAGGATGGCCACCACCAGCAGCTGGCGAGACGACGCAGCCCAAACAAGCGCTCGGAAAGGAGAGGAGCGAGGAGAGATATATGGTTCTCGACCTGGGAGAGGGATGGGGATCAGTGGGCAGGGCGGTGAAGGAGATGCAGGTAGGAGCCAGAGTAGTAGGGGTGGACAGAAGAGGCCACACGAAGACAGGGAGGAGAACGGGAATCATACTGTCAGAGGTCCAACACGACCTAGGAAAGCGGTGCAAGACAGACCAAATAACAGCAATCAGCAGGAAAGCCTCGGTATCAGCGAGGAGGTGGGACCTGATATGGATATCAGCAGAGTGCACACTCTTCTCATCAGCAAATCAGATAAACCAAAAGACAGGAACAGCGCACGGGATATGGGCGCAGACAGACCTGAACAAGAAGAATGCACGACCGGAGAAGATCCAGGAAGAACTGGGAAAGCTAGCAGAGGCAACGAGAGCGATAGACCAGCAACTCACAGCACTCGAATCCCACCCACGTCTAAAGTTTGCATGGGAGAGCCCGGCGAAATCGGAGGTATGGAAGCTGACAACGATGGAAGCGGCCATGAACAGGAACCCAGGGTGGAGACTGGTGAGTGTAGACCAGTGTGCGTACGGGAGGAAGGCGAAGAAACCAACGAAGATCCTCACAAACCTGGGAAAGACAGAGTGGACACCAAGGGGCCAGACAGGCACAGGCAAGTGCAAAATAACGGAGTGTGCAGGGACAGCGAACAACGGGAGGGGAGACAAGAGACACGAGCAACAGACAGCAACCACGAGAACAGGCGCACACACAACAATGGGGGAGACAATACAAGGAAAAAGAGAATTCAACAGGGATGCAGCAGTGAACGCAGTGGCAGCAGGACTGGTACAGGAGATCGCCAAAGCAGCATTCGAATCGAGGGACAGGCAGAAGAAGGAGCAAAGAACAGGGCAAAAACGGCGAGTGAAGCGACCCCTACAAGGGAGTCACACAGGAGACAGCAGCAGCAGAAGAGATGGAGGGAGCAACAGCAGAGGGGAAACAGACAGCCAGAGGACGATCACGGACAGCGAAGTGAGCAAGGGGATGAGCGGCAACCAGGGGAACAACACGGACAGCCAGAGGACGGAGACAGACGAGGAGATGAATCTCAAAGTAAGGCACAGAAGGTGCGAGAAGAGGAAGAGACAAGAAGAGGAGGAGAGGAGCCAGGGGTCACATAGAGATGAGGAAACCCCCGCGCAATGCGGCCAGGTTATGTGGCAACAAGAAGGCAGCAAGCTGCCTGTTGCGCCGACCTTTAGACACGCCAAGTGTCTAATATCTGTCTCTTATACACATCTGACGCTGCCGACGAATAGAGAGGTGTAGATCTCGGTGGTCGCCGTATCAT
>ENA-ORBV01017986-ORBV01017986.1-microbial-mat-metagenome-genome-assembly--contig:-NODE-17986-length-10036-cov-4.194096_pt1 | contig 10036 bp, 8 predicted proteins | sample MGYA00237777_ERZ505514 | MGnify/ENA primary metagenome ERZ505514 (study PRJEB26160, sample SAMN06269048) | microbial mat metagenome | isolation source: Oligotrophic lake microbial mat | place... | reverse complement strand
GTCGGCCTTGGCGTCCGCGCGTGCGCGGTTCACTTCGGCGTCCTCGTTCAATTCCGGCTTCGACGCGCGAATCGCGCGGGCCAGTGACATGCCCTGGTCGAGCACGCGATGCTTGAGCAGGATGAACGGGATCTCGGTGTTGCGGGCCGCATGGGCCACCGTCATCAACTCGCGCGCGTTCGAAAAGCCCGCGGCGGCCAGGCGTACGTCGGCGCCGTCGTTGAGCAGCCGTTTCACGTGTCGCTGCACGGGTTGCGCCGTGGCCGCCAACACGCGTTCGAGCCGTGGCGCCGCAGCGGGGCCAGCCGTCTTCACGGTGGTCTCGGGCCGCGCGGTGCGGACGGCCGCGGCGATCGGCGCCGGCCCGGCGATCCGGTTGGCGTTGAGTTGCGGTCCCACGGCCAGACCGAGGGTGAACGCGCCGGCCATACCCAGTGCCATCATCGATGTCTTGTCGAACATTGCGACACCTCCTGACCCGCAACCACTGCAAGATGCGTGACAGGCCGTTGCGCCCGGCGACGCGGCTGTTTTCGGGCTGTTATCGAGCGGCCGGTCCACGGATGAGCAAGACCTACCGTGTAGCCTTTGCCCGGTTACTCACCTCGTCCCTTGCCCAGCCGGCTCTCAGCCCGACGCGTATGCGAGCCTGGCGAGCAGGCCGCGCGCGAGGGCTTCCCCAAGGGCCACGTCGTCGTGCGCCCCGGCTACATCGTGGGCCCGGGCGATACCTCCGACCGCTTCACCTCTTAGCCCGCGCAGCTCGCGCGTGGCGGCGAGATCCTGGTGCCCGGCCGGAAGACCGGCTTCGTGCAGTAGATCGACGTGCGCGACCTGGCGGAGTGGAGGGCTCACCGAAGCGATTCCGTGGGTGATGGCTGACGGCACGGAGTTGGGGCACATGCGCATCAGCGACGAGCCGTTTGTAGAGTCCTGCGGGGAGGTCGGTGTCGTCGGACATGCGGTGAGGCGGCGTCAGGATACCCGAATCCGCTCCGCGCGCGCGCCGTGTCGTGTTCCTATTCGCACCGCTCGAGCGTAGACGGGGCCGTCGCTGCACGGCATGCGCGCCTGAGTCGAGGCCAATCAGCGCCCAGGTGTGACTATCGGCACGTGCGGAGCCGCCGTTGGTGGAAGCACCCCGGCCAGGCGCGGGTCGTCATAGACCTCGACCTTGCGGGCGTAGGGCGCGAATCCGGAGCGCAGGTAGAACGGCAGGGCGTCGGGCGCGTCGAGCGTGCACGTGTGCAGCCAGAGGCGGCGGATCGGCCGCGACCACGCGAGCACGACGGCGCGGTTCATCAGCCAGCGACCGGCGCCATTCCCGACGAGCGACGGCGTCACGCCGAAGAACGCCAGCTCGCATTCGCCCGGCACGCGGAAATCGAGTTCGAGGAGGCCCTCGTCGCGTCCGTCCACCATCAGCGCGTGCACGACGACACCTGGTGCGCCAAGCACTGCAGAGAGCGCCGCGTCGGTGAGCGACAGCCGCGAGCTCCAGAGCCAGTCCGCGCCGACCCGGCGGTAGAGATCGCGATACCAGTCGAGGCCGGGCTGCGCCACGGGCCTCAGTATCCAAGGCGCTGCCTCGCGCTCAGGCCGCGCCGGCGCTACCGCGGCCATCTCGAGATAGGTCACCACGGCGGCAAGGGAACCGGCGGGGACATCGTGGTAGCCGTCGGGGAGGACCATCCTTTCGACCTACTTCTGGCCGCGGTAGCCTGGCCCGCGCAGTGCCTTGCCCGGCCGCGCGGTCGTAATCTGTCCGCCGTCCACCACGAGCTGTCCGTTCACTGCCACGTAGCGCACGCCCTCGGCGTACTGCCGCGGCTGCTGGAACGTCGCCCGGTCGCGAATCGTGGCTGGGTCGAACACCACGAGGTCGGCGGCCGCGCCTGGACGCACCACCCCGCGATCCCACAGCCGCATGCGCTGCGCGGGCAGCGACGTCATCTTGCGCACCGCGTTCTCGAGCGTCAGCAGCCGCTCCTCGCGCACGTAGGTGCCGAGGATGCGGGCGGCCGAGCCCCACGCGCGTGGGTGCACGCCCGCCGTGGGCGGGCCGCTGTCTGGCGCCATACCGCCCGAGTCGGTGCCGAGCATCACGTTCGCGTGCGCCAGCGCCGCGCGCATATCGGTTTCGTTGATGAAGAACATGATGCCGCTGCCGGTGGTGTCGTCCTTGGCGATCAGGTCGAACAGCACGTCGAGCGGATCCTTCTGCTCGGCCTTGGCGATGTCATCGAGCGTGCGTCCCTGGTAGGCCTTCAGCTCCGCGCGCCCCACCGCCGATACCAGGATGCCGACCGCGCCGCCGGAGCCAAGATACTGGTTCTCCCAGGTGGTCGACGGCTGCAGGATCTCTGCCTTGATCTTGGCGCGCGTGGCGGGGTCGGTGAGACGCGTCACCATGGCGGCCCGTCCGCCCTCGCGCACCCACACCGGCAAGCTCGCGTCGAGCGGGTTGCTGCCGGCGGTGTAGGGATACAGGTCGGCGGCCACGTCGAGGCCCTCGACCCGCGCGCGGTCGAAGCGCTGCAGCACTGCGGGCATGCGTCCCCAGTTCTGTGTGTAGGCCGTCTTCAGGTGGTGCACGATGGCCGGCACGCCCGCCTCGCGCGCGATGCGGAACACCTCGTCGAGGCTCTCGTCGATGGCATCGGCTTCGGAGCGCTGGTGCGAGATGTAGCTGCCACCGTAGCGGCCCGCCACCCGCGCCATGGCCACGAGTTCGTCGGTGCGGGCGAAGCGGTCGGGCACGTACTGCAGCGACGTCGACACGCCGAACGCCCCAGCCTCCATCGCCTCAGCCACCTGGGCCTCCATCGCCGCCAGTTCGGCGGCGGTGGCTGCACGGTCGCCACGGCCGACCACCGAATCTCGCACGCCGCCGGCGCTGATGAACGTGCCCAGGTTGATGGTGGCGGGGCGCTGGTCGAGCACGGAGAGGTAGCCCGCCAGGTTGGTCCACGCGGGCACGCCTTCCTTGTCGAACATTGCCGCGAAGGGATGGAGCTGGCGCGCCCGGTCGTGGGCGGCGCTGCTGAAGCTCGCTTCGCCGGTGAGCTCGGTCGTGATGCCCTGCATGATCTTGCTGCCCACGCGGCTGTCGCGCAGCACCCAGTACTCCGACTGGCCGAGCATGTCGATGAAGCCGGGCGACACCACCAGGCCACGCGCGTCGATGCGCCGTGTGGCGGTCGAGCTGTCGCGCTCCCGCACCGACGTGATGCGCCCGCCAGCCACACACACGTCAGCCGCGAACCACGGCGCGCCGGTGCCATCCACGATGCGCCCGCCCGTGATCAGCAGATCGCACGTCGGCGACTGGGCCGTGGGCGCCACCACGAGTGCGGCGACGAGAGCGACAAGGGTGAGCGCGCGCGTCACGTGAATCCTCGCATCGTGAGTAGAACGGGGCCGGCAGCGCGGCGCCACCGGCCCCACTCCGTTCATCGTGTTCCGGAGGAGCAGCTCCTGGGAGCCCCAGCCCCCAGCCCCTAGTGTTTTGGTACCGCCGTCATCAGGATCTCGAGCGCCTTGCCCAGCGTGGGCCGCATGCCGCGCTGGCCCTTGAAGTTGCCGATGCGCACCACCACCAGATCGTGTGACGGGATGATCCACACCTGCTGTCCGCCAGCGCCGTTCATCGAGTACGCCTCCTTCGGAATCGGCCAGCCGCCGTCACCGTTGATCCAGAAGAACCCGCCGTAGACCGGACGTTCGTCGGCCACCCACGCGGGCGCCAGCGTGCTCACGAAGTCGTTGTAGTTCTCGGGCAGCAGGCGCTCGCCGCCCGGCGCCACGCCGTCGTTCAGGTACAGGTTGCCGAGCCGCGCCCAATCGCGGCCCGACATGTACTCGTAGCCCTGCGTGAGGAAGTTACCCGAGGGATCGGTTTCCATCACCATCGTGCGCACGCCGATCTTGTCCCACAGCGCGCGTTGTGGATACGAGTGGTAGTCGAGCTTCAGCTTCTCGATGCCCAGCCGGTTCAAGTAGTTGATGAGCACCGGGTCGGTGTTGCGGTAGCGGCCCACGGTGTTGGGCGGCCATTGCTGCGGCCTCGTCGCCGCGTACTTGAAGGCGTTGCCGGCGTCGGTATACAGGTACAGGTGATCCGGGTAGGGGCCGTTCGGGTCGTAGTCCGGATCGGCCGGCCCCTTGATCCGCAAGCCGCTCGACATCCGCAGGATGTCCTGGATCTTGATCTGCGCCCGCGGATCGCTCGGCTGCACCTGCCACTCGGGCACCGGCGCCGCCTGCTCGAGGGTGTAGACGCCCTTGTGGATGAGCGTGCCCATGAGGGTGGAGGTTACGCTCTTGCCCATCGACCAGCTTTCGAGCGGCGTGGTCGGCGTGATGCCCTCGCCGTAACGCTCGGCGATGACGCGGCCCTTGTAGCTCACGACGAAGGCCGTCGTCTCCGCTTCGGGAAGTGAATAGGCGGCGGCCACTGCGGCCTTCACCTGTGCCTCGTCCACGCCATCAGGCAGCGGCGTCGTGGGCATGCGGTCGCCCATCGGCCACGCTTGCGTGTTGGCGGGCGGCAGGTTCGGCCTCACCGGCTGGGGTGTGAAGTCGAGCTTCTCGGTGCCTTCCGGATAGGTCACGCAGCCCTGACCATTGGTATAGACCGCGGTGCGTACGGTGCCGTTCGGCAGCGTGATGCTCACGGTCTTCTTCACCTTGTCGACGACCGGCTTGCCCACCTTGGCACGCTCTTCGTAGGGCGCGCTGAAATAGCCCACGTGTTCAGCAGCGAAGTCGATGTCGTAGCCGGTGATGAACACGGCCGAGCACATCGTCTTGGCGAAACCCGAGGTGTGGTGCGACAGCGCATCGCCAGGCACCGGCTCGTACTTCGTCGGCAGCTCCACCGCTTTGGCGCGCGCAATCAGCTTGTCGCGCGCGGCCACGGCTGGGTCCACGGGTGCAGGGGCGGCAGCGGGCGCGGGTTCGGGTGCGGCCTGGCAGCCAACGCCAGCCACACCGGCCAGCAGCAGGAACAGCGCCGCGATGCGCGCGTGTCGTGGCTCGAGCGATCGAATCATCATCTGGCCTACTCCCTCAGGAATGCGGGGAAGTCTACACCCATGTGACTTCCTGCGCCGGCGCCGCGTTTCCCGCCTTGACCGCCTGCCGTTCAGGCGCTACAACGGAGGCATGACCCAGTTGCTGTCGTTTTTGCGTGGCGCTGTCGTGGCCACCGCCCTCGTCCAGCCGGCCTTCGCCGCCGGCAACGCCACCATCAAGGGCGAGGTCGTGGATCTCGAGTGTTCGCTCAGCAAGGGCGTGGCGGGAAAGGGCGACGCCCATGCCGCCTGTGCGATGACCTGCGCCAGGAACGGCCAGGCCATGGCCATTCTGACCGATGACGAGGTCTACCTCATCGAAGGCGACTACACCGCCGTCAAGAACGCCAGGCTGCTCGACTTCGTGGCCAAGAAGGTCGAGGCCAAGGGCAGCGTGACCGAGCGCGACGGCAAGAAGATCATCAACATCGCCGCGATGATGGTGCAGAAGGCTGAGAAGTAGGGGCGGAGAGGCGTGGAGTCGACGGAGTGCCAGGGGATGGCGCACCGCCGTCACGATTCGGCACATGCTACGGTGATGGAGCGTGCAGTGGCACGCTATTACGACCAGGATCGAATCGTGCAGTGGTCGGGGCGAAGGATAAGCCCTGGCCATCACCCACACCGAGCCTGCCCCGTTCAATTCAGACTCCACGCTGACGCATCTGGACCCGCCAGGGCGTCGGGCGCTCCGGAAGGCCTCGGCCGTGACGGCGCTGCTCATCTACGCCGTGTATCTCGGGTATCGCGGCCTCTACACGCTCAACCCGGAAGCCCTCGTCTTCTCGCTGACTGTCTACTTCGCTGAGATCCACGGGTTCTTCTCGCTCTTTTTCTATTACTTCCAGGTCTGGACCATGCGCGGCCGCACCGTACGGCCGCCGACGTCGTCTCCGACCGTCGATGTCTTCATCACCACCTTCAACGAAGAGGTCGACCTGTTGCGCCAGACCGTGCGCGCAGCGGTCCACATGCGCTATCCGCATCGCACGTTCGTGCTCGACGACGGCCGCCGGGCCGAGGTCAAGGCGCTGTGCGAGGAACTCGGGTGCGACTACCTCACCCGTGACACCAACGAACATGCCAAGGCCGGCAATTGGAACAACGCGTTCGCCACCACGACCGGTGCGCTGATTGCCACCTTCGACGCAGACCACGTGCCGCGGGCCGATTTCCTGGAGCGCACGCTCGGGTTCTTCGACGATGCTCGGGTGGCGCTCGTGCAGACGCCGCAGCGCTACCACAACCTCGATTCGCTCCAGCACCGCGTCAGCTGGCGGATGCGGCGGCTCTACGGAGAGCAGGACGTCTTCTTCAACCTGGTGATGCCGGGCAAGGATCACTGGAACTCCGCCTTCTTCTGCGGCACCGGCGCCGTGCTGCGCCGCGAGGCGCTCGAGCCGTTCGGGGGCCAGCTCACCGGCACGATCACCGAGGACATGCACACGTCGCTTGCGCTGCAGGCGAACGGGTGGAAGTCCGTCTACTTGAACGAGCTTCTCGTCACCGGTCTGGCGCCGATGGATTTTGCCAGCTACAGCTCGCAGCGGCTCCGCTGGGCCGAAGGCAACCTGAAGATCATCAAGCACGTGAACCCACTCACGGCGCGTGGTCTCACCATCGCGCAGCGCCTGTGCTACTTCGCGTCGATGTATCACTGGACGATCGGCTTTGCCAAGCTCGTGTTCTACCTGGCCCCGCCGCTGATTCTCTTCACCGGGCAGTTTCCGATCGTGCGTTTCGATCGCCAGTTCCTCGGGTTCTACCTCGCGCATGTGGTTTCGCTCGTCGTGTCCTACAAGATCCTGAGCCGGGGCACGGGCCGGATCCTGATGGACGAGTTGTTCAACATGGCGAACTTCTTCACGCTGCTCGTGGCGGCCAAGCGCTTCCTGCTGGGCCGCGGCGAGTCGAAGTTCGTCGTGACCAGCAAGCGCGGCGGTGACCAGGACGACCGTGTGGTGTTGCCGCAGTACGTGCTCATCGGCGTCACCCTTTTGTCTCTGGTGTGGAGCCTGCTCGGACTCGGATTCGGCGTCAGCGAAGACGTCGTGGGCGCGAGCGTCGCGGCCTTCTGGTCGTTCTACAACCTGGCCCTCATGCTGGCGGTGGTGGGTCTCGCGCTGCGGCCGCCGCAGAAGCGGCAGGCCGTCCGGTTCCGCGCGGCGGTACCGGTCGAGGTGCTTGCCGGCGGCGACGGGCAGCTCGGCGTCACGCTGGATATCTCGGAGGGCGGCTGCACGCTGCTCTTGCCACAGCCGCTCGCGGCTGGCACCGCCCTGCGGCTACGGATGTATTTCGGCGCGCAAACCGTGGAGTGCGAGGGCACGGTACGCACGTGCCACCAAGGCCGGCGCAGCGGCTGGGCGGCCAGTGGCGTGCAGTTCGATCACGCGGATGTCCGCACCGTCGACCGTCTGGCCGACGCCATCTACAACATGACCGTGCCGGAAATCTTCTCCCACCTCTCGCAGCCATCCTGGGCGGCACAGCAGTGGCGCTACCTCGCGATGCGCGTGCGCGGCGGCCGCTTGCGGGCGGTGCGCCACGAGACCTATCTGCCGGTGCGCGTCATCGACCAGAGTGGGGAGTTCCTCGCCACCACCCGCGACCTCAGCGCGAGCGGCCTCAGCCTGGTGGCACCCCGCGCGATCGCGGTGGGTAGCCGCGTGACGATCGCCATGAGTTCTGGCGTCGATTCCTGGACGAGCGCTGCCACGGTCGTGAGGTGCACTCCGGTGACGGCGCCGAGTCCGGAGTTCAGCACGTGCCAGATTGCCCTGCGCATCGACGCGGCCGACGGGCGCGACCTCGCAGTCATGCTTTCGACGGAGGCGGCGTGAGACGCTGGCTCGTCTGGGTGCTGCTGGCGCTCGTCGCGGGCGAAGCCGGGGTGTTCCTGTGGAAGAACGGTGACGTCGTGTCCCTCAGCCGGCCAGCGGACGCACTCGCGGCGGACCCGCGGTTCGCTGAGACGGCACATCGTGTCCTGGCGCAGCCGGACGTGACGCGAAGGGTGCTCGAGCGCATCGCGGACGTTGCGGCCCGGCGCTCCGACTCGGCGCTGCAGCTCCAGGCGATCACGCGGATTGCCGCCGTCGCGCCGGGCGACCGTCACGTGCAGCTGCGCCTCGCCGAGGCGCTTCGGCGCCACGGCCGTCTCGACGACGCCGCTGTGCTCTATCGAGCGCTGCTGACGCCCCCGGGTGTCCCCGGAGCAGGAGGCTCGCAATGACGTCCCGGGTCATCGCCGTCGTCATCGTGTCATTCCTGGTCTGCGTGCCGGCATGGTCGTCGGCGCAAGGCCCGCCCGCTGACGATGCCGAACACCTGGCGCTTCTGGGTTTGGCGCGGACCGCGCGTGACCGGGGCACCGCCACCGAGGCGTACACCCACTTTCGCGAGGCCGATCGTCGTCGCGCGCTCGTGGGCGGGTCGCTCGCGGAGTACTTCTGGGCCGCGTATCGGGTCGCCCCGGCCGCCGCTCGTGGCATCGGGGCCCGTGTCATTTCCGCGAACCCACTCGAACACGCAGTACGCGACGGCCTCATCGGACTGGCCGTCTCGGCAGGCGATGAGACCGCGGTTCGCACCTTGGCCGCAGCGGGCGACACGGTCGACCCTGGGTCGGCCGTGTGGCCGCGCCGACTTGCCGAGAGTTACCTTCGGGCGGGCGACGGCCTGCGCGCGTCCGAACGCTACGAGGTGACGGCGCGCCGCACCGGAGGCGGACCCGCCGATCTGGCGCAGCGCGCCCTGGCGCTCGAGCGGTCGTCCCGCCCAGCGTCAGCCGCCGAGGCGTGGAACACGCTCGATGAGGCACTTGTGTCGTCCCGGCCCGAGTGGCTGGCGAGCCGCACCCGGGTGCGCAAGGCCGTGGCCCCGCGTCCGGTCCCGGCGGTCGCTCGGCGGGCGCCAGCGCCAGTCACCACGCCTGAACGCGCGAGTCGAACCGCCGACGAGGTCGAGCACGCGAGCCAGCGCGCGCTGGCCGCCGAGCCATGCGCCGCCGCTCCGCTTGCGGACCTGGAGGCGCTGGCGTCGCCTGGTCCATTTCTGGCTGCCGTGGCCGCCCGCCGGGCATCCTGTCCCGACCAGATCTCGTGGACCGTACGCGCCGCGGAACGAGCCATCGGGCTGGGCCGGTTCGGCGATGCGCTTCGACTCGTCGAGACGCCGGCAACGGCGCCCGGAGCCCCGGTCGAGGTGCGCGAGCAGTACGGCGTGCTGCTGCTCTGGACCGGTGCGCCGGCGCGCGCGGCCGAGGTGCTGCGCGGGGTGGTGGCCGAAGACTCGCACCGCCGTCGCGCGGCCGATGCGCTGATCGATGCGCTCAGGGCCGTGGGCGAGCCCGACGCGGCATGGATACTGGCGGCCGGCCGATGGGGCGACCCCCAGGCGTCCGTGGATCGCCGACTGGCGGTGGCATCGCTGGCCCTCGAGACGGGCCGCGTGACGGACGCGCTGGTCAGAGCCCGCGCTCTCGAAAGCCACCCAGTCGTGGGCGCCGACGCCCGCGCGATCGTGGCCGGCGCACTGATCGCGTCGGGACGGCCTGACCAGGCACGAGCCGTGTTGGGTCACCTGAGTAACGCGCCCGGTGCGGCCCTGGCATGGCTCGACGCCACGGCGCTCATCGACGGTGTCGGCGCCGCCCTGCGGGCGGCTGACGGCCTGTCCGAGCGGCGCGGTGCGGGCTGGGAAGAGCTTGAAGCCAGGCTCGCGCTGTGGCACGCGCAGATGGGGCATCGCGGCGAGTCGGACCAGCGCCTGTCGCTGCTCGCCACGAGCCATCCGTCCCGCGCGGCGCTGGCACGCGCGGAAATCGCGCTGGCCACGGGTCGCCCCGCCGATGCCGCCGCACTGCTGCAGCCCCTGGTCGCGCAGGCGCCTGGTCATGTGCGGGCCCAGGACTGTCTCTTATACACATCTCCGAGCCCACGAGACTAAGGCGAATCTCG
>ENA-ORBV01017983-ORBV01017983.1-microbial-mat-metagenome-genome-assembly--contig:-NODE-17983-length-10037-cov-4.941566_pt1 | contig 10037 bp, 5 predicted proteins | sample MGYA00237777_ERZ505514 | MGnify/ENA primary metagenome ERZ505514 (study PRJEB26160, sample SAMN06269048) | microbial mat metagenome | isolation source: Oligotrophic lake microbial mat | place... | reverse complement strand
CCCAATAAAAGAAGAACGTCTCCACATCCTGTCCATCAATGCCGCCATCCAGATTCACATCGGCGAGATTGTCGCCTGCGGACCATGCGGCGAAGAACGCCTCAATATCAGCGCCATCAACGCCCCCATCTTGATTGAAATCCGCCGGGCAAAACGGCTCATCCCCTACGCGGCACTCGATGAACTGATACCCGCCGTGACCGTTCTCCTCGAACGCGATCACAAGCAACTGGTTCACACCCTCACGCAGCCCCGTCGCCGCGGCGACAAAATCAAACCGATCCACCCGTCCCCCCTGATTCACGCCGCTGGCGAGCGTGAGCGGGTCGGCGACGTTGGGCGGGTTGGCGATCATGTGAACGCGCGTAACCGTGCGGTCCAACGCCTTGAGATTGAAGATCATCGAGGTCGTCCCGGTCGGCAGCGGGCACGGCGTCGTGACCTGCACCTGCGGCGGGAGACGGTCGATGAACACCGCGGTGCGGAAATCACGGAAAAGCGGGCCATCGATGTTGTCGCGTTTGCGGAACGCGATCACGCTGAGGTAGTTGACGCCCTCATCCAGCCGCGTCGCGTCAATGGTCTGCTTGTAGAGGCCCTGGGTATTGGCTGTGCCCGCGAGCGGTTGGCGCTGGGTGACGAACTGCTCATACCCCGGCGCCACGCCATTGGTGTAATCGAGATCGGAAATGCCGTTGCCGTTCCAATCGTCGTAGCCTTCGTTGATGCGGAAGACGGCATTGTCATCGGCGTTGTTGTTATTCGCGGCGCCAGGATCGCCGTTGGTGGTTGTGAGTTGAATCTGGAACGTGTCCGCGGTGATCACCGAAAGCGGTGTCAGGCGGCGACGAAACGCGGGTGTGCTGGCACTATCGGGGGCGATGGTCGCCGCGACATTCGTCAGCGAGAGCACCCCGCCGGGAATCGCCGGCGCGTAGACCACAAAGCCCTTGTTATGCTCGATGCCGTTGGGATTCAGGTTCCGCGGCACCCGGATCGTCGTTGATCCACCCGCGCCCACCGTCACGACATCAATGATGTCGTTGTTGGGATCGACGGTTGCGTTGGTCGCGTTGCCGGACATTTCGATGAGGCGCGTCCCCTGCGGGAAACTCGTCGAAACCGTGCGCGTGTCAAAGCCGCCATCGTAACGATCATTCAGCCCCACGAGGCAGTTGCCGGAGTAGTTGGCCCCGCTGCGGGTGCGCCGCTCGAAGACGAGTGTGTCGTTGTCCTGCCACCGGGGTGTGAACTCGCCGCGGGCAAGCTCGTTGGAGAGTTGCACCATGTTGGTAATCACCGGCTCGGCATTGCTGGTGCTGCTATCCTGACCGAGCGCTACAGGAACGCCCTGCTTGGGATAAAACGCATTGCCCGACCGCGTAATCCCGCGGCCATTGTGATACACAACCGCTGGCCCGGTGCGGAAAAGCAGGTAAGCGTGCATGTACCAACCCTGCTGCTTGTTCGTCGGGATCGCGGGCGCGACCGACCCCGTCCCCGTCGTGCCGTTGTCGTGGCTCCAGACATGGTTAAAGCCCACCGAGCCGTTGTTGTAGCCGTCATCGGTGTTGTCGATGTGATCGTTGATGATGGCGCCCAGGTTATCCAGCCCGCCGCCGCCGACATTGTTCCGCAACCTGCCCGCACCCGAAAGATCGAGCACATCGCGGTTGGCGAACGCATCGCCCGCGAGAAGGCGACCTGTTGTCCGCCCGTTGGGCTTGCGAACATAGCGATCAAAGCAGAAATCGTTCCCCTCGACGCACTCGCCGAAAACCACGGGGTTGACGTGCCGCCCATCAGGCGTGACGCGCCGATTGCGCGTCACCGAATCGAAGAACGTATCCCAGAACCAACTGGGCATATGTTTCATCGCATCCAGCCGGAATCCATCCACATGATGCACATCCATCATCCACTGCGTCCACCGCATGAGGTATCCCGTCGCGTTCTCCGCGACAGGATCGCCCGCGAGTGGGTTGGCCGTGTTGAACTTGCCGAATGTGATGTTCGTGGCCGGCTCGTTGCGCGACGGAATGTCGCACGGCGCTGTGAAAATCCCGGAAGTCAGCGCGCCCGCGAACCACATGCCCGGGTTGTTCACTGTCGGATCATTCGCCAGCGCTTGGTCCGTGTAGAACTTGGCGTTGCTTGCGTTGGGCCGATTGATGTATGTCCCGCCGGGAATATTCGCGGGGTTTCCTGCGGCGATCGGTTGGCGGATGAACTGGTTGTTGCTCTCCTGCGAAATATCAATCAGCGAAACCAGATCGCCCCTCAGCAGGCAGTAGCGATTGGCCTGCGGCGCTTCGGATTGGTAGTACCCGCCCGCAATACCGGGGTAGAAATCTCCCCAGTTGTCTGTGGGCACTTTGTCCCGGATGGGCGCGGGCGGATTCATCCAGAATCCGGGGTAGCCGCCATCCTGCATGAAACCGCTTCCGGTCTGGCGGCCGGCGTTGTGATTGAGAATGGTGTCGATGTAGACCTCGACGCCCGCCCGGTGATACTCGCTCACCGCCGCGCCAAAATAGGCCTCGGTCCCGAAGGCCGTCGTCGCGTTGGGTTTGCCCAGGTCGAAGCGATCAAAAACATCATACCCCGCGCTCGTCGAGTTCTGGTTCGCCGACCCCGGCCACACATACGCCCGACTCGGCGGCGGCACCCACACCGAGCCGTACCCCGTCACGAACAGATCGACCATGCGGCGTTCCATCGATGTCCACGGCGTCTCGAACCATTGGAGGGTCGGCGCTGGATTTTCATCGACTTGCGCGTTGGCGCGCGTTGGCGCGATCGTCGCCAACACCCCGGCGAGCGAGAGCAACGCCATAACGCTTGGCCGCGCGACGTCGGCGAGTGACCGCGAGTGTGATTGAAGGGCAGAGTTGTTCGACCGTGCTGAAATGGACAGTTGCGACATTCGACGCTCCAAGGGGACTTTATCGGGCTGGAACTCAACCGAGGACTGGTAAGGGGGAAGCCGCCCGGCTGATCGCCGCGGCCGGAGACTGATACGAGCGCTTTCGGTAAAGTATGACCACCGTGCGCGTATTTTGGTAGAAGTTTTTCACTTTGATGATGGCAATATGATAGAAAAGACGTATATTGTTCGCGTGTAACCGTTACATGTCGAGGGATGGGGTGGATGGCTTGCCGAACTCGACGCTGCGTACTTCATCCTCTACGGCATCGAACGAAACGATGCCGAGTACATGCGTTCCACCTTTACCAACACCGGCTACCTTCCACCGGATCGACGCGATACGAACGGTAACGCTTGGGTACGCGGCGAACCAGGCGAGATGATCCTACAGGCCTATGACCGCCTGTCGCCGCTGGCCTCTTCTGTCTCATAGTTTCAAGCCCAATGCGCCACGCTGTCGCGAGAACAACTGTGCCGGAGACTTCCCAGTGACGCCCTTGGGCTTGCCGCGCCGAGTCGGTGAATCTTCATCGACGCACCGCAGGCTGTGTCTCAGACGGCTACCGGGGTCCACGCTCACCGGTCGCATCAGGCCGGGAGTCGGGTCGCGATCTTCCTTCAAGCACGTCTCGCAATACCACTCCACCCACGTCAAAAACGCCAAGTGGCGCTTTCGTGTGCCACACCAATTGCCCCGTAACTCGGTGTCCTCAAAATTTTGTAAAATAAATTTTCAACCCCGCGAATCACAGCCTCAAACGCACTTTCTCACCAAAAAATAACCTCAAAAAGGCCCACACAAAAGCGCCGCGCGGGGGTAGATATAGGAGGGCCAATCTTTTATGGCAACCATCATCACCACCACTCGAAGCGACTGTTCCTCTTCATCCCTTTCCGCCTCACTGACAACCGGCGCCTTCACACCGCACGTCATTGGTGATAGTCCCTCATATAGCCAAGGAACCACGCAAGACCGCAGATTTGCGCGCGCACACAAACGTTTTCTTGCGGCCTTGAAGCCACCCCGGCCCAGCATTCACCTACAACGTCTGGATAACCGTCACATTGCCAACGGGAGACACACCCAAGTGCCAACGTGGCAATCTGACCCCGCGTTCGAAGTCCCGCCTTCAGGCGGTCCTGCGGAGACACCCTCAAGGAGATTTGTGATCATGTACTCCACAAGTCCGAGTAATCAAAGATTACCAAGTGGACACTTCCGTAAGTGGGATCTTGGTAATCTCCGATTATACGGACTCAACCGCCACTCTCGTGTTCCGGCATTGCAATTCATGGTCTCGCCACTCCGCCCCGCGTCCCCGAACCCGCCATCTAAAAGGAGTTATTTCCCCGCCAACTTCAACCAAAACACCCTGAAAACACAGTCACAAACCCACTTTCAACCCAGTGCCCAAGAGCGCAAAGTTGTGTTGGCGCAAAACGTGATCCCTTGCAGCCTTGAACCCCACCACCTCCCTGAGCACAACGCCGACCCTTGCCTAAATCGGTCTTCAACCTCCAATCCCTGCGGCTCCCGCGCAGAGTCCCCATACCCTTCCTTCCCACCAAGCGTCCAAAGTCACTCCGTAACTTCCATCCGCACCATCCGAATTTGCTACTTGCCATTTGCTACTTGCCATTTGGCCCCACAAACAATGTCAACCGACCGCTCCTCCATCGAAGTCCAATCCGAACGTGTCATCCTCGCCGCGGCACGCCTCCCCACCTCCGGCCACGATCCCCGCAATCCCTTCGGCGAACTCCGCTCCCTCGCCGAGCAGGCCGGCGGAATCGTCGTCGGTGAACTCTCGCAAAACCTTGATCGCCCCATCCCCGCGACCTACATCGGCTCAGGCAAAGTCACGGAACTCAAGAACCTCGCGCAGGAACTTCAAGCGACGACGATCATCTTCGATCACGATCTCTCCCCGAAGCAGATCGCCAACATCGAAAAGGCGACGCTCCGCAAGGTGCTGGACCGAAGCGAACTCATCCTCGACATCTTCGCCTCCCGCGCCTCGACCGCCGAAGCCCAACTCCAGGTCGAACTCGCGCAGATGGAATACACCTATCCGCGCCTCAAAGCCATGTGGAGCCACCTTGAACGCATCGCTGGCGGCATCGGCAGCCGCGGCCCGGGCGAGCAGCAACTTGAAATCGACCGCCGCCTCGTCACCGCCCGCAAGATCGAACTCAAACGCGATCTCGAGATCATCCAGGCCCGCAAACGCCGCGAAGTCGCCGCACGCAAATCGCAGCACTTCACCGTTGGCATCGTCGGATACACCAACGCCGGAAAATCCACCCTCTTCAACACCCTCACCCGCGGCGGGGCATACGCCGATGACCGCCTTTTCGCAACCCTTATGACGCGCACCCGCGAATGGAACCTCGGCGGCTCGCTCGGCGTCATGCTCTCCGACACCGTCGGTTTCGTGCGAGACATTCCCCACCACCTCGTCGCCTCGTTTCGCGCCACGCTCGAAGAAGCCACACACGCCGATGTGCTCCTCATCGTCCTCGATGTCTCCGATCCCGCGGCGGAAATGCAGTACAAAGTCGTCTCCGGCGTGCTCGATGAACTCGAAGGCGAGCTTGCAACCTCCGAGCATTCCGAAGACAAATACTGGCAGCCGCCCCATCGCATCGTCCTGCTCAACAAAATCGACCGCCTCAAAGACAACGCCGAAGTCATGGTCTGGCAACGCAAAGTCCCCGGCGCAATGCCCATCTCCGCCATCGGCGGCGACGAGGCCACCAGCGGCCTGCCCGAACTCACCGCCATCATCCGCGAACACGCCCGCGGCGAGATCGGCGAGTTCCTCGTCACCGTGCCGCTGCGCGAATCCAAAACCATCCACCTCCTCGAATCACGCGGCGAAATCCTTAACCGCGAATACACCGACGACCACGTCGTCCTCCGCGCCCGCATCGGCAAGCGCCAACTCGCCATGCTCAAATCCGCCGGCGCTCATTTGGAACTCGCTGATACCGATGGAAACGCCGTAGTCCTTGAAGCCCTTCCCGGTCAACCGCCGCCCACCGTGGGCTGGTCCACCGCGCAACGCGATTGAATGGTGAAACACACCGTGCATCTCGCCAGAGACAATTCCGCCCGTGGCACCGCCCTTCCGGGCGGTGAGTCTTGCCCCGCGACAACCGCCAACTTCAAAACACCGGGCCGAAGCCCGCTGCCACTTCTCTGCGTCATCGTCCCAACCTACAACCACGGACCCACCGTCTCCCAAGTCCTCGATGCAATCGCCGCGCTCGCCCTTCCTCTCGTCGTCGTCAACGACGGCTCAACCGATGACACCGCGAACCTGCTAGAAACATGGATGACTCAACATCCCCACGCGCCGGCCATTCTCCGCACCCACGCCGCGAACAAAGGCAAAGCCGCCGCCCTGCGAACCGGCTTTGACGCCGCGGCACAAGCGGGATTCACCCACGCCGCGACGATCGATGCCGATGGCCAACTCGAGCCCAGCGACATTCCCAGCCTGTTTGAAGTTGCGAAAGACAATCCCGATGCCCTCATCCTCGGACAGCGCCCCACGGATATGGCCCAATGCCCGACCCGTTGCCTCGTTGGCCGCAGTTTCGCCAGCCTTGGAGTATTGGCCCAATGCGGCCTCCACCTCGATGACACGCAGTGCGGCCTCCGCATCTATCCGCTCAAACTCGTTCAGCGCGTCGCCTGCCGCGCCGGTCGATTTTCATTCGAGGCCGAGATGATTGTCCGCGCGGCGTGGGCTGGTTTCGGCGTCGTGCCAGCGCCGGTGCGCTGCGTCTATTTTGAGGGTGCCAGGCGCGTAAGCCACTATCGCCCGTGGAGCGATTCACTCCGCCAGTGCGGGATGCACTTTCGCCTCCTCACCATCGCCATGCTCGCGTGGCCGCACCCGCGCCTGACTGATGCGCCGCCCAGCAAAGCGCGCGGCCTCCTGCCCCGACTCGCCAACTGGCTCAGCCCCGCTCGATGCGTGCGAGAAACACGCGCCGACCTTCTCGGCACGATCGCCCTTTGCACCTCCATCGCCTTCGGCGCTTGGGCCGGGCTTTGGTTCGGATTGCTCCCTCTCCCTTTCCTGTGGATTCCCGGCGCGATCTACATCGCTTGGAGAATGCACATGCAGCCGCTCCCCGCGCTCGCCGCCGCCGCCACCGCAACCTACGTCGGTGCTCGACTCACTGGTGTGCCCCCGCTCGGTCTGCTGTGGCCCGCATGGCTTACAATCGGCGGACCACTTGGCCTGTGTATCGCTGTTTTCCTCGTGTTTTGGCCCGTTCTCGGCCTTGCCATGCTGATCCGCGGCAACTCGCTCAAAAAGCAACGAGCGAGCCAGCCCGCGTACTCGCCTCTCAGTAAGGAAGCCGCCCGATGAGATCATCCAACCTCGCAACCTCCAACCCCCGCTCCTTGATCGATTCAAGAATCCGCGGCAGCGCCGCCGCAGTCGCGCCGACATCGCGACGGCTCGCGGGGTCGCGCCCATCGTGCAGCAAAAGGATGTCGCCCCCGCCGGTGTTCGCGGCCCGCCGCACAATCCGCTCGTGCGAGACCGCGACCCCATCGAAGCATCGCCGCGACCACGCGACAATCGTCTTGCCCTTCGCCGCACGCGCCAGCATCGGCGACTTGAACCCCATCGGCGGTCGAAAGAGCAGCGGCATCGCGCCGGTGCAATCGCGGATCGCATCATCCGCGAGACCGATTTGCGCGCGCCAATACTCCACCCCGCGCCAGATACCAAAACGATGGTGGTCAAACGAGTGATTGCCGACAATGTGACCCTCTTCGTGCATCCGCTTCACAAGCCCCGGATGGAGTTTCACATGCCGACCAATGACAAAGAACGCCGCGCGAACGCCCGCCGCTTTCAACGTGTCGAGAATCACATCAGTAGAGCCCGGCCATGGGCCATCATCAAAGGTCAGGGCGACAGCGCGAGACTCGCGCCGCCCGCGCGAAACCACCGGTGCGAACAGACCACTCGTGGCCGCGAGCAGTCCGTAGCCAACAACGCCCGCGCCCGCAACGCAAGCGCACACCGCCAGCGTTGTGGTCGCACTCATCGGCTCCTTTCCGCCCTCTTGGGCGGAACAAACGCCGCTTCCTCCACCTCGCCATTGAGCGTGACCCCGCGCATGTCAATGACGATTCGGGCTCGCCCCATGACAAACCGCAGCCGCGATGGCCACGCCACTCCCTCCGTGAATTGATACGCCTCAAGCGTCAACGCGGGGACGACTTCCCGCGCCCCGCCAACCGGTGTATTGCCTTGCGCAACAAACCGCCGCGGTGTCCGCGTCGCCCGTTCAATTTCGCACACAAGGTCGGAATCACCCAAGCCCGGACCAACGACCGTCAGCATTGCGGGCTTCTCATCCACCACGCGGGCTTGCTTGAAATACGCGGGGCCGAGCAGCCCGAATGCCTGTGAGAGTTGTTTCGTAGGCAACTGCGGCATGGACCCCGCGCGTTCCGCCGGCACCGCAATCGGCAGCACCCACACATCATCACCGATGATGGTGGCGTCAAAGACCGCGCGATCAAACTTCCACGCCCGTATCCGCAGTTTCGATGGCGGAACCGCCGCGATGGCCGCGTCAAGCGTGATCGAGTCGCCCGCTTCGCTCACCAGCGTCACGCGGCACGGCCCGGAGATCGATGCGATCTTTGCAAAGTTCGCGCTGACGGTTTCAAGCGTCTCCGCCGCGGATGCGGGGGGAAAGCGCGGGATGCTTGCGGCGCACCCGCCCGACAATCCCGTGCCGACAACGCACAAAAGCAGCATCGCGCCGCACACCAACGCTCTTAAGCATCCGCTTGCCATTTTCTTCGTTGCGAAACTCTTCAAGGTGCTTCACCCCTCTCCCATCAGTTGCCCGCGCAGCACCTTGCCCGAAGCCGACCTGGGCAACACTTCCACACGCTCGAACACACGCGGCACCTTGAACGCCGAAACCCGCTCCTTCATAAACGCCCGCAACTCACTCTCCCGCGGCGGGTTCAAAGGATCGCTCGCCACATACACCGCCCGCACGCGCATCACCGTGTCGGACACGACCAGCGGCACCACAACGCACTCCGCCACGTCGGGATGCGTTGCAAGAACCGCCTCGACATCGAGCGGATTGACCTTCAACCCGCCGACATCGATCAGCAGTTTCAACCGGCCCGTGATGTACAACCGCCCCGCCGCGTCAATCTTGCCGAGATCGCCCGTGGGAAAGAACCCATGCACAAGCACCGGCGCTTCCGCGGGCATATACCCCGACAGCATCGACCGCGCGCGAATCGCAACATGGCCTTCAACGCCGCTCTCCATCACCCGCGCGGAATCGTCGGGGTCAACGATGCGAATCTCAACCCCCCGCATCGGCACGCCGACGCTCGCGCTGTCGAACTTACTTGAATCAGGGTTGTTGAACGTCACCGAACCCAACTCCGACAACCCATATAACTGCCCGATTCGCAACCCCCACACGCGCTGCATCTCCCGCGCAATTCTCGGGTGCAGCGGCGTGCCGGCGGAGAATGCCAGCCGCAGCGCCATCGAACCCGAGGAAGCCGTTGTCGAAGTATGGTCCGCGCGAGCAAGGGCCTCATACATAAACGGAACACCGGGAAAGACCGTCGCGCCCGTTCGCAAATCCGCCGCGAGCGCCGCCGGATCAAATCGACTATGCACATGCAGCGCCGCCCCGGCAAGCAGCGCGGCCACCATCATGTCCACGCCATACGAATGGCACAAGGGCATCGCCGCGGCCACGCTGTCATCGCGCCGCAGCGCAAGCGCTTCCACCACCTGCCGCGCATCCGCCGAGAGCGCGGCAAGCGAGCGAACCACCAGTTTGGAAGCGCCCGTCGTCCCGGAACTCAACAGCACGACGCCGCCGGTTGACACGTCGGACGATGCAGTTCGCCGTGCCTTTCCCGCCGGCAGCGATAAGGACCTCAACGCGCCGGCCGCCGCGGCCACATCGAACCGAATCAGCCCCGAGGGGCAGGCGTCTATCTTGGAACCAATCGCCCCAAGTCCAGTACTCAGCCGCGTCGTTCAGCGGATTGCGCGCGAGAGGGTTGACGTTCTCCGCGTCG
>ENA-ORBV01017982-ORBV01017982.1-microbial-mat-metagenome-genome-assembly--contig:-NODE-17982-length-10038-cov-3.644815_pt1 | contig 10038 bp, 13 predicted proteins | sample MGYA00237777_ERZ505514 | MGnify/ENA primary metagenome ERZ505514 (study PRJEB26160, sample SAMN06269048) | microbial mat metagenome | isolation source: Oligotrophic lake microbial mat | place... | reverse complement strand
GAGCTTTCTCAACGAAGAGTTCATTCCAATCCGAAAAGGCGGGTGGAACAAGGCGACGCAAGAAAAGCTCAGCTACTTCTTTAATTTGATGTGTGCGGAGTTTGGCAATACAACGTTGCTCGATCTAGACAAGCGAGCGCTGCAGTTCTTCCTCAATCGGGTCTCCGAGCGCCTTTGCCACGACACGGCGAGTGGTTGTTACATCTATCTCAAAGCGGTTTTGCCGAGGCCGCCGAACAACAAGTCATCTTGGAAAATCCGGCGAAGAGTTTGTCCATGGCGCATACCCGCGAGAGAGAAACGTATACGGTGTCCTTCGAGAACGTGATGCTTATCGAGAACGCGCTGGAGGGGAGGGACAGGGTGATTTTCAAGCTGCTTAGTCGATGCGGACCGAGGGCAGGCGAGGCATTCGCGGTCCAATGGCAGGATCTCCAACCCGACCAGAGCTTGCGCATACAACGAACATATTCCCGAGGCGAGATAAAGCCGCCCAAGACGAAAAAGAGCCGTAAGCCGATCTACCTTCCGAAGTCCCTTTACAAGGATTTACTCGAGCTAAAAGGAAAAGCCGAGGATACTTCCCCCTCAGCCTGGATCTTCCCAGCAGAGCGACAGCGTCGTCGGCCGCTCCCGAGCGGTGAACTCGCGGAGTCGCGAGGAAGGATGCCGATGGACTATCACAATTGGGTGAATCGCAAACTAAAGCCGGTCGCCGACAAGTTGAACGGCAAGTTCAGTGACGCCGACTTCACGCCCAGCACGCGCTTCATACGCCCGTGACGATACTGCTGCTGCAGCATCGTCTCGATCATCTCTTGCGCGGTCGCGACCATCGCGCCCTCGTTCGCGGGGAAGTCGATGTAGTTGCCGAGATTGGCGGAGTCGTCGACGCCGTAGACGGCCTCGGGCTGAATGCGAGTCCGTGTGAGCTTGATAATCTCAATCGACATGGTGCCTCGTCATGAAGTGGACGCCGCGGTTTGGACGAAGCCCGTGTAGTCGCTGCGCGTCTGGTAGAGTCCGCCGCCCTCGGCCTGGCCTTGCTGCGGCGCTTGGTCTCGGATGACGCTCGAGCCGGTCCAGCGCAACACGCCGCTCAGGATGCCAGTAGGCGACCCGGCGGCGGACGTGGAGAGTTTGCCCGGCCAGGAGAAGGCGATACGGATGGCGCTCGAGATCGTCGCGCTCCCGGCCTTCGCTGCCCGATACTGTGCCGGCGTAAGCGCGGCAGTGAAAAGTAAGGACGTCTGCGTGATCGTGATGTTGATCTGCTCGATCCAGATGTTGCTCGGCTGCGGCGGCGGGTCGTCGAGCGGCTCGTATCCGATCGCGACGGTGAACACCGGCAGCGTCAGCGCACGCCCAGATAGCGCGAGGTCGTCCATGCCCTCAGCGGCATCGGCCGAGAGGTTGTCTGCTGGAATGGCTCGCACGCCGAGTATCGCGCCGGTGAGCACTTCCGCGATGACGTCTCGGATAGCGGTTTCGTTGAGCAGCGCCATGTCACCCCGTCAGCGATTGGCGATCGTGATAGACACGCTGCGCTCGTAGATGCGGCCCGGCGCAACGTCGCCTCCAGCGAGGCACGACACGAGATAACTCTCGCCCGCGCGCCCGTTCGCGAGCCAGATGGTTGCCGTCCTGATGTTGAAACTCGACGCGTAGCCGGGCCCGAGCGCCACGGCGCTGATGAGCGCGGTTCCGGTTGTCCCCGCCGCGCCTTGGAGCGCGATGGTAAACGTGGCGAACGCCAAGTTCTCCACCTCCGGGTTGATGTCCTCGAAGACGATTGAGTAGTCGAGCACGTCCGCGGGGTCTTTGACTGGCCAGTACATGCTACCCCCTAACCGTACGCGACTGCGCCGCGATGACGACCGCTCGAGATGCTGCCGGCGCCGTAGTCGCCCGCGACTGCGCGGCGACTGATGCTGCTCGCGATTCGCCCGGCGACGACACTGCGCGCGACTGACGCTGCGTGCGCTGCGTGCGGGACGCATCGGGCATGCTCGTCCCCTTACGCCGTGCGGCCGGTCGTGATGTAGTTGCCGACGGCGCGCGCGAGACGGTCGAACACGAGCGCACTCGGGCCGATTTCGATCAGCGTGCCGGCGATGGCGAACGGCAGGAACGGCCGCGCCGGTATCTTCGTCGTCCACGGCGTGCCGGCGGGGCGAGTGCCGCTCTTGCGCTTCAAGGCGCCGCTCTTCGTCGCGCCGAATTGCTGCGGACCGGCGTAGGGAACGTTGGTGCTGATGGTGATGTCGTTCGCGCCCGCGACGACTGCCACGCTGTTGCGCAGCACGCCGGTATCGACAAGCGGCTTGCTGCTGCCGCGCCGTCGCCTGTCGATCGTGCTCTGCGCCAGCGGCTGCCACGGCGTGCCGTCCGGGCCGCGCGACTGTCGGAACGCGTCGTCAATGAGTTTCTCGATCATCGGCGCCTGCGCGCGCAGCACGGGGCCGAGCGCCTTGCACCGCGCGGACATCTCGCGCAGCGCCTTCGCGGCGTCGTCGGGCGACTGGCCGGGTGCGAAGGTGATCGCCATCAGCAGAAGCCGTTGCCCTCGAGGGCCGCGCGCGTGAAGATGGGCGCCGCCGTGCTTGTGCTGAGCGAAGACACGTTGGTGATGTCGCCGCCGGCCGCGCCGCCGATCTGGTCGCGGCCGATGCCCGGCAGGTCAATGCGCCCCTCGCCCGCCGTCGCATACAGCACGGACGACGGGGCGCCGAACTCGCCGAGCTTTATCTCGCGCCCGTACCAGTTGGCGATGATCGACCACTCGTCGAACGCGAGCGCGCGCAGCACCTCGTACGCCGCGCCCGTTGCCGGGACGGGACCGTCCGACGTCACGCCCGAGTAGCCGCCGCGCGATGCGGCTGCGACCACGGCGGCGTCAGCGCGGAGAATCCACGCAGCGCGCGCAGACGGGTCGCCCATCGCGGCGTACTTCGCGGCACCGGTGACGGCGCCGCCGAGGACCGCAGTGATGTACGCGTCAGACAGGAACGGCATCTCGACACCTCTTCACTGCGGCGATCGTTGTCAGTCGGCGAGCGCGAACTGCCCGGGCTTGTCGCCGAAGATCGCGCCGCACCGGAAGGCATTGCGCGTCGTCGACTTGGTGACTTCGATCCAGTAGACGCCGGCGTCGTCGGCCTCGCCGAGCACCTTGCCCGGCCACGGACCGGCGCCGCCTTCGGTCGTGTACGTGATTGCGTCGCCGACTGCCGGTGCGCTCTTCTTGCTCTTGTGCGTGCTCATCGCTGGCCTCCAGGCTTCTGTGTGTTCGTGTTGCCGCCGCCGCCGCTGCTGCCGATACCGTGCTTCGCGAGCGCGGTCGCGACCGCCTCGGCGATCAGCACCGCGAGCTCGACCTGGCCGGCGCGCGTGGCGTGCGTGGTCGCGTCGCCTTCCATGCGCTTCTCCGCGAGCGCTATCGGCTGGAGTTCGCTGAGCACTTCGATGCTCGCGAACGGCAGGATGTCGCGGTCGTTCAACTCGCGGAACACGGCCTGCGGCGACGAGCCGTACGCTTGCTCCGGCTGCTTGTTGTCGGTCATCCACTTCGCCACGCGCTTGACGTAGAGCTTGGTGGCGACTTCGACGGCTGCTTCGTCGGTCTCGACGAGCGCCATCACGCTGGCCAATCCCGACTTGTAGATCTGAATCTCATGCACTCCGGCCGCGGCGTCGGGACACTGGCAGTGCCCCACTCCGTGAAAGCGGCCATCGCCCATCACCATGCCCGTCGAGCCAGGCCGCAGCGTCACGCGCAGCAAGAGCCGATGCTCACGGCGCCCCGTCGCTGCGGTGTGTCCGTGCGGCGTTGCCGAGTCGTACTGTTCATGTTCCATCGGTCATCTCCTCTTGATGCGCTGTCAGAAAAATCAGCGGGGTCGCGTGCCGGAGTCGAACCAGCGCACTCCGGCTTATGAGGCCGGCGGGCTACCACTGCCCCAACGCGACTTGTGAAAGACGCGCTCACGCCGAAGCGGAGCGCGTCAGTTGCTCAGGTCGTTCCGTTGCTCCAGAACGCGCTCTGCCACATGCCGGGCGCGTACGCACCGTCGGCGATCAGCCCGTACGTGTAGCGGTCGGTCGCCATCACGGTCGGCGAGTCGAGCGCCACGTCGAGTTGCTCAGTCGGCGGCATGCCTTCGAGGTACATCGCGGGCTTGATTTGCCCCGCGTTGACGGGCGCGCCGAGCAGGTACCACCACGCCGCTCGCGTGCCGGTGAGGCGCGGATTGACGACGAGGTTGACGACGCCGCTGTTGACGTTGCTGATCGCCGCAGACGCGACGAGAGACGCCGCCGCGTCGAGCACGCCGCCTGCGGTGATGCCCTGCGAGCGGAGGTCCGCAGCGGTGATCTCGAGACCGGGCGCGCGGTTGGTCGGCCCGACGACGAGCGTGCGCGGGAGCACGTAGAACGGGTCGCTGCTCTCACGGCCGAGGCTGGCCATGCCCGCGTATGCCGCGTTGAACGCCGCGTGCGAAAGCGCAGCCGTACCGAGGTTCGACTGCGTCGCGCCCGCAGGTCCGTTCGGGTGCGACGCCGAGAACAGCGCCACGCCGTCGTAGGCAGTCGGGCCGGCGCCCGCGTTCAGGAAGAGCATCTCGTGCAGAAGCTCGACCTTGTACGACGCGGCTGCCGACAGGAACCGGCGAATGCGACGCTCGACGACGCCGATCTTGTCGTAGCGCACGTCGCGACGACGAATCATCATCGTCTTCTCGTACGTCTTCAGCGTGATGTTGAGCACGTTCGGGCGCACAACGATGGTCTCGCGACCACCGATGAACTCGCGCCACAAACCGATGGTGTCCTCGAAGATGACCTGCGCGATCGAGCCGTTCTCATTGCTGAGATCCTCGGTGAACGCGGTCACGAGCGGGTCGTCGGACTGGTTGATGAAGAATTCATCGAAGGCGGTACGGAACGAAGTGACGCTCGCGTCGAGCGCAGCGTTATTGATGACGTGACTCTGGTCCATTGGAATCCTTTGTCGCCCTCAGGGCGATCAGATGGTCGCGACGCCGAGGATCGTGATCCACGACCGGGTGGCAGAAACGAATTCCTTGACGACTCCGACCTTGGCGTCGTTGGTGCCGCCAGCGACGCTGGTGACCACGTCGTTGTCGAACACGACGGCGGGACTGCCGACGAGCGCGAGCATCGTCACGTTCGTTTGGAGCAACTCGTCGTGCCCAAACATCACCTCGATCAGCGTGGTGCCGGTCGCGGCGCTGGTGCGCGTAATCGTGGCAATGCCGACGACAGCGATCGCCGCCGCGTCACTCGCGTTGACCGCGAGTTGCGTTGCGCTCGTGACGGCGACGATGGCCCCCTCGAAGATGGTCGTGCTCGCGGTCATGGTGTACTTGGCGAAGTACGGAATCGCGTTGTTGCGGTGCTGCCGTGCGGTGTTGGTCGTGAGGACGGTCATGGTCTTATCTCCTGTGTTTCTTTGGGCCGCGCTCAGGCGGACGTGTGGCGTTCGGCGTGCTTCGCGAGCCAGCGCGTTTCAAACTCAGCGGCGACGGCGCCCTTGAGTCCGCGCGCTCGACTCGCCTGTCGCGCCAGTGAGCGCGGGTCAGTCAGTCCGAGTTGGCTCACGTCGGCCGTGCTCGTGTGCGTGGTGGCCTTGGCCGGCGCTGCGACTGCGCCGCTCGCGACCTGCCCCGAGGGCGGCAGCACCGGCAAGCGCGTGTCGTACGCCGAGAGCGCGATGGACTCGGACTGCGCCGACAGCGACAGGAACGTCGCGCGCTCGGACTCGCCGGCCTTGCCCTCGGTGAGCAGTCGCGCGAACGAAGCGGCGATGCGCGTCTCGGTCTCCGCTGCCGTGCGCTTGGCCAGGTCGGCCGTGAGCGCGGCAATCTGCGTTGCCTGCGCGTTGGCGCGTGCGGTGAGCTCCACGATGCGCCCGCGGTCTGCGTCGCGCGCGAGCGCTGCGGCGGCTGCCGGTGCGTCGCTGGACATTCCCGATGCGGCGGTGCCCGACAGCAGCGCGACGAGCGCGTCGCCGTTGGCCTCGACGGCCGCGAGCAGCGTCGGCGCGTCCATGCCCGTGAGCGTCATGAGTTTGTCGACCAGCATCGCAGCGCCGGTGTCGACCTCTTCGGCGGCGTCGTCGTAGACCATGCCGTCCATCAGCGCGACGCGCTTGGCGAGCGTCACGAGTCGCGAGAGCTGCGCCTCGTCGGCGACAAGTTCCGGAGTCTCCGGCAGCGGCTCATCGAACATCGCGCTTGCGAGCGAAACGAGCGCGTCGAATGCCTTCTTCATCTTGTCGGGCGACGCGTCCTTCTTGAGACCGAGTGCCGTTGCGATCGAGGCGAGTACCTTGGTGGGGTCCATTGCGAGAGTCCTTTGCGTGGGTCGCGCGGGAGCCCCGACGCGAGAGAGTGTGATCGGCGTCATGCCGGGCAAGAATGGCGAGTTGGTGAGCCCGAGTTCGTACATCTCAGCGAGTCCCGCGGGCTCACCAGATGCGCGGTCGATCGGCGCGAAGTCGACTACCACGCTGCAATAGCGGTACTCACCGGCGCGGATGTGCTGCGCGGCGGTATCGGTCCACTCGACGCGGCCCCATAGCTCGGCGCCGTCGTCGCCCGCGCGCACTTCCATCTCGCGAATCCAGCCGGCAGCCGGGACGGGCTTGCCGCTGCTGTGCTCGGGATGCCCGTACGTGACGGGGAGAGGATTCTCGTCAGCGTCGAAGCGCGCGACGATGTGGCTGAGCGCCTCGCCGGTGAACGCGAACTCACCGGACGGGTGGCCCTTCCACACCGACGCGTAGGCCATCTCGACCCACGACTCGGGTGCGCCGGCTGCCAGCAATGGCAGCTTCGCGCGCAGCGATACGACACTGCGCCCGCGAATGGTGAGCGCTGTTGCTTGGCCCATGCGGCCTCCTATCGGGTAGTCAGCGGATGAACGACGCGGCCCCGAATCCTGGCGTCAGCTCGAAGCCGGCCGGAATGCTCGTCGAGATGACGATGCCCTCTTCGTCGACCTCTTCCTGCGAATAGGTCACGACGCTGCACCGGCACTGAAAGCCGCACGGCGGGAACACACCGGCGAAGGTCGCGTCGTCCGCGCGCCACGTCACGCCGTCCATCGGCGCATGCGTCGCTCGTACCCGCGTATCCTGCACCGTGCGGTATTGCCGATACGGTCGCGCCGCGATGACGTCCGGCGACTGCATCTGCGCGTATCGCCCGGCGCCGTACGCGCTAGCGACTTGCGTGCGGTAGACGTTCTTGAGATACGACGGGTCAGCCGGCGAGATGCCGAGTGCCACGCTGTCGGCGTTCACGGCGTCGCGGAACTCGCGCAGAGTGCCGCCCTTCTCGAGCGTGCGTGTCAGCTGGTCGATCGCCGTCTGCGATATCGTGTCGAGCTGGTCGTCGCTGTAGATGGCCGCGCGCCGCCGATACGCGCCGAGCACTTCGTCGAGCAGCGCCGGGTCGCCGCCGCGCGTGCGCCAGAACGCAACCGCCTCGGCGAAGGACAGCCGCAGGAACGCCGGCCGCATGTCGAGCGCGAGGAGCCGTGCGCTGTCGGCGGGTGCGAGTTCCACGAGCCGCACGAACATTTGGCCGGCGAGGTCGGCGAGCACCATCGGCTCGTACGTGAGCGCCTCGATCGTCTCGTCGCCGCGGAACGTCTCGACGGCCGCGCGCACCGCCTCGGGTCCGCCCTCCGCCGCCGCCGCGATAGCCTCGCGCATCGGCGCGAAGGCGCCCACCGCGGCAATCGTCGTGCGTGCTGCTAGCTCGTAGGGCCGGCCGATCGTGGCACGCGCGCGAACTTGCGCGGGCTCGTCGGCGAGGCTGAGGACGTCGGCGAAGTCGGGGTGTGCGTCGACAAGGCCGGCATCCCACCCGCCGAGAGAGGCGATGTCGGGAAAGGGGAGGCCGCGGGCGTCCCCCCGGACGCGGGCGTAGCAGGGGCCGCAGGCGTCGACGCAGCCGGAGTCGGCTCCGATGCGGACAGCGCCGAGAAGCCGTAGGCAGGCGCCGCTGCAGCCGGCACGTAGAACTCGTCGCCGCCCTCGGCGAGAGGCGGGAGACCAGCGCCCGCGAGCACTTGATTGTAGGTGACGCGCCCGGTGTTGATCGCGTCGATCGGCACGGCGGTAGCGTCGTCGAACACGCTCGCGATCAGCGGCATCGGCGTGTCACTTGGGAAGCGGTTGTAGCGGGCGATCGGCACCACGCAGTCACGCGTGACCGAGTCCCACATCAGCTGCGCATCGGTCTTGCTGCCCTCGACGCGCACGCCATCCTTGACCGTGTCGGCTGCGCGCGAGCCGTTGACGCCGCTCTTCACGAGGTCCGGAGGCACGCCCAGCCCGATGAAGATCTGCTCGTCGCACCACGCGAGCAGCCCCTGATACGTCGGCAGCGATCCGGACGCGGCGCCGGGGATGACCTGCACATCGCTGTTCCCGCCGGTAACGCCGACGCTGTCGAACGTCATCTGCACGAGATCCTCGAGCATCTGCGCGCGCTGCGGACCATCGGACAAGTCGCCCATGCGGCCGAGGATGAACGGGTTGCCGAACCGCTCGATGCCGTTGAGCCAGAACATCGTCCCCTTGCCCTTGAAGCACCACGGCCAGACGATGCTCGCGAACTGCCCCTGGTCCATCGGGCGGCCCTGCTCGGTATTCGGGACGTGAATCAGCCAGCGCGCGCGGCGCTGCTCCGGCGTGTCAGCCTTCGCCGCCGCCGGGTCGGTGTTGGGATTCGGCTGCTCAGTCGAGAGCCAGTAGCTGTCGGCGTTCTTCACGCTTACGGACCACTCGGGACCGACGCCCGCCATCGTCTCCCAGCGCACGCCGCGCGTCAGCACCTGCACCGGCGTCGGCAGGTACGCGCCGGAGTCGCGCGACCACACGAGCTCGTGGACGCTGATCGACGGTCCGATCGCGTCGAGCACGCGCATGAAGAAAGTGACGTCGAGCGTCAGCAGCCAGCGGTTGACGAGCGCCGCGAGCTCTTCCGCGTTGCGGCGCTTCACGGGGTCAGCGATGTCCGGCGGCGCCTTGCATGTGAACGCGCGGCCGGCGACGGCGATGCGGCGAATCTCGTAAGCGCGCCGCACGATCGGGTCGCGCTTGGCTTGCGTGAAAAGGTCGCACCACTGCTCGAGCCGGCCCATGTCGAGGTCGCGTAGCGCCGTGCCGATGCGCGTCGGCGTGACCGTCTGCATCGCGCGCGAGCCGATCGACGACAGGCGCGGACGCGTGAGCACCTGCGCCTGCGGTGGCTGCACGGGCTGCGCCGGCGTCGCGGCGAGTTCGATCGCGCCGGTCGTGACGACGCGGGCCAGTGTGGCACGCTGGCGATTCTTGCGGGAGGTCATCGTGGAATAGCCTCCCTGTCAGCCGAAGGGCATGTTCTTGTCGCGCCGTCGCGAGCCGCCGCCTACGCCGTACGCTGCTGCCGTCTCGGACGTGCTGCGCGTGCCGGCGCTGCCGACGAATCCTTCGCCGCCCTCGGCGAGCACGTCGAAGGCCGCCGCGAGCGCGTCCACTTGGTCGTCGTGCGGATCGTTCTGCCCGGTGAAGCGAGCGACCTCGTCGCAGAAGCACTCGGCCCATGCCGCGCCCTCGCGCACAAGGATGCCGCCGCGGTTCCACGCTGCCGCTACGGGCGTCGCCCGCGCGAACTTGTCGCCGAGTGCGGGCCGCACATCCACCGCGAGCCCGACGCCCGCAGGTGCCGGCCGCGCGAGGAAGTCCAGCGTGCCGCGTTCCGTGCCACCCGCGTAGATGCGCGTGCGCGTGAGCGGGTGTTTCGTCTTCAGCTTGCCGAGCTCATCCGCGAACTCCGGCGCCGTCGTCTGCCGGCGCACGACATCGAGCACGTAGAACTTGGCGTCAGGCCCGCGCCCTTGCCGGCCCATCACCACGGCCACGGACCAGTCCGCCGAGGTCTTGGCGCTGTAGGCGAGGTCGAGCCCGATGGCCTTCGTGAGTTCGGTCGGCGAACTCTCGTACGTCGTCGCCTGCGCCTCAAA
>ENA-ORBV01017981-ORBV01017981.1-microbial-mat-metagenome-genome-assembly--contig:-NODE-17981-length-10038-cov-5.071378_pt1 | contig 10038 bp, 10 predicted proteins | sample MGYA00237777_ERZ505514 | MGnify/ENA primary metagenome ERZ505514 (study PRJEB26160, sample SAMN06269048) | microbial mat metagenome | isolation source: Oligotrophic lake microbial mat | place... | reverse complement strand
CTCGTGGGCTCGGAGATGTGTATAAGAGACAGATACATCTGATACCGCGCCCCCGTCTCGAACACCTCGAGCATGCGCGGTTCAAGCCGCGCCCGAAGGGCATGGGCGCCAAAGGCACCGGCGGCCACCGCAATGCCGGCGGAGATCGCACCGATCTGCAGAAAGAGTCGCGTCACGCGGAGACCGCCAGAGAAGAGGAGGGCGATACCGGCAAGCCGCCCGCGGCCGGCACATGCGTCATGGCGTATTCAGCCAGCGCCGTGATGGTGAGCGAAGGATTGACTCCGGGGTTCGCCGGCATCGCCGATCCATCGCAGATCAGAAAGTTCTCGTACCCGAACGCACGCAGCTGTCGGTCGACCACGCCGTGCGCCGCATCCTTGCCGATCGGGGCACCACCAAGAATATGCGCCGTCGTCGGCACATTGGCCGCCGCTTCCAGCACACCGCCCTGCGCAAAGCCCCCGGTCAACTCGGCCAGATACTCCGCCGCTTCATTGGCAATCGGAATGAAGGTCGGGTTGGGCTTCGCCGAGTTCTGCTCGGTGCGCAGTCCGATGCCGCCAAAGAGTTTGCGCACCGGACGGAAGGCGATGGCGTTGTCACTCGTCTGCATCACGAGAATCACGAGCGAGCGACGACTCCATCCCACCGGAATGCGTGACCGCAAGAAGCGGAGCGGATTCTTGAGGATCGACGCGAGCAACATCAGCGGCCGCGTGAGCCGCGTGCCATTCCCCGTCAACGGCGCGAGGAGCAACATCATGAAGTCGCCCTTGCGGCCGTACGTGCACAGCTCGATATGCGTATCGGGACGCGGATGCACGCTCGCGCTGATAGCGACATCGAACCACGGCTTCGTGGAGTCGTCCGGCAAGGTGACCGAGAGAATGCTCTCGCTGTTCGTGCGTACCAGTTCGCCGAGCCGATCACTCAGGCGTGGCAGCGCGCCGGTCACCTTGCACTTGATCAACAGCTTATTGGTGCCGAGGGCGCCAGCCGAGACGACAATCCCACGCGCGGTGAGCGTACGCTGCTCTTTGGCGAACCACGCGCCGGGGCGCTGTGTCGTCACGCGGTAGCCCTCGCTCCCGTCGGCCGCGCCGAGGGGGCGAATCTCCGCGACTTCCGTGTCCGCGAAGACCTCCGCTCCCGCCTTCTCCGCGAACCACAAGTAATTCTTGAGCAGCGTGTTCTTCGCACCGACGCGGCAGCCGACCATGCAGGCGCCGCATCGCGTGCAGCCCGTGCGCTCCGGACCCGCGCCGCCAAAGTAGGGATCCGGCACGGTGCGCCCCGGTTCGCCGAAGTAGATCGCGACGGGGGTGCGGGTGAAGGTGTCCTCCACGCCGAAATGCGCCCCCACCTTCTTCAACAACTCCTGGCCCGCGCTGGGGTACGGCACCTGCGCCATACCGAGCATCCGCTCCGCAGTATCGAAGTGCGGTGCCAGCGCCGTCGCCCAATCCTCGAGCCCTGCCCACTGCGGGTTCTCAAAGAACTCTGGCTTCGCGCGGTACAGCGTATTCGCGTAGACCGTGCTCCCCCCGCCCACGGCAGCGCCTGAGGCAATGAAGATGTCCTTGAATGGGGTCAGCCGAGTGATGCCGCGCAGCCCGAGCGAGGGCGCCCAGAGAAAGCGCTTCAGGTCCCAGGCAGACTCGGCGTACTCCTCGTCCTTGAATCGCCGACCGGCCTCAAGGACCGCCACGCGGTAGCCCTTCTCGCGCAAACGAAGCGCCGAGACGCTCCCGCCGAAGCCGGAGCCGATAATGAGGTAGTCATAATCGAAGGTGGTCACACAAGAAATATGCACGCGGTCCGCCCGCTATTGACAAATCAATAAATATTGTTTTGGTTAGGTGTATGACCGCCACCGCACTCGATCTCACTCGCGCTGTCCAACTCTTCCACGCGCTCTCCGACGAGACGCGCCTGGAAATTCTGGAGATGCTCCGCGACGGCGAGCGCTGCGTCTGCGACCTTCAGGAGGAACTGGACGCTGCCCAGTCGCGCCTCTCGTTCCACCTTAAGGTCCTGAAGGAAGCCGGACTCGTCTCCGACCGCCGCGAAGGCCGCTGGGCGTACTACACGCTTGTGCCGGAGGCCTTCGGTGAAGCCCATGATGTCGTGCGCAGCCTCGCGACGGAGCGTCCGGCTGGCCGCAACACCAAGCTCAAGGTGTTCGGACGCTGCTGCGATTGACGTCGTTCTTTCTCGATCAATCCATCAATATTTCTTGTTCCCCTCTTGTTCCACGAGCACCCGATGACCTCCACTGATTCGTCCGCTGGCATCACCGACATCACCGGCATCACCGACGTCACCGAGATCGTTCGCGAGAAGTACGGGGAGGCGGCCCGCCGCGTCCTGCAGGTCGGCGAGGCCGCCAACTGCGACGGCCCCGTGAACTCCTGCTGCGGCGGCGCGGCCTTCAACGGTTCCACCGATCCCATTACCTCCAATCTCTACGTCAGCGGCGAGACGTCCGAGCTCCCCTCGGCCGCCGTGCTCGCCTCGCTCGGCTGTGGCAACCCGACAGCGTTGGCCGCGCTGCATCCGGGGGAGGTCGTTCTCGACCTTGGCTCTGGCGGCGGCATTGACGTGCTCCTCTCCGCCCGGCGCGTCGGACCGACCGGCAAGGCCTATGGCCTCGACATGACCGACGACATGCTCGCACTCGCGCGCCAGAACGCCGCCGAGGCGCAGGTGACGAATGTCGAGTTCCTGAAGGGGCAGATCGAACGGATCCCCCTCCCCGACGCCTCGATCGACGTGATCATCTCCAACTGCGTGATCAATCTCTCGGCCGACAAACGTACCGTGCTCGCCGAGGCATATCGCGTGTTGAAGCCGGGGGGCCGTTTTGCGGTCAGTGACGTGATCGTGCGCGGCGAGGTGCCAGCGTATGTGCGACGGAGCATGGAGCTCTGGGTCGGCTGCGTCGCGGGCGCCCTTGAGGAGTCGCAGTTCAAGTCGTTGCTTGCCGAGGTCGGCTTCATCGACGTGGATATCGAACCGACGCGCATCTACAAGAGTGAGGATGCTCGTCTCTTCCTCACCGAAGCGGGCATCGATGTGGACGCGAGCCTTTCGGAGATCGACGGCAAGTTCATGGCGGGCTTCGTGCGGGCCACCAAGCCGGCGGCGTCTCGCGCATGACGTTCCGTGTGCTTGTGCTCTGCACCGGCAACTCGGCGCGGAGCCAGATCGGTGAGGCACTGCTCGCGGTGCGCGGGGCATCGCGCGTTGAGGGAATTGTGACCGCCGCGAGTGCGGGATCGCGTCCGGCGCCGCAGGTGAATGCGTACGCAGTGAAAGAACTCGCGCGACATGGCATCGCGTGGGAAGGGCGCACGCCGAAATCGATTGACGACATCGTGCGTGAACCGCGCCAAGAACCGCGCCAAGAACATCTCCCAGATCCGTTCCAGCTCGTCATCACGGTTTGCGACAACGCCCGCGAGGCGTGCCCGTACGTTCCGGGGGCATTCGCGCAGGTTCACTGGGGGCTTCCTGACCCGGCAGACGAGACGGAACCCGCGGCGGCACGCGCCGCCTTCACGCGCACCTACGACGCACTCGCGGCGCGCATTGACGCCTTGCTCGCGCTGCCATTGGAACAGCTCGACGCCGCCGCGCTGAAGGCCGCAGCACAGCACATCCACGACACACTTCCCCAGCCTGCGCACCGCGCCTGAGGCTCGCTATGACCTCTGTTGCGCTCGCTCCAGCCGACGCGCCGGTGCTCCGTCAACTCTCCACGTTGGATCGCTGGCTCCCCGCGTGGATCTTTCTCGCGATGGCGCTCGGCGTGCTGCTGGGCCGCACGATCCCGAATCTCGCCGAGCTGCTGGACCGGGTGAAGATTGCCGGTGTCTCCGTGCCGATCGCGATCGGGTTGCTGTGGATGATGTATCCAGTACTGGCCAAGGTGCGGTACGAGTCGATCGGTGCGCACATCGGCGATACGAAGGTGCTGGGCACCTCACTCGTACTCAACTGGATCGTCGGGCCTGCGCTGATGGCGGCACTCGCGTGGATCTTTCTGCCCGACATGCCCGAGTATCGCAACGGACTCATCCTCATTGGGCTCGCGCGCTGCATCGCGATGGTGCTCGTGTGGAACACGCTGGCCTGCGGGTCGTCGGAGCTCGCGGCGGTCCTCGTCGCACTGAACTCCGTGTTCCAGATTCTGACCTACTCCGTGCTCGGATGGCTCTTCCTGAGTGTGATGCCCGGATGGTTCGGTGCGGAGGGCGCGGCACTCGACATTTCGATGTGGGAGATCGGCAAGAGCGTTCTGATCTTTCTCGGCGTCCCGCTCCTCGCGGGATACCTGACGCGACGGATCCTTGTCGCGCGGCGAGGCATCGCGTGGTACGACGGCACCTTCATGCCGCGTTTCGGCCCCACGGCCCTGCTCGGCCTGCTCTACACGATCGTGCTGATGTTCGCGATGCAGGGGAACCGGATCTTAGCACTCCCTATGGACGTGCTCCGCATTTCAGTCCCGCTCTTGATCTACTTCGCGCTGATGTTCGGCTCAGCCTTCTGGCTCTCCAAGCGGATGGGTTTCGACTACGAGACCACGGCCTCACTCAGCTTCACGGCGGCGGGCAACAACTTCGAGCTGGCGATCGCCGTGGCGGTGGCGACCTTTGGGATCACCTCGGGCGAGGCACTCGCGGCTGTCGTTGGCCCTCTCGTTGAAGTGCCGGCGCTCGTGGGGCTGGTGTACGCCTCGCTCTGGGCGCGGAAGCGCTATTTCGCGCCAGCGCCGAGGTCGGCGTAGATTCGGGGGATGCGCTCTCTCCTTGCGGTCGCGGCACTCAAGCTGGCACTCTCTCTCGCATGCATGCTGGCACTCGCGGCGATGCCACAGTCACTCGCGGCCCAAGCGCCCGAGTCGATCTGGTACATCCGCAACAGCGAAGCAGGGATCGCGAGCTTCATCGCGAACGCCCGTCACATCAGTGTGATCGCGCCGCAGACCTACGCGATCGACAGCACGGGACACATTACGGGGCAGATGGATCCACGCATCGTTGCGACAGCCCGGGCGAATCGCGTGCAGTTGATGCCGCTGGTGATGAATCCGGGTTTCGACGTCGCGATCCTCCATCGCCTCGTGACCGTCCCCGCCGCCCGGACGAATGCAGCGCGCAACATGGCCGCCCTCTGCCGACGCGAACGGGTGGACGGCATCCAGCTCGACCTTGAGAATCTCCACGTGAGCGACCGCGACGCCTTCACCGCCTTCGCCCGCGAATTTGCGGACTCCGTGCGCGCTGCCGGCTGTCACGTGTCGGCCGCCGTCGTCCCGCGCACGGATGACACGCGCGGGACCCGGCCGTATCACCACATGATGTACGACTACTGGCGCGGCGCCTACGACTACCAGGCGCTCGCTGAGGCGTTGGACTTCCTCTCGTACATGACGTATGCGCAACACACCGGGGGCTCGACTCCGGGGCCGGTCGCTGGCTATCCGTGGATGGTGGCCTCGCTGCGATATGTGCTTGCTGCGGGAGTCCCCCCAGAAAAGCTCTCGCTCGGTCTCGCGGGCTATTCCGACTACTGGTATTCCGCGTACGATCCCCGCACGGGTGTCTCACGCACCGTGGGTGAGGACATCGGCTACGTGCGGCTGATGGAGATTCTCAGAAGCGCCGGAGCGACGCCAGTCTGGGACGCGACGCAGAAGGCCTGGGTCGCAATGTGGGAGACGCACGGCGTCTTTGAGCACGCATGGATCGAGGATGCGCGTGCATTCGAGGAGAAGCTTGGCCTTGTGCGGCTGCATCGACTCCGCGGCTACTCCGTCTGGTTGCTCGGCGATGAAGACCCGCGCACGTGGGAGATTGTCGGGGCGGTGCGGCGCTGAGGTACGGCACTGAGGTACGGCGCTGAGTCTCGGGCCTGCTACTCCTCGACGATCGTCGCGTAGTCCACAAAGAGCTCCTCACCAGGCGCGATATCGCGCAGCGCTTCGAACCACGCGCCCTCGTCGATCGATTGCACGTTCGGCTGCTCCGCGTGATTCAGGAAATGGACCAGATCCATTTTCTTGAACCCATCGTCGGGCAGGTGGTAGTGCGTCTCATCGAACAGGCAGTACGTCTCCACGAGGTGCCGAGCATGATCCGGCAACGCGTCGATCTCCGCGCGTGGGACGGCCACGTAGCCGTCGGCTCCCCCACGCGGCGGCGTGAAGATGTCGCGGCATCCCTGCGGGATGGCGCGGATGGCGAAGACGCCAATGCCGGCGACCGGCGAGGGGCGGAGCGCCACGTACGTCTGGTGGCGGAGTTCGTCGAGCAGACGCGCGTAGGGCAGATCCGACATCGAGGACACTGAGGACCCTGAGGATGAAAGCGTGAACTCCGAGAACGCAGGAGGCCCTGCAAGCAGTGATGCTCGCAGGGCCTCGTACGCTATCGGGACGGCGGGATTTGAACCCGCGACCCCTTCCACCCCAAGGAAGTGCGCTACCGGGCTGCGCCACGTCCCGTCCGCAACCTGCTCCAGCACGGACAGAACGCGAAAGCTAGTCGGTCCCTCGTCGCCAGTCTACCGACCGGGATTCGGCGCGCGCCAACTCAGCCGAACAGCCCCTCGATCGACAGGTACCGGTCCCCGGTGTCGTAGCAGAACGTCAGCACCCGACTCCCCGGCGCCATGGACGGGATGGTCTGGGCCACCGCTGCCAGCGAGGCACCGCTGGAGATCCCGAGGAAGATTCCCTCCTCCTTGGCCGCGCGCTGGGCGTAGGCGAAGGCGTCCTCTTCCGTCACCTGGACCGTCCCGTCGAGCACACTGCGGTCGAGATTGACCGGCACGAAGCCCGGGCTTATTCCCTGCAGCTTGTGCGGCGAGTGCGTCCCGCCGCTGATCACCGGAGACTTCGCCGCTTCGACGGCCAGCGTCTTGAGCGCCGGCATCGTGCGCTTGAGCACGCGGCTCACGCCGGTCAGGTGGCCACCCGTCCCGACCCCCGTGATGAGATAGTCGAGCCCCTCGGGAAAGTCCGCGAGAATCTCCTGCGCAGTGGCCGTCTCGTGAATCGCTGGGTTGGCAGGATTCTCGAACTGCTGCGGAATCCAGGCGTCGCCGATCTCGGCCTTCAGCTCCTCGGCCTTGGCAATCGAGCCCTTGATGCCCACTTCCTTGGGCGTGAGGACGAGTCGCGCGCCAAAAGCGGTCATCACGCGACGCCGCTCGACGGACATCGACTCGGGCATCACGAGGATGCACTTGTAACCCTTCGCTGCCGCCACCAGCGCCAAGCCGATGCCTGTGTTTCCAGACGTCGGTTCGATGATCGTGGTCGATGGCTTCAGCAGGCCGCGCTGCTCGGCGTCGGCGATCATCGCGTGCGCGATGCGGTCCTTGATCGAGCCGCCGGGATTGGCGCGTTCAAGCTTGATCCAGACCTCGACCTGCGGCGCGATATGCGTGTACAGGCGATTGAGGCGGACGTGCGGCGTATTGCCTATGGAGTCGAGAATGGAGTCGTATCGCATACCTGAAGTATGCGCGAGCGCGCTTGAAAGTGCCGCCCCCACCCCTACTGGCCCATCTGATGGACCCCGATCGTCGCGAGAAAGAGCGCGAGCAACCCCGCCATCACACCGAGCCCGAAGTAGAGGCGGCCTAACGCGGCGTACTTGCTCTTCGTGATCACCGCGAGCGCGTGCAATGCGTCCGAGAGCTCGGTCGTGAGATTGTCCATCCGCAGCTGGTCCCAGAGCGCGCGATGCTCCTCTCGGCTCCGTTGCGCCACGTCCGAGTGGAAGAGCACGCGCATCGAGACCCCAGATTCGACTCGGCTCGGCAGCTCCACGACCTGGCGATGCCGCGTGCCGCGAGGACGCAACGCCTCGATCGCCTGCAGGACGTAGAACACCGTCACGAGCACATAGGCCGCCAACTCGACCTTCACGATCACCCCGATCGGTCCGCCGGACGGCAAGAGCGATTCCCCGCCGCGCACCACGAGCAGGACAAGCACCGCATTCAGCACACTCATGACCACGAGCGCGAAACGCGCCTTGCGGTCCCCGAGCTCAATCAGATCCTGCGCCATCTTCAGGGCGTTGATCTGCGCTCTGTACCGGCCTTCCGGGTCCAGCAATCCCTGCTCGGCCTCGAGCTTGCGGAGCGCCTTCTCGGCGGGGTCGATCGCCTTCTCAGGCTTACTCGGTGTCGGTTCGGTCACGGGGGAAAGGTACGACATCGAGCGACCGCGGCGGGAGTGCACCGAAGGAACGTGGCCTTCCCTGCCCTCGTTCGATATCATGTGGGTTCGTCACCTCCCCTCTCGGGTCCCGCCTCTCATGATCTTCCTCACCGGCGCGACCGGCTACATCGGTGGACGTCTCGCGCCGCGGCTGATCCAAGCGGGATACCCGATCCGCTGTTTCGCCCGCAGCCGCGCCAAGCTCCGTTCGCGTCCCTGGGCGGAGAGCGAGCAGGTCGAGGTGATCGAGGGAGATGCGAACGACGAGCGCGCACTCACCGAGGCGATGCGCGGTTGCCAAGCGGCGTATTTCCTGATTCACTCGATGGAGGTGGCGGGGCACGATTATCGAAATCGCGATTTGGCGATCGCCCGCACTTTCGGCCGCGCCGCCGAGGCGGCCGGAGTGAAGCGCATTATCTACCTCGGTGGGCTCGGCGCCGACACCGATACGCTGAGCGATCACCTCTCCTCGCGGCGCGAAGTTGAGCATGCACTCGGCGAAACGGGCGTCCCCGTCACCGTCTTCCGTGCGGCGATGATCATCGGCTCCGGGTCGGCCTCGTTCGAGATCCTCAGATATCTCGTTGAGCGGCTCCCCGTGATGCTCACGCCGCGCTGGGTGCGCACCGAGGCGCAGCCCATCTCGGTGCGCGACGTGCTCTGGTACCTCATCACCGCGCTCGAGACGCCAGAGACCATCGGCCGCACGATTGAGATCGGTGGTCCAGACGTGGCGACGTACGAGCAGATGATGCGCGAGATGGCGAGCCGTCTTGGCCTACCGCGCCGCATCGTGATTCCGATTCCTGTGCTGACGCCGAAGCTCAGTTCGCTCTGGATCCACCTCGTGACGCCACTCGGCGCGGGGATCGCGCAGCCGCTCGCCGAAGGGCTGCGCAATCGCGTCGTCGTGACCTCGGACGTAGCACAGCGATTGATGCCGCATCGCTGCCTCACCATTCCGGAAGCGATGGACGCTTCCATCACGCGTATCGAAGCCGGCGCAGTCGAGACCGCGTGGTCGGACGCTGGGCCCATTCCCGGCGACCCCGATTGGTCGGGGGGCACGGTGTTTCATGATCAGCGGGTGACGACCACCTCGGTCGGCCCCGAGCACATTTGGCAGTCGATTCTCTGCATCGGTGGCGATCGCGGCTACTACACGTCGAACTGGCTCTGGACGGTGCGCGGCGCGTTGGATCGCATCTTCGGCGGCCCGGGGTTGCGGCGCGGGCGACGGAGCCCGACCGACCTGCGATTGGGCGATGCGCTCGACTTTTGGCGCGTGACGACGATTGAGCCGGGCAAGCGACTCGTGCTGACCGCGGAGATGTTGCTGCCGGGCATCGCGACGTTGTGTCTGCAAGTGGAGCCCGCCGAGTCGGGGAGCGGCTCGCGGGTGACGCTCGACGCGCGGTTCAGGCCGCTCGGACTGTTCGGGATTGCGTACTGGTATGCGGTGCTGCCGCTGCACGGGATCGTGTTCCCGGGGATGCTGACGGGGATCGTGCGGTCGGCGGAGCGGAGCGCGTCGGGCGTGAGCCAACCGGCGTGAACCAACTGGGGTGAACCAACCAGCGTGAACGCACGAAGGCCTCGGCACAGATGCCGAGGCCTTCGTAACGAACGGAGAGCGGGCGATGGGGCTCGAACCCACGACGTCCAGCTTGGGAAGCTGGCATTCTACCAACTGAATTACGCCCGCGTGTGGATGGAGTATACCCCGCGGAGCCCGACCCATCAAGCCAGCCAGGAGCTGCGGGGGGTCGGTCTGCTCGGGCAGGGGGCGGGCG
>ENA-ORBV01017979-ORBV01017979.1-microbial-mat-metagenome-genome-assembly--contig:-NODE-17979-length-10039-cov-2.984541_pt1 | contig 10039 bp, 12 predicted proteins | sample MGYA00237777_ERZ505514 | MGnify/ENA primary metagenome ERZ505514 (study PRJEB26160, sample SAMN06269048) | microbial mat metagenome | isolation source: Oligotrophic lake microbial mat | place... | reverse complement strand
ATACGAGATTCGCCTTAGTCTCGTGGGCTCGGAGATGTGTATAAGAGACAGGCGAGATGCCCAGAAGATCGTGTCTGAGATTCCGCAGATCACTGGGATGACACGCGTGATGTGCCACTTCTTGAATCAGCAGGTTCGCATGCCTTGACATTCTGCACCTGACGCGTTCTGATGTGCTCCTATGATGTAGGCATGCTCCCTTGCTGAGTTGTTCTTGGTTGCCTGCCTGTAATCTGTTTTGGATAGGCCCAAATCGACGTGACAGTCACGATGGATCCAAGTCTATCCATGCAAGAGGCATCGCGTGTGGCGTTTGCTCTTCGCGATCGGCTACTCGGTACGTACCGCTGCCGTAGTGGTCGTTGCTACCGCAGGTTTTGCAACATCGAACCTCTTTGCTTTTCGGCGTGAACGCAGAGATTCCGGATCTTGATGCAGCGAATGTTCATTTGCAGCTTGTGACGGACCACACTGACCATGCGTCCAGGCACCAAAATCAGCTGTAGCCTTGTGTGTGATTCGTGAATGCTGGTTACAGCTAGAGTCCTGCACGATCAATATGCGCGCCCCTCTGATGCGATGTTGGGCAACTCAAATCAGTATCTTACTTCGTATGGACAGTTTGCTACCTCGTATAGTAATCATGTGAGGTTTATTATTAACGATCGCAGCTGTAGCGCGAACAACAGCACAAAAAACAGATGAAGAACATCTAGTCGACATTTTAAAGTTAAATCTGCTTGGCATCCACGCATTCTGGAAGACAGCAAGTTCCCCACAACACCAATCGTAAGGCACTAAAGCACCTCTAAATCAGGCTGAAGACAAGCGCAGCACCATCTGGCCAAGGACAGGCGTTGGTCATAAAATTGAATCCTTTGCCACCTGGCCTGTTTCCATCAGATGGCGGATATACGGCGATACATGCACTCCATACGTCTCTTTGAACCAGCTCTGCTTGTACTCATTGGGTTGCAGCTGTCGCCGACAGCCTTGAGCGCCACACCAGCACTCGAAGGGCGGGTGGTTGGGCAGGAAGGTCGCATAGTCCAGGGTCAGCTCTTCACCTTGCTTGATGGCCCGGCGAGCAGTCACATCGAGATTCTGCATCCAGCAGTTTGGATCGCAAGAGTGATTGATGGGCTTCCATTTGGCCCAGTCTAAATCCCAGATAGCGTAGGTATCCGGACCCACGGGCCAAGCGTACATATGGAAGCTGCGCATGTCTGCTTTGCTCCAATGAGCCTTCACGTAGGCACCCGTGACCAGTCGGATGGCGTTCATCTCATCGCTGTAGATGATATCTCCTTCACCCAGCGCTCGCGTGGCATGCACCGAGAAGTGCTTGCTGGGTGAATACCGCACCTCGACGGCGTTCAAGCGATCAAAGCTGGCTTTGCGCAGAAGTGCGTGCTCCAATAAGAATGCCGCGAAGCGCGATTTACCCCAGCCAGCCTGTGTTACAATAGAATCGGCGGAGCAGCCATCGCGATAGAAGAGCGAGCAGTTTGGATTGATGTCCAGCACGTGCAGCAGGCCCGTTGTGTGATCTTGTCGCACATCCAATCGAGCCAAGCCCTCGCCCTCAAACGCGGTGTACAATTCACGCGCAATGCGCATGATTTCATCCTTGAGCACAGAGTCATTCTGAGCCAGCGGCACCCAATGCGCCTTGAAATTATCACCCCATTTGTCCTGGAACGTGATAAACGGATAGGCAGTCCGGGCCGCCTGGATTTCCTTACGCTCCGCTGGAAATACGTACTCGACCGGTGGGAAGACCTCCATCTTGTTCTTGGACCCTGCGACCAGCACGGTGAACTCGCGCCCCTCCACAAATCGCTCCACCAACGCGCAGCCCCAGTCTCGAATGACAGCCTCCACCCGCAGTCGCAGCTCCGCTTCAGTTCGCACGATGGAGAGATCGTCGATACCCACACTGTCGAAGCCGTGTTCGGGCTTCACGAACAATGGATAGCCACCCAACTCCTCGGCCAGTGTGGGTACTCGTTCGAGATCTACGAGCAGGGCATACATGGGCGTGTGCAGCTTGCTGAAGCGGCAGCGGCGTTTGAGCTCCTCCCGAGTAGGATCGTAGAACAAGGAACCTGCCCCGGTGAAGGCTATCCCAGACTTCTCCATGAAGTCCACGATGCGCTGTCCAGTCGCGTCGGACAGGTCGTACAGGTTGACAAACACATCCACGGAGTTCTGCCGCTTGCGGATCTCGGACACCGCCAATCGGGGGTCGGGTTTGAGGAACACAGTCTCCACATCTGTGACATGGTACTCCTGTATAGCTCTCAGGACTTCAGCTGCGTCATGCGGATACTTCATTTCCGCAGCAGCGGTGCTTGCGGCCAGATCGCTGACGTCGTACGTGGCATCAATGGTGTAACCACGAGCCACATCCAGAATGCAAACTCTCAAAGGAGGACGAGTAGAATCGGGTCCCGAGCTGGTATTATCGCACATGATGGTGGGAGATCTCAACGCCAGATAGACAGGCTGTTTGTTTGGAACCCCAACACAAAGCAACAGGCTATATCGTACGCTCGCAGACACCGAAAGACGTAGCTTACTTTTCGCTAAGGCAATTAGCGTGGGTGTCACGATGTCGCGTGACTTATGATGACATAGCCTCTGCGTGCGTATTGGTTATCCAGCAAACTGTATTCAATGGTTCGTTCATATACATGCTCGCACACATCCCACACTCAGCTGAAACAAGCGACACTGGACGCCAGCTCATCCGCAACACGTTACGTGGCTCCTCGAGGCAAGAAGGAGTAGGTTTGTTGCCTGATCAATCAACAGCGCGCGAATTGACGAATCGATGTCGAAACTTGAGGCATGCCCGTGAATTCCTACCGACTGTTCTCCCACGTTTGCGGTCGCTTCCAGAAGTGATCGCTGCGAGACCTGTAAATCCATCGCAGAAACAGCTTCAGGTACAGAGGAGCGTATCGCGCACAGGATACTACGTACTTGTAGAATTTGCGCAGCACCGCATCCATCACGATTGATGTCCTGCACGAGGAGCAACAAGGCAGTGTCGTCAATGAGTCCAAATGCGCCATCAATCGCGACACGGTCCAATCAATGCCAGCGTTTATCAATACCTTAACGCCACCTCTGCCGAACTGACCCGCTCTGCGGATACCTTAGCTCCACGCAACTGCAATTCCAGACCGCACGACATGATTTAATGTGCAATCATGATGCAGCAGATGCTTGACATCAGCCCATACCTGAGCTACTATGCTCTCTACAAGGGGCAGATGATTGTGCTCTGGAACCCGCGCCTGTTCGAGTGATACAGCGACGAGCTAGACTTAGCGTGTGGCAATCGGCAGCGCAACGATCCGGGTATAATTACCTCATATGTAATTTTCTTTCCGGAGGGCAGATGCAGCGTTGGACCCTCTGTTTGTTCACAACATGTCAACCAAAACGCACGATTGTAAACAACCAAATGCACGAAGCAGCATTCACCAGTGTGACAATGAAAGTACGCATCGAGTGCAGCGCCATTTACCTTTGCCAAAGATGGACATACTGAGCGCTCCCTTGGTGCCGCACACCACCAGCTCGTCTTTGTAATGCGCGGAGCAGAAGTCCCACAAAGCAGTGCCCACGGCACCACCTGCGATTTGAAGGACACACCACCGATACGGATCAGATCCTCCCGTCGCATGCTGAGACCACCGCAATAAACCCAGCTGGTTACCACAGACCTGGCGTTCTGAACGTCATTGATACACCGGTCTCAACCATGATTTCCTCATCTGAATCATGTACCACAGAGTGCAGCATCATGAGACAATGACTGCAAGCCACATGACAGCGGTCTACACTCGACCTTACCCGGTGACATATTCACAGCATCGCCCGTGACATGGCCTAAAGGACCCAGTAGATAGTCTAGTATATCCAGTGCGTGAGGAGCCAAGTCCATGAACAGACCACCGCCACTCTACAGCAACAGGAACATAGCAAGTAGCCAAGTGAGCCAAAGCGGAACGAATGACAATCCAATGTCATGATCATAGCCTGACCTCTTCTGCCTCGACGCGCCAGCCGATTTCTCCTTTGGTTTTCCGTAAGTGATCAGATCTGTGTTCCAAGCACGCGACAATGAGCATCGCTAGGCCTCCGCAGCAGTAAACAACTCAAATCCTTGCAAAACGGGGGAGGTTGCGACACTTACCGTTGCATAATCATTGTCACTGATGAAATCTGATCAGTGCAACACACCAACACGAGCATCACATCAATCTCAGGACTCGAGCCTACAGCACAACATCTCAACCCCCACTGGCAGTGCGATGACGTACCTTGCCCAGAAACCTGTCGATGATCTGCTTGGCCTTGATGAAGCGTTCGTGTCGCCTCCGGTAATGGGCAACATAGAGTGGCACATTGGCGCTGGGTGCAATGCATCAACCAGGCAGTGCATGTAAGCAGGGACTTCAAGCATCCTGCAAACTAAACAACTTCAGCTCTGTACCGGAAAAACGCATCCGCCATCTGACGACATTCGTCATAATGCCTGATCAAGATGAACAAGATCAACAACGCGTCAGTCGATAGGCCATAGCCACAAACCCTGATGCCAGCCCATGACAGAATAAGCAGTGCTAGTGGTGTGAGGAGGGCGACTCTACCTGCCCATCGGTTTCTCAACGATGCAAGGCTTGCCTGCCGCGCACACTTGCAGTGCCAAATGAACGTGACTACCAGGGGGCGTGGCGATGTACACTGCGTCTACCTCTGGGTCCGCGATCAAAGCTTGAGCCTGTCAACGGAGCAGGGGTGATGACATTCACAAAGGGTGAGCTCGCATCAACAAGCGGGGGCTTACTGAGGCATAAACTTTGGCGATCTTGTGCCGCGCTGCAAATTCCTTCGCCTGCGGCCGACAACAACAGGAAAGGTTACAGTGTGAGCAAGGGGCATGATGAACAGTATCTGATAAAAGCATTGCCAAGCAACCTGACAGCCACAGTAATGATCGGGATACACATACCGCATCCACATTGCGTCGCATGATCGCCACCAGTTTGCTGCCGTGTGCCTTGTAGAACGCAGGCCCTGTATGTACAACCATTGATGCAACGGTTGAGAGCACTGCAAATGCAGACATATTCGCATAGGAATCGGGAAATGATGTACCACTCTTGACTTCACACACACTGCCAGCTCCGATGATGCCCCACCGGATTTGGCGATGTAGATCCCTAATGGCGCACGGATCAAAACATCAAACACGCCACATCGTCTCATCAACATGCCAGCACGTGCACCAATTGCATCGACTTAAGAGTCACCAGCGGACAGAAGCCGTCAGACATGCCGCTGAATATCAAAACACGACACCAACGCTCAATTCACACTCACTTTTCCAACGTCTGAATGGGCTCCTCGTCATGAAGCGTGTAGAACGACTGATCCATCTCCTCCTCCTTGAGCGGCACGCTGCAAGTAGAGATGAATAAGGCAGATTAGTCATGAATAGACCGTGTACAGCCGAGCAGGATTACAGCAACATCGGAAGCGACCACAAAGCGGGCATGTCCCCAGCTGCTGAATCATATCACCGATCAAAACCAGTGGGCAGACATCGACAGATACACAGGCACCAGAGGCTGACCCGCAACCATGATCCTTACAATCGTGCCGGCACCGGAAGCTGTGGCAACGAGAAGGACAGGGCAGGCAGCACAGCGACTGCAGACTGTGCTTTGTGATCTACGCCGTTGAGGCCGGTGCCGTTAGGCGCAGGACTTGAAACTGGTTTGGCGGCACCCAGAGCCGGAGCTACGGAGACTGATGGTGTACCCGTGGCGGAAACAGCTACTCCGACCGCGACAGGTGCAGGTGATGCCGGAGTGGCAGGCGCACCGGCCGCTTTGGCTGGAATGGGTGCTATGTTTCACAAGACGGATACATTTCCGCCATCTTGAGTGTGTATGCACGTCCATAGAATGAATGCATGCGTGTCGAACCTGGGTTCAATCCGGATACGGCAGCTTGCACGTGTGATAGGTAATGGCTCCAGAACTGCTCCTCTGTCACTCTGCATACATCCGTTTACACAAGCAGCGAAGTACGTAACAACAGTGAACACGCAGCGCGAACCATTGAGAATAGGGAAGGTGATGCAGTCACTGTACCGTTTCGGCACCAGCTTGGGCAGAAACTTGGAGATGCGAGGATCATATTGTAATGCGCCTGCACACCGCGCAGCGTTTGTCAGCTGCAGTTGAGAGCTCTGGTTGCTGTATCACCGCCAGATACTGTACTCTAGGACAAGATCGTACCTTCTAGTATCGGTCGACATGCTTCAAGATTGAAGTCCGTCATATCGACACTTGGGTGTCTGGCTAGAAACACAGAGGAATGCTGGCAGAGAAGCATGTTCACGTGACCACACAACACAACCTCAGCACAGGCAGCGCTGGATAACAGCATGAGATAGTTCCATGGTGCAGTCAATGATGCCCACACACCTGGGAAAGGTCCTTGATCCTTTGCACGACCGCAGGTGAGTACGTCACGGTACTATCAGGGGATTCCCTTCGAACAACAGCAACGTTGATCAGCGACCATGCTTACAGCTCCCCCCAACAAAAAAAGCAAGCAATGCAGACGATGAGCTGTTGGCAACCCTACCACGGCGCGATCGGTCGTTGCGACGCATTCTGTCCCATTTTTCTCTTCGAGCCAGGCAAATGGCGTTCCAAACGCTCAAAATTTCGCGAAGCAGTTCGTCGGATGCGCCTTCGTGCAATAGCGTGTGTTCGCACGTGGATAGCTCCCTCTTACGAAACGCAAATCTTCCAAAAGCAGATTGACGGGAAAGGTTCCCTCGTTGTGTGTGCAGCGAGCACATACATCAACTGTCAGCTGTTGAAAATACGTTCATCTGAGCACGTACTATCCATGGCTGCATTGTAACTGTTTGGAGTCGTGCTTTGACTTGCTCTGAGATACAAGCGCCATGTCGAGTCCCGCTGGTTCGAAACTGCCTTCAGCTCGTCAGCCTCGAGATGAAGAGCATATCGGTGCTGGCACCCGTGCAGCTCCCACCGTGCCGGCCATCAGCACGGCTCGTAACGGTCCCGTGATACGCACCAGCCAAACGCAGCAGATCTGGGAGAGCCTGTACGATGTGTGGCACAATGCGCGCGTAAAGTCGATTTCAGCGTATCCTTCCAATCTATCTCTAAGCTCAATGGAGTCAGCACCGTGCCAGCACAGCCATCGCGAAGCACACTGCGTAGTTTATGCATTCAAGGGTCTCGCACGTGGGTTTATCGTCGGCTTTTCCCTCAAAACCTTGTTCTACGTGGCGGTGTCGATCTTCTCCAAGCAGTTCTTGCGGAGGTGTGATTTTGTCTACTTCTTTGGTGTTTGTGTGACGCTCGATTCACTGATTGCCCGATCGCTACCGTGCATGCCAGACCGATGCACGTGCTGTCCAAGGCGTTCTTCGGCGCGAACTGGTGGACGTTCCCTCGCTTTCTATCTTTGATGGGCTTTGTCTACCGAATTCTGCAGTGCTTGGTACGTATGCTGCTACATGTGTTTGTACGACGCCTTCGCAACAGCTACGGCGCTTTCGTACAACAATGCACCTTCGTTTCTCAGCCTCTTGTACCACTGCACTGCAGTTCTGCAAGCTGCGGGGCCGGCCGGGCAAGGCTAACTCGTCTCTGGCCGCCTTCATCGCTGGTAGCACCATCCTGATGGAGGACCCCGGGCGCCGCGGCACTATCTCTATGTATCTTCTCGTGCGGTGAGTACTGATTCTAGTGCAATCTGCTACGTGCAGTGAAGTTCACACACTGCCTGTTGTGTTAATCCTGCATGGCATTCGCAGTGCATGTTTCGAGATGGCTCGGTCACTGGTCTACTACGGCAAGGTGCCATCAATACCGCATCTCAACGTAATCATATTCGCGCTGTGTCAAGTGCCGATCATGTACAGCTTTCTGCGCGAGCCCCATGCGTTACCCGCCAGGTACACTTTCGCAAGAGTTACGCTTCTGGTTCCAGCACGTGCTGACCATACTCTAATGCGATGTGTGGCAACGCAGCTATCATCGCTGGATCCTGGGCATGGGTGCCATCACTCAGTACACTCTGCATCACATCACATACCGCACCACTCCCCACCACTATGCATGTGACCCTTACTGGCACAGCGGGTCCTGCATTCGCTACAACTTCGTCGACTGGCTGCACGCCGTGTTCGTACGAGCAGTGCCGATCTACATGCCGGTGCACCTGGTGCCCGCACTGTTGTTCAAGCGCAAGCACGTATTCAAGAAGTATGTGCTCGTGTTCTTGCTTCGTGTATGCATCTCGTTGCCGCGGACTGATTCTCTTGTGTTGCTGGCGTAGTCCCGTCGCGTTCGCTGAGGAGTCAGTGGTGGGCATATTGCGATCCAGCTTGTTCCTTGGCACCTATGTGGGCTTTGTCAAATCAGGAACCTGTTTTTGGCGCTGGATGCTCGGCGACATGGTACGGATTCTTGTTTGTGTTAGTGGCTAGCAGCCGTTGGTTCACGCTGGTAGATGCCCGATAATGCAAGTGCTGAATAATTGTTGTTCATGGTGGTTATCGTATGGTTGATTGTAGACTGATCGCGCCGCGGCTTTCACGGGCCTGACAACTGGTCTTGCGCTGCTGTGGGAGCACCCGCGCCGCCACGCGGAGTTCGCCATGTATTGCGTACCGCGCGCTTTCGACATCGTCGCCAATCTCTACGATTCTCACTTTCCTGACTGGTATGGACTTGTGTTTGACTCGTATGGCTGCTGCGCGCATATGGTTGAGAGGGCGTCTATGTCACTGAGTGTTGATCATCATCATGTTGCTGTTTGGTGTACAGGCTGATGTGGCTTCGGCGTACCGGCTATGGTGACACGCTGCTGTTCATGACTGCGGTGGCCATGTTCGTGTATCGAGCTGACACCCTGCCGCGCATGAAGGGCATCAACGGCACCATCTTCCACATCATCTTCGGATCCGGCACGCAAATGATCGCCGCCACTCCGGCGAGGTCTGGTCACGGAGACGAGGACGAGGAGGCTGCGTTGAGATCTCCAGTACTGTCACCTATCAACAGCCATGCTCGTCCCTCAATGACCACTGTGGAGGAGCTGAAGGAGTCAGATGAGGACGATCTCCAGCACAGCAGCCCTGTGGCACCGCGTGCTCAACCAGCCGTAGGTGCGTCAGCAGCCGCTGCCGCGTCCTCGTTGCGACTCAGATCAGAGCCCCTGCCTCAGACCGCTCACAGTTCACCGGGCTCCACCATCACAGTCACGGCCCCCTCTGGCTCTGATTCCCCTCCTAAGCAAGCGTCAGCAGACGGCTCGTCCCCTGCAGCCGCTGCTCCTCGCTCAACAGGCACTGCGGGTCTACCACCGCTGCCCCGAGCAGGCTCAGCCTCCAGTGCTGATCGAGTGGCGGCAGCCGGAGCTGCCAGCAGCAATAGCTCTCACTTCCTCACCGAGCCGGCAATCCCGCCCAATCGTCGTCGATCATCCTTGGACATCAATCTGTATTCACCTCTCACTCCAGTTGGACTGTACGGTAACGCTGGTGGTAGCGCTCTCAGCCGCAACGTACCGCCGTCTCCTCGCTCCCCGTTGTCTCCGCGATCCGGTGGCGCCTCCGGAGGAACCTCTTCTGCACTCCGACGGAAGGATCCTCTGACAGGCGCGTATATCGATGAGGATCGGCGGTCGAGCCTGACTGACTCGTTCAAGTGGGACGCCTTCTTTTTGCGTTGGCCTCGTCACGTGCACGCGCTCTCCGGCCCGAACGGCTTCTCCGTGAACGGCACGCACCATCACGCTCAACTCACCTCTGCTCAACTATTCGAGCTGGACCTGTATCTGGTGCTGAGCACCCTGGGCTTCGAGTGCTGGTGTGAGTTTGGTGGTGATGCCCTTCACCCCACAGTGGCCTCACTGGGTCCAGTGCCCCCACTGGCGCTGCCCAAGCCCGCGCAGGGCTCCACAG
>ENA-ORBV01017976-ORBV01017976.1-microbial-mat-metagenome-genome-assembly--contig:-NODE-17976-length-10040-cov-5.082405_pt1 | contig 10040 bp, 9 predicted proteins | sample MGYA00237777_ERZ505514 | MGnify/ENA primary metagenome ERZ505514 (study PRJEB26160, sample SAMN06269048) | microbial mat metagenome | isolation source: Oligotrophic lake microbial mat | place... | reverse complement strand
TTTCAATTCCTTGCTGTTGCTCCCCAGAATCGGATAGTGAACCCGAACGTGACGCGAACTCAGATTGAATGGCAGCCGGCCAAAATCGGCTCCAATCACGTCATAGCCGCTGCCGGCAAGCGCCTTGGCAGATGCTACACCGGAACTGTGTAGTCCATTGGTCACCATAATGGACCTTTTCAGCAAGCGCTAGCTCCTACTCTGCTCAAATGGAATAGACATTCGATCCAAATTGTACTTCTTACAAATGCGTCTCGAACGCAGCTTAAGTAAGTGCCTGGCTACTCCCTGTCGCAAGCGATTGGCGTGGCGCAGATACAGTAAGGTTGGCACCAGCCGGCAACCTCGCTGAACTTTGGTTTCGTAGACCAGCGTGCCAAAGTGAATCGAACGTATCCCTTGCCCAATCGCCTGGTCAATGTTGAAGTTGTACCCCAGATTGAAATAGGTTGCCGCCGACTTGCCCTTCTCCTGGTCAATCCCAATCAACGGGAATGCAATCGCCTCGCCAAGACGGATCCCAACCGACACACCGGCAATCTCGCCAGCAATCCTGGCTACTGAAAGTACCAATCGTTCGCCCAGATTCCGCTTGAGCTGCAGCAATAGATCGGTTCCACATGAAAAGGCACGTCGATTGAGACGAAGATGGTGATCGCGTAGCAGACCATAAAACTGGACATAATCTGCTGCATCTGCCTCCTGACGAATTTCGAGCCCGCCCCGCTTGCCGCGATTGAGTTCCCTCCGGATGCTGCTTTCCATTGCAGGGTGCTTTTGCTTCAGCTCCCTTCGGTAATCATCAAAACTCCTCCAATTGGCCTCAAGATCCAGCTGCGCAAACGGCAAATCAACGCTCACGCAATATGACCTCTGCTTCAGCACAGCCGTCAATGGCTTCTCATCGCTTTCATCGATCTGCCGAAACCCCACCGTGGCATTGCTGGTCTCGGCCACGGCTTCAACAGCATCAACCAGTTGCACATGAAGTTGCTGCGCCTGCGATGGCGACAACCCAGGCCGCTGGATTCGCTTTTGCACTACCACGGCTGGCAGACAGCTCATCAGAAACATCTTTGCCACACCGGCAGAGCCCCCAAAAACTGTTTCGTCAAACCTCGATGCCGGATGGCCCGAAGCCTCTAAGCTACATTCAAAGGCCCCGGCCAGACCCTGCGAATCTCTCGCCACCAGATGAAATCGCTCGACATCCATCCCCCTGCACTGCTCAACGCTCAGCATCCACCCAAAGCTCGACATGGGTTTGGACCCCGCCGCCAGATCCCACTCAAGCGGACACAATCCCCCAATGCGCTGCAGCCGTTCTACTTCGAAAATCGGTTCATTCCTTTTCAATTCCCTAGTGCCTACTTGCCCGAACAGCCTTTGGACAGTATGACGCATTTGAATCATCGACTCTTCAACATCAGGCTAATTCTGGCGGCTACCCCTTAAAGCACAATCAATCCAATCTAAGATCGCCCTCATCGATAAGATGGCGACAACCTACGGGAGTCTTGCAGTTTGGCCTGCGTATGGATTTCTAAGGAGACGAAGCAATCCAGGCCTTAGCCGATTCCAAGTCAGGCAATTGAGGCAAAATACCCGTAAGCCGTGTAGCACTAACTACGCGGCTTACTCGTTCTGAGGGGTTCAGCAAACATAAGCCTGCGCCATGTTGATCTGCCGTGGTGTACAGCACCACCAGTTCACCCAGACCAGAGCTATCCACTTCTTGAATTGCCGACAGATCCAAAATCAGCCCTGCCGGTTTATTGGCCGACAGAATCGCATGGATCTCTCTGGAAAATTTCGTCAATTGCGGACCAAGCGTCAGATTCCCAGCCATACGGATCAGCACGGGGTTGGTTGAGCCATCGATTTCGTAAGTCAGTGACATGGGTTCTCTATTTCTTGACCGCTTCGCGCAAGCCCAGATTGCGTACAAGCCGAAGCAGATAATTGGGGTGTAGACCGAGGATCTTTGCCGCGCCCTTATAGTCGCCCTTCGATTGCTCGTAGGCTCGCAGAATGCTATCACGTTTGGCATCGGCAACGGAGTCTTGAAAGACTCCAGCCACCGCCGGGCTCGCCGAAGTCCAGAGATGCTCGGGCAAATCCCCTGGCAAAATCAAGGGCCCTTCCGCCAGAACAACAGCGTGTTCGATTGCGTTCTCAAGTTCTCGTACATTACCCGGCCAATGGTACGCCTCCAAACAGCGCAACGTATCTAGAGATAGCGACAAACTCTTGCGGTTTGTTTGAGCCGAAAAAACTCCCAAAAAGTGTTGCGCAAGCAATGGAATATCCATAGCCCGCTCACGCAGCGGCGGCGTGCGTAGCGACACAACATTCAAACGGTGGTAGAGATCTTGACGAAACTTCCCTACCCTGGCCTCTTCAGCTAAATCGCGATTGGTAGCCGCTACCACCCGGATATCCACCTTCAGAGGACGTGTGGAACCCAAACGTTCAAACTCCCGCTCTTGCAAGACGCGCAGAAGCTTCGCCTGCAGCGGAACAGCAAGTTCTCCGATTTCATCCAGAAATAGAGTTCCCCCGTCAGCAGCCTCGAGCTTTCCTCTTTTTGCTGCCACAGCCCCGGTAAAAGCCCCCTTTTCATAACCGAAGAGTTCGCTCTCCAGCAGATCTCCAGCAATGGCCGCGCAATTGATCGCAGCAAAAGGAGCAGCTGATCGTGGGCTGGCGGCATGCAGAAGCTTTGCCACCAGTTCTTTACCCGTTCCACTCTCCCCCAAAATCAGCACGGTCGTGTCGCGCGGAGCCAACCTTTCGATTCTGTCTAACAGCTTCAATACCGCTGGACTCTGCCCCAGAATCCCCCCGCTATTCCTCTGCAACAGCTTCCGCTCAAGCTCAACATATTCGCGACGTAATTCCTCCACTTCGCGAACACTTTCGATCGCCACAGAAGCAAGGCTCGAAACAGCAGTGAGGGTTGCAAGCGCGTCCACGCTGTTGCTCTCCACCAAGATCACCCCACACAAGGCGCCGTTTACATATACAGGCACAGCAGCCTGTTCTGTGCTCGAAAAAGGGCCTTTACTGGCAACATGCTGCCAGATCGAAGCATCGCCTCCCTGAGCAAGAAATTCCAGCTCCAGTTCTGATTCGGACCGGCCCAGTGCTATCACCCCTTGACTGAAAGGCAGAAAGTCGTTCAAGAGCTTCAAAAGTTGGCGGGCCACGTCATCACGGCGCGGCGGGCTGCGAGCCCCGGCCAAAGCCCTGAAAAGAAAGACCAGGACTGAGGCGTTCAAGAGAAGTGTTGAGGTGTTTGCCGTCATTATCTTTTTGGATAACGCAATTATCCACTTTGTGCTATTTTCCGGCTGCAGGCAAGCCTAAGTGCAAGAAATTCAAGACAATTAGCATTGGCAGCTGGATTGCCATTGAAGTTGCATGTCATTAACCATTCAACACCGCCGCAAGGACGGCACCGAAATACTAGACCTGGCGGGGCAGTTGACCCTGGGCGACGGCACTGGTGCACTCAGAGCGGCAATCCAGAAGGCAAGCGACAACGCGGTTGATTTACTCGTGAACCTTTCAGGGGTATCGTACCTGGACAGTGCGGGGCTCGGAGAGCTTGTCGGCAGCTATGCCCGCGTAACTTCAAAGGGCAAGCGGATGAAGCTCCTCAATCCCCAAAAACGAGTGGATGCCCTGCTCCAGATCACCAAGTTGTACTCAACCTTCGAGTGCTTCACTGATGAACGTGAAGCTCTGGAGAGTTTTTCTTAAATGCCGACCCTGGAAATGCGAGATAATCCCACAATGCATTCGATGCAAGGCAACAACGAAACTATCGACCTGCAGCAGAAACTCTTTCGCGTATAGAGTCTGCTGGAGGCCTCCCGCCGCGTCCATGCAACCATCCGCCTGGACGAAGTGCTGGAGGCTGTTCTTGAGATCGCGTCTAAAGAACTTGAAGCCGAAGGTGCCTTCTTTTTTGGCACCGGCCCAGGATTTGAAGAACGCACCTTGGTCTATGGCGATGTGCCGGACGATTGGACACGCTGGAGCGAGCGTGTCGAGATTCCCGGCTATGCGAGCGCCAAGCTGACCGGTGAACGCGGTGACGCGCTGGCGCATCTGGTGGTCTACCGGCCGCACCCTTTGTCGCTTGAAGAAGCAGACTTCCTCGAAGGCCTTGCCTTGCAATCGGCTCTGGCGATTGGCAATGCGCAGCATCATGAGAAGTCTCTCGAATGGGAGCGCGTGCAGCTCGACCTCGACGCGGCAAGGCAGATCCAGCGCAGTCTCCTTCCGCAGGAAATTCCCGATGTGCAGGGCTACAAGCTGCAAATGCGCTCGACTACCTGCTATGAGGTAGGCGGAGACTATGTCGATGTCATGCCGTTACCTGATGGCCGGCTGATGATGGTACTGGCCGACGTTGCTGGAAAGGGTCTGGCCTCGGCGATGATCAGCATGACCTTCCGCTCCAGCTTCCGCGCAATTGCCGGTGCTGGCTTGCCGATGGAAGAAGTCGCCGAGCGGCTGAACCAGTTGCACTGGCAGGAGGGAGTCGAGGCCCGTAGGCGTTACGTAACGGCGATCCTCCTGTGCCTGGATCCCAACACACACAAGCTGGAAGCAGTTAACGCCGGGCACAACCCTGCCTTCCTGGTCGGTCTCACAGAGCAGCCAATCCTGATTGGTGCCAGTGGCCCCCCGCTTGGCATGCTCCCCGGCCGAACCTATGAAACAGAGAGCTGGACCTTCCAACCCGGTGCACAATTGCTGCTCTACACCGACGGATTGACCGAAGTGTTTCAGGGCGACAAAGAGTTCGGTGAAGAACGGCTAATGGGTCTGCTTGGACCCTCACCACAAGAAGAGTTTTTGGACCATGCGTGGCGCAGTCTGGCACAGTTTGCCGGCAACGCACGGCAGACCGATGACATGACGGCGCTCTATCTCTATCGCGCCCACCAAGGAGGGCATTCATGATCGATAGTCCGATCATTACGGAGTTAAGGCTGCCGACGCGGCTGGGCTTCGAAAAAGTGGCAATGAACACGGCCGCCAGCGTCGCCCAGATCATGGGCTTCTCGCCAGACCGTGTCGACGATCTCAAGACCGCCGTGGCTGAAGCATGTATCAACGCCATCGAGCATGGCAACGAAATGAACGAGCTGCTCGGAGTGGTTGTCACCTTGTCGATGGATGACAGGTCGCTTGAGGTCAAGATTCGGGATGAAGGGAAAGGTGTTCCGAGTGATGCCCACATTCCCGATATCGACCGCAAGATGGCCGGAGAAGAAACCCCGCGCGGGATGGGAATGTTTCTCATTCAGGCCCTGGTGGATGAAGTGGAATACGGACAAGAAACGACCGGTGGCTACGCACGCCTGGTGATTCATTTAGATGCAAGGGATGAGGAATAAGTTATGGTTACAGCTACAAAGACCAAAGTAGATCAAAGCGGCGATTTGGCCGTGATGCGGTTTGAAGGGGATATCACGAGCACCTCAGAAGAAGCGGTGCTTGGATACTACAAGAAGTTGAGCGGCGACACGAAAAAGATCCTGCTTGATTTCTCGAAGGTGCCCTACCTGAATTCGAGCGGCATCGCTCTCGTAATTCAGGTATTGATGGCTGCCAGCAAGGTGCCCCAGAAGGTAGTGTGCTTTGGCTTGAGCGCGCACTTTGTGAAGGTGTTCACCATGCTGGGCCTGGCCAAGTACACAACGCTTGAGCCGGACGAGGCGGCGGCACGCACGGCAGTTGGATAAGTCCGGGAGACCACAATGAACAAGGCGATGCGGGCACTGATAGTGCTAACGGCTTTGCCTTGGTGCGGACTGACGGCTCAGGAGATTCCCCAATGGCGCATGCAGGCAGGGGATAATCTCTCCTGGGCCGCACCTGATTTTGACGATTCGGCCTGGCAGACTGGCCAATGGCCGAAACTGACCCGTATTCCTGATCCTTCCCGCATCTGGTGGTATCGGGCTTCGATTGATGTCGATCCGGGCTTGGTGGGCCAGGATCTGGCGATCGCACTTGCGCCATTCGACGAGGTCTATGAAGTCTATGTTGAGGGGAAGCTGGTGGGCACACATGGTTCCTGGCTGGATCGAGACCATGCGCCCTTCCCCGGCCAAAACGTGTTACGGGTACCGTCCGCGAAAAAACTGAAGATCGCGATCCGAAGATGGACCGGTGCCACGGCTATTCTGTATCGCGCACTCGCCCAAACAGGAATGCTTGCTCATGAGCATCCCCCAAAGATTGGCTTAGTTTCCCTGCTGACTCTGGAGGAGGAAAAGCACAAACTCCAGTCACAAATCGATTGGACACCCACTTGGCTTGGAACTATCCTTGCCCTGTCTTGTGGGATTTTGAGTTTCGTGGTTTATCTTGCGCAGAGATCCCGGCGAGATAATTTGTGGCTTGGCCTGACACTGGCCACCCTGTCGGCTGCCATTTTGCTCGGGCTGGGAACATCATTACTTGGCGGGGCATTGCGATCCGAATGGAGTGCGCTGGCTGTAGGAATACAATTCAGCTACTTTGTGGTGGAGGCATTTTGGCTCAAGAGTATTTGTCCCCGATTTGGGCGTTTTTTCACCTGGGCCGCAGGGTTCCATGCAGTTTTAGGCATCAGCCGGATTCTTGGTTTCTACTTTCAATTCCGCTTATTCGACGAAGTGATGGAACAAAACGGGAACCCGCTGATCCGGATGTTGATTGTCAGCGTGGCTGCAGTTGGATTGCTGCGGGAACGCAAGAGTTGGCATTCTTTGCTCCTGACTGCAGCAGCCTTTATTTCGGCATCCGCTCAATACTGGAGAGCCTCGGGGGTTGCTATATCAGGCTATTTCAGGCCCTGGGACCTTTATCTGGACAGTCGTATTCTGGCTGAGTTGCTCTTTGCAGGATTAGCGCTGCTTGGTCTCTACCTGAAGCATCTCGAAGATCAGAAAAGGAAGCTACTGCTCGATCGTGATCTTGGAGCCGCGCGCTTAGTGCAAGACTCGCTTCTGGTGGCTGAAGGCTCACCCGAATGGGCAGTGGATGCCGTGTACCTGTCAGCCAATGAAGTTGGCGGAGATTTCTATCACACCACGCTAGCTAAGGATGGATCTTTACTTGTGGTGACCGGAGATGTAAGTGGAAAGGGATTGCCAGCTTCCTTGCTGGTGGCAGCCGTTGTGGGGGCCCTGGGGGATCTGGTCTCTCGCCAACCGGCTGATGTGCTGGCTCATCTGAATCGTTCGTTGCTAGTCAAGACTCGCGGGGGCTTTGTCACCTGCGCCTGCGCAATCTTTCATGCTGACGGACAAGTGGTGCTGGCCAATGCCGGGCATTTATCACCCTGGGTCGATGGACAGGAGTTTGAGCTTGAAGCCGGGCTGCCGCTCGGTGTCGTCGACGGCGTTGAGTATGAGGAGAAGCTAGCCGGTAAGAAGCGCTTTGTATTTGTCTCGGATGGGGTGGTGGAGGCCGAGAACAGCAGCCGTGAGTTGTTTGGCTTTGAGCGAACTCGCGAGATCTCGGGCAAGCCCGCGCAAGAGATCGCTGCGGCCGCCAAGGCCTGGGGCCAGAACGACGACATCACGGTGGTGACAGTGAGGAAGATCTGATGAAAACCCTGTTTCTGCTGCTGGTTGCCTTTTTAGCCACTGCTCAAAACGCATTCTGGCTAGATCTCTCCGGACCTTGGCGAGCCAATGACGGCAACCGGGAATTCGAGATTCAGTTGCCTTTGCGAACTCTCAATTATTCGATCCGTTCGCTCAAGAGGACGATCCAGTTAGAAACCGAGAGTCGAGGTTCTCTCTCATTAACGATCGGCGCCATAGCAGAATCCTACGAACTTTTTGTAAACGGCATTCTTGTGGGAAGTGTTGGCCCTGAGGGTCATGAATCGATAGCCCAGCCCCTGGTCTTCGATTTGCCGGCAGGATTGGCAACTCAAAAGTTTGAGATTGAAATACGGCTTAGAAAGCAATCTACTGGCCATGGAACGCTTGCCTGGCATATCCCGGACGAAGGCCCCTGGCTCTTAACGACATCTAGTGCAGCACCACGAAATGCAGCGGAATTGACGATTGCGCGCCGCAAGCAGTTGCGGATTGCAGATCTAACGCAGCCTTTGATCTTGCTCAGCGTGGCCTTCGTCATTGGCCTGATCTGGATAGGAAATTTAAATCGCTCAGCGCTCGGCTGGACTTGCTCTCTTCTGGTTTGCGTCGCTGTTGGCCGCCTTTGGATCTATTTCATGATCCAGCAACATAGCGAACCTTTTCAACTTCAGATCCTGCTCGAACTCGTTCGCCATGAGATTCCAGTGGCGCTGCTTGCCCATTTGGTTTGCGCAACGGTTGGAGCACCGCGATGGATTCTGTTCCCCGCTTGGATCCTACCCGCACTCTCACTTCTGATCCCATCCATTCCAGTTGGAGCGGCAATCTCATTGCTTGGTCGAATGTTTGTGCTGATTGGGCTTTGGATCGGCTACCGGCGCCAAACAGCGAAACGCCACTGGTTGGTGGCCGGGCTTGGACTGGCGGTCTTTTTGCAAGGATCGACCGCTGCTACGCGGGTTGGTCTTCCAGCATTCGATGAGGCTTTTATGTTTGGCTACCGTTTCAATCCTTTTGTGATGTTGGTGACGATCCTGAGCGCTTCCATCGCCTTAAGGCTGGTACGAGAGCTCTTGCACGACCGCGATGACAAACTTCGCCTCGAAGCAGACCTTGAAGCTGCGCGCACCGTGCAAACTCTTTTGCTTCCGCAATCCAATCTCATTGACGGCGTAGAAACTGTTTATGCTCCGGCGCAAGTTGTGGGCGGTGACTTCTATCTGGTCGAGCCATTGCCGGATGGCTCGAACCTGATTGCCGTCGGAGACGTCAGCGGCAAGGGGCTGAAGGCAGCGATGGTGGTTTCAATGGTGGTGGGTGCCTTCCGAAGCCGGCAAAGCAATAGTCCGGCGGCGTTGCTAAAGCAGTTGAATTCCGTGCTACACGGAAAACTCGATGGTGGCTTCGTAACATGCGTAGTGGCAAGGATTGAGGCTGATGGCAGTGCCAAGCTCGCCAATGCCGGTCATCCTTCGGCATATCTCGCTGGTTTCGAATTGACCGCCGAACAGGGATTGCCACTGGGCATTGTCGCGGATCTGTACTACGAGGAAACCGGGTTCAAGCTGGCACCGGGCGACCAGTTGACGTTGGTATCGGACGGGGTAGTGGAGGCCGAGGACGCCAAGCGCGAGCTTTTCGGCTTCGACCGGACGCGCGAGATCAGCGGCAGGTCCGCGAGCGAGATCGCCGATGCCGCCAAGGCCTGGGGCCAGAACGACGACATCACCGTAGTTACCGTCCGGAGGAATTCCTAGATGAAGTGGCTGCTATTCCTACTCGCGTTGACCCTGTCCGCGCAGAACGCCCTCTATGTAGACCTCAGCGGACCCTGGCGCCTGATGGAGGGCGACGACCCGGCCTACGCCGCGCGCGACTTCGACGATCGGCAGTGGACCAAAGTGGAAATGCCCCTGGCTTCTCCTCGACGCGGTCAATTCTGGATGAGACACCAGGTGGACCTTCCGCCCGGCACTGACCGCTCCCGCCTGGCTTTAACGCTCGGAGCAATATCAGACGTCTATGAGGTATACATCAATGGCGAACACATTGGCGTCACCGATGGATTTGAGCACTTCGAGAACGCGCACCTGAGGCAACCTTGGACCTTTGCCATTCCTGTCGGGGCATTAGGGAACGGGCCAGAACTGTCACTCATCATTGCGGTGCGTTCTCGCAACCTCACTGCTCCATTTGGCTGGCGATTTCCGGATCGCGGACCTTATGCGGTTAGCTATCAGAAAGAATTGCCTCTCATTGGGGCGCAGGAGCAAATGGACCGCCGGGCAGTAGAAGTATCACCCCTGCTAATTTTTGGCACATTTCTTTGTGGCATTGGTTTTCTCAGTTTCCTCGCCTGGGCTAATGAACGGAAGCGTGTCGAGCTCCTTTGGTTTGCTCTTTTTGCGATCACTTCCGGAT
>ENA-ORBV01017975-ORBV01017975.1-microbial-mat-metagenome-genome-assembly--contig:-NODE-17975-length-10040-cov-5.172338_pt1 | contig 10040 bp, 9 predicted proteins | sample MGYA00237777_ERZ505514 | MGnify/ENA primary metagenome ERZ505514 (study PRJEB26160, sample SAMN06269048) | microbial mat metagenome | isolation source: Oligotrophic lake microbial mat | place... | reverse complement strand
ACCGTGACGCGCGACGGTGAGGAAGTTGCGATCCGTGCGCAGCGCGAGCTGCTGACCAGCCCGGTCTGGGGTGCGGAAAAGAGCGCGCGCTATCTCAGACATTTTGAATACGCCAACGGCACCAGCTTTCCCACGCTCGATCGGCGACTGGAGTGGCTGCGCGCGCAGCGTCCCTCGCTGGAGGCGATCCAGAGCGAGAATGCCCGCCCAGAGCTGACCGCGCGCACAGCAGCGCTGATCGCCACCGGCCACTTCCTGGCCGGGGCGGCAGCCATCCTGCTCTCGCGCCTGTGCGACGGCCTTGACGGCGCAATCGCCCGGCGCAGCCGCACCACCGATGCCGGCGGCTTCCTGGACATCGCGCTCGATTTCGTGTTCTATGCCGCGATACCGCTGGCCTTTGCAATCGCCGACCCGCAGCGCAACGCGCTGGCTGCGGCACTGCTGCTGGCGGCCTTTTGCGGCACCATGTCGAGTTTCCTCGCGTTCGCGGCGGTTGCGGCCAAGCGCCGGATGGACAACCTGGCCTGGCCCGACAAGTCACTCTACTTCCTGGGCGGGCTCACCGAGGCAACCGAGACCCTGGCTTGCTTCATCGCGATGTGCCTCTGGCCGCAGCACTTTGCGCTGCTGGCCAGCGTGTTTGCGGCGATGTGCGCGGTGACCACCTTCACCCGCATCTGGTGGGGCTGGCGCGCCTTTTCGCAGGACTGAACCAGCCGTGCCGCAACGACCTTGTCGCGGCGGCACGGCCGAGTCGACCACGGCCGCTAGGACAACATGCTGACGTAGTCGTGCAGTTCGGTATTGATGGTCGAGATGCGGTACTCGACGGGCTTGTCGCCAAAGGTCAGGGCGATGCGGTGCACCTGCAGCACGGGTTGTTCCAGCGGCACGCCAAGCAACCGGGCGGTGGTGCGGTCGGCAGCGGCGGCGCGGGTGCGCTCCTGCGCGCGCAGCACGGTGATGCCGAATTCGGTCTGGTACAGGCTGTAGACCGTGCTCTGACGCTCGCCCAGGCGCTTCTCGGTCAGGCCCTTGAACATCATGGCGGGAATCGTGATGCGGTCGTGCACGACGACGCGCCCCGACAGCGACAACCGGTTATCGAACCGGATCACCGGATCGGCCGGCTTGATGCGCAAGATACCGGCATCAACCTCGCCGGCGCGCTCGCGCTCGAAACCCAGGCTCTCCACCATCGGGTATTCCGGCTGCCGCGGCAGTTCGCCAAAACGCGGATCGGGGCGCGGCTCGATGTGGAAAAACTGGAACAGGAAGCGGTCGTTGCCGTGCAGCGCGACGAAGGTCCCCTTGCCCTGGCGCCGCACCAGCACGTGTTCGTGCACCAGTTCGTCGACCGCGCGGCGCAACGTGCCGATGCTGACCTGCAACGCCCGCGCGATCACGGTCTCGTTGGGCAGCGATTTGCCCGGACCGCAGCGCCCCGACTCGATCACCCGTTGCAATTCACGCTTGACCTGGCGGTACAGCGGCATCGACGCGGTGTCGGTCAGCGGGCTGAGTTCGAGAGCATCGATGTGCATGGTGCGCCGCAGTGTATCGGGGTCTGTGCCATTCCATCAAGTCATATGAATGACTAGATTGACAGTCGGAAATCGAACCCTACACTCGCGATTTCACAGTACCCGATCCGCTTCTCAATTTCTTTCCATGCCTTTGGAGACCCCATGATTCATTTTGTTTTGCACGACACCCGGGACACCGTGGCCGTCGTGGTGGTGGAAGGCGTGACCGCCGGTACCGACATGACCGGCTGGATCATGGACGAAGACAAGACCATCCAGGTCCAGGCCCGGCAGGACATCCCGATCGGCCACAAGGTCGCGCTCAAGGACATGGGCATCGGCGATACCGTCATCAAGTACGGCATCGACATGGGCAAGGTCGTGGCGCCCATCACGATCGGGCAACACGCCCACGTGCACAACATCAAGACCAAGCGCTGGTAAGCGCAGCTCGAACGCAACCAGATCCCGTCCATTCCCGACCCGAGAAACACACCATGTCCGTCATCGACCAAAACACCACCTTCCTCGGCTACCGGCGCGAAAACGGCCGTGTCGGCATCCGCAACCATGTCATCATCCTGCCCCTGGACGACCTGTCCAACGCCGCGGCAGAGGCGGTCGCGCACAACATCAAGGGGGCGATGGCCATACCCCACCCCTACGGCCGGCTGCAGTTCGGCGCCGACCTGGAGCTGCATTTCCGCACCCTGATCGGTGCCGGCTGCAATCCCAATGTTGCCGCCGTCGTCGTCATCGGCATCGAGGACGGCTGGACGCAGAAGGTCGTCGAAGGCATCAAGAGCACCGGCAAGCCGGTGATCGGTTTCGGCATCGAGCTGCACGGCGACCACGACACCATCCTGCGCGCGAGCAAGGTCGCCAAGGACTATGTGCAGTGGGCCAGCGAACTGCAGCGCGAGGTCTGCCCGATCTCCGAGTTGTGGGTCAGCACCAAGTGCGGCGAGTCCGACACCACCAGCGGCTGCGGGGCGAACCCGACCGTCGGCAATGCGTTCGACAAACTGCATCCACTGGGCAACTACCTGTGTTTCGGCGAAACGACCGAACTCACCGGTGGCGAGCACATCGTATCCGCGCGTTGCGCCAACGACGACGTGCGCAAGAAGTTCCAGTTCATGTTCGACCGCTACCAGGACGTCATCAATCGCCACAAGACCAGCGACCTGTCAGACAGCCAGCCGACCAAGGGCAACATCGCCGGCGGCCTGACGACGATCGAGGAAAAAGCGCTGGGCAATATCCAGAAGATCGGCAAGCTCTGCACGGTGGACGGCGTCATCGACAAGGCCGAGATCCCAACCCACCCTGGCCTGTGGTTCATGGACTCGAGCAGCGCCGCCGCCGAGATGGTCACCCTGTGCGCCGCCTCGGGTTATGTCGCGCACTTCTTCCCCACCGGTCAGGGCAACGTGATCGGCAACGCGATCCTGCCGGTCATCAAGATTTGCGCCAACCCGCGCACCGTGCGCACGATGAGCGAACACATCGACGTCGATACCACCGGTCTGCTGCAGCGCGAGATCACGCTCGACGAGGCTGGCGACAAGCTGCTCGACTGCATGTTGCGCACCGCCAACGGCCGCCTGACCGCCGCTGAAGCGCTGGGACACCGTGAATTCGTGCTGACCCGCCTGTACGAAAGCGCATGACATAACATGCAACTGACCACCTGTGCGCCATCGGACACCGATCCACACGCACGGGGGTCGAACCGAACGCACCGGCCCGTCGGCCCAAGCGCAGCCAAACACACTAGGAGACAAATCATGGCAATCCGTATCCGCACCGCCCTGATCGCCAGCGCCATCGCGCTGGCAGCGCCGCTGGTTTTCGCCGCCGGTTACCCGGACAAGACCGTCAACTACATCATCCCGTTCGGGCCGGGTGGTGAATCCGACATCTCCGCCCGGCTGCAGGAGCCGGTGTTCAAGAAGCTCACCGGGCAAGGGCTGGCGATCCAGTACAAGGCGGGTGCCGGAGGCGCCGCCGGCTGGTCGCAACTCAACAGCATGGCTGGTGATGGCTACACGGTGATGGGTACCAACCTGCCACACATCGTTCTGCAGCCGCTGGAGAAGGACGTGGGCTACAAGACCGACGAGATCAGCACGGTATTCTGGTTCCACTACACACCCGACGCACTGCTGGTTCCGTCCGACGGCCCGATCAAGAGCCTGAAGGACTTCGTCGATGCGGCCAAGAAGGCGCCGGGCGCCACGACATTGTCCGGCTCGGGCACGAACTCGGCCAACCACCTGGCGCAGCGCCAGTTCGACAAGATGGCGGGCATCAAGACCACCTACGTCCCATTCGGTGGCACCGGCCCGTCCAATACCGCCCTGCTCGGCAAGCAGGTCAGTGGCAGCTGGGGTTACACGACGGTGCAGATGCAACTCGGCGCCCAGGTGCGTTGCCTGGCCGTGGCGATGGAGCAGCGCCATCCCAAGCTGCCCGACTGCCCGACCTTCAAGGAGCAGGGCTACAACCTCGTCGGTGGCGCGTATCGTGGCGTGGCCGTTCCCAAGTCCACCCCGGCCGACGTCCAGAACAAGCTCGCGGCCGATCTGGCCAAGGTCAATGCCGATCCGGAGTTCATCCGCAAGATGGAAGAAGGCGGCTTTGCGATGCTCAATGTGGGGCCAGCCCAGATGGGAGCGTTCATGAGCGACGTGAAAGCCCGTTACGAGGCGCTGGCCAAGGAAATGGGCATCGTCAAGAAATGACGTCGGGCACACCGTGCCGGCGCGCTGGATCGGGCCTCGCACAGCGGCGACGGGACCTCGTCGCCGCGAGGTTCTTCAGCAGCTGAGCTGCGCGCAAAGCCGGTTGCGTGCCGGCTCGGGCCACCGCGCGGCGAATGCTGCGGGCTCGGTGCGAACGGCGCAGTATTCGGGAGTCCAGAGCTGCGGCGCCAGCACCAGGACGAGACGGGTGGGGCAATTTCACGGGATGGGTTTGCATGGGCAGTCTTGACTACCTCCTGGCGGCACTGACGCCGTGGAATCTGCTGCTGGCGCTCGGTGGCGTCATCGCGGGAACCGTCATTGGCGCCCTGCCGGGACTGACCGCGACAATGGCCGTGGCGGTGCTCGTGCCATTCACCTTCGCGATGGAGCCGGCTGCCGCCCTGATCGCGCTGGGCGCCATCTACACCGGGGCGATCTACGGCGGCGCATACGCCGCGATCCTGCTCAATACGCCGGGTACACCATCGTCGATCGCCACGACCTTCGACGGATATCCGATGGCGCGCAAGGGCGATGGCGACCTGGCATTGACACTGGCCTGCCTGGGCTCGGTCTTCGGCGGCCTGGTAGGCGCCGCGTTTCTGCTGGTGCTGGCGCCGCCGATGGCCACCGTGGCGCTGAAGTTCGGCCCGGTCGAATACTTCTGGCTCGGCCTGTTCGGGCTGACACTGATCGCCTCGCTGGGCGAAGGCAGCACCATCAAGGGCCTGATTGGCGGTGGCCTGGGACTGTTGTTGTCCATGGTCGGCGTGGCCGAGGTCGGCGGCGACATCCGATACGTCGGCGACTTCAAGCCGCTGCTCGGCGGCATCGATGTGGTCTCGGCGCTGATCGGCCTATATTGCATTCCCGTGTTGATCGACCTCGTGGCCACGCCGGTGGCGCACCTGGAGTCCGGCAGCCGGGTCGCGAGTTTCCGCCTGGCGGAGGCGCTGCGCATCATCCGGCGCTCCAAGTTCAACCTGGCGCGCAGTTCGATCATCGGCACCGTCGTCGGCATCCTGCCCGGCGCCGGCGGCTCGATCGCCTCGCTGGTGTCGTATTCGGAGGCCAAGCGCGCCTCGCCGCGACGCGAACAATTCGGCAAGGGCGAGCCCGACGGCGTGCTTTCGACCGAGTCGGCCAACAATGCCACCGTGGGGGGTGGTTTCATCCCGACGCTGGTGCTCGGCATTCCGGGCACGCCGCCGGACGCGATCATTCTGGGCGCCTTGCTGGTGCAGGGTATCCGTACCGGCCCGACCTTGTTCACCGAGCAGGCACCGATCGTCTACACCTTCATCTGGGGGCTTATCCTGGCCACGTTGATCATGTTGCCGGTCGGTCTGCTGATCGGCCGCTTCGCGTTCCGCTCCATTCTGGCGATCCCCAAGGCTGTGCTGGTGCCCTCGGTGGCGCTGCTCACGGTGCTGGGCAGTTACGCAGTGCACAACAACGTGCACGAGGTGCAGCAGATGGTCGTGCTCGGCGTGCTCGCCTGGGGCGTGAGCCGGATGGGCTTCAGCGCCTCGCCAATCGTGCTCGGACTGATCCTGGGCACGATCGCCGAACGCGGTTTCGTCCAGGGCCACCTGATCGGCGGCGCGCGCGGCAGCGTGCTGGCCGAATTCTTCGCCCGACCGATTTCGCTGGCCATCATCTTCTTCATCGTGCTCGGTCTGCTGTGGCCCTGGTGGGCGGCGCGCCGGGTACGTATCGCGAAGGAAAAAAATGCGTGAAGCCCCAACCCGCGCCGACCTGCCCGGCGCCATCGGCAGCGGCATCATGGTGGTGATCGGTGCCGGCGCGATCTGGGCCGCGCGTGATTACTCCGACCTGGGCGCGGTGTTTCCGCGCACGGTTGGCGCCCTGCTGATCGCGCTGGGCATCGTCTACATCGTTCTGGTGGGGCTCGGGCGTACCCGGCGCGCGGCGGCGGTCGATGGATCGTCGGTGCGTCGCGCCCTGGTCGCCATTGTCATGCTGGCCTGGGGTTTTACGCTCGGGCCGCTGGGGTTCCTGCCGGCCGGTGCAGCGGCGATGGCCGCCTTGCTGTTGATCGCAAACCACGACCGCTGGACGCTGCGCACCGCGCTGGCCTATGGGCTTTCCTGCGCGGCGGTGCTGGGTTTGCTGTATGCGTTGTTCAAGCACGCATTGCAAGTACCCTTGCCCTGACGATCCCGTCCAACGCCACGACTTCCTTTCCTGTAACCAGAAACGACAACCATGCAGATAGTGATCTCCGAATTCATGGACCAGCGCGCTTGTGCGCGGCTACAAGAGCGCCACGACGTGGTGTATGACCCGGCGCTGGTCGACGACATGCCGCGCCTGCGGCAACTCGCGCGAACGGCCGACGCGCTGATCGTGCGCAACCGCACCCAGGTCCGCGGCGAGCTGCTGGCCGCGCTGACGCGCTGCAAGGTGATCGGCCGCCTGGGCGTGGGCCTGGACAACATCGATGTGCCGGCCTGCGAAGCCAAGGGCATGGCGGTGATACCCGCCACCGGCGCGAACGCACTGAGCGTGGCCGAATATGTGATCACCGCGGCCATGATGCTGCTGCGCGGTGCATTCGCGTCCAGCGCCGACGTGGCAACCGGCAAGTGGCCGCGCAACGCGCTGAGCCATGGCCGCGAAACTGCCGGCAAGACCTTGGGCATCATCGGCTTCGGCTCGATCGGGCGCACGACGGCCAGATTGGCGCAAGGCCTGGGCATGGACGTGATTGCCTTTGACGCGATGCTCGATGCCGACACACCGGTGTTCCAGCAGACTGGCGTCAAGTTTGTTGGTCTGCAGGAACTCATCTTGCAGGCGGACGTGATCACCCTGCACGTGCCGCTGGTCGATGCCACGCGCGGTCTGTTCGATGCCAGATGCATCGCGTCGATGAAGCCCGGTGCGGTGCTGATCAACACCTCGCGCGGTCATATCGTGGACCTGTCCGCCGTGGCTGCGTCCTTGCGTGCCAAGCACCTGGGTGGCGCCGCGATCGACGTGTTCGACAACGAGCCGCTGGCCGCCAGCGCCGAACTGCAGGACTGCCCGAATCTGCTGCTGACGCCGCATATCTCGGGTGTCAGCGCCGAATCGAACGAACGCGTGTCTTTCCTGATTGCCGAAAAAGTGCTGGAGGCCTTGCAGTAATGGCCCAACTCTCGATCCAACAGGCCACCGATCTGGTGGCGAAGGCGTTGGCGGCGGCGGGCGCCAACGACACCATGGCCCGCTCGGTGGCGCGGGCGCTGGTGCTGGCCGAATCGCAGGGACTGTCCGGCCACGGACTGAGCCGGGTCGGCCAGTACAGCACCCATCTGCGCAACGGTCGTGCCGATGGCCAGGCGATGGCCACGGTGGCGCGGCAAAAGGGCGCGGCGCTGCTGGTGGACGCGGGCACCGGCCTGGCCTTTCCGGCCTGCGACCTGGCGATCAACAAGGCCATTGCAACGGCGCGCGAACTCGGTGTGTGTTTCGCCGGCGTCACCAACAGCCATCACGCCGGCGTCATGGTCGACCACCTGCGACCCGTCGCGCAGGCTGGCATGGTCGCGCTCGCGTTCGCCAATTCGCCCGCCGCGATGCCGGCGGCCGGCGGCAAACATCCGGTGTTCGGCACCAACCCGGTGGCCGCTATTTTCCCGCGCCGCGGTGGCGACCCGTTGATGATCGACCTGTCGCTGAGCGAAGTGGCGCGTGGCAAGCTGATGGTGGCGGCCAAGGAAGGCAAATCGATTCCGCTCGGTTGGGCAGTCGACTCCGATGGCGAACCCACCACCGATCCGCAAAAAGGCATGATGGGTTCCATGCTGCCGGTCGGCGCCGCGACCAGCCCCAAGGGCGCGATGCTGGCGCTGATGGTCGAGTTGCTGGTCACCGCCGTCATCGGTGCGCAGTTCGGTTTCGAGGCCAGCTCGTTTTTTGTCGATGAAGGCAACCAGCCGCGTATCGGCCAGGCCTTCATCGTCATTGATCCGGGCGCACTGGCCGGCATCGATGCCTACTACGACCGGATGGAAACCGTGATCACCGAGATGCTGCGCGACGACGGCGTGCGGCTGGCGGGAGCGCGGCGCCTGGTGCTGGAGCGCAAGGCGGCCAAGGATGGGTTACAGGTGGCGGATGCGGTGGTGGCGCAGTTGGAGAAACTCGCTCAGGTTGCCGGTTGACACCCCTGGGTTCGATCGACGTTGCCTGGTTATGGGGTCACCGTACCAAGATGCGCCTGCTCCACATCGTTTCGGACCGTGGGATATGCAAGGCGGCGGCTGAGCACCAAGGCATTGGCAAGGCGGCGGTGCAGCGCCACGGCATTGGCAGGGCGTCGCCAGGCATGTACCTTGTGCTCACGTGGTCCCCCGCTCCACGATCCGCGGCCTGATCTCGCGCTGGTCCGCCGCTACCGGCGGGGACATATCCGGATACACCATCGACAACACCTGCTGCGCGCAGATCGTGCCCAGCGACTGGCGATCCACACTGACCGTGGTCAAGCCGGCGCCGAGCTGGGACCCGATCGGGTAATCGCCAAAGCCCAGCATCGCCAGCTGCCCCGGCACTGCGATGCCGGCGTCCTGGGCTGCCAACCAGGCGCCAGCGGCGGGAAAGTCGCTGGCGAAGGCCATGGCGCGCGGCAGCCCCTGGGCCACAAGCTGCTGCAACACTGCTCGCCCGGCGGCCATAGGCTCCGTACGTGCCATGGCCACCACCCGCACCCGCGCCTGGGCTTTGCGTGCGACACGCACGAAGGCCTTGCCGCGTTCGTGTGCCCGCAGGTCCTGCGGCACGTTGTTGTCCACATAGACCAGGTCCTGATACCCGCGCGCCAGCAGATGCCGCGCCATCAATTCGCCGACCCGGGTATGGCTGAAACCGATCTGCATGAACTCGTTGTCGCGGGCATCGAAATCCCAGATCTGCACCACCGGCATGCCGCACGCCCGGGCCTGGCGCAACAACGCGGTCGCGGCCCGCGTTCTGGTGCGACCGGTCACGACCAGCGCCGACGGCGACCAGGCCAGCACCGCGCGGATCTGCTGCTCCTCGCGCTGCGGCTCGTAGTTGGTCGCCGCCAGCAGCAGCTCCAATTCGTGTGACTGCAGGCCGTCGCTGAGCGCCTGCACCGTGCCGGAGAAGGTTGAGCTGGCGATGCTGGGAACGATCACGGCCACGACACTGGAGCGCCGCCCAGCCAGCATGCCGGCGTGTTTGTTGGGCGTGTAACCGGTGCGCTCCAGTGCGGCGCGGATCTTGTCAGCCGTCTGGCTGGCAACCCGTTCGGGCGAGCGCAGGAAACGTGACACCGTCATCGAAGTCACGCCAGCTTGCTCAGCCACGGTCGCCTGCGTCGCACGACCGAGGCTGCGCCCGTGCGTACCTGGCAAGCGGCTCGCTGGCGGCACATCGGGGCTTGCGGGTGATCTGGATGACTTCATAGGGTTTGCCATGATGACAGGCGGTTACGTCCTTGTTAATGTTAGCGCAAACATTCACCCACCGGTTCTGTGAAAACACCCCCTTCCAAAACCCTGGACCAGTTGCGCAGCCGGCGCTGGTTCGCCGATGCCGGCATGCGCGGCTTTGCGCACCGCCAGCGCATGCAGCAGCAAGGCATCCGGCGCGAAGACGTGATGGAACGCCCGATGGTGGCCATCATCAACACCTGGAGCGATCTCTCTCCCTGCCACGCCCACCTGCGCGAACGCGCCGAGGCGGTCAAGCGCGGCATCCTGCTCGCCGGGGGTTTCCCAGTCGAATT
>ENA-ORBV01017973-ORBV01017973.1-microbial-mat-metagenome-genome-assembly--contig:-NODE-17973-length-10041-cov-3.249799_pt1 | contig 10041 bp, 7 predicted proteins | sample MGYA00237777_ERZ505514 | MGnify/ENA primary metagenome ERZ505514 (study PRJEB26160, sample SAMN06269048) | microbial mat metagenome | isolation source: Oligotrophic lake microbial mat | place... | reverse complement strand
TTTTCAAGCAGAAGACGGCATACGAGATTCGCCTTAGTCTCGTGGGCTCGGAGATGTGTATAAGAGACAGAGTAGAATGCGTTTCATGCAGAGTCCTTTCTGGCGCGATCGCATAGCGCATTACACGCAGAGGTTTCATAACGATGACTTGTCACGAACAGACGATAACTTGCCTACAAGTTATAGCTAACAGACCTGAAGTGTATTGATGCTTATCCGCAGACTGATCCTCGACGATCTGGCCCGAACCGTTCGTGCTATGCTGGCACGCGAGGTCTCTGAACGCGTGTTGTTCTTAACGGGCGAAGCGGGTATCGGCAAGAGCACGCTGATTAAGCAACTCGTTCAGGATTTGCAAGCTGGGACTCCCTCGGCGCATGCGAAGAGTGCGGCGACTATTCCGGTTCCAACAATTGCCATTGCCGAATGCTCGACACCTGTTGCAGGAAGTGGCGTTGGGTTCGTTGAGGCGCTAAAGCCATTTGCGGACATCATGGCTACGCTCTTGGAAGCGGGTGCCGATGCATCGAAGACGAAGAAGCTTAGTGGCTTCAAGCTGGACATCGGGAAGTTTCTGGTGGATACCGCACCGTCGTGGATCGGACTTATTCCGTTGGTGGGTGCGCCGATTTTTCATGCGCTCAGCATCGTTGGTTCGGGCTACGACCAAGTGTATCTGCACAAGAAGTTAAAGTCTGGCGGTTCGAGCAACGCATCGAGTCAGGAGCAGGTGTTTCGTCAGTATATAAACTTCCTTAACAAACTCGCAGAGCAAGCGCCGCTGCTCATTATTCTCGACGACTTCCATTGGGCAGACACAAGCTCCACGAATCTTCTCTTTGCAGTTGCACGCGATCTCGCAACTGCAAACGTTGTGTTCATTGTTTCATACCGCGAGCACGATGTACACGAATCGGCCAAGCAGGAAGAGCATCCAATCCTTCATGTGCGAAACGAGATTGAACGTTATGCGTTGAGTCGTACGATTAACGTGCCCCGTGCCGACCAGAACGATATGCGCGACTTGTTACGAGCCACCTACCCGTCGTACACCGCCAACGCCAACCTGGAGTCCTGGCTACTGAGAGTCACCGATGGCAACCTGCTCTTCGCCACGCATTATCTCTCAACTCTCGAGCATGAGCAATACGTAGACCCGCTTACAGGTGTAGTGATAAAAGATCTTACAATGATGCCAGTGCCCACATCAGCGAGTGCCGTGGTAGGAGAGTATATCCGCCGACTTAGTAAAGAGGATAAAGACCAGTTGCGATATGCGAGTGTTGAAGGAGAGACAGTCTCGGCAACAATGGCAGCGCGACTGCTAGACCTGCCGGCGATCAAGGTAATTCAGCGCATGCGCAGTATGGTAGAACAATATCACGTCGTGCGTGCACTTGGAACACAAACGTTGTACGCAACGGAAACCACCGCATATCAATACGTGCATTACCTCGTGCATAAAGCGCTGTACGACGGTCTCGCTATCGAGGAGCGCACGTATCTGCATGGCATTGCAGTAGATGTTCTGCAAAGTGAATTGAGCATTGCCCATGAGACGCAACACAACGTGCACATCATTGCTGCACGACTCGCAGCGCATGCGCTGGTGGCGGAACGTTACACCGAAGCAGCTAGGGCATTTCTGCAAGGGGCAGAATGGGTCTGGAGAAGTTTCTCCGCGGATGAAGCATTACATCTATTACACGAATGTGAATCTGTAGTAGAGCGACGTCGGGAAAGCAAGCAGAGTCAGCCCCTTGCCGAGCTTTCGGCCATCGGACTCGATGCATTGTTGATGAAGGCTGACATAATGCGGCATCGGGCGAATTACATAGAGGCATCTGCATGCTTCGAACGCGCAATCAAGATATCGTTGGAAAGTGGCAATCCGTTGCAGCGAAGTAGAGCGCACATCGGACTGGCGGTGGTACGAGCGTACGAGGGAAGTCAGGCCGAAGCCGAAACGCTCGCGCGTGAAGGATTGCGCATCGCAGTCGAAGCCGCCGATTCTCCGAACCAAATTCACGCGATGCGTGTGATAGGCATTACGTATGCAAATCGAAGTCAGTTCGACAAAGCAATGGAATATGACAGGAAGTGCCTCGAACTCGCTTCAGACATCGGCGATGGCGCGGGCCGCGCCGGAGCGTTTCTTAATCTTGGCTGCCTACTGGATTATCGTGGTGAGGCGCAGTCCGCACTCGAGCACCACCAGAACGCCCTTGCCATTTATCGAGAGTTGCATCGCACAGATGGTGTTATCTCGAGTTTGCTGAACATCGGGGGTACGCTAAACACGCTCGACATGCAGACGCAGGCAATGGAAACGTTTGAAGAAGCTCTTGCACTTGCGCAATCGATTGGTGCCTTGCGGGATGAAGCAAAAATTCTGAACAACATGGGCATGGTAAGAAGACGTCAGGGCGCAGTTGATGAAGCACTCATTCTCGTGCAGAGAAGTCTCGCTCTTATGGAACGCATTGGCGATAGAGAAGCGATTGTTCATGCATTGCCCGCGATTGGCGACATCTACCGAGACACTGAACGTCCGGACGTTGCTATCGATTTTTATAAACGCTCCGGAATTGTTGCTGCAGAGATCAACAACCCTGCAGGTATCGCACGCGCCAAGCTATTCATAGCATTTGTGCATCTACTCGAGAAACGTCCAGAAATAGCGCTGCCACTCTTCGTGGAGTGCAGAACGCAGTTTGCCGCTATCGGTGCGTTCAACCGTGAAATTGAAGCAGCACTGGGCATTGTTACGTGTACTTCAAAGTTGAACGCAGCACTTAACCCCGAGAAGACTCCTGTGAGTGCAGAGGCCATGCTCTCCGGCGTCCGTGCCACGATTAACGAACACGATCTCGATCTTTCACTGTACGATAGGGTCTGGAGTGAATGGGTGCTCGATCTCGACAGATTTGGCCTTGCCCTAAGTCGTTCGTAACGCCGCATATTTGCGGATACGCCCATGCCAATCCGCAGAACCATTCTCGACGAACTGACCACGACCGTGCGCTCGATGCTCGCTCAGGAAGTGCCCGAGCGCGTGCTGTTCATGACGGGCGAGGCGGGTATTGGCAAAAGCACACTTCTGAAACAGCTGGCAGTCGAGCTGGAAGCCGACGCAAAGCCCCCTGTCGTCGCTAGTGCAGAATGTTCGACACCGGTGGCTGGTAGCGGTGTTGGGTTTGTGGAGGCGTTAAAGCCGTTTGCGGATATCATGGCCGGACTCGTCGAGGCCGGAGCCGCCGCGGCGGATTCAGCGCTCGGACAAAAAAAGCGTCCCGGCTTCAAGCTCGACATCGGGAAGTTCTTCGTCGATACAGCGCCATCGTGGATTGGACTCATTCCTGTTATTGGCTCGCCGATCTTTCATGCGATGAGCATTGTTGGTTCGGGGTATGACCAAGTGTATCTGCACAACAAGTTGCGTGCAGAGAGCGCAAGCGCTGCATCGAATCAGGAACAGGTGTTTCGTCAGTACATAAACTTTATTAGCAAGCTCGCGACCGAAATTCCTGTGCTTGTTGTACTGGACGATTTCCATTGGGCCGATACGAGTTCAACGAACCTGCTGTTTTCTGCTGCGCGCGACCTAACGAAACACCAAGTAGTGTTCCTGGTGGTGTACCGCAAAGGCGATCTCCTGCGTGCTGTAAATCAGGATGAACACGCCCTGCTAAAAGTGCGTGATGAGATTGAGCGATACTCGATGAGCAAGTCTATCGAGATACCATCCGCAGATCAGAACGACCTGCGCATGTTGGTGCAGGAAAAGTACCCCGACTATACATCGAACGACGCACTCGAGAAGTGGCTGCTACGTATCACCGATGGCAACTTTCTGTTTGCAACGCAGTTTCTGTCGACGCTCGAGCACGACAACTATCTCGAACCACAATCAGCAGTGTTGCTTAAAGACCTAGCAAGCGTGCCAGTGCCGAAGAGCGCTAGTGCAGTTGTGGCCGCGCACATCAGACGGCTGAGTGATGAGGATAAAGAGCAACTGCGCTATGCAAGCGTTGAAGGTGAGACGATATCAGCAACGATGGTCTCTCGGTTTGTCGACATGCCAAAACTGAAAATGATGCAACGACTGCGCATGGTTGCAGAGCAGCATCACGTAATACGTTCGCTGGGCTCGCGCGAGCTTTACGCGAAGGAAACAACAGCGTATCAGTTCGTTCACTACCTGGTTCATAAGTCGTTGTACGACGACTTGTCTGAAGAAGAGCGCGAGTTACTGCATGGCATTGCCGTGGAAGTGCTCGAAGAGGAACTAGGCGCGGCAGAGGAAGCACAGCACAACGTCCATATCGTTGCATCGCGCCTCGCCGCACACGCCCTCGTTGCACAGAACTACAAGACGGCTGCAGATGGATTTTTGAAGGGGGCCCAATGGGTCTGGAAGCGTTATGCAGCAGACGAAGCGCTGAACCTGCTCGAGCAGTGTCAGACGGCGTTGCTCAAGCCCAAGAAACCTACGGCGGAGTTGCGGTCGGTCGGACTCGAAGCGCTGTTGCTAAAGGCGACTATTTGTCTGCATAGCGCGCGTTATGCAGATGCAGAGGCGTGTTCGGTGGAAGCCATCGCATTAACAAACGAAGGTGTTGGTTCACCTGCACAGCGCAGCACGGCGTCGGTGAGTCTGGCGTGGGTTAAATGGACGCGTGGCAGATATGACGAGGCTGAGAGTGATGCACTCGTTGCGGTAGAGATTGCAACGACGGCTAACGATTCAAAGAGCCTTCTGCGTGCGCTAATTATTCTTGGCCATACCTGTTTTAACCGAAGTCGATTAGACGAGGCTATGGACTACTACCAGCAGAGCCTCGATGCGTCGGTTGCGGTGGGCGACGAACACGGACGTGCCTGGGCGCTGTCGAACGTTGGCAACGTGCATCATCGTCGAGGCAACTTTGCGGTATCGCTAAAGAATCATCAGGATGCGCTTGCCATCTATCGTGCACTTCACGATTCCGTAGGCATCCAGGGTGCGCTTGTAAACATTGCTAATGATTTGCTGATTACGCAGAAACTCGATCTTGCAAACGAGAGTTATGCAGAGGCGCTTAAGCTTGCCCGTGCTTCGGGGGCATTGCGGCTAGAAGTAATAATTCTTAACAACATGGTTAGCATTAGTGCGCATCAGAAACGGTATGACGAGGCTTTAGAGATGGCACAAACCGCGCTAGCCATCGGCAGGCGCATCGATGACCCTGCAATGATTGCCGATTCACTTTGCAGAATTGGTGAAGTCTATCGCGATACGAGTAAGCTCGACGACGCGCTCAGCTACTACGCACAATCACTCGATGTGGCGAACACACTAAACGACCGTTACAACGTATCGGTAGCGCGCTACAACATGGCCTACGCCTACCTCTTGCAGAATCGTCCCGCCGATGCATCGCCCCTTCTCGAATCGACCCTTCAGGTGTTCGCCGATCTCAAGATGCCGCACTTCGTCACCGAAGCCGCCCTAGCCTCCTCATGCTGCGCATTAAAACTCGAAGCCGCTGCAAACAATGGCCACGCCCATGTCGCAGCAAGCCACATTCTCGATCGCACACGCACCATCGTCGAGGCACACGGCATCGATCTCGGCACCTACGATGCAATCTGGGAAGGCTGGCTTCCGGAGCTTCCGAAGCTGGGAATTACACTCTCGAGTTAATCGACGACACAGACCTAGTTTCCGCCTATGAAATCTGCTTCTCGTTGGTCTGTACTGTGTGCTTCTCTGGTACTCTGGTGCACCCTTGCGCCGGCTTCGGCGCAGACCCTTGGTGGCACTGGTACAGATTTCATCACGCTAACAATCAGCCTTACATCATCGGAAGGCTGATTGGCGATACCGTTTCTAGCCGAGTGGTGCAACCCGTTCGATCGTTTCTGAGAGGCATTGTGGAGCGTTGGGATCGCCTTACGACCTACGCCGCAAATGCCTCTGTGTCGCCGGCTGAATTCATTCGACAGGAGTCGATGGCTAGGCCCAACGAAGGCTCCCGGCTGGATTCGAAAGGTGTTGAGAGACCAGCCAGAGCGGAAGGTAAGTATGGACCTTGCGATGCTGAGTGCGTATCTCATTGGTGACGAATGTGTGTGCGAAGTGGCCTTTGGGCTGTTCATACGCACGTCTCGAACATTGGGAATGGACTATACAACATGTACCGACTCGTTGCCACAATACTTACTTGAGCTTGCAAGTCGTGACTCTGCGGGCAATTGCCGCAAAACAAGGGCTGAACTCGATTTCATCTGTAATGTGCTTGCGACGAAGTCCGTTTCATCCGTCGCCGGACTCGATCGTAATCGTAAACAAATCAATCGACTGCTCAATGCAGATAGCATGTACGTTCTGCATTTCTGGGGGATGTGGTGTGCACACTGCTTACAACAACATCCCGACATCATGCGTGTGGCCGACACACTACAACAAATGGGTTGCAACATGATTCACGTGGCTGGCGACAATTCTCCAAAATTCGACACATGGAAAAAGTTTGTTGAAGATCAGTCCGGCGAACATCTGTTCACATCGCGAAGTGATGCCCGCTCTTCCATCGGCGAACGTCTCGCCGTGAGTTCGTATCCGTCCTACGTCGTGCTTGGAAAAAACGGCGAAATACTCGGTCGTGCCGATGCGTACTACCAGTTGGTGCCGATGATCAGATCTGCACAACTGGGAAAACGTTAGAGAATGACAATCCAAAGACCCATTCTACAGGAGGTAAAGGGGTTGCGAAAGGGTCTCAAAAACGCGCCGGCTTCAAGCTCGATATTGGAAAGGTCTTCGTGGCCACGGCACCGTCGTGGATCGGACTTATTCCGGTTGTCAGCGGACCGATTCTTCATGCGCTGAACAAAACCGCAGCCGTCACCGAAGTCATCCAGATTCGCACGTTGTTTTTTTCGTTGGTCACGATATCTGGAAGCATCGCATGCTGGCGCTTCCGTATTGGATGCCTTCGTATAGGTATGTGACGCTTTCATGCTTGTCTGCAAGACCAAGCGTGTAGAGCATTGGCAGATAATGATCGTTGGTGGGATGTGCCATTTGCGAAATTGAGCCGAAGCGTTCGTAGTTAACGAGTGCTTGAAAATCATGACTCGAGAGTTTTGCTTTTACGAGTTCGTCGAATTCTACGGCCCAGTCGAAAGGTTTTGCATCGATGTTCTGCCAGTCGAGCACGCGCAAGTTGTGTACGATGTTGCCGCTTGCGATGATGAGTACACCCTTCTCTCGCATCTGCTTCAACGCGGAAGCAAGTTGAAAGTGATACGCTGGTGGCTGCGACATGTCGATGCTCATTTGAAAGACTGGCACATCCGCTATCGGAAACATATGCTTCAACACAGTCCAAGCCCCATGATCAAGCCCCATACCGAAGTCTGTTTTGATGTCGTGGTGCGGCGCAACAGCAATGACTTGCTTGGCAAGATCGGGATGCCCCGGAGGTGCGTATTGTACGTGAAACAAGCGGTCGTCGATGCGCCCGAAATCGTAGATGGCTTTTGGTTGCGGGTTTATTGACACGAATGTTCCGTGCGTCGCCCAATGTGCGGAGATGACCATGATGGCACTGGGTCGCTCGATGTTGCTTCCGATTTTGGCAAGGGTCTGCGTAAAGCTGTTATCGAGTAACGCATTCATGGGATGTCCGTGACCGATGAAAATCAGCGGTGTCTTCTCGCTCTTCGCGAACCCACGGGTAAGAGAATCGAGTGCGTTGAGATCGACGGCTGTCGAAAGCAGCGGACCCATTCCAGCGGCTAACAATGGCACGAAAGCCATAGACTTCAAAAACTGTTTTCTTTCCATTGTGCGATTCCTTTTGATCGCCAATCGGCATCGATTGGGAATGCAAAAATCGGACACAATTCGCTGTCGTTTGTTCACCCAGGTTAAGATCGTTTCACAAGGTTCTTTCGAATGCGACTTAACGACTGTGGCTTAATGCCTAGATATGACGCAACTAAATATTGCGGAACGCGCTGAGGCAAGTCGGGTTGTTTTTCGATTAGTGTGAGGTACCGCTGTTCTGCGTCGTCGCTAAAGCTCGACGCAATTCTTTGCAGCGAACCCGCGTAGGCATTCTGAAAAAGTGTCCTGACGAAATGCTCATATTTCGGAATGAGTTTACAAGCATATTCAAAGTCGTCATGGCTTATGGCAAACAATTCGGTCGACTCTAGAGCTTCGATGTGGAATATGGCAGGTTTACCACTGAACATGCTGTAGATGTCTCCAACCCAATATCCATCAAAGCCAAACTGTATGGTGTGTCGTTCGCCCCTCTTGTCAATGACATACGTGTGCGTAGCTCCCCTTTCGACAAAGTACATTGTGCGGTGTAGCGAGCCTTCGGTGACGAACTGTGCCTTCTTCTGTACATGAACCGACGTAAACAATGCTCCAAGCAGCTCAAACTCACTGGTAGTCAGCGGCTGTCCAATCTTGGCCTCGATGTTCTCACGGATGTGATCTAGCATTGATTAATCTATGCCAATTCTCGTTTCATTCTTCTCCCTGTGCACCAGCTCCATCAAACAGGCCGGTAATCAGGTGATCACTTTGCGTGTAGTTTCCGCGAATGTCAATCCAAAGACCCGTTCTACAACTTCTCACTATCGTGGTCAAAACTCCACTCGATAGTTGCAGCCACGATACACCCGCATCTGTTGTACGAAGCAAAAGACCCGAGGTACCCGCAACGATCCCATTACGCGCATCGCAGAAACTGACCGAGATCAGCTCTGTGGTTCGCATACTTGCCTGAAGTTGCCACGTCGACCCCTGATCGGTGGACTTCAGAATAGTCCCACGCGCACCCACAGCAAACTGCGCGTCCGCACCGGCGTTACAGACGTCCATAAGGTGATGCGATGTCGGTAACGGACTCTGTTGCCTCCAGACATCCTGCGCACCAACGTCGATTGTGAACGCTACACATAGCATAAGCCAGCAGAACAGAATGCGCATTGTATCTCCACTTGTGTTACGCTAACATACTCAGTTGCTATGTTGATCTGATCTTTACAGAATCTTATCTGCAGAGGGCACTAGAAAGGCGCTGTTGATCCTCTTGAGTCTAAGCCCGTTGTACGCGCAATGTTCTCAATAATTCACACCGGACCAATCGGTGATGCATTCACTCGCAATGAACGACACGTACTTATTCGCAGGCATCTACGGCGGTGTGCTCCGATCGTCTGACCGTGGTTTGACGTGGACCGAGTTGAGTGCTGGTCAATCATTCTTTCAGAGTGACTGCGCGGTAGTTGCTTGTCTCGTTGCGCTGCCGTTCACCGATAACTCATCTAAGCCTGAGATATGTTAAGTTTCTATATGGATGGACATGAATAGGCTCCTATACATCTTAGTCGTCCTTTGTGCAGCCGCGTTTACCGAGGTTGATCTGTCTGCGCAATGGGTTCAGACACACGGTCCCGTGGGTGGGACAGTGAGCGCACTACTTGGCCATGGGTCAACGGTTTTTGCGGGAACGTTGGAAGGTGGTGTCTTTCGCACGACGAATACCGGTCAGACGTGGGTTCCATGTAACACGGGTTTAGGAACTCGCAATGCGGTGTTCCTCGCACGCCTGAATTCGACGTTGTTTATCGGATCGAGCGGTCAGGGCTTGTTTCGCTCGACCGATGATGGGGATACTTGGACGAGTGTATATCAATACCGGTCTTCGTCTGAAATGCTAGACCTGGCAGTCGTTGGACAATCGCTGTTCGTAGTAACGTGTGTAGGTCTTGAGAAATCCGATGACGCAGGGCTAACATGGAAAAACAGTGCGTTTAACCTCCCAATCGATTGCCGCACTGAGATTGCATCAGCTGGAACAACGCTGTGCGCGACCGCTGACCACGATGCGTATGTGCTGGCAGCAGGTGCAACGTCCTGGGTAGAGATTACACCCAAGGGCCAAAATGTTATCGGTCATGCCGCTGTCTCTTATACACATCTCCGAGCCCACGAGACTAAGGCGAATCTCGTATGCCGTCTTCTGCTTGAAA
>ENA-ORBV01017972-ORBV01017972.1-microbial-mat-metagenome-genome-assembly--contig:-NODE-17972-length-10041-cov-4.732437_pt1 | contig 10041 bp, 7 predicted proteins | sample MGYA00237777_ERZ505514 | MGnify/ENA primary metagenome ERZ505514 (study PRJEB26160, sample SAMN06269048) | microbial mat metagenome | isolation source: Oligotrophic lake microbial mat | place... | reverse complement strand
GGCCAGGGAAACTAAAAAAGCAGGCGGTCTCTTTATGGTTGGTACCGAAAGGCACGAGTCCAGAAGAATCGACAATCAGTAAAGAGGACGATCCGGCAGACAAGGTGACCCTGGTGCTTCTCGATCTTTTCTATCCTTCGAAGATGATCGAATGAGAATTTTCGGATCGGATCGAATCAAAGGTTTCCTTACTAAAATGGGTATGAAAGATGACGAACCTATTGAACGTAAAATGATTTCTAATGCCATTGCTACAAGGACATAACTTTGATATTCGAAAACATCTCTTATGCTTTGATGATGTTATGAATGAGCAAAGGAAAAGTCATTTATAGACTTCGAAAAGAAATATTAGCCTTCCGCGTGCCTGTGTTGTAAATTGGTTTGTGCTGTTTTCGTCATTTTTATTTACTTTTTATATTTTCAAATATATATCGTTGTGAATGATTATTATTGCTTCCGAGCTTTCAAAATAGACCCCTCCCTTCTAAAATGATTACAGCTCCTTCCGATTGTTGTTGGACGGCACTGCACTGCGCTCTACGTATGTTTGTCTTCCTTGAGCCAATTGTCATCCCAACTATTGTGTGTCGCCTTTGGACTTACATAGGTATCTTCTTCTTTTTTGGAAGACCCAAACCAACTCTTGTTGGTGTTGCCTTTGGTGCCATCTTCTTCAATGTACGAAGTCGGAACTTGTGGCAATTCCAAATCGAGGCCATTGTCTCCAGGAAGTGATGTTGTAGTATTTCCATTGGCAGCGGCATTGTTCTTGATATTATCGGTAGCAAATTCATCATCTTCTCCTTCGACCTCTCGTAATTCCTTCTTGCCACAACACAGTGGCAGCAACCATCGATGAGTAATCAGCACAAAAGCCGTGGCTTGGGTGGCCGTTCCGACTTGCCACAAGTTGTATTGATACAAGCCATACAAGATGCAAGTCACACCGCTGTAAATCATCATGCAAAACAAAAAGAGTCGAATGTTGCGCGTGGGTCGAATACTGTCTTGACGGAGTTTGTGCAAAATCCACGTTTGGGGAATCAAACTGAGGGGAAACAAAATGTAGCTGGTCGTATGAACGGCAGTATAAATACACGAGAGTTGATCAAAACCGACCGTCTTGTAGGCCTCCAGGTCGCACCCCACCAATCCGCCGGGCAGGAAGAAAATGATCAAAATGGGAATCCCCGCCGCCACGCAAAAGAAGAGGGGAAAGGCAAACCACATCGAGTCCAATGTGGGATTCCACGTGCGTTTCAACAAGCAGCCGTCCTTGGTAAATTCGTAAAAGAGCCAAGTAAAGACCAAGATGCCACAACACCACGAGACAATGTGAATGATATTGAGTTCAATCCCAAACAAGGGCACGTTCATGGCGAAACTGACCGCCATCAAGGCGACCATGCGTCGCGACAAGTGCTTGGCATTTCCCGCACAAAACAAGACGCTAAAGCCAACAAAGTAAGCGAGGGTGCTGATTAATGCCAGCCATTTGCCATCGAATGCCATTCTTGTGTCTTATAGTGTATGGTAGTATAGTAGTGTATTGTTGTTGTTGTTGTTTGGTGGCGATAGTGATATACGTGTATTGTTGGTTGGGTTGTACGTAGTGGTTTTGTTGTCAGGAATGTCCTTTGTTTCCCGTGACCATTGTCCGCCAGGTGGTTGCTGTCGTTGCTTTTCAAAAAATGGTCTTCTTTTTTTGCGTCCAACGGTTACAAAAAACCGCACCAACACCAACATGTTATGACCTTCCGGGCAAAGTCGCCACCCAAAGATCTTAACAGAAAGGTAACGTATCTTTACCCCTATTGTTCCTACAACTTTCCAACTACCCATGTCTCATAGTAGAGTTAGGGTTCACTTGGATAAAACCTAGTAGCACTATTAGTAGAAGTAGTCTCCTGGGGTCTAACACTAGTAGCTAGCGTATCTTAGCTAACTAGCTACCTACCTAGCTACCTAGCTAGCTAGCACAATGTTAGTAGTAGTAGTAGAAGAAGAAAAGCTTATGGGTGTCCGCAGTCACTTTGCGAATTAGGTAGCCGGGCCGGCTCCGCTGGATATGGCAGCGATTATGGCTCTAGAAACTACTACAAATCTATCTATCTAGTAAGGTACTTCTATTTTGTTCTTTCTTTATCTTGTCAAACTGTATGGTTCATCCCGTTCCGTCTGCTTGGCCCTCTCTGAGAATGGTGGTGCAGCACCAACGGCATGGGTGTGTATCAGGGATCCGATGCGGATGCCGTTCCATTTGTAACATCATTACCTATTATGGATGCAGGTGTAGTAGCATTGTTGTTGGATGCATCTGGAAGCGGTGCCGATGATGCGGAGAGTAGCGGTGAGGGCGAAATTGTCATCGTTGCTCCTGTTGCAACGGTTGGTACAGCAGCACTACTAGTAGTAGTTGGTTCAGCTTCCACTGCAGGATGTTGCGTGGCGGCAGCGGGGGTGGTGGTTGGCTCCTGGTCCAGTCTTGGGGTTGGTGCTGCTGACAGTACTGATAATGAAGAAAAAGATGAGGAAGGATCCACACCCAACACCGACTTGTCATCGTTGTAGACAACTGTCATGTTGTTGGCGGTAGTATAATTGGTACCATTAAAATTGGTAATTTCCAAGGGATTGTTTTCATTGTGAATGGATCCAATGACAATGGTCAACAACAGCAAGACGAAAAAGGCACACAATTCCATGGAATTGTTGTAGGCATTGCTGCTGCTGTTGCCGTGAATGGTGCGCTCATTGGCGGCAGAGACGGACGCTTGTTCCTGTCGTACTTTGAGTTGTTGTTCCTGTTCCATATGACGATCCACGACGGCCAATAAGATTTCCATCTCTCGGGTATGACTTTCTTGGCGTCGATTGCTACGACGAACAATGCTATCATCCGTCTCATACGAGTCGATGGATCCATCGGCAAGCGAGGATCGAGACGAGCACGACGGTCGCGATACCCGTTTGGACGTGTAGGGTTGCTCTTCCTCCAAACGCGCCAAAGGCTGTGCGGAATCATTCAAGAATATATCTTCTGCTTCATCTTCAAATACATCACTGCCTTCCTCTTCTAATTCATCCTTGTTGTCTTTATGTATTTCAATTTCATTCTCCACTAAAGTATTTTTCTTTCCGGCTTCTAACAAGTCCAGGTCCTCTTCATCGGTCTCTTCATCCTCCTCCCAAGCGTCGGCATCCACACCCACCCACATGCCCAAGAATGTAGGTTCCGAAACGGAATGACGGTGACTGTTGCGGCTGCTGTTACTGCTACGACGTTGTCGTGGCGGATGGGGTTCCATGTCGCTCCCATTGATTCCAGCGCTACTACTAGCGGCCGCAGTACTTGTCGCAGTGGGCATATAGGCCAATGGTGCTTCTTCGACGCTCGTAGTGAATGTGTCGCAGTCTTTGAAACTAATTCGTTTCTTTTTCTTGGGCTCTTTCTTGGTGGCCCTGTTACTCGACCGAGGGGTATTATCCGAGTTTATACTCACCAATAGCGGTGGTGGTGGTTCATTATTGTCCAACATCTCGCCCCAATGTCTGGTCGCTTCATCATGTCCTCTCCTCGCTTCATGAAAGGCGGAGTTGTGATCCGCATCAAAATATTCCGTGCTGTCCATCATATGTATATTGTGATGTGTGAACGTGAATGTTTAATCCTTTTGTGTTATTGTTAATTGTGTTTGTGTTGCTGATAATAGGCGCCGAATACTGCTATACATGGAAGATTATGATGGCACGACGAATGCTTTTATCCTTGCATCCATCCTTGCATGCAAGCTTCTTTGTCTTCTTCAACGCTTTGTCCTGGCAACACCTTATGCAAGTGGTTCGGGACATTTGCCATCCAATGCGAAGCAACCAACATGAGTTTGGGAAAACCACAGTCGTGGTGTTCGCTTCGCTTTTTGATGTGGTGCTTTTACAGGTTCTCATCCGCAATTACTGGCCACAAGTCTGGAACGCAATTGAATCCATAGGGTTGGAGGTACGAAATATCGCTGCACGCACACTCTGCTGCGTCAAATTCTTAGGAATTCGAAACTCGGAATTCGGCATTTGGGGTTCACGTTTTCATAATTGTTACGTGAGCATGATTGCAGCTATTTTTCGCACTGACAGCTGCGCGGAGCAGCTAGTGTTTTCAGCAAAGGCTCAAGCATGTGTTGCATCCTCTTTTTTTTGCTGCAAATGAGGAATCCCATGTGGAGCCTCGAACAAGGTTTGTGTGTTGCCATGAGAGTGAGAGAGCTTGAAAACTGCACAGTCACCAGTTGCAAGTCTTGGTTGGTGGAGTGCCCTTTTGGCCTTGCCATCCATTCGTCACAAATTTTGCATTCACCGAGTCAATGTCAAACACCCATGCCATGTTTTCATCACGCCAACACAAACAATGCAGTCTTGCCTCATGGGTGGATTCCTTGCTTTTCACCGCATTCTGTTGGCATCCCTGAGAACTTTGGTTTGTGGGCAGAGATGACATTGCGTTTTTGGTTGGCAAAGTTCTTTAAGGAGAATCTGTGTCTTGTGTGGCCCTTCATGTGAACTTTAATTCCAGCGGTGTTCCTGCCTTGGCACGCAGTCACATCTTGATTGCTGGCTGCTTCAAATGGAGGACATCAGAGTTGCCATGTTTTTGGAGACGCTGCGCACTCAAGTCTCAATGGCATCGGTGATCTCCCACCCCTTCAAAAACGGAACAGTGTGATTTTGACTCCTGGTCACCAAAATCCATGTGTTTGAGAAGAAGGTTTGAAATCATGAAAAAGCAAAAGAGAATTTGACAAATGTCTGCTTCTTTGACAACAACAAAATGGATGCAGCAGCTGCAAGGACAGCGCTGCTGTGATCAGCCAGCAACTCCAAGAGCACCAAAGTCTGTTGAGTTGGTTCTTTTGAAGACATCAGAACATGGCCTTGCATGTTGGATGGAAATGAGCCCCACATGATGATTGCATTGAACGAGAAGAGTGCCTGAAGCCTTGTTGTCACTTGCCACTTTGCAGGGACCCTCATGTGATTCGGGTTTGTGATGTGGGCCTCCCACCATTGTCAAGACTCGTCGCCTGCCTGCCTCCTTTGCGCATGTGCCTGATGCAACTCTTGTTGGTTCTTGCGTGCATTGTTGGTTTGTGTCACCTTTCTTGCCAGACCTTCTCGACATCTACTTCAATCTTGATCATTTGCAAGAACAAACAAGCTGAGCTGGAATGTGCTGCACAGCTTCTTGAACTGCAGACATGATTCCACACATCAACCAGCATCAGGGTTCAAGAAATCAGCACACTGTCCTGTCGTCCTGTGTGCTGGTAACACTGCTGCCGGCACTGCAGCCAGCATGGGTTCGTTTGCAATTGGTGAAATTGCACCCTGTGGCAGGTTGCACATGCACTTGGTGTGGTGGAGCCAACCCACAGCCACCGTGTCTGGTCGTAGTTGGGACTCAGACTGTGACGACTGGCGTGAGAAGTCATCCTACTAATAGCTAGCTACTTGTAGCTACTCCGAGTAGCTAGCTACTCGGAGTAGCTAGCTACTAGCTACTGGTAGTAGCTTGGCAGTTCTTGGATTACCGTAGTGCCTACTACTAGTCGGGACTCGGAGTGTGACAACTGGCGTGAGAAGTCATCGGAGTAGGGTGCGTAGCTCCCAGCTACTATCGAAGATGTACTTTAATTTACAAGTAACATCTTACCGCGACCACTTGATGAGGCTTTTGATAAAAAATCACTGCTGAATTCACTACTGTTGCTTCCTGAGAGCATCATTTTCTTACGGGGAGAGGGTCATCGAACAGATACACCTACTGTAATGTACCTACAAGTAGGATTCGCGGGTGACAAAGACTGCCTTGCATCTCCCTCAATTGCCAGACTGGAGAAGTGAGTCCTCTATGTGATGATGATTAATTTAAGTTCTCGTGATTGTCTAGCTAAGTTGATTGGACCAAAACCGGGTGTCCTCTATTGTACCACTAAAAACACAACCCTGATAACATTCGCCAAAAGCAATGATTCCGACTACTAACTGAGCGGCCACAACAAATGTAGATGCACAGTATTAGCACTGCACCAGCCGGCACTAGCTTTCCCGACAACCCTCCTTCCATTATCTGAACATTGTGAAGACTATTAAACAATACCAATATGACTAATTCTGTACGACTTGTGGATTACTCCATGGCAAGAGCCGACGCCGCAAAATCGGCCATTGAACCAACAAGATGCTTTGCCATTGTGGACATGATCCAGTGCATGCCGAAGAAGCAATCCTCGCTGGATGTTGGTGGCTCCACGCATTCCGTTAGGAGTTCCAAGTCTCCTTCTCACTGCCGGCACGGGTCGTCGTCTACTCTCAAGGCTCCTCCTCACCGTCGCCATGGGTCGTCGTCTACTCTAAGCCCTGATCTACTGAGTGCACCTTTTCGTCAAAGTTTTGACTGCTCGTTGTCTTCTGGCATATCTTCACCCAAGATCAAGCGATGTTCCTCGTCTCCCACCTTGATGTCGCCACGCCATAATCAAAACTCAGAGTCGGATGTGACAACACCCACGAGTCCAATCCGATTCCTCCTTCGTCGATCCAGTAGCCGGAAAGTCGTCGAGGGCCTTAGTACGGAACCGTCAAACGAAAACAGCCGTCTAGATCGAAGAGCCCAGTTAAGCGCCACCGACAGCATACGGCAACGCCTCAGCAATCGTAGTCTCATGAGCGGTTCTACTGCCAATGATGATGACGACAATAAAGAAGATGCCACAAACTTGCTTCACAGCTCCTTCTCCACAACAAACACTCCTACTCCTCCTAGGAAAGCAATGCCCACTCCCCAGAAGAAAGCGACAACGTTGGCGCAAATACGAAAAAGTTTTGGCGGATTTAGTGCTCCAAATCTGACCAGCAGCATCATCACGAATCATAGTCGTCGCCACAGTAGTAGTACCCACCGTGGTCGTCGGAATAGTAAACTTCATGGTGGCGGGGGTGCTGCTGCTGTTGGTCCCAAATCAATTTTGGGTGGTACTGCGACTAGTTTCGCGCTATTGTATGGAAACCGTTCCCTGAATAGCCTCGATTTGGATGATAGCGACAGCGAGGACGAGGAGGAAGATGCTGGTGATTCCTTGGCCTCCTCCAACGGAACCGGCAACCAAAATGTTCAAGGTTGGACTCCGAAACCAAAGTCTCAAAGAAGGACCAACGTATTCTTGAAGAATATGTCGAGTCTAACTCCTACGATTACTCCTGCGAATAATAAGAGCGCCTCCTCTTCGAGTGGCACACCGGAAACGCTATTGTCCTCGTCGGCTTCCTCGCCCGTGGTACCCAAGAGCAGTGCAAGAACCAGCACAGAACACTATTCCATTCTCAAGAAGCAAGCATCTCGTAGCAGCCTTGGCGGGTTGGCATTGCTGGCAACACTTAGCAAAAACACATCTGGCAATCATGCTGATGCAGAGTCTTTGGAAGACTCTCCATGCTGCATCCCTAGTACCATTTCCTTTCCAACTTTGATCCCACGAAGAAGGAAATACTACCATAATACAAAATAAACGGCTAAAGAGATATTTACTTATATAATATTTAATGTTGATTCGACGCATACATATAAACTGTATCCACCACTATTTACAATCATACCAATTTGGCGAGCTGTTGCTACACAAGAACCATGAGGATCAAAGACAATGCCATTACCATCATTCCGCCAATAAATGACAAGGTTACATACTTGTCTTGTGGGTCATACAGGTGAGCGGTTGGAAGCAATTCCCGGATGGAAATGAGGACCATCATTCCAGCGACAAAACCAAACAATACTCCATACAAAATCTCGGAAAAGAGGTTGGCCAGAACAAGCCATCCCAGTATCCCGGCGAGCAGTTCTGTACACCCACTCAATGTTCCCCACATAAAGGCCTTCATTCGATTTCCCGTTGCATAGTAGAGCGGCACAGCCACTGACAGACCTTCTGGCACATTGTGAACCGCAATGGCAACCGCCAATACCAAACCCATTTTAGGATCTTCCACAGCGGCCACAAAGGTGGCCAAACCTTCTGGAAAGTTGTGCAGAGCAATGGCAAAGGCGGTCTTGTAGCTCATGCGCAATACTTTATCAGCCTCTTTTCGTTTTTCTTCTTCCTTTGCCAATTGGACAAACTTTTTGTCTGCCTTTTCAATGGCCTTGTCGGGAATGCCAATCTCACGACAAATCTCTCGTTCTTCCTTGACGACTTTTAGTTCCTCCATTTTCTGCATCATGGTCTTGTAATTGTCCAATGTTGCTCGGGGATCAGCCTCATGATCATGATCGCAACATCCTGGAATGACCATGTTCCCCCAATCGGTTTCATCGCTCAAAATCGTCTCGAGGGTAATTTTGCTGGCACCAATGGTGTGGTTGTCGTCGCCAGAACAGGTCATGCTTTTGTCCATTTGTACTGTTTCTTGAGTCCCCATTCTTCGAATGTGGTTCTTCTTGTGAGAGTGGTCGGGTCCCTTTTTGGAGGTGGAACAGCAGTCATCTTTGGTGCTGCTGGTTCTTTCTGGTGTTGGTGCTTCGATGTCGGGAATGTCAGGAGTTGGAGAGGATGGGGGAAGAGAGGGACTCTTACTGTCGTGGTGATTCGTGTCCAAAAGACATTCAATCAAATGGTGGAAAATCTATAAAGGGAGAAGCAAACGACAGGCATGAGTATACTAGTACACGTGGACTCAGTCGCCAAATGACAGGCAAAGACGGCGACAGGCAAGCGACGTATACACTATACTGTACGTACCATCATGACGGCAACGCCGGAAAAGAAGCAAGCCATAGACAATGAAAAGGCAATGTTTTCTTCATAGCCAGACTTGATAAAGCTGACTTTGGACTTTTGTAAGATTTCACAAAAGGCCACCAAGGTCATGACACCGGCAGCACCGGACAGGCAAATGGCCAAGGTATGAGAATTAGCGAGGTTCACCAATTTGGGGAAAAAGACCACTGCTGACCCAATGGAGGTAGCTCCAGCAGAGAGAACCACCAGTCCGAGGGCGACTGCTACATCGGCGCCTGAGGGCGGGGCCGTGTCGGTAGCAGCAGCAGCTGCTGTAGCCATGGCAGTAGCATTGGCAAAAAGTCAAGTAGTATCTGCCATGGTGATGATGGATGGTGCTTTTATCCTCTTTTATTTTGCTTCCAAAAAGTTTTGTTTTGCTTGGCTTTTTGAAATTGTGATCCCCTCTGGTTGCGCTTTTCAAGCGGTCGATTCCATCATGCTCAATGCGAACTTGATCGATGCAGAACTTAATGCCACCGTAGTTGCGTCCAAGATCGTGAGAATTACACCTGCTTGCATGAATACCAGAAGCCATGCAGGTTTGGCAAAACGGAAACCATCACCAGCAGTGTGATCACTGGAGTAATAACAAAGAAGGTGATTCCCAGTTCGCAGCATCACTGAAACAATTTGAGAGACATCACTCCACTTCCTGTACAACTGAACTACTCTGAGTATTCGGAGTAATAATTTTGAATGTAACCTGCGTGTCCAATGGCAGAAGACACTGTAACATTTTGGTTAGTGACCTCTCTTTTGCAACTAACTATGTCTCGAATGTGACACACTATAAATGTCTAGGTGAAGACCGTTTTCGACTACTGCATTAGTTTGGAATGAGAGGCTTGGTCGATGGAAAATAAATAGATGGGGCATTCTCTTCTAAGACCGATTTTGGAAGAGGACACATGCGTGGCAGTAACAATTGCTGTAACAATAATGTTTCAGCTAATAAATGCCGAAAAAGACTGAAAGCAACTCGGAGTAAAGAGAGACCAAATTGATCTCATTCTTCGCTCCCAAGATTCTATTGAAGTACTCCGAATAAACAAGACCGAAAATGTCACTGGGTAGAATCCAACGAACCTTTGTGCTGTACCCAGCTAACATATGAAGCAAACGCACATTGAAGCTCTACCCGTGTACGTAGTAGCTACTCCGGAGTAGCTAGCTAGCTAAACTTTCACTTCGCCGAATCGTAGAG
>ENA-ORBV01017971-ORBV01017971.1-microbial-mat-metagenome-genome-assembly--contig:-NODE-17971-length-10041-cov-7.159173_pt1 | contig 10041 bp, 5 predicted proteins | sample MGYA00237777_ERZ505514 | MGnify/ENA primary metagenome ERZ505514 (study PRJEB26160, sample SAMN06269048) | microbial mat metagenome | isolation source: Oligotrophic lake microbial mat | place... | reverse complement strand
CGGTCTTCTCCAGGGCCTGCACAAGCCGAGCTTCGTCCCAAGTTTCAACTCCCAGTTCGTTCGCTTTGGCCAATTTGTTGCCTGCCGCCAAGTCAATCAACCGTAACGCCCAACATCGACCAAAACACCGGTTCGGCGAGCACGGTCACACCAAGTTCCTTCGCCTTCCTTGCCTTGCCGGAGAGTGAATCAGGATCAGCCGCTACCAAATAACTGAGTGCGCCGCTCACGTTGGACTTGCACTGCATCCCCCTCGACGCAGCAACACTTTCCGCGTGCTCGCGTGTCACAGCTACACCGTTGATTCGGGCCTTCAAAGTCCCCGTGAAACACACACTTTTTCCTGAGAGCTGCGATGCGAACGGAGTTGGCGCTCTGGTGTTTCGCTCGGCTACCTCGCCCTTGGTCGCAGTCAGCAATTGCTGATAGTCGCCGACGGACAGTCCAAGTAAATCTCGAACTTTCTCAAGGTCTTCTCGCTCCAACTCGCTCAACACGCCGTCTGCCCATGCGAGCCGCATGACCTCGGACATGTACCGACGATGGGCGGCCACCACAGTTGCTCCGTTCAAGCCCAGGTCCAAGGCAATCTGAAGCAGTTCACTCCGCTCTTCAGCGATTACCCGCCTGTCCAGCAGCACTCGATCCACAACCTCTAGGTATGCATCCACTAGCGGATGCGCTTCGCCATCATCTTGAAGCTTTTCGATCAGCATCTGCAGAATTGACGGTTCCGCGAGCTGTGCTGCCTTCGCACTTGCACGCGTTGACATCCGCCCTGAACGACAAAGCCCTTCGGCGAGTGTGGGCGAGACAACATCCAGTTGGAGCTCGGAGTAGCCGAGTCCACAAATGTGGGGCAATCCCGCTCGATCAAGAAGCACCCGCAGTAGTCCGAGAGAAGCGTGTGCATCGGAGAGCGCTGCATGCGCATTTGGCAAAGCGACTCCTGCGGCACGACAGAGCACTTCCAACCGCCGACTTGTCGCCTCGATTTGAGAGTTGCGTGCCAACTCCAGCGTACAAATCTCTCCGATGATCGATGGCTGAACGCCGGCCCGAGCGAACTCCGCCCGCAAGAACCGCCTGTCAAATCGCACATTATGACCTATGACGACTACTTCGTGAAGCCGATCAAAAAGATCTCCAGCAATCTGTGCGAACGTCGGAGCATCACGACAATCGGCTCCGCGAATTCCATGAATATATGTGGGACCAAGGTCTCGGCCTGGATTGACGAGTGTTGACCATTCAGACAATACACGAGCCTCGGGCGACACCTCAATCACCGCGACTTCGATAATCCGGTCGTAACCGCCCGAACAAAGGCCGGTTGTCTCCAGATCAATCACAACGTATCGCATTGCCCAACTCCATGAGGTACTCCGGCATCTACCCACCAACTCTGGCCAACTCCGCTAGAAGACGGGGCTCGTCCCACACCTCGATTCCAAGTCGAGTTGCGTCCACCAGTTTGGAGCCGGCTTCTCGACCGGCGACAAGTGTGGCTGTGCGCTTCGACACGGAACCACTCACTTTGGCGCCAAGCAACTCCAACTTTGCCGTCAATGTCGATCGGTCGAAGGTCTCAAGCGTGCCTGTAATCACGAATGTACGCCCAATATAAGGCTTGTCGCTCTTGTCCGCCACGCAAAACTCGTGACTCGACAAGTCAACTCCCTCACGCTTTAGCTCCGCAAAGGTTCGCGATGCCACCTCGCTGTGTAAGTACAAATGCACCACCTTCGCAGAGATCTCACCTAGGCCAGTTTCGGGGCGATAGGGCGATTTGCGGTTCAAGCCCAGTAAGTCCCGCTTCGGGTGATGCAAAAGCGGCTCGACGGCCGCGATAGTGCTAAGCGACTTCGGTCGCAGTAACGGCTCCGGCAGATCGAGAAGATCGTGAATGTCGGTCACCACCTTGCATAGCGCCTTGGCCGTCGCTTCCCCCACGTATCGTATGCCCATCCCGCACAGAACTTTTGCGAGACCCCGATTCTTTGACTCGGCAATCGCAGTGAGGAGGTTGTCTACTCGCTTCGTCGGAGGTTCAGGTGGCTTTCCCTTTCTCGCGACGGCCTTCGTATCATTCCATCGCATATCAATCAACGATGAGCGGTACCTCTCGAGTCGGTACACGTCCGCGAATGAGGCCAAAGGAATACTGCCTTGCGCGCGAATACGTTCAACTGTCTGATCGCCCATTCCCTCGATGTTCATCTGCTTCCTGCCAGCGAACCATACGAGCTTTTCTTGTATCTGCGCAGGACATTCAGGATTCAAACAGTACCGCCCGGACTCGTCTTTGGGGCCTAGAGGTGCTGGTCTCCCCACAGCGAGCTTGTTATCAAGGTCGTGAAGCTTCCCGTTCCACAGTTCTGCCTTTCCAGCGTCTCTGTTCTTCTTGGCAGAACTCAAATAGCCTGCGTACTTCTTTCGACGACTCGGCAGATCGGGCCATTCTTCAATCGCGGTGACTCGCTTCTGATCATACTCAATTTCTATAGGTCCACCGCAGATTGGACATTGCCTCGGTGGCTCGATCGGCTGCTCGTCCCCTTTGCGTGCATCTTCCATGACGCCTGCAACATACGGAATAATTTCACCGGCCTTTTCGACATAAACCGTGTCGCCAATCCGTATGTCCGTATGCGGCGCATTCTCGTTGTCTGGATCGGTCCACGCATCGAGTATCTCTCCGACATTGTGGAGTGACGCGTGTTGAACTATGGACCCTGAAATCATTACCGGTTTCATCACCGCGCGAGGTGTTAGTCTGCCGGATTTGCCGACCTGCCAATCAACCTGCAATAGCTGGGTGGATTTGCGTTCAGCCGGAAACTTGTAGGCAATGAATGACCGCGGCGCCTTCGACGTGAACCCAAGCTCCTCCTGCTGCGCAAACGAATCCACTCGCACGACCACCCCATCCGTCGCATACTGCTGCTTGTGCCGCACCTCATCGAACTTCCGAATCGCCGCGATCACCTGCTCTATGTCCGTCGCATGCACCAGCGGCAGATTGATCGGCACACCCATCGCTTTGAGCTTCTCCAGGAACTCACTGTGTGATGCGGCAAATGCTCCGCCCCCCCCCGCCCCCCCACCCTTGCCGCTGATCTCCCCCTTGCCGTGCGCCATGAACCCCAGCCGCCGCGCCGCGGTGATCTTCGGGTCAAGCTGCTTGAGCGTCCCCGCCGCGGCGTTGCGCGGGTTCAGAAACAGGTCATCGCCAGCCGCCTCCCGTTCCGCGTTCACACGCTCAAACTCTTTGAGCGGGAAGTACACCTCGCCGCGGATCTCCAGCACCTCCGGCACGCCCTCGCCTTCGAGCTTCAGCGGCAGCGAGCGAATCGTCCGCACATTCGCCGTGACATCATCACCCTTGGTCCCATCGCCGCGCGTGAGCGCTTGCACCAGCCGACCCTTCTCATAGCGGATCGACATCGCCAGACCATCGATCTTCGCATCCGCGATGATCGTTACTTTCCTGCCCGCACCCTCCTCCTCGCCGCCAAACAGGCTCGCCCCGCCCTTCTTCCCTTCCGTCAGTCCTTCCTGAACACGCTCGAACCAATCCAGCAGCCCCCGGTTGTCTTCATGTCCCAGGCTGTACGTGTTCTCGATGCTGAGCATCGGCGCGGCGTGCTTGACGGTCTTGAAGCCGTCGATCGGTTCGCCTCCCACGCGGTGCGTAGGGCTATCCGGGTCATCAAGCTCCGGGTGCTCGCGCTCAAGCTGTGCAAGCTCGACAAGCAACCGGTCAAACTCGACATCCGACATGATCGGCGCGGCATGCGTGTAGTACGCGACGTTGGCGCGTTCAAGCAGCGAGCGGAGTTCGGCGATACGGGCGGAAGGAGTGGGCTTGCTCACGGCGACATGATACCGAAACTTGTACCGCTGCTCAGGCCGTCAGTTCCCCAACCAGCGACAACTGCCGGCTCTCGGTGATGCGGCAGCGGGCGATCTTGCCGACCAGCGATTCGGCACGGACGGCCTGATCCGGCGGCAGGTCGATGTGGACGATCAGGTCGCCATCAGTTCTTGCCGAGAGCTGGACGCCGCGCCCCCCTAGGGCGGCATCGGCGATCGGGGCATCATCCTCAGACAGCGGGGGCATGGCGCAGGCGGAGGGAAGTTCGTGCAAGGTGTCGGGTGCGCCCAGCGGTCGGCCGCCGATGGTCAGACTGATGCCGCCCCCACCACCACTCACCACCGCGGCCCGAGCCGCCCGCTTCACTTCGCGGCGGGAAAGGCCCTCGATGAAGACATCCAGCGTGGTGCCGACGTACTCAGTGCCGACTTCGGCGCTGATGCGGGTTTGCAATGCGAGGAGTTCGTTGTTGCGGCGGCGCTTCACAGATTCGGGGACATCATCGGGAAGCTTGTCATAGGCGACGGTGCCGGGACGCGCGGAGTACTTGAAGATGAAGCAGTTCTTGTACCGCGCCTTCTCCAGCAGCTTCGCCGTCGCCTCGAAGTCTTCTTCGGTCTCGCCGGGGAAGCCGACGATGATGTCCCCGGCAACCGCGAGCGGCCGACCGATCTCCGGCTGGTGCAGAAAAACACGCGCCCGGTCGAGAAACTCGAGGTATTCCTCCACCGTGTACCCGCGGTTCATCGCCTTGAGCTGACTGTTCGAGCCCGACTGCGCCGGCACGTGCAGATACCGGCAGATCCGCGGATGATCGCGGATGACCTGCAGGACATCGTCGCCGAAGTCGCGCGGGTAGCTGGTGACGAAGCGGAGACGCTGGATGGCGGGCACTTCATCGTGGATGCGGGCGAGAAGGTCAGCGAAGGTCGTGACGCCCGTGCCGCGGAACGGGTCAGCGCGGTGACCGCCACCATATGACCGGCCCTTCTGGGGCTGAACGATTCCATCGACCGTGACCGCCGCGCCGGACTCGAAGCGGTAGTGGTTGACGGTCTGACCGAGCAGCGTGACCTCGATGACGCCGGCATCGGCGAGCTTCTTGCACTCATCAATGATGTGCTCGGGCGGACGGTGAACTTCTGCGCCGCGGGTGAAGGGGACGACGCAGTAGGTGCAGAACTTGTTGCAGCCGCGGGTGATGCGGACGTAGGCCGAGCCCTTATGCCCCCCGTCCCCATCGTTCGGCGAGATGGCGCGGGAGAGATCGAGGAGTTCGAGCGTGTCTTGTGCCGCGGCGAGCGTGCCCGAACGCCGCGACGTGTTCCCCTGCAGCGCGACCTGCCGCGCCGATGTCCCCGCCGCGGTCGGCCGTTCGGGCTCTTGATCCGCCAGCAGCGAGTCGCGCGTGCGCACCGCGTTGTCGAGCAGCCCCGGCAGCTTGTCGAGCTCCCCCGGCCCGCACATGATGTCGACAACCGGCATCCGCTTGATCAGGTCCTCCCCATCGCGCTCGGCCATGCACCCCAGGACGCCGACGACGATGTGCGGCTCGCGCTGTTTGCGGAGGCGGTCGAGCCCCAGCCGCGACCAGACCTTCTGCTCGGCGTGCTCGCGGACGGAGCAGGTGTTGTAGAGGATGACATCGGCGGTATCCGGTTCGCTGACGAACCGGTAGCCCAAGGCGCGGAGCTGCCCGGCGACAAGCTCGGAGTCGAGCTCGTTCATCTGGCAGCCGAAAGTCTCGAGATACACGGAGCGGGAGGGCATGGGCCGGGATCATAGGGGCCTGGGAAGATGCCTCGGGACCAAAGGGCCACATGGCAAATGGCCACATGGCCAAACGAGAGGCGTCCGCCATCGTCGGCCGCGGCGTGGGTGAGGGCGTGGAAGGGGTCAGGTGAAGGCGGAGGAGTGGTAGCAAAGGCGAGAGCCCCCGAGTCGAAGTGGGATGTCGGAAGTGGAAAGTGCGGAATGCGGAGTGGAAACGCGAAGGCGGGAAGATTCAGGTGAGAGTGTGGGGAGTGGGAGGTGGAGGTCGAGTGGAAAACAAAAAGTTGCGCGCAAGACCCCCTGTTAGTGGGTGGGCACAGGGAGCGCGCAGGGCGGGCGGCGGCGTCGGGCGCGGATGATGAAGCGGAGGTGGTCCCCCCGAAGAAAATGGGGACAGTATGGCTTATGGACAGGTGAATGTCGAGAGATTTGTTTGGTATATGGAAGGATTATGCAAGTGGTTGGCGGGCATGGATATGGAGCGACCATGATGGACGAACCGTTCGCCCAGACGACTGTGAATGCGCGGCACGATTGCCGGATGCGGGAGAGGTGGGGACGCGAATGGTCGATTAGGCTGGGCCGTATGGGCGAGCGGAAAGACACACCTGGTGGCGGGGCGGCAAGTGGCCGCGGCGGACTGACGCGGGCACGTTCGTTCGGGTGGTGTAGCACTGCGGATGGAGAAGGACTGGGGCCGATGGCCTTGCAGACAAACATGCACGGGCCCGACCCTGCCTCCAAGCTGCCGGACCAACGGCACATCAGGTCAAAGAGAAAAGCAAGCGGGCCACCCTCCGCAGAAATGCCACCCGCCGGGAGGAGCGGCCAACCACTCGCTTTTGGCTGAAATTCGGGATGCTACGGTACCACTCTAGTGGATTGGATAGGTTGGACGTTGCGGTTGTAGCCCGTGCACCTTATTCTCTGCCCATTCTGTCCCGAATAGTCCATTAGGCCGAACGACTAACTTCTGCTGAACCATGGCGAGTCCCTCGAAACAAATTGCAGTCGACCTTTTCTCGGGTGCTGGAGGCATGTCGTGGGGATTCGAGCAAGCTGGCTTCGATGTCGCGGCGGCGTTCGACTACAACCACCGTTGCGTCGAGGCGCACACCAAGAACTTCCCCGCGTGCGAGTCGGCCCAGGCGGATTTGGCGAAGGCGACGGGCAAGAGCCTCCGCACCCTCGGGAAACTCGGTCGCAAGCACATCGACGTACTTTTCGGGGGGCCACCTTGCGGGGGCTTTTCGGTGGCGGGCCGGCGCAACCCCGCCGATCCGCGCAACCAACTCTTGCTGAAGTTCGCCGCGCTCGTGGGCGAACTCAAACCCTCCTACTTCGTCGTCGAGAACGTCCGGGGATTGCTCATCGGCGACGCGGCAAAGAAGTTGTCCGCCTTCCGTCGCAAGGTGGAGAAGGTAGGGTATGAAGTCGTCTGGCCCGTCCAGATACTCAACGCCGCCGACTTCGGCGTTCCGCAGAATCGCCAGCGCATCTTCATCCTCGGGTGCAAGACCGAGCTCGCCGTCCCCGAGTATCCAACCCCCACGACACCGCAGGGCCACGCGAATCGTGTCACCTGTTCCGAGGCTATTGGCGACTTGATGGCGATGGACCAGCATCTCGACCATCTTGAAAACGACGTATACGCAGGACCGCTGGGCAGCCCCAGCGAGTACGCGAAGAGGCTCCTCGCTGACGCAGCGGGAACCAAACCACGGCCTCGGAATTGCCGACGCCGGAATCGGACGCTCACGGGTTGCCTTCGGGTCGATCACGCAGTCGAGGCAATCAACCGCTTCAGAAACACCAAGCCCGGCACGCGCGAGCAGATCAGCCGCTTTTTCCGCCTCGCCGCCGACGGCCACGCCCCGACACTTCGTGCGGGCACGGACCTCGCGCATGGGAAGTTCACCGCTGTTCGGCCAATCCACTACAAGCATCCCCGCTGCATCACCGTCCGCGAGGCCGCTCGCCTCCACTCCTTCCCTGATTGGTTCCAGTTTCACCCGACCAAGTGGCACGGCTTCATGCAGATCGGCAACGCGGTGCCGCCACTGCTCGCCAAGGCGGTCGCACGTTCGATCATTGCCGCCATCAAAGCCTCGTAACTCTTGTGCCTCCCGGAGATCGTCATGGCCAAACCACCTGCTGCCGACCGCACCATCGACGCGATGCCCACAAAAGAGTTGTTCATCGCCATGCTCACGCGGGACGTGGCGCTGATCCCGGCCATCATCGACTTGGCGGACAACTGCACCGACGGCGCGCGACGGGTCAAGGGGGACGGTTCGTGGTCGGGCATGGACGTCACGATCGCGGCAAAATCGGACAAGTTCGTGATTTCTGACAACTGCGGGGGCATGGACGTTGAAACGGCGAGGAAGTACGCGTTTCGCTTTGGCCGGGAGGCGGGTGCCGAGTCCACCAAGGGCGAGGTTGGACGCTTCGGCGTGGGCATGAAGCGGGGGCTGTTCAAAATCGGGAAGCACTTCCATATCCACTCGACCACGAAGAAGACCCAATTCGACGTGACGATCGACGTGGCGAAGTGGGCCGAAGCGGAGAAATGGCAGTTCAAGTTTGACAAGGACCCGGTCGAGGGCGGCACCTTTGCCGCCGACAAGCAGGGGACGAAAATCACGGTCAGCCAACTTCACGCGCAGGTTGCCGAGCAGTTCGGACGTGACCAGTTCATTCAAGAGCTGCGTGATCAACTCACGAGCAGACTCGAAACCTCGATCTTGAGCGGGCTTTCCGTCAAGGTGAATGGTGTATCCCTGAAAGCGCACGCCCGGACGTTGGTCGCAGACAAGGGCTTCGCCCCTGCTCGAAAGGCGTTCAAGGCCAAGGGTGCGTCTGGGAAGTCCGTGTCAATAGAGCTGCTCTGCGGAGTGGCGCACCCCACCTCGGATAGCACAGCAAGAGCGGAATCTGGCTGGTATGTGTTCTGCAATGGCCGCATGCTCTTGGAAGCGGACAAATCAAGCGCGACGGGATGGGGGAAAGAGGAGACCGGAGACCTCCCTGCGTTTCACGGGCAATACAACGACTTTCGCGGATACGCGTATCTCGATGCGGACGATGCCGCCGACCTGCCTTGGAATACGACAAAGACTGCGCTCGACACCGATCATCCGGTGTACCGATCCGTCAAGCCGGAGATGATCAGACTTGCCCGGCCCGTGATCACCTATTTCAATAAGAGAAAAGACGAAATCGAGGCTCTCAAGCAGGCGGGGGACGATGGCAAGGGGCATCTTCAATCGCTCTTCGAGTCGGCGAAGGCCAAGCCGCTGGCTTCGTTCAAGGGCGAGACTGTGTTTTCCTCGCCACCCCCAGGCAAGTCCAAGAAGGTGGCAGCCAAGGACTCCGAACGCAGTATCACGTTCAAGGTCGACCAAAAGCGGGCGGACGCCGTCAAGAAATCGCTGGACGTGAATTCGTGGACCAAGGTCGGCGAGGAGGTCTTCAACTACTACTACAACGCGGAGTGCGGCGATGAGTAAGCCGTCCTCCAAGCCATCGCAACCCGGCAACAACGCGGTGAAGCACAAGACCAAGGTGGTGCAGTACAGCCTCCGACCGGCCAAGAACATCGAGCGGAAGATGATGGGCGAGGCGTTTGCACGGCTCGCGCCCCTCTGTCCACTCTCCAAGTATCGGTACATCGGCTTCGGCTCCGAGTTCTTCAACGACTTTGCCCTCTATCACGAAACGCTGGGCATCCGCGAGATGCTCAGCATCGAGCACGACGTAGAGCGGGTGCCGCGCTGCGAGTTCAATCGACCCTACAAGTGCATCAAGGTCGAGCCGGGAACGGCATCGGAAGTTCTGCCGAAACTCAAGTGGGCGCCGCGATCCATCGTGTGGCTCGATTACCTCGACCGGCTCAAGCACTCAGTCCTCGCGGACATCAGCCTTGTGGTCTCGGCGGTCTCTTCCGGCTCGCTTCTCGTGTGGTCTGTCAACGCTCAGCCGTGGGAAGATGGCGCTGACGAGGACGACGGCAAGCACGTCGCCAAGGCCGAACTCCCGGCCTATAGGATCACGAAACTGCGAGATTCCGTGTCGCCCAAGCTCGTCCCCGACGAGTGGGTGAAGGAACCGCTTGCCAAGTGGGGGCTCGCGGCGGTCTACCACAAACTGATTCGCGCGGAGATTGATCGTGTGCTGTCCGACCGAAACGCTTCGGCGAAGCCAGCGGACAAGCTGACGTTTCGCCAGTGCTTCCACTTCCGGTACGCGGACGGACAGCGAATGCTCACGGTGGGCGGCGTGCTTCTCAATCCGGCGGATGCGAAAACTCTCGGTGCCGACCCCTTCGACGGGCTTCCATTTGTCCGCGCGGCGGACGACGCAGTAGAGATCAAACCACCCGTGCTGAC
>ENA-ORBV01017969-ORBV01017969.1-microbial-mat-metagenome-genome-assembly--contig:-NODE-17969-length-10043-cov-3.477524_pt1 | contig 10043 bp, 16 predicted proteins | sample MGYA00237777_ERZ505514 | MGnify/ENA primary metagenome ERZ505514 (study PRJEB26160, sample SAMN06269048) | microbial mat metagenome | isolation source: Oligotrophic lake microbial mat | place... | reverse complement strand
AGACGGCATACGAGATTCGCCTTAGTCTCGTGGGCTCGGAGATGTGTATAAGAGACAGGGCCCTGATGGTGTTCTTGACGTTCCCCTTTGGTAAGAACATTGTGCTGCCTGTGGCGTTTGCGTATATTCACTCGCGCGTGCTGTATGCATGTCTCTTCATGATGATGGCGGTGATAATGGCGGTGATTCACTGATGCTGCTGCCGAATGGTGCTTGGAAAGAGATCGCCTATCCAATCGTCATTGGGCATCGTATGGGGTCCACACCGCTTAAGCAGGTATTAGTCCTCCCGCTAGCCGATTGAGTTGCACCCATGTAGTGACCCGCTGCGTCTGGCTGGTACTCTTCTCAGTTTCTGCAAGGCTTCCCATTCCGCCTGGTCGTGTCCTGCATCAGCACGCTCTTCGTATGGTGGCTGCCAACGGGTATGGGCGCGCTGTGTGTGTGTGTGTATGAGTATCCGCGCGTGTTGTTGACTTTGCCGATATCGTCATGCAGGCGTTGAGTTCGACTGGAAATACTACCTGCTGCTGCTGGTGTTCCAGCTTATTTATTCATTCTCCATGAATCTCATGTTTGTGTCCATGGTAAGCCGCGCGAAGTGAAATCTGCGGTGTCTCCCGTTGGCGTTGGCGAATGCCTGTTGAGTGCGAATCCCGTGATCGTGGGTGATGATAGTGCGGATTCTTCTCCACCATCTCGGATCCTGCCATCGGGGGCACGTACATGACGCTGCTCACCACCATTTCAAATTTGGGAGGATCATGGTATGCATTCTGGATATCGCACCGTATTCTGGCCCCACACTCGTTGATGCACCTGCGTGTGCCGTGCTCATATTGCAGGCCGCGATTCTTCGTATTCTACCTCGTTGACAAGCTGTCTTGTAAAGGTGGGGAGCATCATTGTGTTGTGTGTTTCAGATTGGTTTTGCCCCATAGTGTGACATTTGTACTGTGTTCTTGCGGCACGTGCTGATCCGTGCACAGAGCCTCACCAGAAAGCCGATTCTCATCATGCGCATCATGCCCCTGCGGCACTGTTTGATCCCAGCACGTGCTGGGTGCCGTTAGGAACTGACGGCTTTTACATCCTTTCTGTCATCTCAATATTGTTAGGTATGCACTCAGTGCGTAATGTGTCACAATAGATCGCCTTGTCGTGCTGAGTCATGTATTTGTGCATCTGTATGTATGTGCGCGTACATGCATGTATGCGTGGATATGCGCTATCAGGTGTCCTGTGGTACTATTTATTCCAGTCTCTGGTGCAAGCGCTCCAAGCCAAGCCACGAGAGAGCTGGATGATCAACATTGATCGCCACAACGGTGATGATGCGGATGACCGCACTTCGGGTGGCAGAGGCAGCTCCCCGCTGGGCACGATGCAGGCCATGACATGACATGGAGTGCACGTGTCACGTGGTTAGGACGAGCACGTGGTTAGGACGAGCGCGCAGTTCGGTTGCGCGGGACCTGGTTGATCATCGCTGCTGACATGCTGGAGATGCAACCATTGCAATTTGTCGAGAGTGCGCTAATCGTCCTTGCTAGCTCCGCTCTGGCACTAGTGACACGAGTGTGCGACCATACCGGATGACGGTGGATCCGGATACTGCGTACAGGTGCGCAATTGGTGTCATTGCCCGCATTTCCGTACCAGCGATCTGAATTGGTCCACCAACGGGTGCATGTACGCGAACCGTTCGAGCCGTGGCGTTTTCGGTCTTTTCAGTTTGCATCCTCTCGATTGTTTCGACTGTTTTCGCCGACTGCCGAGCTAGGGCCACCAATGGCAGCACTGTAAATTGTGGCCATAGAGGAAAGTTGAAAGTGCAAATCAAATATCATACTTCAAGTTTGATTGCCGGGCAAAATCATGAGTGGATGCTTGCGTGCATTCCTGCAGGAGCAAACCTGAAGCCAACGCAATCATTGCATCCAAACTCGGAAGTTTCATGATCCATTGTCGTCGTGATTCCGTATGGGTCAACGATCACATGATGGGAGCATCTGCATGCGGAGTGACAGATTTGCATATGGACTAAGAAGCCAGAGCGGTGCGCCGGGAGACCTGTCACAAGAGCCGCGCCCATCGTCAGTGGTCAGAGCTCTCTTACATATCAGCCCTCTGAACAGCCGCCGACACCAACGACGGACCCAATGGATCAAAGCGCAAAATGCACTGCGCGACACGGGATCTCGATCGGCAACTAGAGGACACAGCTATGGCTTGAATCGGTGCTCACACAATGAACGCTGGTAAGACGATGATGATTCACATGTCGAGGTTGGCTTGTAGCTCCACGAACCCGCTTTTCAGAAACGCTTCATAGTCCCAAGGTCCACCCAAGGCCGCTCGATTCTTGGAAAGCCACACGTAGGTGAAGGCCTGTGTCGATGCCCCATCCGAGAGGCTTTGCACTGTCACGGACGTGCGTTCGTAATCGGTGCCTTCGTACCTAGATATATGCGATAGGATGCGAAGCTCGAGTCAATGGTCGAAAAGTTACACATACGGATCGCGAGCTTTTGGTGTGCATCAAGCATTAATGCAGAGGGTGGTGCACACGTACCGGTCCAGCAGGTCCAGTTCCTTCTGGTCGATGTTCATCAGCAGTCCCTGTGTCGATGCAGTCGAGTCGGGGATGATGGCCGGATACGCTGTGCCTCTGCGAGCACCCAGTCACCCAAGCAGCACGACAAATCGTAAGCATGGCATCGCGAACATGCATGCATGATTCGCTTAGACTGCAGTTCATCGATCGCACAGCATTACCATGAAAACGTGATGTCTGACTTACGTAACGGACAAACGACAAAAGCCGGGCAGTATGGCTGGTTCCCCCTTCGGTACGCGCTGCAGCAGCGAACGCAGCACGGGTGCGCTCATCAATGAGCCATAGACGAACAACGGCAGAGGATAAGCAGCCGCCGCCATTTCTTCGTTGTTGTTGGGAAGCCTTACTCAAGGGAAGGGGTTCCTTTCTGCAGACACGTCAGCTCTCAAGTTCGCGAAAGTTCTGCATGCATATGATCCGTATCGCTGGCAATTAGTCCGACTTCATATTGGATTTCATACATTCATACCGCCCTCGGTATTGCTCCCATTTGGCGTCGCGAAACGAATTCTCTGTTCTTTCCTTCAAGACGTCTGCTGCGCCCACTGCACCCCTGTCAGCGTGTTCGTGAACGAGCCATGAGGCTACCTTCAGGGAACATCGTGGTGTGTTGGTCAATCGCTGTGATTGTATTTATATTGCTGCTGGCCGCATCTCCAGTGGAGGCCAAGGGCAGGGACTATTATAAGATCTTGGTAATGCGCAGTGCACCGTTCGGAAGCTATGTTGATGCAGGGGCTTATTTGTCATGCGCGTATGGGAATGGTGCCGAATTGCAATGGTCCTGCAGGGTGTAGATCGTAACGTTGATGAGAAGAAGCTCAAGAAAGCATATCGCAAATTAAGCTTGAAATATCATCCGGACAAGTGCAAGAAGCCGGACTGCCAACAGCGGTTCCTCGACGTCAGCAATGGTGAGTTTTCGTACGGGCTCCCACCAGTGATTGGTATTTCATGCTCGCTATCTCCTCTGTCACACAGCATATGAAGTGCTGACTGATCCTGTCAAGCGAGAAACATACGACCAGTTCGGTGAAGATGGTTTGAAGCAGGTATTCCACTCGGAGCACGGCCCTGTAATGTACACACGATGCCACACTTGACATCTTAACAGCTCACGTCTATCTTCCCAGTCTCTCCCTCCCCTCTCTCTCTCTCTACGATAGCTGTTCTCCCTCAGCTGCTTGCACTGACCCCTTCATTTCTCTGTTTCGCAGGGTGCGGGTGGTGGCGGAGGCCCGCAGCACGGCCCAGGAGGCTCCTCTTTCCATTTCCAATCGGGTGGCGGTGGTTTCGGTGGATTCAGTGACCCGTCAGAAATATTCCGCCAGTACGGGTGTCCTTTTTCATCACCTCTTTATATCTACGCGTCGTTTCTGATGATGTTATGCACCCGCGTCGACAGATTCTTCGGTGGTGGTGGCGGTGGCGGTTTCAACTTCGGAGGCGGAGGTCCGGGTGGAGCCAGACGTCCCGGCAAACGACGATCAGCGGGTGGCTCCGGAGGTTTTGGCGGATTTGGGGGAGGTGGTGGTTTCGATGGCGATGATGGCAGTAAGTGACCTTAACAGATGGACTGATTGACTTTTGCGGTACGGGCGCAGCTGCGATGTTGAGGAGGGGGTGTCGATGCTAGCAGCGGGAGGTTTTTATGCCGGTGTATGCACGCCGTGACGGGTGTAGAGTGCACTGTAGATATGTACGGCTGTATCAAAGATATCTGATGCATACGTGTGTGATGCACTGGTACGTGTGGCCTGTGATCGTCAGTGGGTCAACCAGAGTCCATGTACGGTGGGGATCCGCATGTGGTGGAGCTGACGGATGATACCTTCGAAGATAAGGTCAGTGTGTGCCTTTACCATCATCTGCACTCGTCGAGTCACCATTCCCACTTGGGTGTGTTTCTTGAATGTGACTGAAGTGGGTGTCTTACTTGCGCAGGTCAAAGACACGGACGTGTGGTTCGTGGAGTTTTATTCCCCCGGTTGTGGTCATTGTCAGGTAATGCCGTGGCACGCAAAAGCTGACTTGATCTGTCATCTCAATGTGTGTTTTCAAAACGCCTTTTTGTTTGCAGCGCATGAGTGACGACTGGAAAGAGGCAGCAAAATCGCTGCGTACTTTCGTCAAGGTATTTTGCACTAAATGTGTTCTGGCTACAGGCGTCTGATACTCGAATGCTTGTATTTGGACACATTCATGTTTGATTTTGTGCTTGCTCGATTTCTGTTGGGGTGCGGGGGTGGTGGCTTTAGGTTGGCGCAGTAGATTGCTCTCAACATCAAAGCGTATGTCGCAAGTATGGCGTGGATGGCTATCCTACCATCATCCTGTTCCCATTCAAAGATCACGAGCACCATGAGACATATAAGGGGGCTCGCAAGGCGAAAGGTTTGAGCTCCATATGTTGTTTCCGCCACTCTTGTTGGTGCAGCGGGTCCGCAACTCTTGTGCGCTTAGTGCATTGTTTGGCGTTGAACTGCAGACTTCGTTGAATTCGGGTTGGCGCACCTGCCCAATCTGGTTCGTACCATCAGCGGCAACAACGTCGACAAATGGCTGTCGCAGGACGCCGACAAACCGCACGTTCTCTTGTTCACATCCAAGCTGGCCCCCTCACCACTATATAAATCGGTGGCACAAAGCTATCAGGTGCTGACGTGTTGCTTGGACTGCCGACCACGCCAATTGTATTGCGTGCATGTTCTCATCAGGCGTTTGCTTTGCGGGTTTTCAATCGCAGGGCAAAGCTTTATTTGGCATCGTCAGGCAATCGCAGAAGCAGATGACTACTCGATTTGCGGTGTCCCAGTTCCCTGCGATCATCCTTAAGCTGCCAGGTGAGCATCTGTGGATGTGTGATTTGCCGGTGCTCGATCGATTCACCGGAATGCTTGACGATCTGTCATGTGTTGTGCCTTTTTGTGTGATGCGGGTACATAATGTACAGATGATCCGGAGGAGCAGCACATTCAATACTACGATGGAGCGGTATGCACATAACACTACGGCATCAATTTATTATCATCTTTGACAGGGGCTTTTTTTCAATTTTGATGACACGTTCAGATCAATCGCAAGGGGATCGTTTCGTTTTTGAACAAGTTCACAAAGGGAAATTTCAAGAAGGGCAAACCTAGTATGTGTGCACACAGACGCGTATACAACGTGCCTGCACCTCAGGCAGAACCTTTGAGTCCGCATCTTGATCTCCCTGTTTTGCAGCCAAGCCGCCGCGGTCTCAGATCCTGGAGGCAGAGACAGACAGTACGGGCACTGCCACTTATGCCCGGACGGAGGACCTGACTGCACGAACCAGAGGGGAGGAACCGCCCGCGGCTCGTCATGCCGGTGTGTTTCCGGTTCCAGAGCTATCAGCGTACACCCAAGATCTGCTAGCATTCAACGGTTTGTGAAAAACAAGCGCGATGCATTTTCTGCCTCTCTTCTCCATCGACTGTTTGTCCACATGTTGGTTCTGTCGTTGTCTGCGCGTCCAGGCTATACGGTAATTGCGTTCTTGCCGGGTGATGTGATCCGCGATGGAGTAATCGCTGCGGAGCACGGCTTGCCGCCACCTGCAAGACCTGCTGGGCAAGTGGGATGGTCTTTCGAAGACTTTCGCCATGGCTTTCAAAGTATACGTGCACAATTCAAGACGGAACCGCTGCAGTTCGTTTGGACAGATGGCCGTGCAACGGTGCGCATCGCATTCGATGCTGTTTAGTTGTTGCCATATCGTATCGGCTCTATTGACATAGGCTTCATCACACTGACATCTTTCCGGACCATCAGGTTGCTGCGCATTTCGCTCAGCAGTTTGGCGTAGCATTGACTCGTGGCGTGACCGCTGACAAGTCCGGGGGCGATCCCAGCCTCTACAACCTGGACGTTGCAGATGTCGCCCCCACAGTGGTCGATTTGAATGGACCAAGCGTAGTGTTGGCTGTTTATCATCCGAAAGGACACAAAACCGCATCTGTGTTAATACCGTACTCCGATGACGCATCCAGGTATGCAGTGGACATGTATCCATCATCGCCAACCGTCGTGCGAGTGATATACGCTTGTCTGAAATGGGATTCCTGATGTGCGTGTTTTCTCAGCTTTGGCAAAGCGCTGGCTCGGTTTACTGAACGGGTCATAGCGGGTCTCGTCAAGTTCACAAGACATACTGACCCTGTACATCTCGATTCAGTCTCCATACCGGATCGAAGCGATCTATGAACCCGTTTGTGTACTTAATCGAGTCCTGCGGCGGCCTCGGGCCGTCGCGATCGGGGTAGTAGTATTGGATGCTGCAATGATGAATATGACTGCTTGCGACATTGGTGAATCATCTCCTCGATTCATATTCACAAAGGGCTTACTGCGCGTGCATGGCACGAGCATGTCTTTGCAAATCGCCAGCCTGAGTCGCCGCATAAGAGCAGTGGGGGCACTTGTGGGGCCGCTCGCCGGTGTGGGTACGCACGTGTCTTTGCAAATCGCCAGCGTTAGTCGCCGCATAGGAGCAGTGGGGGCACTTGTAGGGCCGCTCGCCGGTGTGAGTACGAGCATGTAATCTCAATTTGCCAGCTTCAGTCGCCGCATAGGAGCAGTGGGGGCACTTGTAGGGCCGCTCGCCGGTGTGAGTACGCACGTGCCTCCGAAGACTGTCGGCACGATTTGTTGAATATGAGCAAGATGTGCAGCGATGGCTTCCTGGGTTGGTAGGGCCATGCCGCTGTTTACGATCTGCAGAATTTAGCAACAACGAGCATCACTAGACCGAGGCGGTCGTCGAGCTGCTGATTGCGAGATTCGACAAGAAAGTCTCGGCGCAATAACGATGCGTACCTGTCGCTTTCGAAGCAACAGAAGTTGTTTTTTCAGCTCTTCGCGACGGACCAAAGGAGCGCTTGGCCCGCGATTCTAGCATCTTAATGGGATGATCGACGCTGGTAAACGCTCCGCGCGCAGAAGAGAATGCAGATGGATCTTCAGTCTGAATTCTGAAATGAGACGATTCGTCATCGTCGAGGTCGAGTCGAGTGCCCGACAGGACCCATTCTGCAATAAAATAAGAAGACGGCCCAAGATAACGCAACCGGGAACGCCAGAAATGCAAACAACAGTGGTGACATGTACCCTCTGGCGTGCACATCGTCTCGTCTACCAAACGGCGAAATGGGGCTTCCGGATGCGAGTCGTCGAACGAATCAGACGGTTCTCGACAAAATACACTTGAGGCATCCTCAAATTCTTCGTACACGTTGGACAGTACGTCAAATTCCCCTCGCAAGACCAGACAATCCGGTTCGACAAAGATTTGCGGCACATCCATGTCTAGGGGCACCAGAGCCCGTTCGCCTTGAAACCGGAGATTGAACGCGAAAAAGAAGATGTTACAACGTGAAGAACGAAAGCCTGCTCATTCGATGACGGATCGGTTGAAAAACACATCCCGGACGCACCATATTCGTACGCCTGCTGCAGGGAGCGGACCACCAGTTTTTCCTCGATTTGCGCAAGTTGAACGTAATCGGTCTATGCCATGATATCGCGGTCAAAGACGTGCTGTTAAGTAGGCGGTATAGCAACCAGGTGAGCAGCTCAATTCGCTCGCAGAATCATTCACCATGGTTGTGGTAAAGATGTCTTGCCATATCGCATGACGGCGACAATCTGCTTTGCACGGCAGGCTCTCGTGCGTCGCTGCCCAGCACATCCTGCGATATTTCAAGATGAGCTCAATCTCGGAAGATTTGACATCAGCTTCAGGGCACCTACCGGCCAAGCATGACGCACCCGGATTCGATCAGGGCCGAAATACGACCCACCATCTGTCTGTCGCCGAATCCTACTGACACCCAATCATCGACGAAGTACTCTTTGCCACGACAGCGGAAGCCATTATGAAGCATTTCTTCTGTCCAATCACATGCAATTCATTCCGACCGTATTCTGAGATCTGGTCGCGTAGTGCATACTGGTTTCAGACAAGATTTCAGGCGGGGAGCCGATCCAGGAGTAGCTTTGGCGTTGAGACGCCGTCAGCTTGTCGCGATCTGCCCCTGTAAATGCGCTTGTTCAGCTCGTCAATCTGGGTCATCAGATGTAAAGATTGGAATACCTGCAGATGGCATGCAGATTGCACGCATCGACGATTCTCGCTTGAGATCTGCAAGCAAGATTGATCGGGAATCTGCGTCCGTGCCCATTTTGTCTCGCTCTTGCATGGCCGATAGTTGCATTTGAAGAATATGGAAGAGATCTTCCTTGACCATTTCTTCGTCCACGGCGAACTCTTGACCACACACAGACGCCACTCCGTACCACAACCGCAAGGGCACTGCGACTGGGACCTTGTCCACAGCCTCACGCTTGCCGGAGCTTGATGATTTCGCGTCGATGTTCATGACTGCGGTCAAAACTCACTGCTTTGAGAAGATCAGCAGGCGAGTAGTCTGAACGGAAAATGAGATCTCGCATCGAGGACGGCATCTGAAGGTTGTCATGCAGGCATCTTGAAAAGCGCGCCAAACTGTTTCAGAATTTCGATGCTGATCGTCACAATCATGTCTGACACAATCGCCGTGTATCTTGAAGTTTTTTTCCCATGATGTTCCAGCAAGATTAACAGATATAAGCTTCCCGGCTGTTGTGGCAGTGCATTGTAATATACGTTTGCAACGATGTGGTTTCAATTGATTTCGGATGAAAGATAGCTGGACCTACCGACACCGGTACCACGAAACATCACAAACTGAACTTCAAAGTGCCAGCACCAGCAGCTGACACCAAAAACGTGGGCACAATTCTCGTAGAGGCGGTGTACGCTTCCGTGATAACCTGCATAACATGCTGAACCCGACTAGTCTGCACCAAAGAGACGGTGCAGCCACCAAAACCGCCACCGGTCATCCTGGCCACACGCATACAATGCAATGCTCAGCTGGGCGAGCGCACAGCAACCAGCGAAACGCGCCACCAAACCTGGATCCGAACACGCCAGGAACCTTGCGCACAATGTCCACCAGCAGATCCAACTCTTTGCAGCTCACCAAGAAGTCGTGTTGGAGCGATTCGTGGCTGTCGTACATCAATTTACCTACCCCATCATAGTCCCGTTTGTCGAGCAGATCGGCGGCCCTGTGTTCAAAAGACGCAGCTGTATTGGTCACCTAGCAGAAACCAACCGTGAGGTTATACCATACATACTTTAAACACCGCTCATTCTCTGACACAACGTGTCGGGCGCACTTGAATACAGTTGGTTCCATCTCAGATTGATACTTAACCACCTGGTCCATGGTTGCGTCTCTGCGGATGCAGACAACCTTCGCAGTAAGCCTCGCGTTCAACACACACACGCACACACACACACACACACACACACACACACACACACACACACCACACACACAAGCACACACAC
>ENA-ORBV01017968-ORBV01017968.1-microbial-mat-metagenome-genome-assembly--contig:-NODE-17968-length-10043-cov-3.796408_pt1 | contig 10043 bp, 7 predicted proteins | sample MGYA00237777_ERZ505514 | MGnify/ENA primary metagenome ERZ505514 (study PRJEB26160, sample SAMN06269048) | microbial mat metagenome | isolation source: Oligotrophic lake microbial mat | place... | reverse complement strand
GCCCTGACCAGCTTTTCTTCATCACTCAACTGAGAGTCGATATCGAGATAGTCTGCCGGAGAGATTGAGCTGCTCATGACATCTTCATTCTGATGTATTGTTCGAGGCGATTGAGGGCCTCATTGAAGTTGAGACGCCCCAAGCCAACACGGAGGTGGTCTTCTCCGGCTTCATACACTTTTGAAGGCAACAGCATGACGCCCCCTTCGTCGACCAATCGCTCGCAAAAGGCGGATGTATTGCCCGCCAGCCAACGCGGAAAGCAGATGGGGCCGGCCTTGGCTGGGCGTGCTGCCAGCACGTGCGTGTGGCGCGCGAGGAAGTCTTCCCATATCGGAAGATTCGCGGAGATGATGTCGCGACAACGTTTTCGAAGTAGCGCACCGCTCTTCATCGCGATGATCGAAAGCCGCTCTGTTGGCGCGCTGGCGCAGATGGTTGTGTAGTCTTTGTAGCGCTGGATTGCGGCGAGCAATTCTTTGTCTTGAGTAGTGACCCAACCACAACGTAGACCGGCGAGGCCGTAGGCCTTCGAGAGGCCCGCGATCGAAATGCCTTTGGCGTATTCGGAAGCTGCGGGGTTGAGGGAAACTCCGTCCGGCTCGAGGCCCCGGTACATCTCGTCCGAGATCAGCCAGCAGCCGCTTCGCTCGGCCAACTGGCACACTTGTGCCCATTCCTCTGCTGTAAGTTGCGCCCCTGTAGGATTGTGCGGAAAGTTTACGACCAGCGCCTTGAGCCCGTCGAGCTTTAAATCGGAGGGGTCAAAGTGCCAACCTTCGGTGCTTTCTTTAGGGGACCATCGCTGCACGTGGCACCCCATGTCTGCCGCGATTTCATAGAGCGATTGGTAGCCCGGGCAGGTTGCGACGATCTTGTCTCCCGGCTTGAGCAATGCGCGCATCGTCAGGTAAATCGCTTCTTCCGGGACTGCAGTGATTACATCGCTGGAATCGATGCCTTCGTAATCGTTTGCGATCAGGCTGCGCAATTCCGGGTGGCCTGCCGTCTCGGTGTAGCCCAGTTTCATTGAGCCCCATGCAGCCAGATCTTCAACGCTTGCATAAGCGAGCAACTCCGGGATCGTGAGCGATTCACAGTCTGAGCTAGCCAGATGCAAGGCGGGCTTGAATTCGTATTGGGCAAAAAAACGCTCCAGCAGGAAAGGGCGCAAGGTCATGGATTTAGGATGGCGCAAAAAGTGTGCGAATAATTGCCGGGTTGCGGCACTACATCCTTGCACTCCGATGTTTGGAATTACCCGACTTGCCGCTTTGGCTTGTGCGCTTGGTCTTTACGGCCAAAACGCAGGCCAGCAACCGCTCGACCAGGCTTATGCCCATTTGAAGGCAGCGCGTCTGGACGAAGCCCGTCTTGCGTTTGAGTCCGCTTTGGGGCTTGCGCCAGATCATGTCAATGCTCGTCTTGACTATGCGTACCTGCTCTTGCGCCAAGGCGAAACAGTTGCAGGGCGCGATCAAGTCAAGATGGTGCTGAATTCTCGCTCCGACGATGAACGTCTTTCTCTTGAGTATGCGTATCTTGCCTACGAGACTGGCAAGCGGGCCGAAGCTTTCGAAGTCTTCCTGCGCTTGCAGCATGCGAAAGATGAAGTCATCCGCAAGCAGGCGACTGAGACCTGGACTCGCCTCGACACCGACGTGAGAGCCAGCATCGCGCGCTGGACGGAGGCTGCCGCCAAGACTCCAGACAGCTATAGCGTTCACGAAGAGCTTGCACGTCATTTGGAAGACCGTAACGACTGGGTGGATGCCGCTGCAGAGTACCGCGTTGCCTTCGGGCTGAAGCCTGACAAGCGTCGCTTTCTGCTTGATATCGCCCGCGTGGAGCACAACGCTTTGCGTCCCGACTACGCGAGTGCGGCGCTGATCGCTGCCTCCCGTGGCACGCCCGTGATGGTTGCCGAAGAGGCGCGCGAGCTTCTCATGCCGCGCTATCCCTATGTCTATGAATTCGAGATGGCCGTCGAGATGGACCCCCTGAATGTAACCCTTCGGCGCGAGCTTGGCTTTCTGCTGCTCAAGATGAATCGCGACAAAGAGGCGATTTCCGTTTTCGAAAAACTCCTCAAGCTTGCTCCAGACGATGCGCTCAGCGTGGCGCAGTTGGCCTTCCTCAAGGTGAGCCGGCCGATGCCCGCCTCTAAAGCTGAGAGCGGTCTCACGGCAGTCAAAGAACTGGCGGACCGAAGCCTCGAGAAGGGTTATCTCAAAGACGCACTCCGGTACCTGGAGCAATTGCACGAAACCAATCCCGATGATGATGCAACGACGCTGCGGCTCGGTTGGACCTACAACATGCTGAAGCTCGATCGTGATGCCGTGCGGTGTTTTGATATCGCCCGGCGCAGCCAGAACGCGAAGCTCGCTTCTGAGGCAGACCAGGCTTATCGTAACCTTCGACCTTCGCTTGCGCCCGTTCGCACCACTACCTGGGTGCTGCCATTTTATTCGTCCCGCTGGCATGAAGTTTTTACCTATGGGCAGGCCAAGATGGAGTTCCGCTTACCTACTTCGAAGCTGCGCCCTTATCTCTCGACTCGATTCATTGGTGACCTCAATCGCAATGGAGGACGCCTTCGCGGGCCGCTGGGGCAAGCTGCGCCACAGGCATTGAGCGAAAGCGCAGTGGTTGTAGCCGGTGGGCTTGCCAGCGCGAGAAAGCATGGCTGGATGGCCTGGGGTGAGGCGGGCGGCTCCTGGCAGTATTTCGCCAAACGAAACAATACAGCGACGATTCGCTCCGATTTTCGGGGTGGCGTAAACTTCGCCCGTGGCTTTGGTGCCGCCAATCTGGGAAGCGAGGGCGGCTGGTTTGCCAGCACCACGGTCGATGGAGTCTTCCTCAGTCGCTTCGACAACAACACACTCTTCTATGGACAGAATCGGATCGGTTATCACGCTTCGAATGCGCCGCTGCAGTTCTACATCAATCTCAATCTGACGACGGACCTTCGCCGCATGGACTGGGCCAACTACTATGAATTCGGCCCCGGCGTGAGGTGGCGCGCGCCGGGTATGCCGAAATCCCTATACCTTTTCGCTGACTTCGTCTATGGCCGTCAGATGTTGAAAGGCGATCCGTCACGAGCCCGCCGTTTCACTGATTTTCGAGCAGGAGTCTGGTATGCGCTTACTTATTAGTGCCTTGGTTTTTGCCTGCTTCGCGGCAAATGCCCAAACTTTCGATCTGGATGGCGCTGCGCCGGGATGGGGTGCTGTGTTGCGTTCTCTGGGGCAGGTGCCGACGCAGCAAGGCAAGGCACAAACAGTCTGGTTGAGTGGCAAGGAGAGTCCTCAAACTGCTCAATCCTTGCTGGATTCCGGGACGCAGATTATCATCGAGGGTTTCTCTCCTCTCTCTACACACTTCGGCATCAATGCCACCGGTGCCACGGTATCGATTCGCCAAATCCGCGATGTCGCAAGTCCCGAGTTGCCCATCGTCTGGGAATCGGAAGAACAAATTCTTCGAAGCCAATTAAGCGATGACTGGCAGGTGAGAGCAAAGGAGCGCTGGAGCGGTGCCCCGGTTCTTGCTATTCGTAGATTCACGCGCGGCTCCATCCTCTGGACTGCTACCTCGATTGGCCAGTCTGGCTATGAGCGCTATCCGTTCTTGCCGCAGGCTCTCTTGGCCGCAGGGCTGAATGGACAAGTGCGAGGTACCGGGCTGTGGGCTTTCTTCGATGCAGGCTTTCGGCAGCGGGCTGACCTTGCCTATCTTGTCGCTCAATGGAAGCTCGCCGGATTGGGGGCAATTCATGTCACCAGTTGGCAATTTGATGGTGCCGATCAGGCAAGGGCCGAGTGGCTGGCCAAGCTGATTTCGCTCTGTCATGAGAGTCTGATTCAGGTTTACGCATGGGTCGAGTTGCCGCATGTCAGCGAACGCTTCTGGATCGATCATCCTGAATGCCGGGAGCGCACGGCTTCTGGCATGGAGGCGAGTTTAGACTGGCGCCGTCTCACGAATCTGGTCAACCCGAAATGTTCGTCGATGGCTGAGACCAGCGTGCTGAGTTTGCTGCGGAGCTTCGATTGGGACGGAGTCAATCTCGGCGAACTCTACTTCGAGTCGCTCGAGGGGCATCAGAATCCTGCACGATTTACTCCATTCAACGACGATGTTCGCGCTGAATATCGACAGCTTCATGGCCGTGATCCGCTCGATGATTTAAAGGGCGAGGGGCTGGCCACGCTGCTTGATTATCGCGCCAACCTTGCTGCGCGATTGCAGGCAGATTGGCTGAGCAAGCTCGAGACGCTGCGTCGCGAGAAACCCAATTTCGATATCGTACTCACCCATATCGACGATCGCTTTGACACTGGAATGCGGGATGCTCTGGGCGCCGATGCGGCTCGTCTCTTACGTGGCACCGAAGGGCAGGGAACTGGCTTCCTGATTGAAGACCCTGCTACTGTTTGGCATCTTGGCCCGTCGCGCTATCGCGAAATTCGCAAGCGCTATGAAGGCCTGACACAAGAGCCGGAGCGCCTCTCGATCGACCTCAACATCGTCGATCGCTACCAGGATGTCTACCCAACGCGACGGCAAACCGGCGCGGAGTTGGCGCAACTGGTGCACGAAGCCTCAGCCAACTTTAATCAGGTCGCCCTGTACTTTGAATATTCCTTGCGTCCTGTGGATCTGCCGATCCTGGGCCTGGCTGCCGCACGCGTTGCTTCCTGGCAGCAGGCGGATGGCGTGGTGGATGTGAAGCTTACTGGCCCAGCGCGATTGCACTGGGTTGGTGCTGCCCGCGTGAACGGAATCCTATGGCCGCTGACCGATGGTGAGTCGCTGTTGCTGCCTGAAGGACAGTGGCGTATCGAACGCGCAAGCGAGATGCCGGCGACTCGGATTCGCGACTTGAATGTGAGGCTAGAGGCATTGACGCACGATGATGGCGGCTATACGATTCACTTCCATTCGCGGTCGAATGGAACACTTCTCGTGGATTCTTCCGCCGGTGTCGAGCGCGTCGCTGTGGGTCGCGGCAAAGGCAGCTACAGGATTAACGTGAAGCCACTTGCGGCAGGGGTTGAGAGTAGTTCAGCGCAACTTCTTCACCAGCGTTAACGCCAGACTGAATCACAATCTGGGTGTCATTCATGTCGCCCGTCTTAACTTCGCGCTTAACGAAATTGACGCCTTGTTTGGCGAAGACGTAAGTCTTGCCGTCCTGTTCGTGGATTGCACCACGCGGGATCAACACGGCCTTGTCGTCGCCTGTGCCGGTCAATATCTCGGCTGCGGCAGAGAGGTCGGGGATCAGTTTTGGATCAAAGCCCTCGATTGCAACACGCACTGGAATGGTGCGGATGAAGCTTTGCTGACGGCCACGGGTAACGGCCAATGCGCCAACGGAATAGAGGCGGCCCTTGAGGCTCATGCCGGGGAATGCATCGACAGTGATCTTTGCCGTCTCGCCGATACGGAACTGACTCACTTCGGTCTGATTGATATTGCCTTCCACCTGCATACTCTTCGGATCGACAATCTTCAACGCCACTTGGCCAGGGGCTACAACGTCACCCACCTTGATCGTGTCGTTTTCTGAGCCACGGAAGACTGGTTGTACCACTGCCAACCCATCCATAGCGGCGATGACCGTGAACTTCTTCAAGTCCGCCTTGTGACGATCCCGGTGCCGCATGTGGCGCTCCATCGTGAATTGCAAGATTCGCATTTCAGAAGTCTGGGACTGCTTCTTGAAATTCATGTCCTTGAGCAACTGATTGTACTTGGCGTCTGCTTCTTCTACCGCCAACTGCAGCATCTCCTGGTCGAGTGCGGTACGCAATTCTTTGGTCTTGGCGTCAAGGCGAACCTTGTCGAGTTCTGATTTGGCCACCCGGATATTTTGATTCAGATTCTCAATATCCAGCGCCTGTTCTGCCTTGCGCTTAACAATGTCGCCCTGAGCCTGCATCACAGTAGCGTTTACGTCGTCCACGTGATCCTGCAGGGATTGGCCGTCGATCTCAAGCACAATCTGCCCCTGCTTCACCATTGTGCCGCTGGTAGCCATCTTCAGAATCGTCATTGGACGGTTGCCCTCGGGGCCAGTAAGCTTGGGTACGGTGATGTTGGCGAAGTTGCGGGCTGTCGTTACGCCGGTGATGCGTACGGTCTGATGCAGGGACGCCATGCGAGCCTTCGCCGTGCGCACGGCAGGAATTGCCAATAGCTTCTCCGCTTCCTGTTGGGCCGAATTCCACTGCCATGCGGCAACGCTTGCGACCAGCAAGACAAGCAGGGATCCCCAGATCAACCACGAAGGTTTGCCCTTGGGTTCTTCTGGTGACGGAACCAGGACCGGCATTTTTGCCGGCTCTTGCGGTAACGGGAGTGGATTCAGATTGGCGGACATCAAGGCCTCAATTAGCTAGAACGATGGATAATCACTATGTTACTAGAGGTTCACCTAAAGAAAAAGGCGAACGAAGTTTCGAATTCGTTACCTGTATACTCGTCTAGATCGTGACTGCTTCACTCACTGAATCCCGTGCCCGCTGGCTGGCCCTCTGGGCGGCCATGCTTGGCTTCATGTTGGACGCTATGGACGTCCTTCTCTATTCCTTCGCCTTGCAGAGTATTCGGGCAGAATTTGGACTCAGCAATGAACAGGCTGGGCTCGTCTTTACCTACACGCTGATTGCTTCGGCCTTCGGCGGGATTCTCAGCGGCCTCGCCGCAGACCGCTTCGGCCGGCAGCGCACCCTGATCGCGACGATCCTGCTTTACTCTTTTGCCTCAGGCGGTAGCGCAACTTCAAGCAGCCTGGTGGAACTGCTCTTCTGGCGATCGCTGGTCGGGCTGGGGCTTGGCGCGGAGTGGAGTGCCGGTGCAGTGCTGGTTGCCGAATATTGGCCCAGCGACAAGCGGGCACGGGCGATATCGTTGATGCAGAGCGGTTGGGCGATAGGCTACATTCTGGCTGCAATCGTTGCGGCGACGATTCTTCCAACCTACGGCTGGCGTGCAATGTTCTGGATTGGCGTGCTCCCGGCGTTGATCACCGTCTGGATTCGTCGCAATGTTCCAGAGCCGCCTGTCTGGCTGAACCGCACAGAGCCGGCCGGTAGTCTCTTTGAGATCTTCCGTGGTCCTCTGCGGCGGGTCACTCTCATCGCCACCGCTCTGGCAACCACCGTACTCTTCGCCTATTGGGGTGTCTTTACCTGGCTGCCTGGTTTTCTGGCCGCTCCCAAAACGGCTGGTGGGGCTGGTTTCGGAATTGTGAAGACCAGCGGCTGGATTATTGCGATGCAAGTGGGTGCCTTTGCCGGCTACAACTGCTTTGGACTCCTTGCCGACCGGATTGGCCGCCGTACCGCATTTGCCATCTACGTTGTAGCTGCTGCAATCATGACGATCGCATATGGCAGCGCACCACGTTGGGCGGGTGATTCAGCTTCAACCGTACTGCTGATTTCAGGCCCGCTGCTGGGCTTCTTCGGTACCGGGTTTTTTGCCTTGTTTGGGACGATGTTGGCAGAGCTTTACCCTACATCGGTGCGTGGTGCGGGTCAGGGTTTTGTATACAACTTTGGGCGCGGCCTCAGCGCACTGGCTCCGCTTACGGTTGGCGCTGTGGCCGACAAGAGCGGCCTCGATATGGCGCTGGTGCTGAACGCTGGATATTTCCTGCTTGGAGCGGGGCTGGTCTTCTTCCTGCCTGAAACGAAAGACCGCGATCTTAACGCTTGACGCGGTAGTTTTCGTAACTGCCTTCGCCGTAAATCTCCTGGTAGATCTTCACGCCCTCGTCTTCCGAGGGCAGTCGTAGACCATCGGTAAAGCGATTCATGTAAGCGAAATTTGACGTCTGCATAACGACTTCAAGGGCACCTTGTTCTCCGAAGACTTCTTTCAACTTCCGATAGTCTGCATCGGTGGTTGAGTTGGGAGCGCGTGTAAGTTTGCGAGCGTACTCAACGGCGGTGAGCTCACGTGGCGTGAGTTGCGAATCGTCCTTCTTCATCGCGAGTAATTTGTTTGGATCTACTCCAGCGCGGCGCAGGCCAATCACTTGATGAACAGTGCAATAGCGGCAGCCGTTCACCATCGAGACGGCAAACGAGATGTGCAGCTTCAGCGGCCGATCTACCGACGCATACTCGCGGCTTGCATTGCCGTAGTTGCGCCAGGCTGTGGCACCGGCAGGATTGAGGAACATCGCCCGCATGGAATTGGCAAAGCCCACACCGAGCGTGTTGTTTTCGCGGAGTTGCTTCTGCGCGTTTTCTACTGCAGTAATCTGCGCGTCTGAGATCAGTGAGATACGGGCCTCGGGTGCATAATAGCCGCGCTTGGATGCGTCTTCGGCCTGAAGCGCCCAGGGCTCTGTAGGCAAGGCCAGAGCCTCGACGAAGCGCACCAGATAGTTGAACATGCAGGTGGTGGTCGTCAGTTCAACAACCTGGCTGTCGTTGTAGCGGGCTTTCAATGCGGCGAACTGATCGTTGGTCACCCCGAGCACGGCCTTTGTTAAAGACTCACCATAGCTGATTGCAAGTGATTCGGCTGTCTTTGATATTGAGGCGATGGGAGTAGTGCCCAGGAGAGCGAGTACTTCACGCCCGCGCTCGGTGGAACGCAGGCGACGCTCGGTGTGCAGTGCGAGATAAGGGCTGTTGTAAATCTGAGCGATGCGCAAACCGATCGCCAGTTTCAGTTCTGGCTCCACACCTCCCTGATAAATCATCGTTTCAAAGAGATCTGCCATTGGCTGCCGGGCCTTGGGCGTGAGGGAAAGTGCGCGTACGAAATTGGGTGTGTGCCCACCTGGATCTTCTGCGAGCGGCACCCTGGCGGCACGATTGGTGGCCGATTTCGACTTCTCGATCAGGCTTTGCACAGAAGGGTAGTTGGACTGGGCGGCTAGAAGAGGCAAAAGCGCGAAGCCGGCGAGCAATGTTCGAAGCATGATCATATCCTTATTGGAGGATCTGACAAACTCAACAACAGGCGACAAACTCTTGCGCTGAGACTAAACAACAGAAGAGAGAGCTTAAAGAATTACGCTGCAATTTCCAATAACCGGAAAGCACTAGGCGGCTGCGAGGCCACGCATGTTCCATCCGCAGATGGTTGAGCCCAGCATCTTGTTGCCATCCGGGCCCGGCCAGTGGGTCTCAAGGCTGAGATATCCCTTGTAGCCATCGGCAATCAAAGCAGCTACTTGACCCTTCCAATCGACGTGGCGCGAGCCGACGGGTCCCCAGACTGGCGTATGGCCTTCCATGTGGCAGTCCTTTACGTGCACGTGCGCAATGCGGTTTGCCGGCAGCAGACTATAACCATGCGGGAATGGCACTTCACCCGCGACCAGTGCATTTGCCGGATCCCACACAAGCTTCAGATTGGGGTGCTGCACCGCTGCGAGAATCGCCTTCGATTCTTCCGCTGTTCCAATGTGGCAGGCATGTTCGTTTTCGATACCAATGATCACGCCTTGCTTGGCCGCTTTCTCTGCCAGATCGCTCAGGGCAGTGACTACGGCGTCGAAGCAGGCCTCTGGTTCCACTGTGCGCCAATAGCTGAAGACACGAATGAAATTGGCACCCGTCACTTCGCAAAGGCGGAAGGCACGATCAAGCAACCGAGGCTGGTCGTCGAAGGTATGCTTCGAGTTAAAGATGTCCTGCTGGAAACGTGTGTCCACGGCCGGGCCGTTTGGCAGAACACATTTGAGGATCGGCGAGGCAATGCCGATGATCGACACACCCTTGGCTGCGCACATGTCCTTGGCACGCAGGACCTCCTCGTCGGTGAGGTCCATGATGTTCTTGCCAAACACTACGCGCAGTTCGGCACCAGTCATTCCGATGGATGCCATCGGGGTCAGAGCCGCGTCGAGATCGGTGGGTGAGAATTCGTCGGTAATTGCCGCAATCGGAAGCTTGAGATCGTTCATTTCTCTAACAGTTTCTCAGAGTCTTCGCGAAGTAGATAACGCTTTTTCGCGGCGACATTCTGAAAGCGCTGCTTCTTGCCGCTGGGCCACTCCACGT
>ENA-ORBV01017967-ORBV01017967.1-microbial-mat-metagenome-genome-assembly--contig:-NODE-17967-length-10043-cov-5.110074_pt1 | contig 10043 bp, 8 predicted proteins | sample MGYA00237777_ERZ505514 | MGnify/ENA primary metagenome ERZ505514 (study PRJEB26160, sample SAMN06269048) | microbial mat metagenome | isolation source: Oligotrophic lake microbial mat | place... | reverse complement strand
TTTCGCCGCACTGCTGTCGACGGCCACGAATCTCGTCATGTACCTGCTCTGCGCCATTACCGCGATCCGCTTTCTCGGTGACGGTCGCCTTCCGAGAAGCCCTCGTCTGATCATCGCCGCCGGTGGTGCCACCTTCTTCTCGATCTGGGCGATGTACGCCTCCGGCTGGGAGGCGCTCGGCTGGGGCACGGTACTGATCGCGATCGGCTGGCCACTGCATATTGCAGCTCTGCGAATGGCGCGCGCCGCGGCCGTTGCACCCGCTCAGATCTGACATATGCCACGCGATCCCAGATACGACATCCTGTTCGAGCCGGTCCAGATCGGACCGGTGACCGCACGCAACCGCTTCTTTCAGGTGCCGCACTGCAACGGCATGGGCCACCAGATGCCGGCCGCACATGCGGCGATGCGCGAGGCGAAAGCCGAGGGCGGGTGGGCGGTGGTGTCCACCGAGGAGTGCGAGATTCACCCCAGCGGTGACGTCACGCCGTATGTCGAAGCGCGGCTCTGGGACGACGCCGACATCCCGGCACTGGCCATGATGTGCGATCGCGTCCACGCGCATGGTTCACTTGCGGCGGTGGAGCTCACGCACAATGGGCCGACATCCAGCAACCTCTACTCGCGCGAAGTGGCCCTCGCGCCATCACATCAGCCGCTCAAGTACGGCTACCCGCATCAGGCGCGGGCAATGACGAAGCATGACATCCGGGAGTACCGGCGGTGGCATCGGGAGGCTGCGGTGCGCGGGCGCACGGCCGGCTTCGATCTGATCTACGTCTACGCGGGGCACGATCTGAGTCTGGCGATGCATTTTCTGCAGCGGCGCCGGAATCACCGCACCGACGAGTACGGGGGGTCGCTCGAGAACCGGGTGCGCCTGTTCCGCGAGATCATCGAGGACACCAAGGAAGCCGTCGGCGACACCTGCGGCGTGGTGGTGCGGTTTGCAGTCGAGGAGCTGCTCGGCGATGAGGGCGTGACCGTTGCCGAGGCCAAGGAAGTGGTGCACATGCTGGCCGAGCTGCCCGATCTGTGGGATGTGAACGTCGCCGCCTGGTACAACGATTCCATTCCGTCGCGATTCGCGAAGGAAGGCGCGCAGGAGCCGTTCACGCACTGGGTCAAGCAGTACACGACCAAGCCGGTCGTCGGCGTTGGACGGTTCACCAACCCGGATACGATGGTGGATCAGATCCGGCGCGGCGTGCTCGACATGATCGGTGCCGCGCGTCCCAGTATCGCCGATCCGTTTCTGCCGAAGAAGATCGAGGAGGGACGACTCGACGATATCCGCGAGTGCATCGGCTGCAACATCTGTGTGACGGGTGACATGACGATTACCCCCATCCGTTGCACGCAAAACCCCTCGATGGGTGAGGAGTGGCGGAAGGGCTGGCATCCGGAGCACATCGCCTCGAAGCGATCGGACTCCCGGATTCTGGTCGTTGGCGCCGGGCCGGCGGGCCTGGAGGCTGCGCGCGCGCTCGGCCAGCGTGGGTACGAGGTGCATCTCTGTGAAGCATCACGCGAACTGGGCGGCCGTGTGCTGAAGGAAGCGCGCTTGCCCGGGCTGGCGGAGTGGATGCGCGTGCGCGACTGGCGCGTGACGCAGATCGAGAAACTGCCGTCGGTGACCGTCTATCCCGAGAGCCCGATCGCGGCGCAGGATGTACTGGATTTCGGCGCTGATCAGGTGGTGCTGGCGACCGGCTGTTCGTGGCGCCGCGACGGCTACGGGCGATCCAACGGTTCTGTCATTGCCGGCTTCGACGCGCAGATCCTCACGCCGGATGACCTGATGGACGGCAACGTGCCCACAGGCCACGTCGTGCTGTTCGACGATGACGCGTTTTATCTGGGGAGTTCGATGGCGGAGCTGATCGTCGCGCGCGGTGGCACCGTGACGATCGTCACACCAGACGATACGGTCGCGTCGTGGAGTACGAACACCCTCGACTTCCGTCATATCCAGAAGCGGCTGTATGCGCTTGGGGTGAAGCAGGTGACGTCACACAACATCACGTCGGCAGGTGCCGGTTCGATCAGTCTGGAGCATGTGTGGTCTGGTGCCAGGAGCGAGCTCGCCTGCGATGCGGTGGTGAGCGTGACGGCGCGGATGCCGAACGATGCGTTGTTCGGTGAGCTCGAGGCACGTCAGTCGGAGTGGGTGGGGGCCGGGGTGAAGACGGTGCAGTGCATCGGTGATGCGCTGGCGCCAGGGCTGATTGCTCACGCCGTCTATGCGGGGCATCGCTATGCGCAGCTGCTGGATGGCGGCGCGGTAAAGGACGTACCGTTTCGGCGGCATCTGCCGGTGGCGCAGGTCGTCTAGCTCGAACTTCTCACCACGGGTGAGGAGCGAGCAGTCGGCAATGCGGTGACGTGCGTTTCAGCGTTCCCGCGGTGGGGTGCATTCTTCACTTCACCACCGCCGCGTCGAGGGGATTTTCGCCCCGCGCGTGTCATCGATCGACCGCGCAGGCGCAAAGGCCATCAGGGCCTTTTGCGTGACCGCGACCTTTCCTCCATTCGCATGCGTCCATCTTCCGTTCGTCACGGTCTCGTAGTCCTCGTGCTGCTCTGCGGTGTATCGTCGCGCGTCGCCGCACAGCAGGACGAAGTCCTGATCGGCAAGTCCTTGGGGATTCGCGGGTACATCGAACTCGGTAACGCCGCCGGGCCGCTGAATGGAGGAACTGGAGTGCTGCCGTCCGCTTTCGCCGAACTGATTCTCGGTCGTTACTTCACCATCGGTTTTGGTTGCGTTGGGCTGGCCAACAACGTGGCCCTTCCGCGTGCGCTCTCTCCTCGCGGCGACTTCATCGATTTCGAATACGGCGGGCTGACACTCGGCGCGCGGATCGCGCCCAGTCGCGTGGTACACGTCACGGGACGGGTGCTCATTGCCGGTGGCGGGCTCTCGCTCCGTGAGCGCGGAGAGCCAATCACCCCGGGAGCACCGCGCACACCAGTCAGTGCCACCCGTCGTGACACGGTGATGGTGATCGAGCCGGAGGCTGGCCTGGAAGTCAACGTCACGCGCTGGATGCGACTCGGCGTGACAGGCAGCTACCGCATCACGCGATATGCTGATGCAGCGTTCCTTGCCAGCGACCGAAATCTTTCCGGTGGCTCAGGGCGGGTGTCCCTCCGCTTCGGTCGTTTCTGAGGCCTGGTGGCCGGTGGGATTCCGCCACGCCGGTGTGTCGGCGAGATTTCGGCTTCACCGCGCCGGCCGACGGCGCACGCGACTCGATGGACCTGCCTGAACTCCGCTCCGATGTACACGCCCGTTCGCGACGGTATCCCGAAGGCGGTGCAGTTCGTACAGTACGCAGAGGTGGCACCGCCACGACACCTCTCGGAACTGGTGCACTGCTTCTGGGAATTGCGAACGCTCACACGCCTCACGGATGATTTTCACTATCACGCCTTGCCCGACGCGTGCGTCAACCTGCTGTTCAACCAGGTGGAGACGAGTATTGCTGGCATCACGGCGCTCCGCACCACGGCCGAAGTACTGAACCTTGGCACCTGGTTTCACTACGTCGGGATTCAGTTCTTTCCGGGGGTCTGGCAGGGGGATCCGGCGGAAATCGTCGACTCCTACGTCGGGACGCCGTACCGCGGGACGCTCCCACTCGTTTCAACCAACGAGCGACTCGTCGGTGTCGCGTTCGCCGACCAGGCGTGCGTGCTCGCCGAGCTGGTGACGTGGTGTGTCGAGCGTCGACATGTCGTGCCGAATGAGATTACTGCACGGATCCTGCGGCATCTCGACGACGTGCGATCGGTGGCGGACATGGCGGCGCTGGCCGGTATGTCCGCGCGCCAGCTGCAGCGAACGCTGAAGCGAACGATTGGTCTGCCTCCCCATGATCTGCTGAAGGTGCTGCGGGTCCAGGCATCGTTTCGCAGGCACTATCTGGACCTGTACGCCGACCAGTCACACTTCATTCACGCGTTCCGTGCGGCCACCGGGTTTACGCCCGTGAAGTACCGCGATCGTTTCGATGTCTGATTTCTACAATACGCGCTGACCGCGGATGGCTAGCATGTCCACTCCACACACAACTCTGGAGATAGACATGGACAGACCAAACGCCATCGGATGGTTCGACCTCTACGTCGACGACATGGATCGAGCCGCCACCTTCTACGAGAGTGTTTTTCAGCAGGCGCTCGAAGTGATCAGTGACCCAACGGGAGAAACCGTCATGCGTGGGTTTCCGGCCAACATGGCAGCATACGGCGCCTCGGGCGCGCTGGTGAAATCGGCCCATGGGCACCCCGGCATCGGTGGAACGATGGTGTATTTCGCCGTGGAAGACTGCGCCGTGGAGGAATCCCGTGTGGCGTCTGCCGCAGGCACGATCGTTCGCCCGAAGTTCTCCATCGGTGCGTTTGGCTGGGTGTCCCTCTGCATGGATACCGAGGGCAACATGTTCGGACTCAACTCGATGCGGTGACGGGCGCGATCGTCGCAGATGGCCATCGCCGGCGCGCGACGACATCACCCCGTCGAGCGTGTCGGCGACGCGACAGTTCCTGGAATCATGGTGATGCGCCCTCCATCTCGGATGGCGCGCCCTCAGCTGCGCGTCAGCAACCGCATGAATCGCAGGTATGCCTGCTGGCTCACTTCGGGCTTCATCTCCGGCGCGATCACTTGAAATCCGACAAAGGCGGCGTACGCGACCTGCGCCAGCAGCTCCGCATCGTCAGGCGCGAAATCGCCGGTTGCCAGGTGTAGCTGGACGAGAAAGCCGGTGCGCCTTCGATCCACCTCGCGGATCGCGCGCGCAACGGTCGGGTCCTGCGCAGCCAGCTTGCGCATCGCTTGCTCGAGGTGCATGTCCAGATGACTCGTCATGCGATTCAATGCATCGAGTTGCCCGGTTGCTTCTCGTGGCTCCGAGGCCAGCCGGATGATCTCCTCGGTGTCGCGCTCTCGCCAGTACGCAACGAGTCGCTCGCGATACACCGAAATGGACTCGAAGTGATGGTAAAACGACCCTTTCGATCGATCGGCACGGCGGCAGAGGGCATCGATCGTCAGCGCCTCTGGTCCGGCGTCGGCCAGCGCGCGCAGGCCGAGGGCCAGCCAATCGGTATCGGTCAGCCGCAACGTCAGGCGCCCCAGAGCCCGACCGCGCCGAATGCCGCGACCGGCACGAAGAGAAACCCCTGCGGGTGCTGCGCGAACGACAGCCGGAGGCGGGCATTCATGACGAAGCTGAGGATGGCGAAACTCGCAGCGCCGACGGTGGCGAAGCCTGCCAGCGAGGGGGAGCCGCCAGGGCGCGCGGCGACCAGGAACGCCGCGGCCATCCCAGCCAGCGAGAGTGTCACCAGGTGCCAGCAGAAGTACATCGTGTATCGGGGCACAGCGGGCACGTGATCGACGGCGAGGAACGGTCGGACGATATCGCGTCCGCCGAGGATCAGGTGCAGCAGGCAGACGGCGAGGGCGAGGATGCCGGCGACGATCAGCGGGATATTCAAGGTTGTCTCCATTTGCAAACAATACTGTATGGTATGGTACGTCCTGTCAATCTCGTGGCTTCGGCGTCAGAGACCGCCCATGCCGCCCCACGAGCGGCACACCGTCTCAGGGTGCCGATTTCGCGGCGGTCGTCAACGTGCAAGCTCAGCCGCTCGGGCGGTCGCCGCCGCCGCCGCATTCAGCCTGGCGGCAACGACACGCAGCTGCGCGCCTGCCCGTTCCCAGTCGCTCGCATCCACTGCTTCCTCCACGCCGGGCAGTGTCATCGCGGCGTAGGTATAGCGCGGCGCGTACAGCACGTGCCGGAACCACGGCCTGCCCGGAATGCCCTCGGCGGTGAGCAGCGTCTGCTCGACTGATCGCATCGCCTCGTTCGTCGCCGCCATCTGTCGCGTGCGTGAAGCCGACGGCGGCGACGCCAGCGTCGCTGCCAGTGCACGTTCGAGCGTCAGCGCCGCGCTGTGCCAGCGATCCCGCGCCGCGCGCACTGACGTCAGATCGAGCCGTCCGCTCGCGCCTGGCAGCGCCGACAGCGCATCGATGAATCCGCCGACGCGGTCCGCATAGAGCACGAAGTCGTGCGGAAAGTGCTCGGCGTTCGCGAGACGGAGTGCCATCCGCCCCCACACTTCCGACATCGCCGTCATGTAGCGGAAGCCCGGGTCGCCGAAGTGCTCCATCCAGTATGCGTTGTCGTACGCGGAGTGGTATACGCCATACGGACCGTTGAAACTCATTTCGACGATCGGCAGACCGAGGAAGTTGAGAAAGACGGTATAGTCTGAACCTGAGCCGAGCGCGTTGCCGGGATAGTCGATCGGTCGTTTCGCCACCGTCTCGCGCGTCGCACCGCCGCCGATGGTCGCGTCGCGCTTCTCCTTTCGAAGCGCACGGCCCCACGACTCGAGCACCGTCCCGCCGTCGCCCGGATCCTTCACGTCGCGCACCACCTGCGCCACCAGCGGATTCAGGCTCGCGATGGCGCCGGCTTCGAACGTCGCACCGCTGGTCGACCCATCCACGTTGAGGTACGCGACGGCGTTCTTCCGGAGGTCGTCCGCAAACTGCTCGCCCCATTCGGTCGATCCGGTCAGATGCCACTCTTCCGCGTCCCAACTGGCGAAGACGATGGTTCGCCTGGGACGACGGCCAGCCTGTGCCTGCGCACCGAGTGCCCGCGCCAGTTCCATCTGCGTGGCAGTGCCGGACGACGGATCCACGGCGCCGAACACCCAGGCGTCGCGATGGTTGCCAAGCACGACGTACTTCTCCGGCTCGTCGGTCCCGGTGATGCGACCTTCCACCACCCAGATCGGTCGCGTCGCGTCGTCCATGTCGACTTTCACACGCACCGTCGCCGGACCAGCGCCCACGCGGTACGTGAAGCCCATCGCCCCTTGCCACGACGCCGGCGCATCAGGACCACCGAGCGCCTGCAGCAGCGGACGTGCATCACGATACGACATGGGCACCATCATGATCTTCGGCACCGACAGCGCATCACTGGCCTTGATCCGCGGCGCGCCAGGCACCGAGGCGTACCCCGGCGTGAGCGGATCGCCGGCGACCATGAAATCGTAGGTGATGGCGCCGCGCTGGATGTGGCTTTCCGGCCCCCACGGACCGTTCGGAAAGGTCGGCCCTTTCACAAAGCCATCCTCGGCCGGATCCGAGTAGATCAGCACTGCGGCCAGCCCTCGCTTCTCGGCGGTCAACGCCTTGAATCCACGGTAGCTGTATGGGACCGAGTACCGCACCAGCGCGATCTTGCCCTCGAGGTTCACGCCCTGCCGTTCGAGCCAGTCGTAGTCCGACGGATTGCCGCTTGCGGCGTACACCAGTTCGCCGGTCACGTCGCCTGACGCACTCATGCCAAGGTAGGTGATGCCGGCGTCCTTCGACGTGTGCGGGTCTTGCGGATACGCATCCTCGCGAAGGGTTGCCTCATGGACCGTCGGCGCGGTCATGGTCACCTTCACCTCACGCGGCCACGGCAGCAGCACGTCATAGCGGTGCAACTGCACGTGATCGAGTCCCCAGGCGCGGTAGCGGTCGGCGATGAAGTCTGCCAGCTCCTTGTTGCGCACCGAACCCGCAGGGTGTGGTTCGTCGGTCAGGTAACGGAAAAACCGTCCCGTGGAGTCGCGGCTCAGGCTCCGCGCTAAATCCGCTTCCAGGCGCATTTCGTTGGCGGCGGCGATGGCGGAGAATCCGCGGAGGGAGTCTGAGCGGATCGGGATCGCGAGAACCGGACTTGGGGCCCTGCCGCACGCCGACGGCAGCGGCATCGCGAGCACCAGCCAGAGGGCGGCGCTGGGTCGGGAGAGGCGTGGATGCATTCGATGACTCCATTCGGAAACATGGGTCGCGCTGCTCGGCGGGAACTGTCGTGAAGATCGTGGGCGTACGACGGTTGTGCCATCCCATCGCTCGCCGATTGAAGTGTTCCACTCGGCCCTTCCCGAAGGCACTTCTTCGCGCGTGCGGTGAGCACACGAATGTGTGAACGCCCAGGCCGTTTTCTCGTTTACGAATGGCTGGTCACGAGCGGAGGCTTGCCCGTCACGCCCCCGCACGGCACACTCCACGCACGTACGCACATCACCCCCTCCCGTGGACGCCGCCAGTGTACCGCTCCGTCATGTTGGCTTCATGCTGTGCGGTCGCCACCGCGCTCGCGCAACCTGCCCCCGACGCCCGCATCCGAGCGGTCATGGATCGGCCCGAGTTCGCCCACGCGAGCTGGGGCATGGAGTTCTACGATCTCGACGCGAGGACGGTCCTCGCAAGTGTGAATGGCGACCGCCTGTTCGTCCCGGGGTCCACCACCAAGCTGTTGACGATGGGCACAGCGATCGAAGTGCTTGGCGCTGACCATCGATTCCGGACACGCGTCTATCGCACCGGGCCGATCAGGAACGGTGTGCTCGAAGGCGATCTGGTGCTCGTTGCGAGCGGTGACCCGAACCTCTCGGGCCGTCGGCGACCGGACGGGAGCTACGCGTTCGTCGATCGCGACCATTCGTATGGTGGCGTCCCGGCGGCCGGCGATCCGCTGCGCACGCTCCGTGAGATCGCGACGCAGGTTGCTTCGCGAGGAATCAAGTCGGTCACGGGACAGCTCATCGTCGACGCCTCGTTGTTCACGGAAGGAGATCGTGAGCTCGGCACCAACGTCGTGCTGTCGCCCATGGTCGTGAACGACAACGTGGTCGATGTCGTGGTCACGCCGGGCGCGCGCGCGGGCGATCCGGCAGGCGTGGTGGTCTCGCCACGCACCAGTTACCTCACCGTGCAGGCGATGCTGTCCACCTCGGACTCGGGCGTCGCGAATTCGGTGCGAACGACGGAAGACAGCGGGAGCGTCGACCATCGTGTATTGGTGATGACGGGCAGTGTGCCACGTGGTGCGCCGGTCAACATGCGGTGGACGGTCGCATCGCCGCGACGCTTTGGCGAAATCACCCTCAGTGAAGTGCTCGGCGACGCCGGCGTGAGGGTGCTGCCGCGGCTCGGTCAGCGGGTGCTGGACCTCGCGGCGCTGTCGCGATTCTACGCCGATTCGCTGATGGTGGCGGAACATGTGTCGCTGGCGCTGACGGCTGAAGCGGTGGTGTTGCTCAAGACGAGTCAGAACCTGCACGCGAGCAACTTTCCCCTGCTGCTGGGCGCACTGCCCGCGTCGCGGACCTCGGGGAAGAATGGCTTTGACCTCGCACGCGAGTGGCTGCAGCGCGAAGGGCTCGATCTCGACGGTGCGGTGCAGGGCGACGGCGCCGGTGGCGACGCCTTCTTCTCACCGCGCTTCATGAGCCGGTATCTCGCACTCGTAGCAACCCGGCCATGGGCGGCGGCGTTTCAATCCGCACTGCCGATCCTCGGCAGGGACGGGACGCTCGCCACGATTCAGGTCACGTCGGCCGGCGCCGGCAAGGTGTTCGCGAAGACGGGCACCTTCGCAACCTACGATCCCCTCAACAAGCGAACGCTGGTGACCGGCAAGGGGCTGGCGGGCTACTTCACGGCGAAGAGCGGCCGCCGGATCGCCTTTGCGGTGTATGTGAACAATCTGGCAGTCGCGAAAGGCGATCCGGCGATCGTGGCCGGGCAGGCGCTGGGCGAGATCGCGTCGCTGGCGTGGGAGCACCTCCGGTGATGCGTGCGGGCTGAACACCATCACGTTGAAGGCCAGAGGCGCCTCACGGCCACTTCGGCACCCGTCCCGCCGTCCAGGGCGCGCCGGCGGCTTCGGCGGCGGCTTCCAGCGCACGCAGATCCCGCTCAACCAACTGCTCCAGTGCAGCGCGAACCGGTGTGAACGCGTCACTCGCCCACTTGATGCTCTGACGCTGCGTGGCCGTCGGTGCGCCGCTGCCGTTCCAGTGGTAGCGAACCACTTCGCTCACGCGTGCCGCAATGCTCGCGGGCGTCGGCTCGTTGCGGCGCGAGATCGTCGCGTCGCCCGTGAGTGCCGTGCGCAGGTCGGCCAGTTGTTGCTCGAGGGTGCGCGCCGTTGCGGCCAGTGTTCGCG
>ENA-ORBV01017966-ORBV01017966.1-microbial-mat-metagenome-genome-assembly--contig:-NODE-17966-length-10044-cov-3.186516_pt1 | contig 10044 bp, 8 predicted proteins | sample MGYA00237777_ERZ505514 | MGnify/ENA primary metagenome ERZ505514 (study PRJEB26160, sample SAMN06269048) | microbial mat metagenome | isolation source: Oligotrophic lake microbial mat | place... | reverse complement strand
CGCCGGTAGGGACTGACCTCCGGGCGGGCCGCTCAGAAATTGCGACTGCCAACGGCCCGCCCGGAGGTCGGGCCCTACCCTCTGAAAAATCCAAATCTCATGTGTGATTGGTATTAACCCGGGAGATGCGCGGGCCATCAGAAAGCGGGTTAGGGACAACCCGCTCCACCCGGGATCATTTCGCCCCAGCCAATTCCGGCGTTTCCGCCTTCAGGGTTTCGAGTTCGATTTCCTTCGCGCGGATCAAACCGTGCGCACTGGAACGGCCAGTAACCAACACGCATAGGCGATCCATCAGCACGTACACGATCGGAAGGACAAAGAGCGTCAGGAACGTCGCAATCGTGAGCCCACCCACGACCACCAGGCCCATTGAGTTGCGCGTTTCAGCGCCCGGACCGGTCGCGAAGGCAATCGGCACCGCTCCCAACACGGTCGAAATCGACGTCATCAGAATCGGACGGAAACGCACGGCCGATGCTTCATAAGCGGCGGCGGCAGCGTTACGACCTTCGATCTGAAGTTGGTTGGCAAACTCAACCACGAGAATTCCGTTCTTCGCCACCATGCCGATCAACATGATCAGGCCAAAGCGCGAGAAAATGTTATCCGTGATCGCTGTGCCAAAATAGCGGGAGCAATAGAGCACGATCAAGCCACCCGAGACCGCCAGGATGATACCCGTGAAAATCGTGATCGGATGGATCCAGGACTCGAACTGCGCCGCGAGAACCAAGAACGTAAATAACAATGCCAGACCAAAGAGCATCGAGGTGTCGCTCGCCGTCTCGATGAAGTCCCGCGCCTCGCCGTCCCACGTGAAAGCGTAGCCCGGCGGAAGAATTTTCCTCACCTCTGCCGTTAACAACGTGACCGCGTCGCCGGTCGTGTAGCCTTGCGTGATCTGCGCGGACGCCGTGACCGACCGCAAGCGATTGAAATGGGGGAAACTCTCCGGCACGACCGACTCGTTATAAGTTACCAGATTGCTTAACTGCACCAGCGCGCCGCTGGACGACTTTACGTAGAGTCGCGCCAGGTCCGACGGGCTCGTGCGGTTTGAATCCTCCACCTGCACCAACACGTCGTACTGTTGATTACCGCGCTGGAATTGCGTCACCCGACGACCGCCGAGGAGCGTCTCCAAGGTAGCCGCGACGTCCGAGATCGGTACTCCCAAATCCGCCGCTTTCGCCCGGTCGATGCGTACGTCGATCTGGGGCTTGGTCGGCGATGGATCGATGCGGGGCAACAGGAACATGTTGCTGTTATTGCGCATCAACCCGAGCACTTCCTGCCCGAGCTCCTGCAGCTTGTCGAAATCGCTTCCCTGCAGCACGAGCTGAATGCCTGAACTAAAACTGCTGCGGCGACCACCGAAGGGCCGCACCGGCGACGGCGATGACTGGCCCCCCGTAATTTCAGCTCGGAACTTGCGGCGCACTTCCTCAACCACTTCCTGAGTTGTCCGCGTCCGTTCCTCCCACGGCTTGAGAGTTGCAAAAATGAATGCACGACCATCTCCGGTCCGATGATACGTGCGATCGACCTCAGGGATCGCCAAAATAATCTGCTCCATGTCCCGCGAATAAACCGCGTTGTATTCCGGCGTGGAGCCGACCGGCGGCACAAAGCTCGCCGTGAACACGCCCCGATCCTCCATCGGCGTCAGCTCACGCTGAAGTTTCGTGTAGAGATAAGGTCCCGTCACCGCGAACGCCACCGCTCCCAGCAACACCAGGTAACGGAAACGAATCGCACCTTTCAACGTGCCCTCAAAGAGGCGATTGATGAAAACGAAAATCGGTTCGGTCTTGTTGTAGAACCAGCCATGCTGCGCTTTGCCCTGCACCAGCTTCGGTCGCAGGATGCGCGAGCAGAGCATGGGCGAAAGCGTCAGAGCGACAAAGGCCGACACCGAGACCGCAATTGCGAGGGTCAGGCCGAACTCGTAGAAGAGCCGACCCGTGCGCCCGGATTGAAAGGCAACCGGCAGAAATACGGCCGCCAGCGTGAGCGTGGTCGCAATGATCGCGAACGCCACCTGCCGCGCGCCGAAGATGGACGCATGAATCGGAGACTCCCCTTCCTCCATCCGCCGATAGATGTTCTCCAGCATCACAATCGCATCGTCCACCACGAGGCCAACGGCGAGGACGAGTGCGAGGAGCGTCAACGTATTCACGGTGAAACCCAGCCAGTTCATCACCGCGAAGGTTCCAATGATGGAAACGGGAATAGCGACCAACGGTACCATGGTCGCCCGCCAGTCGCGCAGGAACAGAAAGATCATCACAATAACCAGCACCGCCGCTTCCCACAGGGTCTGATAAACTTCCTTCACCGAGCGTTCAACGAATACGCTGTTATCCAGTGAGATTGAAACCTGCACGCCTTGGGGCATCTCCGACTGCAGGATGGGGATCAGGTCTTTAACCTTCTTGGCGATGTCGAGCAGGTTGGATTGTGACTGCCGGTAAACTGAGATACTGACCGCGTGCTTACCCTTCACATACGTTTTGCTCCGATAATCGCTGGTCCCCAATTCAACGCGACCGACGTCGCTGAACTTCACTTGATAACCCGCCCGGCTGGCGAGAATCAGGTTCTCAAACTGGATGGGATCGTCCATCCGCCCACGGAGCCGCACGGGAAATTCGCGCGAGAGCGAATCGATGCGACCGCTCGGCAAATCGACGTTCTGTTGCCGCAGCGAGCGTTCAAGATCACTGACAGTCAGGTTGTACGCCGCGAGCTTGGTGGCGTCGACCCACAGTCGCATCGCATACCGATCGCCGCGGAGTTCCACACTGGCCACGCCCGGAATGGTTTGCATCCGCTGCACGGCGAGGCGGTCCACGAGCTCCGTGAGTTCCAACCGGCTATGCATCTCGGAACGAAACGAGAGTGAAATGATCGAGTCGGAATCCGAATCCGCTTTGGAAATCTGTGGATCGTCAACCTCCGACGGGATTCGGCCGCGCACGCGCGCAACCTTGTCGCGGACGTCATTGGCGGCCTCGTCCATGTTCCGCTCCACATCGAATTCCAGAGTGATACGCGACCGCTGCTCACTGGAGCTGGACCGAATGATCCGCAACCCATCGATCGCGGAAACCTCTTTCTCGATCAACTCCGTAACTTTCGACTCCACGACCTCGGCGGACGCGCCGGGATACGTCGCTTCGATGGAGATCGTCGGCGAATCCGTACTGGGATACTCCCGCACCGGCAGCTTTCGAAACGAAAGCAGACCGATGAGAACGATCAGGATCGAGGCGACCAGACAGATGACCGGACGTTTGATGGAAATATCCGAAAGTATCATGGGCTGACGAAGGGCAAACGACTCGGTGATCTCGGGTGACGCGGCGCTGGGGCGCCTAATCTTTGATCGCAAACTCTGTGCGCAGGGGGCGCGGTTCCAGCTTGGCCCCAGGGAATAAAGCGAGCGAACCGATACCCGCCGCGACGACTTCGGTTTTGTCGGAGAGCTCGCCCTTGACCGCGCTCACTTCCACCAGACCCCGGGAGCGCAGGCCCAGCACCACGGGAACGAAGGCGGCAACTTTGTCGCCGTTAAGATCGACCACCGTTACGAGCTGCGGCCCGCGCTGCTCGATCAGGATGGCGCCTTCAGGCGCGGTCAAAGCGCCTTTGCGAACTTCGAGCACGATCTCAATCACCGTGAACATGCCGGCTTTGAGATTGGTGGATGTGGGCTGCAAAATGCCTTTCACCGCGCCCGAGCGGGTCGCGCGGTCGATCACCGAATTCACAAAATAAACTTCGCCCCGAATCGCCGCCGCTTCCTCGATCGTAGTCGAGCGAACTTCAAACGGAGTTCCGGTCTTAACCTTCGTCAGGTAGCGCTCCGGCACCTGAAACTCGACCTTCAGTTTGCTGAGGTCGTTCAAGGTGGTGATCACGGCTTGCGTGTTCACGTAATCGCCGGCCGACAACGTCCGCGACTCCACGATGCCGTCGAACGGCGCCCGCACCTCGGTGCGCGCGAGTCGCACCTTGAGCAGTTCCAGATCCGCCTGAGCCGCGGAGTACTCACTGCGGGAGCGATCAGCGTCGGCCTGCGTGTTGGATTGCGTCTGCCGCAAGTTTTCCGCCCGGGCGAGATTGAGCTTCGCCAGCTCGTAACGCGACTCGCTCTGGGCCAGTTGGGCGCGCAACTCGGAGTCGTCGATCTTTACCAGCAGGTCGCCCTTTTTTACGCGCTGCCCCTCTTCAAAGTGAATGGAACGAATCAGCCCGGTCGTTTCGGGCCGAATCGTTGCCGTTTCGTTCGGCGCCAGCGAGCCCACAACGCGCAGCGTCTCGGAAAGATCCCGGCGCACGAGCGGCGTAACTTCCACCGCCTGCGGCAACGCACTCCGACCTCCGCGGCCGCCCGCTGCGGCGGCGCCACCTTTGGCTCCGCCCGTTTTGCCGTCGCCACCTGATTTACCCTCGGCGCCCTTGCCCGAGTTCGCCGCTCCCGCCTCTTTCGTCTTGGTTGCCGCGCCCGACTCGGCGGCCGACATCGCCGTGCCGTTGCCCAATGCGACCAAGGACAAAAGTAACCACGCGGATACAAAACGCATACCGGAGAACGATGAGACCGACATCAGAGGAACAAGAGAATGGAAAGAGAAGGGAAGCAACTGGGCAGCAGGACGAATCACACCGCTCATCGTTGCACACCAAAACCGGCGAAGCGAAAATAGACGGAGCGGCGAAATCCGCCCCAGCCTCCATCAAGCTAAAAAATGCAGTTGAACCACTGATTTTCACTGATGACGACTGATGCAAACAGAGTTGCGCGATGGAGGCGGTTCACCCGTTAAGTGAAGGGAAAGTTCCATCCCGTCGATCTGGATCTATTTGATCAGTGTTTGTTTCCGGGTAGTGCCATCAGTGGTTACTCCTTCTGCGGAATTTAGGATCAAGCGAAGCGCGTGCCACAACGGGGTGGCCGGCTGCGTTTAACTCACCAATTTGCCGTACGCAGCAGCATCGAGCAATTGCTCCGCTGCTCCCGGCGTGGCCGGTTTCAGCCGCAGCATCCAACCTTCCCCATACGGTGCGCGATTCACGGTTTCCGGCGCCGCGTCGAGCGCTGAGTTGACCGCCACCACCGTGCCGTCAATCGGCGCATACAGGTCACTCGCGGCTTTGACCGACTCCACCACGCCAAACGTGTCGCCCGCCTTCAGGGTGGCGCCGACTTTGGGCATCTGCACGTAGGTGATGTCACCCAATGAATTCTGCGCGTAATCAGTGATGCCGATCACGACGCTGCCGTCGCTCTCGAGCTTCAGCCATTCGTGCGACTTGGCGTAACGCAGCTCAGCGGGAATGTTACTCATGGGGAGGACTTTTTTAGTTCTACAAACGGCGGCTTGACCAGTTGCAAATTCAACTTCGTACCGCGCACGTCCGTTATCAGCGGCTGGGCCGCGGCGGCGGCGGAAACCAACGCTGAGCCAATCGCCTCGTTCAAGATCGGCGACAAGGTGCCGGACACGACTCTTCCGGCTGGCGTGCCATCCGCCTGCAACACCGGCGCCCCGGCGCGGATGATGCGGCGATCTCCCGTCTTGAAAAAGATGATACGCTGGGCCGATCCCGTCTGTTTCTCGGCGAGCAAGGCCGCGCGCCCGATGAAGTCCGCACCTTTTTCCAATTTCACGGTCCAGCCGAGACCCGCGGCGAGCGGCGAGATGTCAGCCGTGATTTCATGGCCATAAAGCGGATAACCCGCCTCCAGGCGCAAGCTGTCGCGCGCGCCGAGCCCCGCCAGCTGCAAACCACGCGGGCGCCCGGCCTCGAGCAGCGCGTTCGCCAATGCCACGGCGTCACCCGGCGCATGATACAATTCGAAGCCATCTTCGCCGGTGTAGCCCGTGCGGCTGACCAGACACGCCACTCCAGCGACAGTCGCCTCGGTGAAGTGGTAGTATTTCACGAGCCCGAGCTTCGCGCCACTCAACGACTGCACAATCTCCGCCGCGCGCGGTCCCTGGACCGCGAGCAAGGCATACTCATCGCTGCGATCGGTAATGCTGATATCGTAGACGCCCGCCTGTTCGCGCATCCACGCGACATCCTTGCTGATGTTACTCGCATTGACGACCACCAGAAAGTCGCCGGCACCGCGCATATAAACGAGCAAGTCATCCACGACTCCGCCGTTGGCGTAGCACATGGGCGAGTAGAGCACCCGGCCCGGATAGAGTTTCGCGACATCGTTCGTGACGAGGTGATTCAGGAAACGTCCGGCATCGGGACCGCGCACATCGACTTCCCCCATGTGGCTCACATCGAACAAACCGGCGGTCCGGCGCACGGCTTTATGTTCCTCGAGGATGCTTTGATACTGGACCGGCATCTCCCAACCCGCAAAGTCCACGAGCCTGCCCCCGTTCGCAGCGTGAAAATCGCGGAGCGGCGTGCGTTTGAGTTCGCTCATCTCCTCACGATAGCGGTGATGCCCGACCCCGCGGCAATCCCAATCAGCGAGATTGCTTCGCGGATTCCCTCATTCCAAACCCAAGGGATGCCACCTGATTACTGGGTCCATGATCTCGATCCCTTTCTGATCCAGTTCTCTGAGAATTTCGGCATCCGCTATTATGGCTTGGCCTACTTGCTGGGCTTCGCCGCCGCCGTGGGGTTGCTTCACCTTTATTACCGCGCGGGGCGGTCACCGATTCGCAGCAGTGGGATTTCCGATCTTCTGACTTACCTCGTTATCGGAGTTCTGGCGGGCGGGCGCCTCGGTTACTTTTTCCTCTATCACACCGACTCACTCTTAACCGATCCGCTGGTCCTTTTCCGGGTCTGGGAGGGCGGCATGGCAAGCCACGGTGGCTTCGTGGGTGTGTTGCTCGCGGTCGCGTGGTGGTCGCGCAAAAGCCGGATCCCGCTGCTGAACGTCACCGATCTGGTGTCCACGGTTACTCCAGCGGGTCTCCTGTTCGGCCGGATTGCCAATTTCATCAACGGCGAACTCTGGGGCAAAGTGACCGACGTATCGTGGGCCGTGATTTTTCCGCAGAGCGCCGAATCCCACACGCCCCTCGCCTTGGTTGAGCCCCGGCATCCGTCTCAACTGTATCAGGCCGCGCTTGAGGGGGCGATCTTGCTCGCGTTCATGCAATGGCGATTCTGGCGGAGTGAAGCCCGGCTGACGCCGGGACGATTGACGGGCGAGTTTTTAATCGCGTACGCGATCCTGCGCATGATCGGCGAACACTTTCGGGAGCCCGATGCCTCGCTGCTTTTCGGCCTGAGCCGTGGGACGTTCTATTCGATTTTCCTTATCCTCGGGGGCCTGTTCTTGATCGTGCGCGCCCGCCGGTCGCGACCCGCCGTCAAGCCTTCGGACCGCCCGGCCAGCAGGTAGGGTCGGAAGGTAGGGCTGGCTATCCCTAGCCGGCCTCTCTGCGCCCGCGCACTCCCGCGCAAACATCCGAATTTCCCTTCCACCCTCGCCACCTCGATGGCGTTCGGCCTCCCAACAAGGACCGCTGCGGAGAGCGGTCCCTACCTCGATCCTACCTCGGTCCTGGAAAAAAGCGGTCCCTACCTCGAGCCTGACTCGATCCTACCTTGATCCGCGAGGCACGCCGGAATTCCGGCGTCCATCACCCGCTTCGTCAAACCACCGTACCCGGGGGCAGCACCGCGTTCTTCGCCACGACCAAAACGCCGTCACGCACGATCACAAGGCCGCCGGCATACAGGCCGTCCGTCTTGCCGTTGGACGACAGGACGCAGTTGTCGCCGATGCGCGTGTTCTTGTCGATGATCGCGCCGCTGATTCGGCAGTTCTTCCCGACGCCAAGATGCGGCCGGTTCTGCGCCACATTCGTTTCAAGCTGCTCGTCCGTTTCGTAGTAATCCGAGCCCATCACAATCGTGTCTTCGAGCTCGCTGCCTTCCCCGATGAACGAGCGCGGCCCGAGCACACAATGGTGCAACTTGGAATCGGTGAGAATACAACCGTCGCCAATGACCACGTGGTCGATGGCACACTTGTTCAGCTTCGACGCCGGGAGATGGCGGTCCTGCGTGTAGATGGGCGCCTTCTGTTCGAAGAAATTAAACGGCGGCAGCGGCTGCGCCAACGCGAGATTCGCGTCGAAAAACGCGCGGACCGTTCCGATGTCCTCCCAATAGCCCTCGAAGATATGCGCGAAAAGCTTCTTCTTCCCCAGCAGTCCCGGGATGACTTCCTTGCCGAAGTCCGTCATCGTGTTGTCCAGCGCCTCGGCCAGCACGTTGCGGTTGAAAACGTAAATGCCCATCGACGCGAGGCACTGCTTCTCCAGGGATTTTGTCTGCAGCTTGCTCTGCAAATTGGGACTGAGGGCCAGCCCCGCAATCACCGCCGGATCCTTCGGCTTCTCCACAAAACGCGCAATGGAGAGGTCGTCGTTAACCTGGGTCAGGCCCAGCCCCTCCACCTTGGAAACCGGAAACGGAACCGTCGAAATCGTCACATCCGCCCCACGCTCCACGTGCTCATCGATGATCTTGCGGAAATCCATCCGGTAAAGTTGGTCGCCCGAAAGAATCAACACGAGGTCGTGCGGAAACGCGCGCAAATGGATGAGATTGCGCCGGACTGCGTCCGCCGTTCCCTGATACCAATCCGAACCACGCTCCGTTTGCTCCGCCGCCAAAATATCCACGAACCCTCCCCCGAACGGATCGAAGTGATACGTGCCTTGCACATGCCGGTGCAGCGACGCCGTCTGAAACTGCGTCAGCAAAAACATCCGGTTGATGTCGCTGTTCAGGCAGTTGCTGATCGGGATATCGACCAGCCGAAACTTGCCGGCGAGCGGGACGGCGGGCTTGCAGCGCTCGAGCGTCAACGGATGCAAGCGCGTGCCGCGGCCGCCGCCCATGATCACAGCGAGAACACGTTTCTGGGTTGTCATAGGAGGATTTTGCAAATCGAGGGATTTTCTAAAGCCTTGCCCGACGTTCTCATGGGCCGCACGTTTCGCCAGTTTTTTCCGCTGCGTAATTCAACAAATGACCCACGTCCTCGTTACCGGCGCCGCCGGCTTCATCGGCAGTCACACAGTCGATCAATTGCTCGCCGCCGGTCATCATGTGACCGGTATCGACAATTTCCGGACCGGCCGGCCCGCAAATCTGGGCGCCGCTCACCCCCACTCTGCCTTCAACTTGCAGGAACGGGACATCACCGTTTCCGGCGTTCTTGAACGGGTGATCAGCTCCACCCGGCCCGATGCGATCATCCACCTCGCCGCGCTCGTGAGCGTCCAGGAAAGCATGTCTGATCCGGCGTTGAATTTCTCTCTCAATGTGCAAGCCACCCACACCGTCGCGGAGGCTGCGCGCCAGCATCGCGTGCCCCGCGTGGTCTTCGCGTCGTCCGCCGCCGTGTATGGGGAAACCTCTGCCGGCGCGACCGCCGAGGACGCCCCCACTCGGCCCATCAGCCCCTACGGCGCCGCGAAACTCGCCAGCGAAGCGCTGCTGCTGGGGCACGCCGCAGCCTTTGGGTTCACCGTGCGCTGTCAGCGTTATTTTAATGTGTACGGGCCCCGGCAGGATCCCGCTTCGCCCTACTCCGGCGTGATTTCGATTTTCGAACGTCGTTACCGCGAAGGAAAACCCGTGACGATCTTTGGCGACGGTCAGCAAACGCGCGATTTCATCTCGGTCCACGATGTCGCGCGCGCCAACGTCCTCGCGGCTACGCAGGCGAACGTCCCGTCCGGCATCGCGAATATCTGCACCGGCCGGGCCACCTCGCTGCGGGAAATCGCGGCGATTTTCAACCGCCACTACCCTGCCCTGCCTCCACCCACACACGCCCCTGCCCGCGCCGGCGACATCCTGCACTCGCTCGGTTCGCCGGCCACGGCGGCGGCTGAACTTGGATTTGACGCCCACGGAGACATCGCTACGGGACTAGCCGAATTGATCCGCGGCGAGTGATCGGCTTCCGACCTGCGGGATTCCGGGGCCACGGGTTGGCACGGCGCGAACTCAGATTTGAGATTTGAG
>ENA-ORBV01017965-ORBV01017965.1-microbial-mat-metagenome-genome-assembly--contig:-NODE-17965-length-10044-cov-3.950737_pt1 | contig 10044 bp, 4 predicted proteins | sample MGYA00237777_ERZ505514 | MGnify/ENA primary metagenome ERZ505514 (study PRJEB26160, sample SAMN06269048) | microbial mat metagenome | isolation source: Oligotrophic lake microbial mat | place... | reverse complement strand
GGTGAAACCATGCGCCGGTTCCGGCACATCGGCGGTCAGCGTGCCTTCGATCAGGCGGCAGTGCATCGCGGTGAGAATATCGAGCGTCGTCGGCGCTTCCATCGTGACCGTCGCGCCGCTCTTGAATTTGAGCGTTGCGATGCCTTCGACCAGCGCCAGCGGTCCGGTGCCGAGCTTGGCATTCACCGCCGTCGGCAACTCCGAACCGGCCCACTTGCAATTGTCCGCCTGCACCAGCGTCGCCACCGGGCGGGCGAAAAGCGTCCCTTTGCCAAAAGCAAACGCGCTGACCGCGAGCGTCACGCAAGCCGCCGCGGCCGCCGCCCAGATCGCCACCGGCCAGCGCCGCACGATCTTCTCCTCCGCGATCGGGGCTTCATCAATCAGCTCAACCAGCGTCTCGCGCTCGGCCTGCAGCGCAGCGTGCAGCCACATCTGATCCACATACTGCGCGCGCAGCTCCGCGTCGCGGATCACGTCGGCCTTCAGCGCATCGTGATCCTCGGGCGAAAGCAGCCCGTCGAGCGCCCGCTGGATGCGATCATCGTTGGCGGTGAATTCCGTCATGACGTGTGCGCGAGCTGGCGACTCACGCATTCATGGAGCACCTGGCGGATGCGGCTGAGCAGCCGATACACGGCCTCGACGGTGCGCTCGCTTTTCGCCGCGATCTCCTCCACACCGCAGTCTTCGTAGTAACGCCAGACGACGATCTTCCGATGCGCCTCGGGCAGTTTGCGCAGGCAGATCTTCAGCGCGTCCGCCTTGTGATCGAGCGTATCCGCGCGCCGATCGATCTCCGCCGCCACCGCCTCGATGAACTCCTCATCGAGCGTCGAGCTGGGCCGCTTCTTCTCCGAGCGCCGGTAGTTCAAAATCTGGTTCGTCGCGATCCGGCGCGCCCACGCCCGGAAGTTCGTCCCCGCCTCAAAGCTCGCGAAGTGTTTCCACATCGTCACCTTCACCTCCTGCAGGATGTCCTGCGCATCCGCCGCGCTCGCCACGAGGCTGAAAACATAGGTCGCCAGCCAGCGGTCATGCTGGGTGAGCAGGCGGAGATACGCCTCCGTGTTTTCCGTGGGATCTGGGGGATGGGAATCCATGTTTCGGAGCCTGAAGGTTGGCCCGGACCGGAATTGGACAACTATTTTCCGAAAAATTTTGGGAGGCGACCCCTGGAGGTGACTTTCCGTGAGTCAGTCGATCGTCGCGGACGGACGGCCGTTCACGCCTCCTCCAGCATCCGCGTCGCGTCGCCGAAGGTCTTCGGGCGCACGTCCATCTTGTCCATCATTGACATGAAAAGGCGGCAGAGCTGGCGCTCGGGCTGGTCTTTGTAGTCAAGCACGCGACCGCCCTCCAGGCGGCCGCCGCCGCCGCCGAGGACGATGACCGGGAGCTGGTCGTTGTCGTGCTTCGCGCCGGCCATCATGCTCGAGCAGTGGAGCAGCAGGGTGTTGTCGAGCAAGGTGCGCGGGCCTTCCTGGATGGAGTCGAGCTTGCGCGCGAGGTAGGCGAGTTGCTCGATGAAGAACTGGTTCACTTTCAGCCAGTCGTCGCCATCGCTGTGCGAAAGCAGGTGATGGATCATGTAATCGATGCCGTGCCCGACCTGCTGCACGCTGGGCAGATTCGGGAAACGCAGCGCGCTGTGATCGTTGTTGAGCTTCAGCGTGGTGATGCGTGTGGTGTCGGTTTGGAAACCGAGCGCAAGGAGGTCCATCATGAGCCGCATGTGCTCGCCGATGTCCTGCGGGATGCCGTCGGCGGGGCGCTGGATGTTTGGCTTGTCGAGCGTGGGGCGCCAGCCTTGCAGCTCGCCGCGCTGGCCTGCGTTTGCGATGCGCTTTTCCACCTCGCGCACCGAGTCGAGATACTCGTCGAGCTTGCGCTGGTCGCTGCGGCTGATGCTGCGGCGCAGGGCCTGCGCATCGGCCAGCACGGCATCGAGCACGCTCTTGTCGCCGGGCGTTGCGTCGTCCTTGAAGAGCCGGTCGAAGGCCAGCGCGGGGTAGAGTTCCAGCGGCGTCGGGGTCGTCGGCGAGCTCCACGAGATGTGCGAGCTGTAGAGCATCGAGTAGTTTTTGTGTACCGAAGGATTCGACCGCTCGCAGCCGAGCACGAGGCTCGGCACTTTCGTCGAACGTCCATACGTCTGCGCCAGCACCTGGTCGAAGCTCGTGCCCGAGCGGATCTCGCCGCCCGACGCGATCGGCGCGCCCGAGAGCAGATTGCCCGTCTGCGAGCTGTGGATGTTCCCCTTCCGCGCCTCCTCATGATACAGCCCGCGCACAAAGAGCAGCTTCTCCCGGAAGTCCTGCAACGGCGCGAGCACCTTGCCCAGCTCCATCGCCTTGCCCTCGCCCTTCGCCCACCATTCCTTGGAATGGAAGCCATTGCCCGAAAACAACACCGCCAGCCGCACCGGCGCTTCGCTGGCTGGTTTGTTGCGGCGCGGTTCATCGCCCCACACATTGAAGGACTCCAGCCACGGCAGGGCCATGGTGACGCCAACTCCGCGCAGGAAGGCACGACGGGTGAAACGATGGGTGTTCATAGGATTCAGTTGCTAGTGAGGTAATCCCGCCCGCGGACTTCGCGGAACTGCGGGCTGCGGACAATCAGTTCCATCGCGGTGCTGACGCGATATTCGTTGGCTTTGAGCTGGGTGAGCATCGACTCGATCAGGGGCTTGTCGGAAAGCTGCACGCTGCGACCGAGAGCGTAGCCGAGGAGTTTGCGGCAGAACTGGCGGACAAAATCGTCGCCTCGGGTGTTTAGGAGATAAGTGCGGAGGCCGTCGAGGCCGTCGATCGGCGTGCCGTTGGAGAGCTTCGTGTGCGTGTCGATGACGAGGCCGGCCGCATCCTGTTTGCGGGCGCGGCCGATGGCGTCGAAGCCTTCGAGCGCGAAGCCAAACGGATCGATGCGCTGATGGCAGCCGGCGCATTTCGGATCGCTGCTGTGGCGCTCGATCAACTGACGCTCGGTGAGGCCTTGCGGAGCTTCCTCGGGGAGCACCGGAACGCCCTTGGGAGGACGCGGCAGCTTTTCGCCGAGGACCACTTCGCTGAGCCAGTTGCCGCGCAGGATCGGGCTGGTGCGTGAGGCTCCGGCCTGCTTTGCCAGCGTGGCGGCGAAGCCGAGAACGCCGCCGCGGCCCTGCGCTCGCAAGCCATCCACGCGCTGCCAGTCCTCGCTTTTCACCTCCAGCCCATAATGCTTCGCCAGCGCGCCATTCACGAAACTGTGATCGGCCGCGAGCAGCGAGAGCACGGAGCGATCAGCCTGGAAAAGATCCATGAAGAAACGCACCGCCTCCTCCTGCATGTCGGCGCGCAATCCGACGAAGGTGGGGAAGTGCCGCTCGCTCTTTTCATCGAGCGTCTCCACATCGCGCACGTGCAGCCACTGGCAGCCAAATTCGGTCGCGAGACGGCGAGTGCGCGCGTCTTTCATCATGCGGCGGACCTGTGCAGCGAGCGCGTCGGGATCGCGCAACTTGCCGGACGCCGCGAGGCCACGCAGTTCGGCGTCGGGCGCGGAAGACCACAGGAAATAACTCAGGCGCGTGGCGAGTTCCCAATCATTCACCGGCGCGGCTTTCGGGCCGGGTGCGGCTTTCTCGCCGCGATACAGAAACGCCGGAGTCACGAGCACGCGGGCCAGTAACATGCGCACGGCAGTGGCGTGCGGCAGTTCTTGTTGGCGGAGCTTTTGGTAAAGAGCGCGCAGCTCGGACTGCTCCGTCTCGCTCAGCGGACGACGCCAGGCCTGTGTGGCGAAATCGAGCACGGCCTGCACGTGCCTCGGCTCGGCATCGAGTTGCTGTTTCTTGAAAGCCTCCGCGCCGCGCATGATCGGCTCGCGCATCGGCTCGAAGGCCTCGGGCTTCCCATCCTGAGTGGCGAATTGGTAGAGCTGCTCGAAGACATCGACCTGCTTGAGCGGCGATTCGCTGACGAAGCGCAGTTCGTCCCACAGGCGGTCGAGTTCGGCGATCTGCGCCTCGTCGAGCATCAGGCGCTTCAAGTGTTCGTCCTCGCGATAGAACAGGGTCAGCGTCACCACCTCGTCCACGGGCACGATTTTGGTGTAACACAGCGCGACGGGGAACAGCGCGCGGAACTCGTCAAAGGCCGCTTCAAAGCGACTGCGCGCCGCGCTGCCGTCGTTCACGATCACGGGGGCGCTGTGCTGCGTGCGCAGGTTGTTGTCGCTCCACTGGCCCTTGGCCTGCGCGGACTCGGCCTTGTCGGCGGCGATGCCCTGCAACGACTCGGGCTTGGTGGTCAGCACCTGAATCTGCACGCTGCCTTCGGCGGAGGCGAGTTTGCCCGTAGCCACAAACTCCGCGCCATCGACCAGCGACGCGGGCAGCTTCACCTCGATCACCGAAGGCGCCTGAACGCTCAGACTCATCGTGGGATCGATGCCGTAAATGGAGGGTGTGCCATCATCGGTCGCGGGCGCCGCGGAGCGCAGCGCGGAGCCGAGCAGCGGGCCGGTGAAGGACAACAACTGGCCGTGCAGCGCCCGGTTCGGCGAATCCGTAGCCACGCTATCGAGTCCGCTGGCGAGGAGTTCCTGCACCTGCTGCGCAAGACGCTGGCGCTCGGCTGCATCGTTCGATTGACGCCACTGCGCCAGCAGCGAGCCGCCGGGAATCGCCGGAGCCACTTCCGCAGTCGCCGGCTGGCTCATGAAGTGCCACACCGCGTTGTTGCCTTGACGGTCCGCATGCGGATTGCCCGCGAGGATGTTAGGCGACACGTCCTTGGCGAGATCCCACTCCGTCGCGCCATCGTGCAGCGTCAGATTCACCGCCGTGAGATCGCAGGCGTGGTCGCCATCGCGCGGACCGATCACCACGGCGATCACGTCGCCACTCTGCACGCGCACGTTTTCAAACGGCCCCATCGCGCTCACCGTCGCGCCTTCGGTCGCGCCGTTGGCCAGCACTTCGCGCGTGGGACCGCGGCGCAGCTCCAGCGCCCAAGCGACACCGTTGCCACAGTCCGTATGGACATCCTGCACATTTCCACCAATCCGTAGCGCACCCACCACCGGACTGCGCCACGCGATGACGGACGCCTGCGTCGGCGACGGATGGGTGGTCACGCTGTGCCCTTTCATCGTGCCGGGCGTCTGCACCGTGGCATCGGAGGAGTTGGCCATCACGCTGAGCGCCTGCTCGCCCGCCCAGCCTTGGATGAAATTGTAGTCCGGCGTGCTCTTGATCTGTTTCGCCAGCCGTGGCTCCAGCTTCACCTCGCCCGCCGTGCCGATGCCGAGATAATTGAGCCAGCCCGCGAGCACCTCCGGCTCCACGCCATGCTTTTCGGACAGCTTCGCGATGTCCGTGCGCTCCGCGCTCATCTGCGCCTCGTGCGCAGCGGCGAGGCACGGCCTCACGCTGGTGAACACCTTCCCGCGCTGCTTTTCCAAACGCTGCAGGACCGACCGCACGTTTCGCAGGGGCAAGTCCGCGCGTCCCGGCGAAACCAACCGCGCATTTTCCCACAGCGCGACATCACCCGCGCTGCCGTCGCCGGCATCCGTCGTGGTGAGATAAAGCGTCACGTCACTGCCGTCCTTGGGCGCCGTCAGTTTCACGCGCATCTCATGCTGGGCCACGAGCGGCGCCACCGGTTCCTGCCAGCTTTTCGGGCCGTTCTGTTTGCCAATGTGTCCCACGCTGGCAAACCGCCACAGCGCCTGCTGCCAGAGCTCGATATCCGCGGCGGTGAGCTTTCCTTCGCGGAACTTGCGGCGTAGCGGGTCGAGCAGCACGGATGGCTTCGTGTCTGTGAACGCCTGCTTGAGCGCCGTGAGGTATTTGGCGTTCAAGCCCCCGGCACTCGCCTGGCCTTGCAACGCCGCCAGATACTTCGCCAAGGGCAACCGGCCGCCGGCGTTCGTGTCAAACTTGATGCCCTGCAGATTCACCGCCGTGGCTCCGCCGGACTCCGAGAAGCGTGCATAAAAACTACGGATTTTCGCCAACATCTCGTCCGTCCAGTCCCGCGAGGAAGCGCCCGCCGAGAAATGCATCCCCTGCGGCGTCAAGACCGCGTGACTCGCGATCTCCTTCGCCGCGTCGAGATATTTGGTCAGCAAGGCCGGCGACATCACCAGCGCCGCGCCGACATTTGTGAATCCTTCACCTGCCGCGCCATCGATCGGGAACTCTTTCGCCGGATCGAGCGACTCCACGCCGGTCAGGTCCTGGATCGTGTAAGTATATTCCATGTTCGAGAGCCGCCGGATCACCACCGGACCCGGATCGCCCGCATTGGCGAAAGCGATCTGATCCAGCGTCCCCTGCATCCAGTCGGTGAGCATCTTCATCTGCTCCGCCGAAGGCCGCGGCTTGCCTTTCGGAGGCATCTCGTGATCGCGAATCTGATCCAGCGAATGCTCCCAAACCATCGGGTCGCCCTTTACGAGTTCCAGCGACGTGAACCGCTCCAAGTCGAGGTCACCCTTCTGCTTCTCCGTGGAATGGCAGGTGATGCAATACTCCTTCAGCAACGGCTGAATGGACTGCTGAAACGGATCGGCGAATGCCGCCGACGCACTCATGGCGAGCAATCCTGTGAGGGTCCAAGGTTGCAGGAATTTTTTCACGTCAGCACCTCCTTCGCGACGTGGCGTTCCACATCCGTGAGGCGGTAGTCGCGACCGGCGTGGCGATAGGTGAGCTCCTTCTTCTTCGGCGGCATCGCGAGGTCTTGGTCCTCGTAGCGCACCGCCTTGATGAGCAGCGACTCCTCCGGCTTCCCCGGCACGATCGCCGCGCCCGAGTCGCCGCCTTTTTGCCACCCCGCTCGCGTGTCGAGCGCGAGCCCGCCCTTGGTCTTCTCCCCGCCGTGGCAGTCGTAGCAATGCTCGGCGAGCAACGGGCGCACCTTTGCCTCGAAGAATTCCAAGTCGCGCGACGCGAGATCGGCGGCTTGAAGACTCCCGGCCCAGCTCATCGCGAAGAGGGCCAGCTTCGCCGCTCGCGCTGGTGGCCGGCTCTTGCGGGGAACTTCGGTTCCGTTTTGCGACGGCGTCGAGTCCACCGGGAATTTTGCGAGCGACCACTCGAGCGAGCCTTGGATGTGCGTGGCCATCGTTTTCGCGGCGAGCTCCGGCCGGCCGGAAGCCAGCGCCGCGAGCAGGCGGCGATGCGAATCCACGGTGATCCGGCGCGGCTCAAAGGCGAGCTTCTCCTGCAAGCGGTGCGTGTAAGCCAAGCCCATCTCGAACTGCCAGCGAATGCCCGCCCACGCGGCGATCAGCCGGCGATGCCCCGAGAGCAGCACGATGGATTCGTGCATCTCGACATCCAGGCGCGAGAGTTCGCCGAGCGTCGCCGCCGCCTCCTGCTTCCGCAGGTTTTCCTCGATCTGCCGCGTGTCCGCTTCCGTCCAGCGCTCCGCCGCAAGCCGCGCCGCGAGACTCTCCAGCGCCATGCGCATCGAGCAGATTTCCTGAAAATCCTGCGCCGTGAGTGGACGCACCCGAGTCCGGCTGCGGTCGTTGAATTCGACCAGCCCGTCCCGTTCCAACGCAATGAGCGCTTCCCGGATTGGCGCGCGGCTGGCGCCGAAACGCTCCGCCAGCACCGGCTCCGCCAGCGGCACGCCCGGTTTGATTTCCCCGGAGACGATCGCGCGGCGCAATCGGCGGGTGATATCCTCGGTGCGGTTCGGTCGCGGGGTTTGGTTCAGGCGGGGGGGCATGAGGGATCGATAAAGTGTCGACACTTTCTATCCCGGTGCCAGACGTACCTTTGAGAAAAGAACCGCTCGGCTCGTCACGCCATTTCGAAAGGTGGCGCGCCAGACGTTGGGATAGCCCGCTATTTTGGCAGTGCGAAGGCTACCCATGCATCGCCAGCGGGGCCGCCGAGTTTGCCGGCGCCGGTTGCCGGTAGGACGATGAACTGGCGACCGTTCGCTTCGTAGCTCGCGGGCGGCGCGGTGCCGTGGAGCGGCAGTTCGCGCGCCCACAGCTCGGCGCCCGTGTCCGCATCGAAGGCGCGGATTTTTCTGTCCCGCGTGCCGCTGGCAAAAACGAGCCCGCTCGCCGTGACCATGCAGCCGCCAAAATTCTCCTGCCCCGTCTGCGGCACACCGCGCGCGGTCAACTCCGCGTATTCGCCGAGCGGCACCTGCCACGCGAGTTTGCCGGTGTTAAGGTCGATACAGTTCAGCGTGCCCCACGGCGGTTTCGTGCCGGGGAGACCCTCGGCATCGACCAGCCGGTTCCACCCACCAAAGGTCCACTTCACCGGCGCCTTCGGATCGAGCGGCGGAATCGGGCGATCGCGGCAGAGCACAAACTCGAGCAGCGGTTTGATCTGCGCTTCGGTCAGGAAAGCCATCGGCGGCATCGAGCCGCGACCGTTCTTGAGCTGCTCGCGAATGTCCGCGTCCTTGAACCGATGCCGCACGCCGCGCAACGGCGGCGCGTGGCCGATGCCGCGGCGATCGGGTCCATGGCAGCCGGCGCAGGTCGTCTGGTAGACCTGCTCGCCAGCCGTCGGCGGTTGCGCGGGCGCGGGATCGTCGTCGCGGAAACAGGTGATGAACCACGGGATCTCGTTCGACGTGACGTAAAGCCGTCCGCGCGGATCGGCTGCTGCGCCGGTCCACTCGGCGCCGCCGTGGATATTAAACATGAGGGTCGGTCGCGCTTCCTCGATGCTCGGAAACGGCCCGAGATTCGCCCGCTGCACCACCGCCGTCACCACCGCGCGCGCATCCGGTTCCGTCGGCTGATCTTCCAGCGTGTAAGCCTGCCGGGCAAAAGGCTGCGGCAAATCGGGCGTCGGCTGATAGGGCGCGGGCAGGTCGCCGGGCAGCGCTTTCGTGGCCACCCGCGTGAGCTTGAAATCGTAGAGCGGCTGGCCGGTCACGCGGTCGAGGAGCAGCGTGTTGCCGAGCTTCGTGACCTGCGCCACGGCGTCCACTTTCACGCCGTGCCGCTCGACGGTTACGAGGTTCGGCGGAGCGGGAATATCCCAGTCCCAGATGTCGTGCCGCACTTCCTGAAAGTGCCAGAGCAGCCGCCCGGTCTGCGCGTCGAGGGCGAGCACGCAGTTGGAAAAGAGGTTGTCGCCGAGATGACCCATGCCGAAAAAGTTCGGCTTCGGCGAACCGGTCGCGACGTAGGCGATGCCGCGCGATTCATCCATCGCCATGCCGCCCCAGCAGTTCGCGCCCTGCTCGATGTTGCTCCAAGTCTCGTAACCATATTCGCCGGGCGCGGGTTTCGTTTTGAACGTCCAGAGCTTCGCGCCGGTGCGGATGTCGTAGCCGAAGACATCGCCCGCATAACCGGCGGCGACGAGCACGTGGCGATGGACCGCCGCCACCGTGCTCGTCGCCGCCGGGATGTTCGTGCGGCCATTTTCGCCGAAGCTCGCGAGCGGCTGGCCGGTCTGCGGATCGAGCGCGTAAAGCCAGTTGCCCGCGCCGACGATCAGGCGTGGCCCGGAGCGCGACTCTCCAGAGTCGCCCCTGCCCGAATCTCGGCTCTGGAGAGCCGAGCTACGGTCGCCCGGCCAATAGAGCAGCCCGCGCCGGGCCGGCTGATCTTCGAGCCGCTTGCCCTCCTTCGGCACGTTGAAGCGCCAGCGTTCTTTCCCGGTCGCGGCGTCGAGCGCCACGATGTTCCAACCCGCCGTCGGGGCAAACATCACGCCATCGACGATGATCGGGTTGCACTGCACGTTCGCCTTGCCGTCACCGGAGTTGTAAGTCCACGCGACTTCGAGCTGCGCGACGTTTGCTTTCGTGATTTGCGTGAGCGCGGAGAAGCGGTTCGAGGTCGGCCCGCCGAGCGAGCGCGTCCACGTGCGGAGGCTCTCCGGCGCTGGCCAGCCATTCGCGCGCGTCAGTTCCTCGGGCTTGGCAGCAGGGATGACGAAACTCTGCGGCGCCTTCGCGTCGAGCGGCGCGGGTTTGGTGTAAGTCTTCACCGCAGAAGTCGCGGGAAGATTCTCGAAATCCCAATGCCCCAGATTCTCCGTCGCGCGCGCCAGCGGCGTGT
>ENA-ORBV01017964-ORBV01017964.1-microbial-mat-metagenome-genome-assembly--contig:-NODE-17964-length-10044-cov-4.655563_pt1 | contig 10044 bp, 9 predicted proteins | sample MGYA00237777_ERZ505514 | MGnify/ENA primary metagenome ERZ505514 (study PRJEB26160, sample SAMN06269048) | microbial mat metagenome | isolation source: Oligotrophic lake microbial mat | place... | reverse complement strand
GAAAACTTCGGGCTGATGGAATTCTGTCGCGACTCCGCGGCGACAACGGCCGCGGAGGCCGCCCCGAATGGCAGGCCATTCGCCGCACATTTGACGTCCGCTCCGCGCTGCAAGACAATGCTGGAATGAAAGCGAATCACGCCAGTATTCTGCCCAAGCCCGTCGGCCCCGACTTTTTCCAGGCCTGTCCGTCGTGCGGTCAGCCCAAGTTCCTGGAATTCAAACGGTCAGAGCCGCCGGGCCGCCTTGGCCAATCGCCTCGCGCTTCCAGCGATACAGTATGTTCGTGCCTGACAGTCCGAGCCGCTCGGCCACCGACGACGCCGAATGCCCATCCAGCAGCATCTGCACGGCCTCCTGCTTGAACTCGTCGGCATACGAACGACGACCCTCACGCTGCGATTTCCGCTTGATCCGGGGCATAGAACCGTCCTTCCTGATTCCTTGAGAATAAGGTTTCGGACTGTCCAGAAAACCCCAAGCACCTCAGTGTGTGTGCTTTGGCGACGAGCGCCTCGGCCTGCGACTGATCGACGCCATTCAGCTCGGCGTTCAACGTCACGTTCAGGAAGTAACCGCTGTCATCCTTGTTGAGATTCACGGTCGCGGTCACCTTGATGTCGCTGGGCTTCAGAGAGATTTTGGCCAGCGCGCTAGCTGCCCCGATCGCACCGCCGAAGCAGGCGGAATAGCCCGCCGCGAACAATTGCTCCGGGTTCGTGCCCGGACCATTCGATCCCGGTGGGGAAAGATCAAGGTTGATCTTGCCATCCGGGCTCGTGGCTTTGCCTTCGCGGCCGGCGGTGGCACTGGCGGTTTCTGATGCAAGTACGGTCATGGACCTGTCTCCTTGGAAATGTCTTCCGATGAAGCGGGCTCAATCGAACAATTCTGACGGAGACGGATGGCCTTGGCGACGGACTATGACAAGCCCCGCCAAGGAAATGCGAACGGACGGGGGCGACGCGCCGCTGGCCTTCCGAAAGTCCAATATGGCCCCTTGGCCTTTAAAGATACGCGCGCGAGCTTGAAATTCGCCCCTAACGTCTGGTGAACAAAGTAGCTCCGGCCACGGCCCAAGGTCGAATGGCTTGACCGGGGTAGTCTATGGCCGACCTGCGCGTTTCAGAAACTCTTTGGGCTCATAAGTCGAGACGTTGTACGAGGGCTTAACCAATGAGCGATCAGGATGATGCCGAACGGTGACCAACGTGGAACGGAGACTCTCGGAATTCTGGTTTGTTGGTGTGTCTCGATACGTTCGCTTGGTACTTGCGGTCCGTCGGAAAAGACTCTGTCGAGGATTTCGTACCTACCGACTGTCTACTTTCCAGCGTAACGCGGCGGAACCCGCGACCGGACTCTTAACCTCGTTTTCGCGGGACGCGCGACCAATCCAAATTGACTCGCAAACGAGTATTCCACCTTGTTATACTACTGGCGTGAAAGCCTATTCAATTGCGCTCGTATGTTTTCTCTGCACCGTTTCGGCGACGGCCAGTGACGATCACGCTACTGATTTCGCCCGCGATGTACGTCCGATCCTGGAACGTGCTTGCTGGATCTGCCATGGCCCAGAAAAGCAACTCGGCGGATTGCGATTCGACTTGAAGCACGGAGCCTTGGCGGCGGGCGATTCTGGCGAACCAGCCATCGTCCCAGGCAACGCCAACGAAAGCGAGTTAATCCGCCGAATTGATGCAACAGATGCCGAAATCCGGATGCCCGCCGAAGCCGAATCGCTCAGTGACAGCGAAAAGCTAATACTGCGGAAATGGGTCGACGAGGGTGCCGAGTGGCCGGAGAGCGACAACCCAGTGACGCCGCTCCGCAGCGAGATGATTGTCACCGAAAAAGACCGCCAACACTGGGCCTACCGCCCATTGCAAGCGGTCGAGCCACCTGGCGAGATCGTCTCCGCCTGGCAGCGCACCCCGGTCGATCGCTTCATTATTGCGGCCCTGTCCGCTCAAGGTCTGTGTCCCAATCCGATCGCCGATCGGCGTGTGTTGATCCGCCGGGCGTACTTTGATTTGTTAGGGCTCCCACCTGCTCCGGAAGAAGTCGCGGCGTTTCTGGCCGACCCAGCGGTAGACGCCTACGAGCGATTGGTGGATCGACTTCTGGAGAGTCCTCACTATGGCGAGCGTTGGGGGCGTCACTGGCTCGACGTAGCCCGTTACGCTGATAGCGATGGGATGGAAACCGACCGGGACCGCCCGAACGCGTTTCATTTTCGCGATTTCGTGATTCGGGCCTTGAATTCGGATATGTCGTACCAGACGTTCGTGCGCTGGCAATTGGCTGGCGACGAATACGAACCTGACCATCCCGGAGCGCTGGCCGCCACGGGCTTTCTCACCGCGGCACCTAACCAAGTGCTGACAGTGCCGATGGAAGAGGAACGACTACGGCTGCGATTCAATGAGCTGGACGACATGGCAGCGACGACCGTGTCGGCGTTCCTGGGGCTTACCTTGGCTTGCGCGCGCTGCCACGATCACAAGTTCGACGCCATTCCGACACGTGACTATTATCGGATTCAATGCGCCTTCACGACCACGGCTCGCGACAATGTTGTGCTGGCAACACGGCATGAGGCCGCAAGCTACCGCGATCGCGCCGCGCGTTGGAGTGAAGCGCGCGACGCGGCAAAGTCACGCCTCGATAAGTGGTGGAAAGAACAAAAGCGGCTGCTCACGCCCGCTCTATTCGAAACGAAAATCGACGCGCTGCCGATCACCGTTGAGGAAAAGCAACAATTGCGAGCGACGGATTCAGAGCTCGGAATTAAGCTCGCAGAGAAGTTTGAGGAATTGCTCAAGCTGACTGACGATGACTACCAGGCGGCGTTCAATGATCAGCAGCGCCAGGAAGGTCGGCGATTACAGGCGGAATTGGAGGCGATCGACCGTGAAGAACCGGAATCGCCGCCCCGTGCTTTGGCGATCGTCGATACCGGTGCGGCGCCAGAGCCAACCTGGCTGCTGGCGCGGGGAGACTTCTACGCAAAACAAGAGCCGCTATCGCTGGGGTTTCTCACCGTACTGACCGGTAATAAGTCGCCCGAGGACTATTTGGGGACCACGCGCCGGGAAATGCCGACCGATCGGAGCACGGGCCAGCGTCGCGCCTTGGCCGAATGGGTGACCGATGTTGATCAAGGCGCTGGGGCACTCGCGGCGAGGGTGCTGGTCAACCGTGTCTGGCAGCACCATTTTGGCGACGGCCTGCTGCGCACCGCGAGCGACTTTGGCGTGCGCGGGGAGCCGCCCACGCATCCGGAACTGATGGAATGGCTGGCGCAGGAGTTGGTAAGCGGTGGCTGGCGAATCAAGCCACTGCACCGACAAATCATGACGAGCGCTGTGTACATGCAGTCGTCGGAGTTCAATGCCGAACAGGCCGCAATCGACCCGACCAATCGATTAAACTGGCGACGGCGTCCGCAACGGCTGGAAGCGGAAATCATCCGCGATGCCGTATTACAAGTCAGCGGAAAGCTGAACTTGCAACAGTTTGGCCCGGCCTTCAAGCCGCCGATTCCCGCCGAGGCGATGCTGGCGAGAAATACTCAAGACCCGTATCCGACGGACGCGCCAGACAACGCCGAGACGAGCCGGCGTTCCGTCTATATGTTCCACAAGCGCGTGGTGCAGTATCCATGGATGCAGGCGTTTGACGCACCGGACGCCTCCGTGAGTTGCAGCCGGCGCAATCAAACGACGGTCGCTCCCCAAGCGCTGGCGCTCATGAACGATCACTTTCTCCGCGATCGGGCGGCCAATTTTTCACAACGGCTTTGGGCGGAAAGCCAATCGCCCGATGACTGGGTGACCCGCGGCTACTGGTTGGCCGTTTCTCGCGAGCCAACGAAAGAGGAACGAATTGCTTGCCGCCAATTCCTTAAAGATCAACAAGCTCGTCGGACTGCTCAACTATCGGCAGGCGCCGGTGAGGCTCGCCAGCTCGCGTTGACTGACTTTTGCCAAGCCCTCTTCGGCCTCAATGAGTTCATGTATGTCGACTAAGCGACGTGTGTCATGCGGAAATGTCATGCGGCCGCGTTCCCGCCGCCAATTCTTGGCGCGCGCGGGCGGAGGACTGGGCTTGCTCGCGCTGAGCGACCTGCTGGGTGATTCTGCGATTTCCGCCGGACAACCTGATGGCGCATCGAATGATCCGCTTGCTCCGCGCCCGCCTCACTTTACTGCCCGCGCAAAGTCGGTGATCTGGCTGTTTATGGAAGGAGCGCCGAGCGCCGTCGATCTGTTTGACCCCAAGCCGGAATTGCAGAAGAGCGATGGGAAACAAGTGGCGATCGATGTCTTCAACGGCAACCCCGGCCCCTTGATGAAGTCGCCCTTCAAGTTTCAACAGCATGGCGATTGCGGCGCCTGGGTCTGCGAGAAGTACGCCCGTGTGGCCCGCCATGTAGATGATATCGCCTTCGTCAAATCGTGCTTCACGGAATCGAACGACCACGTTCCGGCGCTGTATCAGATGAATACGGGCGTTCCGCGGGCCGGACTTCCGACCGCGGGCGCGTGGGTGACCTATGGGCTGGGCAGCGACAACCGTAACCTTCCTGGTTTCGTCGTGTTGGGCAACAACGACGGAATCAAGGGTGGCCCGGTCAACTGGAGCGCCGGGTTTCTGCCCACGACCTATCAGGGGACACTCTTTCGCTCGCAAGGCAGTCCCATTCTCAATCTTTCGCGGCCGGAAGATGTTTCCGACGTGGACCAGCGCGCACAGCTCAATCTGCTGCAATCGTTGAATCAGATCCATCTGAAGGATCACCTGGGCGAGCCCGACCTAGAAACTCGTATTCAGAGCTTTGAACTTGCCTACCGTATGCAAACCGAAGCGTCCGATCTGGTTGACTTTTCTGACGAAACGGAAGAAACGCATCGCCTCTATGGACTGAAGGAGGACGTTTCACGATCGTTCGGCACAAAATGCCTGATGGCAAGAAGGCTCGTAGAGCGCGGAGTGCGCTTCGTGCAAGTTTACAGCGACGGCGAATGGGACGCGCACAGCGACCTCGCTGGAAATCATGCCGCGCATTGCGCTGCGACAGATGCGCCGATTCATGGATTGCTGTCTGATCTCAAACGCCGCGGATTGTTTGAATCGACGTTGGTAATCTGGGGCGGAGAATTCGGCCGGATGCCGGTGTCTCAAGGTGGTAGCGGACGGGATCACAACCCGCGCGGGTTTCTCGTCTGGATGGCGGGTGCAGGCATCAAGGGAGGAGTCAGTTATGGCGAGACCGACGAAATCGGGTATCGCGCGGCGGTAAACCCAGTGACGGTACACGACCTTCATGCCACGATGCTGCACTTGCTGGGGCTCGATCACAAGCGATTGACGTATCTCCACAACGGCCGGCGCTATCGACTGACAGACGTGGCCGGCGAATTGCTCACCCCGATCTTGGCGTAAGCGTCGGGCCGCGCCACCGTGACAACTTCTATTTCTCTAGCGGCGTCAATTGTACTTTCCGAAACTCCACTTCGGAGCCTTCCGCCTGGATAGCGATTTGCCCCTTTGACGCGGTGCAATTCGTGCCGTGGTTGACCAAGTCGTCATTGACCCACACCTTCACTTGATCCCCGCTGCATTCGATCACCATCGAGTTCCACTCGCCGACGGGCTTTTCCGATTCGTCCGTGAGATTCAGGATCCGTCGTTCCTTTCCTTCCGTGGCGCCCCAGTTTTCCTTGGGTCCGCGTCGTTGTTCCATGTCCGGCACCGTGATGTCTTCGCCGATGCACCAGAAATCGCCGGCGTTCGTGTGATGCATTTGAACTTCGATCGACTGGGGAAACATTTTATAGAGCATCCGCGGCTTTGATGCGTGAACCAGCACGCCGCAGTTCCCCGGTTCGCCCACAAACCGATACTCGACCTCCAGTCGATAATTGTCGAACACCTCGTCGGTAATCAAATGGCCGCCCGGCGTGCCAAGGCTGACGAGTTTGCTGTCCCGCACGATGAACACAGGCTTGCCGTCGGGCGTATCGTCCAATTCCGGGACGTCCGCGTGCCAACCCGTTAAGTCGCGCCCGTTGAACAAACTGCGGGGCGCCGGATCGCCGTCGCCGAAGTTAAACAGGATGCATGCCACCGACAGACAAAGATGCACGATCATGATTTGTTCTCCCATTCAGCTTGGCAAAGCAACGGTCCGCCCAAGATGCTCGATGCGTTGGAATGCGAGCGGCGACCGCTCCCGCCCCCTATCATAGCATCGATCCAATGCCGGCAAGAGTCACTTGCCTGGTACGAGTTCCAGTACGGCGAAGATCGCCCGATGATCGGATGCAACAGCTTCGTCGAGCACCTTCACGTCGATTACTTTCCAACTTTGTTGCGGGCGAAACAGAACAAAGTCGATTTGCCGGGTCGGCTGATCGACGGGCGTCGTAGCGAGGGGCTGCACGTTCGCCCGGGTCCAGTGTGAAGCGAGCCGCTCGAGGGTCTTGCTATCCGACGTGTCGTTCAGGTCGCCAGCTAGCAGTGCCGGGCGATCTGAATGCCGGGCTGCCCGTTCGTTGATCTTCTGGGCCGATGCCAGGCGTTCCCGGTCGTCGGCGCGATAGTCCAGATGCGTGGCGTAAAGCAGGAAAGGCGGGCTCGTCTCCGACACATTGATTTCCGCTTCGATGACTCCCCGCTGTTCTCCGGCGTCGATGTTGGGCAGCTGATGATTCTCATGGCGAACGATGGGGAACTTGGAAAGCACCGCGTTGCCGTAGTGACCGCCTTGCAGTTCGATGTTGGCGCCAAACGCGACGTGCATTTTGGTCAGCCGTGCCAACTCCGCCGGTTGGTCTACCGACTGTGTGCGCTGTACCTTCTTGTCGACCTCTTGGAGCGCCACCAGGTCGGGTTCGACCGATTGAATAACATCAGCGATCCTTGGCACATCCAGTTTGCCGTCAACGCCTTCCGCGTGGTGAATGTTGTAGCTAAGGATGCGTAAACGAAGCGGTTCCGTGGCGACTGCTGCGTTCGCGATCAGCGTCAGTAATGCGATGGCGACGGCTTGATGCAGATTTGTCACTTGGTTCTCCCACTTCAATCCGCGCAGGTCGGTCAGTTTCGCATAGGACGCCGTCGATGAGTCAACGCAGGTCGCCATGGACAGGGCGCCACAGTCAAGATGGTACAACATTCTTCGATTGCGCACCGCAGGTCTGCGGCGACATCTCAACCGCAGAGGGACGAAAGCTCAATTGCCCGTGAAACCGGTCCCTACCAGTAGCAAAGGAGCCAAGGTCTGAGGGACCTTGGCTCCTGACGCATTCAAATCTGTACTGCCGCCGTCGCGCTAGTTCGACTGGCGACGAAAACGCGCGCCGGCGACGAAGCAGCAGCCGATCAGCGACCAGGCCACGATCGATGCGGGCTCCGGCACGATTTCGACGACCTGATCCTGGAAGTTCGAGTTCGGCCCACGCGAAATACCGTACAGGTTCGCCTTCAGACCAGCGCGCCCAGGTTCAATCACGTACCGCCGTCATAAAACGATTTCCCAGATCGCCACTTGAACGCCGCTGCCTGCAAAGCGTTCGTCAAAGGCAACGTCGACACCTGCGTGGTGATGTGTTGATACCACATGTAGGCAAGTAATGCTGCGGCGGTGCTTCCCATCGGAATGTTGTTCGTCCCTGGCTGAGGGGAGCTAGCCAACAAGTTGACCATGATCCCGCTATAGAATGCGCCGGGGGAGACGTGCTGCGTCAGCTCGATGCAGAATGACACGAAGGAAGTTTTCGATTCTCCGCCGCTGGGCGTGCGAAAAAGCAGATTGTCAGGATTTGCCAGCACGGTCCAGTCAAATCGACCGGCAGCACCGCTGCTGTAGCTGTTGCCGAGCAACGAAACGGTCACGCCGCCGCTACTTAGGCCGAGTCCTTCGAGTTTGGCGTCAATCGTGGGTGCCCGGACACCGGGAATCGTCGCTGAGTTACTGCTGGGTTGGCAATACTTCTTGTGGTTCGCCCTTGAGCGCGGCGTGCTCGATTCCGTTAAGGCGGACGAGTATTTCCAGCTGGCCAGCCAGGAGATTTGCGCGGCCGCTGCAGCTCAAACAGCCCATCAAGTTGCCGCCGAGCCGACCAAACAGTATCTGCGATTGCTCTCGGCGGCACTTGGGTCTGGGCGCGCCCATCTGGCAAGTCCAGATGGTTTGTGTACACCGATGCGCCCGAGGCCTGCGTCTGGCGTACCTCGCACTCCGGTTCGGGAGGCACCGCCCATGAATCGTGGAGTCCGCAAGGCCGCCGTATCGGCTGGGTGGATGGAGATGAGCTGTTCCTGGATCCCGATGCCGCATTCGCTGTGGCGAATCGCCTGGCGGTGGAACAGGGGGACAGCCTGGCCGCAGCTCTGCGAACGCTGCAGAAACGACTTCGTGAGAAGGGTCACCTGCGTTCCACCGACGCCAACCGCCAAACCAACACGGTTCGCCGCACCCTCGAAGGCAGTCGTCGAGAAGTAATACATCTCCACTTTGGCTCTCTCACTGGCGAGCACCTGACCAAACTGACCAATTCACCCCTTAACTTCGAAAGTACCACGACTTGTGGTCAGTTGCCTGGTCAGGTTGTTGGTCAGTTTCGCAGGGATGCGGTAGCCAACCTGACCAGCAAAACTAACCAGAAAACAGAGGAAACCTCCGTTCTGGTCAGTTTGGTCAGGTCAGATACGACTGACGACGCCTCGCAGGAATGTGCTGCTTCCTTCAGCCCAGTCGAGTCGTGGGAGGAAGGAGAAGTCCTCACATGACATACGAGGCGCTGTTGGCTGAGCTCGACCGGCGCTCGGTGGCTTTGTACCTGGAGAATGATCGCCTGCGGTATCGAGCACCGGCTCAAGCGTTCACTGCGGAATTGCGCTCGGAAGTGGCGCGCTACGCGGCCGACATCATCGGAGGACTTAGTTCAGGCATTTTGCGTAGCAGGTCTATCATTCCGGCACCCGTACCAGGTCCAGGCGATGTCCGTTCATGCGCCGCAATTGTTGGCGGGCTCTGGCGTGGCAGGCGCGAATGCGGCGTTCCACTTCGGCCACTAGTTCGCGATCCTCAAACTGGAGAATCTCCTCCGGCAAGATCGGCGCGCCGTACTCGACGTGAATCCGACCGAAACGCGGGAACATCCTGGTGCGCGGCCAGGCGTCGAACGCCCCGTCCACGCCGACGGGCACGAGCGGCACATTCAACCGCCGCGCGAGCGCGCTAAAGCCGGGCTTCAAGGCATGCACCTCGCCGTCCGGCGTGCGCGTACCCTCCGGAAACATCACGACCAGTTCGCCGCGTTTGATGCGCCGCAAGGTTTCTTTCAACCCGTTGAGTCCCAAGCCCTCGCGGTCGATGGGGATCGCATCGAGCGAATGGATCAACCATCGAAACGGCGGGAAGCGAAACAACGTTTCGCGCGCCAGGTAATTCATCCGCCGATCGCAGCCCAGGCCGACGATGATCGGATCGAGATGGCTCTGGTGATTCGCGAGGACGAGGGCGCCCCCTTCGCGCGGAATGTGCTCGCGCCCCTCGCAGCGAATGCGATACACGACGAGAAATACGATGCGGCAGAGAACGCGCAGCGAGTCGTACCAGATGCGTTTCGGCAGTGACCGTTGGTGGCTGCTCATGTCGCGGCCATGCGTGATTCCACGATGCGAGCCAGGCCGTCGACGACGGTCCCGCGCGGCCCGGCCCCCGGCTGATCACCATGGCCACCACCCTGCACCGACTGCCCTTCGCGCTTCGGCCCTTCGGCCCCGCCCGGCCGGGGCTGAAGTACCTGGACGTCAGCCTGCAGCGCAATCGATTGCCACAAGCCATGAAGGGTGAGGTGGATCTCGAGCGCATCCTGCTGCTGCAGTTGTCGTTGAAGGACGTGCGGAGTGAAAAAGCCGTGGCCGAAAAAATGGCCGCGATTGAAAAGGGTTTTAAGGATTTCCTAGCCGCTTCTAAAGATCATCCGCGGCGTGGAGATCCCGACGCGCGGCGAGGTGGTCTCGGCACGC
>ENA-ORBV01017961-ORBV01017961.1-microbial-mat-metagenome-genome-assembly--contig:-NODE-17961-length-10045-cov-3.695526_pt1 | contig 10045 bp, 14 predicted proteins | sample MGYA00237777_ERZ505514 | MGnify/ENA primary metagenome ERZ505514 (study PRJEB26160, sample SAMN06269048) | microbial mat metagenome | isolation source: Oligotrophic lake microbial mat | place... | reverse complement strand
GAACTAGGTTCAGGTCAGAGTCGCAAGCATCGATGGCAGTCACGAAAGAGCTCGGGTTGCCCTGGGGTGACAGTGTCAGGGCAAGGCGGGCTTTCTGAACATCTCGGAACAAGGTCAGCGTCTGCTGCAAGGATGCCTTGAGAGCTTGCACTGCGGATGACAGATGTTCCGCCGAAGCTGGCACAGCCGTGGTTGTTTGACTGCCCGTGGGCAACGCAACACCTGTCAGTGGCGGCTCAGCCACCGCACTGGCCATCAAATCCTTTGTCTCAACCTTCGTGCTCGCAACCGGTTCCGGAACGGACACAGCAAAAGCAGCAGCCGGTTCAGCGATCCCATCATCGCCCATGCGCAACTCCATTGAGTTAGATCGCACCGGCGCATTTTCAGACGGTTTCACGGAAGGCGCTAGCGCGGCAGAGTCAGTGGAAGCCAAAGAAGGTACCGCGCTCACTGGCGCTCCGGCAGCGGTAGGGGCTGCCGCTGATCCATAGAGAATTCCCATCTGACGCAACTTCTGACGCACATGTTCCACCTGAGTTCATCCAAACCAACGCACGCGAAAAGCTCACTGCACCAGTCATGATGTACTTAGACAAAACGATGATACCTCGCGTTGAGTACTTTTCTGTCTCTCCTTCAGAGATGAAGAGGCAGACACGTCTGCCGTCTCGTTAGAAGCAGTATGCACCACTGCAGAGACTCCTGCTGGCTTGGCGCTGCCTTTCAATTCCAAAGTACGCTTGAAGAATGCGGACGTTAAGCTCTGTCGCATCAGCTGCTTCTCGTCCACTGGTACACCATTTGAGCCCATCTGACCTGCACTCACGTTCCCAGCATCAGCCCCAAACAACTCGTCACCAGTCACAGTCTCGTCACTCCAGAGCTCAGCATCTTGAGTTTCAAGCGCAGTGGCCTCTGCTGCTCTGTCAGATGGTCCAGTCTCATGCTCGTTGCTGTCATCAGCACCGTCGGAAAGGTCCAAATCATCGTCGCCATCATCTTCGCCCTCCTCTTCCTCATCATCATCATCCGATTCGATATCTTCCACCACAGCTTCGTCAGTTGGCGCTCCGGATGCTCCGGATTGAGCACTTTCTGATGACGCAACTTTGGAAAATAACGGAGTATCCAACGGCTAACATATTTTTGCGCCACCCAATGTATACAGCCGCAATGAGCAATCCATTGGCAGATGCATTGAATAGCATCAAAAACACACTTACCGGCAGCGATGCTGGCACAGATGCAGCAGCGGATACCACAACATTCACATCAGCCGGTGTGGACGTGACCCCGGCCACGTCCGCAGGTGGTGCATCGAGCACAATGGTGTCCATCTTGCCAGGCCCCGCAGATGAAGGTGATGCAGCACTCAGCGCAGGCTCTGTCGTGATGACGGTGCTCACATTGGGATCGTCGCTTTGGGCGAACAACTTCAAACCACTTTGCGGTACTCGCTGCGGTACGGTGAAGAATCAAAATTTCTGGCGTTAGCACAGCGCCAAGAGCAAAAGCACAAAAGTAGCTTTCGCCAGCGGTGATTTCTGATCTGTACCTGAGCCCATCGCGACTGCTTGAGAGCAACCAGCTTCCCGCTGATGGCAGCTGCGCTCAAGGCAGGACCCGCACCAGCAACTCCACTGGTCGCAGCTGGAGATGCTGCAGCGGTGCTGCTTGACGAATTCACCGCTGACGCGGTGACGCTCGCTTTATCCGGGCTGGGCGTAGTAGAGATAGTCTGTTTTATACGCAGGAAGCCAATAAGCAAGCAATTAATCGGCTACTTTTGAAACCAGCAACGTATGGCATCGAGGTCATATTTCCCACCTTGACAACGCCAGCATTCGGTACCGAAGCTGGGTCGGGACTCAGCTGAGATGTGCGCGCCCATTCTGGTAACACGTCACTGTTCAGCTTGAACCTTGCTGCAATGGGCGCGGCAGCCGAGGTGTCTGTGACCGCAGTTGGAACGGTCGCGGCATTCACGCCAGTGTTTGCGACCGCAGATATCGGTACCACACTCTCCGCTGGCTTAGCTGCTGGACCATGACTCGGAGAGCCAACCGACATTCTCTTGTCGCCGGCCGCTCTCTTGTTCGCCGCAGCCGAGTCCACAGCTTTCATGCCATACACTTCACTTGCTCGTTTGACCTTGGTCGGCGATGCGGCTCCACCACGGCTCAGCGGCCGCTCGTACGATTTCACGGCGGATGCCACCTTGCCCGACAGAGGCGTGACTGTCACACCAGTGTCCACTGACCGGCTGACTGGAGCATGCTGCTTTTTGACTTTGGCTGTTCGCACGGCGGTCTTGCGCTTGCTGGATTTAGCCTCCTCCTTATTGGAGGAATGATCTCCCTCTAAAGCTGCGAAGGCCTTCTCCAACTCTGTCAGCGACGGAGGTTTAACTCCGCCGGCCGAGGCATCTGTTGTGTCACTTGCACCGCTGCCAACGGCAGCTGGAGCACTAGCGGCAGAGGGTGTGGAGCCTGCTGACACAGAGCTGCTGACGCTGATGCTCGTGCCAAGCGGCTCACTGGTGTAGAGTTCATGCAGACGATCCAGCATGGCGCGAGTTAGCGATTCGGGCAACCGCCACACCAGCAAGCACCCGTCAGCAGAGCCCTGCGTTTGTTTGCGGCCAAACGCACAGTCAGATTGTGCATGTGATGACACTGGCGTACATTCATGAGAATTACTCTACCGATATGATTCGACGACAATCTGGTGTAAACTTGAGAGTGGTGACAGCGTCTGAATGGCCCGTAAGCGTGGTCACTAGGTTGCCCGAGAACCAATCATGCAGTCGAATGATCTTGTCTGCTCCACTGGTAGCTACAAACATGCCCGCTGGGTCTAGCGTAAGCTGCACGACGATCAATGCGACATCGAAAGACGTTCAGTCGGCAAACGCGTGATGGTGTTGAGCTCTATATATAGACAGCATGCGCACCTTCAAGCCCTCCTGTCCTGAGCCTTCACCAGCTTTGTAGGCGCGAGTCTGCTTGCCAGTCATGGACCATATGTGCAGCTGGGCATCTCCACCACAGGTGGCCACGAACCTGTTCGTGGGATGCACCGCCAAGTCTGAGACGGTACCGCGTTTGATAACTGCAGAGAAGAACGACGCATGGGCGATACGCAATCAGCATTCACTTGATCACGCCATCCACGCAGAAGGTTTGCATTCATACCAGCTTTCTGAGCCTGCGTTACGGCGAAGGATGGCGTCGAAGCGTCGCTGGCGGGTCCGGCAGCCTGCCAGCCAATGTTGCGGAATACGATGCTTTGATCTGCGCCCGAACTGATGAGCATCTTGCCGTTGGCCGCAAAACGCACTGCCGTGATTGAAGAGGAGTGGTTTTGCATGCTGAGACGCCATCGCAAACCAACGTTATGTAAGCAAACGAGCATGGGAACACGCAATCAATCATTGCTTCCAATGACAGCAACTAAACAAAGCGTCATTTTGAAAGCACAAACAACTGTTATCGCGGGTGAGTTACCTGCAAAGCACATCCGGCACAGGCGCTTGCAATCCCAACGAGGCGATGTCAAACATGTGAATCAGTCGATCCCTGGCCCCAGAAGCCAGCAAAGAGTGCACACGAGATGACGTGCTTGCGGGCGCATCGTCCGTGCAAGGCATGACCGCGTGCGGCGCAGCGGAGGTACCTAAACGTCACAACAATCGGCGGGGTATAATGAAATGAAGTAGCGTAAACAACTTTACTATCCATATCGTACCAATGAATGGGTACGCGTCCAGCGTCATAATCTCAGCGTTATGCGCTGCTAGATTGTGGAGTTCCTTGAACTCAAGACCGGCTTTGTCATCGATGCTGTGGATTCGCAGATTGCCTTGCCGGTCACCCGATGCCAAGCCCATTCGCACGTGATCATTAGAGTTCGCTGGGTCATCTAAGCATCGAATGCAGCACGCCATAAACTGGATGTAACATAGTATCTCAAATCAGAACAGCATATCAAATACCAGAGTACAGCAGCTTGATGCAGCGCACTCCAGTTGCAGCGGTGCGCCCTGCATTCGATGGGGAGATGGGTACATCGACAGTAGCAGCACCAGCAGCAGCAGCAGGTGCAGAGATGGGATCTGCTGTGTCCACAGGCGCGACAGCCTGGACGACACAAGACAACAATGGCGATCAGCACGATATCTCGACGATCAGATGACGCGATTTGGGGCTGCGGCAACGCATTCATCATGATGATGGAACACATAGCAATTTGCTGATGTGCAAGCAAGGTACGACTTACCTTCATCAAAGTCACATCCGTGCCAATGAAGAGCATCTTCAGCAAGCTATCCGGGACAGCACCACCGGACTGGTTGGCTGGGTCATTGACAGTCTTGCTCGCTGACGATGCCACCGGAGAATCCAGATTCCAGAAGCGAATGGTGTTATCTGCCGAGCACGTGATGAATGTGCCTTCGGGCAAAGGCAGATGGCTGGAGTTAGCTTTCGCTGCCAGCGGCGGCACTGTGACACTGGGCACCGTCTCCAGGTCCCACACGCAGCCGACATGATGAGCCAGAGAACGATAGCGCGTCACCGACTTTTCGTTGGTAGCGTCCCAGACAATCAAAGAGCGATCAGAGTACACGCACGCCACCATATTGGATTTGGTTGTTGCGGCTGCTGCCCCTGCCGTGACCGTGGCGGGGAGCAGCGCGCAACACACCGCATCGGGATATGCCAATGCGCCACCTGTGCCCAAACCTGTGTTCCACAACATGTACATGCAGTAAGTGCAAACAGATAGAGAAAAACACAGTATGTCATGCATGAGCAATGATGAGCTGCACTGCATTGGTTGCGAGCAACGCGAAGGAAGCGCACTCTACCAGTGGAGGGCAGGTCTACGCCAACAGGTGATGGCCTCGGCAGCGTTGATATATGAGCCAGGGTGAGCGGATGGAACAACCGCATGCGACCATCTGCACCTCCGATCGCGATGTGATTCTCTGAGACGGATAGACAGTACCTGTGATCCAGCCAACCCAAACATAGAGTTAACCACAGGTTGCATAACCGTGAGCTCAGATCAATAGCAGAACACAAGCACCATAATCGCGAAATGATATCCTCTCGTATGCACAGTACCCGGTTTGCAATCGCAGGTCGACCCACTTCTCCAGCTCCCAAGTTCGAGCTGCAGGAGCCGCGTCTGTGCAGCCCTCAACACCGACATGCTCAGTATTCGATTCGAGATCCCAGCCGAAACGCATACGCTCACTCAGCGACGCACATGCGGAAACAGGGTTCGTACCGTTGTTGGTAGGGGGTCTGGGCCGTTTGCTGGGTGCCAACACGGCCAAGATTCCCTTCGTTGTGAGGGCGTACGAATTCTCTTTGTAGGCACCTTTGCCGCAACGGATTTCTGTGACAAAACACAGGCGCACGCGTATCAGCGGCTCCCAGCATAACCACACGGCCATAACCATAACATGCGATACTATGCGTTTTGATCCTGCTCCTACCAGCAAATTCAGCGTCCTTGAGTTGGCCAATCAGCTTTGCAGAGTTCTCTGCCATGCGCTGTGGGCTTGATAACGCAGCTTGTGCTGCAGCATCCTGAAGAATAACGAGAACGAGATGTGGATATTTGCATCGGCAAGAGAGGCAACATGAGTGCGAGGCGGCGACTGATGCGACACGATCAGCACTGACCTTCTTCAACAAAGCATCGAGAGGCCAGTACTTGATGTGCTTGTCCCCCGCAGTGACAAACATAGTCCCGTCCTGCAACACACCGATTTCAAACAACACAGACAATGAAACAAAGCTATTGCTGTTGCCCTGATATCAGCAACTCCGCTTGCTTACGTCTGAGAAATCTACAGTGTTGATTTTACCGAACAGTTGCTTGCTGAACACCTGTGGAGCATGATATCATTAGCAGATGCCATCAATCGAATGGGCGCAACCACGGAATCATCATGCATACTTGCGTCTTGTCTTTCCAGTTCCAGAGTTTGATGCATTGGTCATGCACGTCGCCAAGTGATAGCACATGCTGCCCGTCGGGAGAGAAGAGAACTTTGACGATGGCGAATGCGTGACCCCCCATCTGGACATTGCAGCACCGCCATATATGCAACCATCAAGCGTATGGACTCCGAGCAGACATGTGAAGCTATGCTCACCTCGGACACGATGGCACCGGTAGCTAGGTCCCAAACTATCACAGCATTTTGATGCCCACTCTGTATCGGGATGCGCAATCATTCAGCCCAACATGTGGATAAGACACGCTGCACTGATCTTGAGCTCCACATGTATCAAACCGCTCCTACCTCTCCACCGCATAATCGCTTTCCGTCTGCGGAAAAGGCTAAAGTCGTAATGACACGTTTCTCTCGCCCATGCAACACACGTTGCTTATTGCTGACAGGGTCATAGATGACGACCAAAGCACCGGCCGGATAGGCCAGCTCTCCCGTTACATGGTTTACCGCGAGCGCCGCATTCCGTGTAGCGGTCAGCCCGATGACTTTTTCCAACACAATCTGCAAGCATTTCTGCATCCGTGAATGGAACGACATATCACACATCATATCGCAGCCGTTCGTACCTGAGGGGCTCCTCTGCTCCGAGCACTCCCGGGAGCGCTGCGGGTGGTTTCAGCACTCATCATGCTCGGTAACTTAGTCTGCCTACTGGCAGCTGGCGACGCCGATATCAGCATCCAGGTCAGGCAGATCGATGTCGATGCACGACAATTTCGAAAAAATCAATTGAGTGGTTTCCAGGAGAATCAGTATTTCGATCATGCCGCTGTCACAGGGTTCTGTCCGCCGTTGCTACGCTGCTTCAAGTTTGACCGGTATGTCATGTTTTCAGCATTCCAGCCTGTTTGCACAATCCGGCAGCACTTTTGTGCTACCATCAGAGTGCATACTAGATCGGTGTTTCCAATTTTTTTTGGTTGCAAAAAATGTCGTTGGTTCGGAGGTCGAAGCAGCTCAGGTTCTATATCTTCGACGCAGGTCATCTGGCTCTGGCTCCACTGAGATTGTTCCCAAAGATTAGCCTTCTTTCCGATGCCCACTTTTGAGCTTCGACACGCCAGACTCACGTTGCAGAACGGGCGGATATGGGTATTCTTGCACGAGCAGCAAGTGCTGGATGCTCCCGTCCCTGTACCGGAGTCGGATTTCAATGGACATTATGCTGATTGGAAGGTCCTCAAGCACCAACAAGCTCAGGCAGCAGGAGACGATTTCGATGTTTATGAAGGCGAGGGATTCCGTATCGACTTTGACGATAACGAGCTGATCGTTGAGTAGAGGAGCTCGTGCTGGGAGACCAGCCAAACAACACCTGAACCGAAAGAGCACCTGAAGATCCCTGCCTGTCTTGCAGTCGCGATGAAGCTTAGCGCCCTGTTCGGCCGGATGACTCAGTAAAGGTCCGTCTATTTTCTCCAACAACCCGTTCTCTGTATACTGCGATTGCATTACCGCTCTTGCGTGACTATCACAAGCGGCCATGCACTGACCCTCGTCGAGCTGCTGGTTTGGCAACGCAAGGCTTCTTGCCGATGCTCATCGAGCCAAGAAAACCACATCCCGTGCTTTCGATTTTCGTAGATTTGTGGTTGCGGTTTCCTACCCGATGTGCCATCTGGCGTCCTTGCCACTGCTAATTTGACGGCATTTCTTGTAGCGGCATCAAGCGCTAGGCCTTCTCTTCATAGTAAGACGCACCGTCAACTGTACGATAACAGAACCACATTGTCATTATCCGCGTTAAATCGTCCGAATGTATTTTGAGTACATGTCACAAGCAGACGGTATTGGTTGAATTACACGCATAAGCCGGTGCCACTAACAAGACAGACGTCGCTTACAATAGGACATGTCCATTGCTTGCTGACGACATGGCAGCGACTCGAGAAACGCCGCTATTTACTCATATGGGCGGAGGCAAGGTGCTCAGACTGACCGCTTGGCAAGTATATTTGCACGTCTTTCCGAAGTGCTCCAGCAAAGCGGTTGCGGGATCGACCGTGCTTGGGAACTTGAAGAACTCGGTATGCCCTGAGTGTAACCACGGTACCTTCAGCTCGCTGGGGCGGACGTACACCACGTTACCAAACAGTCCAAGTTTCTCGGACGGCAAGAATGTGATGGAGGACGGCGCCTCTGTGAAGTCCAACTTGCTGTGATCTTCCTTGACAATCTTGGACCAGCACTGATCCATGCACGTTTCACCGACTTTCTTGTATGGTTCCGAGCCGACGGCATAAGTACCTTCTGAAGTCTTGTAAGGATGGTAACGGCGCTGACCCTTCTTGTAAGGTTTCCGCAGGTCAGTCTGGTCTTCCTTCAGTTTCTTCATCTTGAAGACATCCTTCGGGAATTCACATTTGATGACTTCATGGACGACAAAGGCTTTCTTCACACAGTCAGCGATGGGCCACTTGCTGGGCACAGCGTTCTGCTCCAACCAATCTTTGAATTTCTCCGGAGCGGATTCAAACTCCTTCTTTTTCAGCGGGGCTTCTTTCTCAACGCGATGCACTTGTTCCATCATACATCTCGCCTTCAAGTAACCGGTTTCGACGTTGTAGCGCTTGTTCCGTATGTCTACCTCTCCAGTGAAGCCTACTTTGTAGTAGCCCGGGTAGTCCGGAGTGCTCCAGGTGTAGTAATAGCCAACCTCATTAGACTGCTTGTCGATGTCCTGGCACTGGTCGATTACGCCATCCTTATACAATCCGTCATATCCCGTTGTAGCTTCACCGACAGAGCAGCTCAAGGCGACGCAAATCAGCATTGCGCACAACGACGCCAGCGCGCGAGCCTGAGGCATCCTGTACACGCGTGTAACGATACCAACATGAGCAAGCCATCCGCAAGCAAGTCTATTCGAAGCTCATAGAGTCGGCAAATCTGCCTCTGTGCGGCCTGGTTCAAGTTGCCGAGCCTATATCATCGAAGGTGCATCTAACTTGAGCCTGGAGTGGGAGACGGGGTCTTGATAGCTTCAAGGGCGGCAAACCTCTCGCCGCATTCATTCTCCGACTGTCACAGAGTCAGGCAAAGCACTCACCTGGATCCACGTGTAAATTTACACTGTACTTGAATAAGCTCGAGTGGCAGGCAATTGGTGGAAGGCGACTGCGCCTTCGCCGTGACGCCGTCGGTGAAAAGTGACCAGAACAAGTTCTTGATCACCTGGAATTCAATGCCGATCGCCATCATGGCTGAACTCTCTGAAAGTACTCGCTGTGACCGAGCCGCCGGGTTGACTCTGAGTGGGCAGCCAGGCTCTGAGCTGCACAAAGCTCATGCTGGTGTTACGTACGATCTGTAAAGCGGTAGACGTCAGCACGTCACCCGTTTCCTGCACCCCGCTATGCTCGGGCTCGTGCGGTGTTGTTGCGACCACATGTCTGTTACCAAAGAACTGTTGCCGCATGCGATAATTGGCCTTGGTGTTTGTGCGCTCTGGCTAATGATTTGTTTTGCAACGTTTATGTGCATATGTTTGCTATATCTGCAATTTAATCTGCACGCGTTCAGGTTTGACTGCGATTCACATCATATTGCGACGTCCCGCCACCACTTAAGCCGTTCTGGCTCACCGAAACGTAAAGCGTAAGGTTACATGAGGAGGACACCATAAAAAAGAAAAAATCACAAATCCATCAGAGGCCGCGTTTCCGCTTGCGCAACGCGCGAAGAGCTGCTGAGATTGCCGCCAGCATCGGCACGGTCTGCCTCCATTCTCTCCATGTCGTAGTCATCATCTTGAGCCAGCTCCAGATAAGGATTGTTAGTTTGAGGTCGGAATAAATACCCAGACACGCCGTAGAATATGAGAGCGGCGAGTTCACGGAATACAAAGCCAAGCCACACCTGCCATGCGAGGAACAGAAGCGCATGAGCATCAACACGACATGACAGATGAAGAAAGCCTTGTGCACGGAGCGGTGCCGTACCATCTCAAACGGCAGGGTTGCGTTCAGCAGGTACACGATGATCCTGTCTCTTATACACATCTCCGAGCCC
>ENA-ORBV01017959-ORBV01017959.1-microbial-mat-metagenome-genome-assembly--contig:-NODE-17959-length-10045-cov-5.306079_pt1 | contig 10045 bp, 8 predicted proteins | sample MGYA00237777_ERZ505514 | MGnify/ENA primary metagenome ERZ505514 (study PRJEB26160, sample SAMN06269048) | microbial mat metagenome | isolation source: Oligotrophic lake microbial mat | place... | reverse complement strand
GTGCACAAACAGGACTGAGAAATGCACTCATTGACAAAACTGTGAAAAGGGATGTTAAAATCCGGCACTGGGTCATTTCAGAAAAAATCCAATTTGGCCAATTTGGCCAAACCAAAGACAGTTTGTGCTGCGTGTCAAGATTTGTCATCATAAGTCCACAGACATGTCAGCACAATCAGTGAATGTCTGTCGACATCCTCAATTGTCTGTGCACATCCTCAAATGTAAGCGAATGTCGTTGAATGTCAGCCGGCATGATGTTCAAACCGAGATTCAATTGTTTTTTGCCTAAATCAGCTATTGAATCAACAAATGTTTTTGCATGCTTAATAAATTTGAAGTTCAAATGACGTCCGAAAACATCTTCGATTGTCACTGAATGTCCGCATTGTTCACGAAACGTCTTCATTAGTCAGGAAACGTCCTCAATGTTCACAGACATGTCAGCAAAGTCAGTGTTTGTGTTAAGTAAAAATGTCTGTTAAATGTTCATTGCTTGGCAAAATTGGCAACATGCGATTTTGTCGGAAATGACCCTGAGTGTCAATTCCCCCCCCCCTTTGATTAACTTTCGTGCAACGATTTTAGCTAGCAGTTTGTTGTAGCTCATTATGTAGCAGTGATCCAATCTGGGGGCTAATTTGGGGGTGTTTACAACATTTTACAGACCCATTCAAAACAATCGAACTCTTTTGTTGCTATGGAAAAATGTGTTGTAAACTTTCGATGGCTCAGTGCCCGCATTAAACTGCTGCCTACTAGCTAGCTAGCAGCAGCTAGCTAGCTAGCTAGTGTGTAGTTCTTTCAAACCAACACCTTATGATTTTACAGGAACGTTCCCAGTCGTGCATTGTCTGCCGAAAAATCATGTGATAAAAACATCACACGATTTTCAAAAATCGTGTGATAAAATCATGTGACAAAAACCATGTGATAAAATTGTCACATGATTCAACGGATTTGTCACATGATTTGATTGGTCCATTTGATTTTCGGATTAGGATTAGATTCAACTGTTTTTAACCGTCATGCGTTGAAATCCTACTCTAGTTAAATCGTGTGATAAAATCATGTGATAAAATCATGTGATAAAAACATCACACGATTTTCAAAAATCGTGTGATAAAATCATGTGATAAAAACCATGTGATAAAAACATCACACGATTTGCGGTTAACATGCACGACTGGGAACGTTCCAGGGAAATCAGCCTACTCGCTGAACTGTTAGCTCGTAGCTAGCTACTAGCTACCAGCAGTTAGCACCAGCAGCACCTATGTGCATGTGGTTCTTGACACTCAACACATTCCTTCCTTTGCACGTCTACCAAACCATGCAACAGACCATGATCAGTGTGCCACTGTGTGAGCCTACGGTACTGCTAGCTAGTAGCTACTGGTAGCTATTTAGCATGCAGCACCATTGTATGTCATTCCTTTGTCTCGCGAAGTAACCAACTACATCACGAAGCATTAACAACGCACTATTTGTTGTTCGACCGGACGACGACAGAATTGGAGGCTTAGCTAGGTGCGCGAGAGACGAAAGCTCGTGTTACAAGACGTGACGATGAGTAACAGCAGCCGGAAGCAACCGCGCCGTGATGAGCAAAGTGACGTGGACCGAAAGCGTTGCAAAGTGGTGGTAGGCACTCTGGAACATTTCTGCAGCGGATTCAAATTGTTTTCTCTTCGAATCGATCCCTGGGGGGGACCGGGCCACCTTCTTCTCGCAGAAAAAGTGGAATCCGATAGTAACCCGGTACTAGTACTCAACGCCGATCTGTTGCGACTGCAGTCTGGCATTGAGAGTGGCGTGCTGGCCCCTGTGAGGTCCATAGAAATCAAAACCACGCCCAGCTTGCCTGTCTTCCAAATCTGCCAGGCACTTAGTAAGCTCAAAAGTGCAAGAGGCTTAGTAATTCAAGAGTTCTCTTATCGTTTGAAGCGCAACGTGCCTCAGGCTATTTCGGTAAACGCGCTCTCCGAATTTTGCGAAAATGCCCCGCAGCTCCAACATCTCAGTTGTGATCTTGACGTGCAGGGAGATGAGGAGGAATTCGGTCGGCTTGTCAAAGCGATACAAAAATGCCACAATCTCCGCCAAGTACATTTTGGTACAATCACCACCTTTTGGTTGGGGTGCTCTCAGATTGTCAACGAGTCGTCGGTCCTAGATTTCACAACAAACCGCAAATGGGACCAATTGCTTGGTGCCCTGTTGACAGGAAGCCCAAATCTCAAACTGCTACATCTAGGATATTTTTTGGATTTTCAGGTGGCCTTGTCATGGGAGACATCCCGCTTGCTTCTGGGTGCGATGGAACGAGACGCTAGCACTAACTTTTCGATCGAATGCACACCATCCTTCTCGGAATTGTCACATGTTGTAAAATACTGTGCCCATGCTGCGAAATACCGTCTCTATCGTAAGGATGAGGGGAGGTGGTTGTTCCGATTCAAGGCAGAGGGTACAGGCATTCTTGAAAATGCGAATGGCTCTTCATTTATGGATGCCTTTGTTACCAAACATGGTCTTGGCGCTGCCGAGTTTTCCATTGCGGTCGTTGCTTCGCCTCCTGCCGGCCCCCGAAGGCCAAGGCCGTTCGAACCTCATGATGAAGTGTTTTGTGTCCGTCTCAGCAACGATCTAATGTTTCCAGATTCCATTCACAGCGCCTTGCGCAACGAATTGCGACATTTCCAGCGTCTCATGGGCACCCCTCACTGGTGTGATGGATTCGGCCGTGTGCCCCCTTACGCAAGGGATGTTTTACCAAATCATGATTACTTTCGTGTGGAGGACCACATCCACATTCCAAACCCAAGGATCATCGACCTCACAAAGGCGTTTCAAGAGGGGCGCTTGTGGGACTTTAATGTTGCTCGTTCATCGAAAGAACAGTGGTTGTACTTGCTCCGCGTGCTTGGCAGTTTCGATTTGACTTTGCTCTTTGATCTCATTGTAAGTCATCCGAGTGAATTTCTGGTCGGGCCGTTTGTAGGACAGGAATAAAGGAAAGTCTCTGGTCAAAAGGCACATTCATGGCTTGTCACGATGTCTCTGTGGCCATTCTAGGATAGAAAATATTAGAATGCATGTTTGTATCAAAGTGAACTTTTTTGGTGTTTGCGGCAATAGCCTGCAACCAAAAATTAGAACCGACTGCACTCCTTCAACTGCCATGCGAGCACGAACTGCATCCAGCAATGACACCTGGTGTGATGTCTACTCCTAGCTAGTCCGCCGCCACCTGTTAGACGGATCCGCCACTGGCAGCGACAACTTCAGGGTCACTGTCAGCTTGTCAGAACCCATCGCTTTGAAGCCAGCAACCCGGTTTCACTCTGTTGTTTGTTTCCTTTTTTCCACTCAGACACATCCTTTCTCCTCTGTTGTGGCCCAATCCTTGTCCCAACAAGGTGAGGGGTGGCTGATGCTGGCTCACTGGGCCCTTCTTGATGCCCGCCTCCCAATCCTAGCACAAACCTGGTGCCAGGAGCAAGTGGGAAATCAGGTTGCAACCCAGAGAATGCAGATGGTTGGGGCAAAAACCGAACATGCTTCCCTCTGTGAGATTTTCACAGAAGCTGAAACAAATCTCTCCCCAGGTCAGGCTGTTCCCATGAAATGGAACACCGTTGGAAAACCACAAGTGACCCTGCAGCATTGAGAGAACAGCAGTTGCAAGGAAGCTTCCAGCAAACTCCTTGCCTTTGTTCTTGAAGCATGTCCTTTGTTTGATGCTTGTTTTCGCCTCACAAAACAATTCTTTTAATTGTCCTTTCTTGTTCATCCAATCTCAACTCAACCAACATTTGCTTCCCAACAAGTCCCCTTTGATGTTCAAAATTGTCTCATGTGGTCCAAATCACAACATCATGAATTGGGCTCCAAATGGGACATGTGATCACATGGGGAACTAGCTCGTGTTGTCTCCAAGCAATTTGCAAATGTGAGAAGCAGGAGCAGCGTCAATCTGAAAAAAAACAGATCATTTGATTGGGTCCCCAGATCATTAGCAGTTTGATCATGTCAGTTGCATGGTTGTTTGTCACATGGATCCCACAAACATGTCCCAATTTGTCAATGTCCCAGTTGCAATGCAAAATTTGAGATGCAGCTCAATCAACAGCTTCTTGACAACAGGATCTGCAAATCATTTGCCGCAACACCAATCAATGGTCAGCGTTGACTGTTGCGATGAACTTCAGAAAAGTCGCAACACTCAGTTTTGTGTTTGCAAAGCCAAGACAGACAAACAATTGTTCCAGTTTCAAAAATTGTTGTTGTTGTTTTGAAGTTGAGGGTTTTAGCCCCAACAAAAAGTTGATTCCATTTCGATTTCAGGTCGCTCTGGTCAAAATCAAAAACACTCATTGCAGAGAGCGACGCTGCTGGAGCTGACAGGTGTTGCATTTCCACCAGCAACAAAAAAAACACTCTTTCTTAATCAGTTTGGTTTTGAACAACATCAGCTTGTCATCATGGTGGCCAGCACCACTAGCTAGCTAGTAGCAACACACTGCAGTCTGTTTAGCTGGTCTGCTCCTCACCTCTTACTTCAACACAATGCTTAGGTGCACACATGCCCTTTAAAGTCGTACCTGCGTGCAAGTGCTGTACGTAACACTAAAATAGAACAGATGTGAATGCCAAAGAAAGATTATAATTTGATTTAACGTTCCTTCCGGTAATTACGGTAGAAGCATGAATGAAGTAATTAAATACAATAGGCTCGCCCGGTGCGCTCCCTCATTATTTGTTTGCCAGATCTTTTTTTTACCAGGTAGATCTTTTGTTTTGCCAGATGCGATATCTTTTGTGAATTTTGTACAATGTTCGACTTTCGTGCAACAAAGTTCGATTTTGTTCCTTATTTTATATGTTTTACCAGGTAGTGTCTGCGTAAACCCGAATCCCTAATTTGCCTCGCCACAAAGCTACTCGTCTCTCGCATCTACATTGTTGTCATAAAATAAATGAGGGAGGACGAAAAGTAATCGTTGCTGCACTCGTTTCGATCTCTTTTGAAAGAAAGAGCTAAAGTCGAAGTCCTATACCTAACAACTGCTCTGTTGCCCCAAGCCCTCGTTGTTTCATCGATTTGCAACGTTCACCATGAAATTAAACCCTTCCTTCTTGAGCAGCAGCACCAGCGCTGGCGCTATTGTTGCTCTAGTTGCGTTCTGTCATGCCCAACAAGCAGTTGAGGCTTCTTTGATTGACACGCGACTGCTGGGATCATTACTAGGTCGTGGCCGCCGAGCAAATGATTGGGACAGTTCCATGGACAACTGCACTGCACCAGAAATTTACGAAGACAAAACAAATGAAACAGGAGCAAATGAAACAGGAACGAGCACGTACATGACTTACCTACCGAATGATGTCGATTCCGCTGAGCACGAATGGCTAGTGCAAAGATCGGAGAAGAATCAATTCACGTTTCAACCCGGTAAAATCCTATCCAAGGGTGTTATCAAAAGACCTTACAGGCCAACTACTTGGACATTGGATGATGCGAAGCAGTTTTGTCATAATCACCCAGAATGTGCAGGGTTCAGCTTTCCAATGAGCGGTCAAGCCAATGATTTGGAGACTATAGAGCGAATCAAGTTCTACCCGTCCGTAAATGGCATCCGCATGGTCGAGGATGACAGCTGGCGTTCCTATGTGGTGTCGAATGACGACGAAAAAGAGGACCGTATGGATGGTCTTTGCTGCTCTGGTTCCACGGACATACCAACTCGAGAAGAAATAGCTCAAGCGGACGAGGTCGAACGGATTTCGTGTGATATCTCAGCAGAAGATTTCTATGAACAATACCAGAAAACACGAAAGCCCGTGGTGCTTACCGGTTGCGCCGATAACTGGCCTGCAACAACCCGTTGGAACGTCCCAGACTTGGTTGCACGATTTAAGAATGAATCTGTGTGGAGAGCTAGAACTGGCCCATGGGAGTCAGAGTCATTTGACGACGCCTCCTTCGAAGAATTTGTCGAAAGCTTTCATAATCCCGACAATACGGCTTATATTTTTGATAAGCTTGACCACGAAAATGGAAAGTCATTGGAAGCTGATTATGAAATACCACCACAGTTTCGAGATGATCTATACAGTGGGCTGTATAGCAGAAAGGGTGGGTATCCAAGAAATTACGGCTCCATGCGGTGGTTTTGCATGGGGAAGAAAGGCACAGGGGCATGGCCCCACATGGACCCATTCCAAACTGACGCTTGGAACACTGTTATCCAGTACGTAATATTCGAAGACTGAAATGGCTCCTCAGCGGACTTCACTCGCAGAAATCCTTCTTCTAATCAAAATTTTCTTCTTCTTTCAACAGGGGCGAAAAATGGTGGGTCCTCTATCCCCATTCAATGCCAAAAGACGAGCCTTTCTTGTGTTCCGATCATTGCTCTATTGAAAATCCCCAAATCAAAAATTGGTATTCGTCGGTTGCAGTAAACGCTGCTCGTGCCTCGTATCCAGGTAACGAGCGCGCCCTGCACGTTTTGCTAAGCCCTGGTGAAACCATTTATGTCCCGTTCGGAATGATCCATTCTGTTCTTAATATGGAGGATTCCATTGCCATCACGAAAAACTACGGTTCCCCCGGCAACCTTATTGGGGTTTGGAAAGAAATATTGGATGATTGGTGGAGGAATGACGACAGTTATTGGCGAACCCTATACTACAAGACTATGACAAGCGAGCAACGACGAACCATTAGGGAGAGCGATTACTGGCCTCCGGAACATGGAAGGGACCTGATTGAACAGGAAGCTCCCAGGACGGCTGCGGTTGACGAGGATACAGAAACGACGGAGGACGAGAACGATTCCGACTCCGACGATGACAATTCTAACCTTGGTGACGATTCCAGCGACGATGACGAGGACAACTAGTCTTTGAGGAGGCCCATGAGGCATAAAACTGCTAAAGCCTAGCCGAGCTAGTCTGGCCTACATAAAATATGCATGTTACACGTCGCTTTGTTGTATATTCGGTCTTCAACAGTAGCCAGATAGGTGACCAGTTGGAAACAAAGTTCGGTAGAAACATGGGTCACACACCAAAAGTCACTGCCGAAGCACATGCTAAAGGCTCTCAAGACAATGCACATAAAAATGACAACCGATGTTCCTTTGGTTGACTTGGGATATGGAATGTGAGCCCCTGACACAAGACTGGTGACTTATCTGACATTGCTAGTTTGATATCACGGCCAAAAACCGCCCCCGAAGACCTTGAATGCCATACCTATAAACGCAAAAAAAAGCACTTGCAAAAAATCATCCCTCCCCAACCACAAATGAATGTTTGAAATCATTCGTATCAAAGTGTCCCTATAAAACCATCCCTGGTCAGTCAAAATTGTCACTCTTTGGTGCACTTTGTTGCACAACTGAACACTTCAAACTGCTGTTAAACACCACTGACACAGAGACGGTTTTGCAAAGCGTCCCTGCCAATTTGAAACCCTTTCTGATAATCATGCAACAACTTGAAGCCATCCCTGTTTATTCCAGCATCACAATTTGCCAAGCACAAGCATAAATCTCTTACCTCCAGTGTTCACATGAAGGACGTTGTCCTGTCAACGATGTTGCTTTGTTGCGAAGACATCCAAAATTGGATGAAAGGAGCTTGGCAGCTTGCCAAGCTGCTCCAAGACTCATAAGCCCCTCCAAGTGTCCACTTGCAATGATCAGTTACATCCATGAGCATGCCAATGGTCCAGTGTTTTGATTTTAATGACAATTACAATGCTCCACTTCAAACCCCCATCGGTTAACCCCCATTGCCAATGAAACACAAACAGTGTCCCAACAGTTGTTGCCATGTAGGAGGAATGAAGTTTGCTCTGACATTGATGGTCCTGATCTTCGTCTCTCTGCCCCCCACTAAAGGTTCCCCCGACTGCCGGGGATCCACAAGAGATGTGCCTTCTTTGCCATGTAAGGCCTCCAATGTTGGTCCATTGATTTGCATTGGCTTGATGTGGATATTCAAAAAGGCCTAAATGGACGGGTGGACACACATTCCTGGTGGCTGCACGGTGCACTAAATGTGAATGCAGTGTGTGACACCACATGAAATGCAAAGCCTTTGCTCCGTGTTGTCTTGTCCCGCCAGCTTGAAGCCAACAACTCACACAATCTTTAATTCATTCATGACGCATGGCATGTCTGCACTGACATTTGACAGAAGCTGCAGCTGCAGGTCATTGTCATCTGCTCGGTTAGCTGTGCCAAGGAGTCTTTGCCAAAATGTTGCCAACAAGATCAATGGCTTAAATCCCACAAAATTGGGAATGGTTGCTGATGGTCCAGCCAACAATTTGCAACACATTGATCAACTTAATTAGGACAAGTTGAGGCTCCCTCCCTCTGTTTTGTTCAACATTCTTAGATCCTGACTTCTCATTGTGGAAGTCCGGGCCTTCAGCTTTGTCTTGGGAGTTTCTTGGCAAAATTCTGCTTGTTGACAACTTAGACAGTGTGTTCTGCATCTTCACACTTGGCACTTTTGTCCTAGCACTTTAGCACAGTCTGAACTAATCTTGTCTGTTTCCAACAGGCGATGTGTGTGTGTCATTTTCAGATTTCAACAGTGAAGAAACATCATCATGAGAGGGGCTGTTGCATTGATGAAGCCATCACGGAACTGATGTTGCCAAGAGTGATCTGCTTTCCATGGAGAGCAAATGATTTGAGAAATGGTGCCATGTGCATTTGACCAGTCCCAGATGGAGCTCATGTCTGGTGTCAACTGCTTCATCTGTTCTCTGTTTGTTTGTGTGTTGCCTTGTTAACCACTTTCCCCTACCAAAAGATGAATGCCAACCCACTGGAAACCTTGGTTGCATTTTCCTTTGAAGAATTCCTCTTTTCCTTGTTCCCTTCCTTTTAGACCCTGTTTCCCGTGTTCCTGCTCCTGCAGGAAAACGAGGAAGCATGATTCAGAGGATTTTCCTTGTTTTTCTGCTCCTGTGAAAGCATGATTCAGATCTGAGCCCGGGCACACATGCCAATTTTGCTGCTAGCATTTAGCTAGCTTTGAACACGTGCACCGCCTGGAAGCCACAGCATTGTGCTGCAGCACGAGCACTGGCACAGCCCGGGGGCACGATTCAGATTTGAGCTCGGGCGCACATGCCAATTTCACTGCTAGCGTTTGGCTAGCTTCGAACATGTGCACCCGGAAGCTGCAGCATCACGCTGCAGCAGCTCCCCCGAATTGGCTGCTTGGGCATGGAGGACAACACAATGCAGCTGCAATCTCTTGTTGACTGTCAGAAGGTGATCTGCGGACAGGTTGACATGGTGGACGAGCTAGCCATGGAGACGCGAGGCAACGTGTTGCTTGGGGTGCTGTTGGTGTTGTTGATCAAGGGTTCGCATTTCGGTGCCACACCATGGGATTCCTACCAGGACAGTCTGTCCACCCATCAGTTTGAGGCATGTCATCCTCAGTTTTGACATCTGTCATCACAATGGCAAAGACCTTCCTCGTGGCCAAGCGCCTCTCTCACCGGAGGCTTGTTGGGCAGGGAAGCCTGGGCACGGGGTGTTGGGCCCTGGTGCAAACGGGTTTGGCTAGAGCTAGCTAGAGGACGCTCCGTGGCCTAGCCAACATCTTGTTGTTGTTGGTAGAAACTGATTGACAGGGGGCTGCTTCCACTGATGTTCAGGCCTTGCCTGATTTGCTTGTGGGAGCAAGATGGCGGACCTTCTCTGGTGGGACCCATGGGGTGGCTAAGACTTAGTGGATTGGTCTCGGTTTGGTTTTGGATGCGACTTGGTGCAGTTGGCAGGCCGACAATGGAGAGGATCATGGAGAGGTTCGTGGCGTTAACACAACAACCTGCAATGCATGGCGGAAGGGATGGATGGATGGATGGCGCCGGTGTTATGTTTATCAGGGACCATGGACTTGTCTGTGGCTCCCGTCGTAGTGATTTAACTAATTATTTAGGAGAAAACCCTGGTGGGAACCTTGGAACAGCACAGGCAAACCCTTGCTGTTGGTTGACCCC
>ENA-ORBV01017957-ORBV01017957.1-microbial-mat-metagenome-genome-assembly--contig:-NODE-17957-length-10047-cov-13.916349_pt1 | contig 10047 bp, 10 predicted proteins | sample MGYA00237777_ERZ505514 | MGnify/ENA primary metagenome ERZ505514 (study PRJEB26160, sample SAMN06269048) | microbial mat metagenome | isolation source: Oligotrophic lake microbial mat | place... | reverse complement strand
ACGCCCGCTCCCCGGTGCTCGCGAGGCAGCGGACCGGGGCCTATACTCCAGCGACCCCGATTGAAATTCCTATCCCGCGGGGCTGGTCATAGCCACGCTCTGCGACGGCGCGAGATCTAGCCTGACCGGTCACCGCACCGGCGGCTTCTTTTTCTTCCCCGACAGCGCGTCGAGAAGTCCCTTCGCCGCCTTGTTTGCCGCGTCGCTTCCCGCCGCCTTCACGGCATCGCCCGCCGACGGCGTCACGTCGGCGATCTGCACCGCGAACTCGCGTCCGGTGCGGATCTGTCGGCTCGGCGTGATATCGAGTTGTACCAGCGTCGCGTTCCACGTGAACGAGATGCCGCGCTCCGATCGGCCCGCATCGAACCGCGTCACATTGAACACGGCGTTACGCGACTCGCCGGGACGCAGCGAGAACTGTGGGTCGGCCGCCTGGCCGGTCACGACACCGATGCCCGTCGCGCTCACGTCATGCGTGCCCGCACGGCCGAAGTAGTAGCGGTTGCCGAGGTTGTCGATGGCGCCACTCGACGTGCCCTTGTATCCGAGGATGATCGACTCATTCGACATGTTGCGCACCCGCACGTTCAAGCGCAGGCCGTGGTAGCGTCCATTGCCAATGTCTCCAGCGCTCATCTGGGCAATATCCACGCGTACCGGGCCGCTGGCGTAGCACCGCGCCACCCCTGCGCACACATCGATCTCGTCGGCCAGCGCGACCGGTGTGGCGCCTGCCATCTGGGCCGCGCTCGACGGCGCCGTCGCGCTCCCCGAGGCGCTCCCCATCGATGTGGCGACGCCAGCGCCACCGTTGGCCATCTGTGCCGTTACGCCTTTGCCGTCGAAGCCAGTGAACCGCAGCGCGTGCTCGCGGCCCAGTCGCCATTGATTGCCGGCAATAGGATTGATCTCGCGCAAGGCGACGTCCATCGCGTAGCTCGTGCCCAGGATGACATTTCGTGAAGCCGGACGAAACAGGAACTCCACGCGAGCATCGGCTCGCTCACCGGGCTGCAGCTGGAACTTCGGATCATACGTGTTGCTGGTGATCAATCCGATCCCACGAACCGACTCGGTGCCGGCCACTTCGTAGCGGTTGCCCTGATCGTCGGTCACGATGCCGGATCCCGCCAGGTAACCCAGCACCAACGGGCGAGGTGTGCGATTCTGAAGGCGAATCGTGGCCGTGATCACGCGATTCGCGCCCGAAACGCTCGCACGGAAGTCGGTGACCACACCGACGAAATTGGTGGTTTCGTAGCATGCAGATTGTCCCGTACACCCGGCGCTCTGCGCGGTGAGATGCCCGGGCATGACGACGGCGCACAATACCGCCGCCGTGAGTAACTGATGTCGCATCGCTCGATCCTCGAAGTAGTGGCGGTCAACGCGACTGCGTGGCGATCCACGCAGCGTCGGTCAGTTGCAGCGTGACACGAATGCGCGGTGCGGCGTTCAAGCTGCGCGACATCATGTCCTCGTCCTCGCTCCACGTGGCGGTGAGTGCGTTGCGCGGACCGCTTCGGATGTACGCCGCGCTGCTGTCGGTCACCGGTCCCCACGCCAGCGTGTATCCCGTGCGCTGTGTCGCGTCCGCCACGGGCCCGTAGCGCTGCACGAGCACCTGACGGAACGACTCACCGTCGATGAACGGAAACACGCGTTCGATGCGAATCGCCCGCACCTTGTCGTCGTCGTCCAGGAACGCCGTGGCGCACACTGCACCCGGCTTTACCCGTCCTCGGCCGGAAATCGACGAGCAGCCCATCGCGTTCACGGCGATGATGCTGGTGAAGCCTGCGTAGCCGCTCCCGTTGTTGGCGTGTCGCTCCGTCTTGCCGAACAGTCGCGCCGCGGCGCGCTCGAACAGATCGCCTTTCGTTCCGATGCGAAGTCCGGCCACATCCGCCGTCGCGATCTCGAATGCAGGGGCACCGCCAAGCGCGGGTGCGCCGCTGTTCGCACCGTCGGCGCTGACAGGCGATGTCGACAGTGTCGGCGCGAAGAGCTCCTTCTCCTGTCGATCGCGGACGTGTACGTCCACCAGTTCGGCGCGCACCACGCGCGTACCGGTCACCGCCCCGGACGGATCGCCCTGTCCGGTCACACGGAACGCGATGTCCGTCAGCACCCCGCGTCCCTGCGCCCGGAGCGACTCGTCGAAAGCGCGCGCGGCGCCCTTCGGCATGCCGATGAACCGCGCCGACTCGGCGTTCAAGAAAACTACGCGGTACTCCTCGCCAAACACCTGCAGCGGCAGATACGTACCCGGCTCGAAGAAGTGCATCGAAAACCGCTGTTGCTCATGATCGTACTCCGACACATTGTCGTTCACGCGCACCCGAAACGTCGCACTGGCCGGCAACCCGGTGAGTCGGCGCTGCAATTGCTGCGACCACACGCGCGCCGAATCAGGTCGATCAAAGGCAGGAAGCTGTTGCAACGCCGTGTTGCGCGCGGTGACACCTGCCGCGTCGAACGGTACGCCGGCAACTTTGTACCATGTCAGCACCACGGCTTCGTCGTCGAGGTCGGGCGGCGCTTGCCACTCGGTCATGCCGACCGCCGTACTGCGGTAGCTGGCCCACTGCGCGGTGGCGGGGCGTGGTCCCGCACTCGCGGCACGCATACCGGTCTGCTTCGACAGCGGGACCGTCGCGCCGCTGGGCAGATGCAGCACCAGCGCGCTGTCGCTCCGGTCGATCGTTGCCTGCGCGCCGCTCGGCAGCATCAACGCCCACGACCCATCCGATTGCTTCTCCAAGCGGCGCCGTATCGTACCGGCATAGGCATCGTCGCCGTCGGTGAGTAGCACATGCGCGCCATGGACCATCGCCTCGAGCGCCGCTGCGGCCGTCGCGCGATTTTCCGGATGGGCGATCGCCCACACAATGCCATCGTCGGGAATGGAGGACGCGAGTCGATCACCAGTCGCAGCGTCTCCACCGCACCCTAGCGCACCCACGCAGGCGAGCCCGACCATAGCGATGGCGTTTCGCCGACCTGGTTGCGTCGTCCCCGAACGTGGTGATAGCCTCTGCATACAGTTCGCCCGTGTCGGCGCCGTCGAGGCTGGAAGCAGCCGGAGCACGCCGGCGCGTAAAAGCGTCTCCGCACCGCATTGCGTACAATCGGCTCAAACCCCGTCATCACTCGCTGAATGACTCTGTCGGATCAGTCGGACGTCCTCGGCACACCCGCGAGCGGCCCGGATTCCCGAGCCGAGCTCGACCATCTCTTCAGCGTGACCTACGAAGAGCTGCGGCGACTCGCGTCGAGTGTGCGTCGAAGCGACCCGCGCGCGTCGATCACACCAACGGCGCTCGTGAACGAGGCGTGGCTCAAGCTGGCCGGATCACCGGAGGTCGCGCACACCTCGCCCACGCACTTCAAACGCATCGCGGCGCGTGCGATGCGACAGGTGCTCATCGAAGCCGCCCGTCGGCGACAGGCCGGAAAGCGCGGCGCTGACGAACTGCACGTCACCTTCGACGACGCCGTCAACGCGGCCGCCACCGATGCCGATGGACTGCTCGCCCTCGACGAAGCCCTGACGCGTCTGGCCGCGCAGGCCCCTCGTCAGGCGCAACTGGTGGAGAGTCGATTTTTCGGCGGGCTCAGCGTACCGGAGACCGCCACGCTGCTCGACGTGAGCGAGTCGACGGTACTGCGCGAATGGCGGCTCGCCCGCGCCTGGCTGGCGCGTGAACTGGCGGTCGACGCGTGAGCTGGGCGCGCTTGCAGTCAGCCTTCGACGCGATCGTCGACGCGCCGGAGCATCGTCGCGACGCGATGGTGCGCGCTGCGTCGCACGGTGACGCCGACTTCGAACGCGAGCTGCGCGAACTGCTGGCGGCCGACGCCGTGCAGCTGCCACTGCTCGACCGAAGCAACGCCGAGTGGGCGTCGGCATTGCTCGCTGATACGCCATGGCCTGAAGGTGCGCTGCCGCAATTCGGACCGTATCGCCTGGTACGGTTGCTCGGCGAGGGCGGTATGGGCGTCGTATATCTGGGCGAACGTGTCGATGTACGGCGCACGGTCGCGGTGAAACTGCTGCGCGATGCGTGGCTTTCACCGGCGCGCCGCGCACGATTCACCACCGAGCAGCGTGCCCTCGCCCAGCTTGACCATCCGAACATCGCGCGGCTCCACGATGCCGGCACGCTCGCCAATGGGACGCCATGGTTCGTGATGGAGTACGTGGAGGGCCTTCCGCTACACCGCTACTGCGAAGCGAACGCGTGCACGGTGCCGCAAAGACTCCAGCTCTTCCGCGCCGTGTGCAGCGCCGTGCAACACGCGCACGATCAGGCCATCATCCATCGGGATCTCAAGCCCTCGAACATTCTTGTCACCGCCGACGGCACGGTGAAACTACTGGATTTCGGCATCGCCAAGCAGATCGGCGAAGAGCATCGCGATAGCGAGCGCACGCAGACCGGGCTGCGCATGATGACGCCGGCGTACGCGGCGCCTGAGCAAGTGCGTGGCGAACGGGTGGGTGTCTTCACCGACGTGTACGCCCTCGGTGTCCTGTTGTACGAGCTACTCGCGGAGCGACTCCCACTCGATCTCTCGTCGCGCACGCCGGGGCACGCCGACGCCATGATCCTGGACACCGAGCCGGAGCCGGTGTCACGAGCCGCCCGCGCGCAGGGCGCCGACAGCGTAGCGGCGATGCGGCGCAGCGAGTGGAACGATCTCGATGTGCTGTGCATGACCGCGATGCACAAGGATCCGACGCGGCGCTATCGATCGATCGATGCGCTGCTGCGCGATGTCGATCACTTCGTCGCCGGTGAGCCGCTCGACGCGCACCCCGATGCGCTTTCGTACCGCGCGAGCCGCTTTGTGCGCCGACGGTGGAGGGAAAGTGCATTGGCTGCGGCCCTCGTGTTGCTTTCGGCTGGCGTCGGCACCACATACACGGTTCGGCTGGGGCGCGCCCGAGACGCGGCCGTGCGCGAGGCGGAGCGCCGCACGCGACTGCAGCAGTTCACGCTCGCGCTCTTCACCGGTGGCGACGAGGCGGGGCCGGCCGATAGTTTGCGCGTCGTCACCTTGGTGGATCGTGGTGTGCAGGAAGCCCGCCTGCTCGACGGCGATGCCGCCGGACAGGCCGATCTCTATGCGACGCTGGGCAGTGTGTATCAGAAGCTCGGCCGCTTCGAACGCGCCGACACCATGCTGCAGGCGGCGTTGATCGCACACACCAGGGCGGGGAGTCGCGACTCGCTCACGCGTGCGGCGTTCCTGCTGACGCTCGGTGATCTGCGCATCGACCAAGCGTCGTACCTTGGCGCCGATAGTGCGCTCACGGAGGCCTCCGCCCTCGTCGCCTCGCGCGTCTCCACGCGCGATGACCCGGCGGTGCTGCTGCAGTCGCGAATTCTCGGTGCCGTAGGCCGACGACAGGAAGAGCAAGGCCGCTACGATTCGGCAACGGTCACCTTGCAACAGGCCGTGGCCCGCTATCCCGCAAGCGATCCCGACCCATTGGTGCGTGCGTCACTGCTCGGTGAGCTCGCCAACGTGCAGTTCTATGCCGGTCACTATGCTGAAAGTGACTCGCTGAACCGTCTCGTGCTTGCGGCGCAGCTCGCACGATCGGGCGAGCGTCATCCCGCGGTGGCCGAGGTCTACATCAACCTCGGCGCCACCGAGTTCGAGCGAGGTCGCTTCGTCGAGGCGGAACGCTGGTATCGCCAGGCGATCGACATCGACTCGGCCTTTTATGGAGGCGCGCATTTCCGGACGGCGGCGCACTTGTCGATGCTGGGGCGTACGTTGGTGTCGCAGGAACGATACGACGAAGCGACCGGTGTGCTACAGCGTGCGCTCGACATTCAGCAGTCCACGTTCGGCAGTGCGCATCCGCGGGTAGCCAGCGTGCTCAACGAACTCGGTAACGTCGCGCTGAAGCACAGGGCGTTCGACAGCGCCGACGCCTACTTCACACGCATGGCGAAGGTGTACGGCGCTGCCAACGGTGACGCGCATTTTACCGTAGCGGTGGCGCTTTCCAATCGCGCCACGGGATACAACGATCAGAAGCAGTATGCGCGCGCGGAGGCCATCTATCGCGACGTCGTGCGCCGGTTCACGAACGCGCAGGGGGCGGAGCACATGAATACCGGCATCGCCCGCATCAAACTCGGGCGCTCGCTGATACGTCAGCAACGATGGGCCGCCGGTGCGGCGGAGTCGGAAGCCGGCTACACGATCGTCGCCCGGCAAGCCGAACCCGGGGTGAGTTTTCTGCAGGCGGCGCGCAAGGACATCGCCGAAGCGCTCCTCGCGCTCGGTCGTCCTACAGCATCGGCGAAGTGGACGAAGGCGTGGGAAGACAATGCGCCGTCAAAGCCATAAGCCAGGGGTTGCCGATGACCCTGAATTCGTCTACGCTTATCGTCTGATGGGAGACGTGATCCTTTGGGGTTACTGCTGCCATGCGCAGGCCGCTCACATAGCTCAGTCGGTAGAGCACATCCTTGGTAAGGATGAGTATGTTTGAAAAGCCGACCATCGCTCGTTCGTCTCCAGAACCGCGTAAGTCCTTATGGGACATGCGGTTCTTTTGTTTTCTGGGCGGTAAATTTGTGGCGAGAAGGGCCCGTGGTACCGACAAATAGCGCCCGAATCGGTCCCGGCACGCGCCGCTTTGACCCGCCAGAGGGAATAGTGAATGGCCGCAATAGGTGTACCAAAGATCGCCGTGGCCGCGGCAGCGAAAAACGGCACGAAGATCACGCCGGATACATCCACGCTTGCCTCCACCCGGTGCAGTGTATGTTCAACCTCTTAGCTCAGCCGCAAGGCTCCAACAAATCGCGAGCGCTGCGAGCTTTCGGTAAGCCCTGTCTGCTGCAGCGTAAGTGAGAGCTTGGTACCGCGAGTGGACGCCACAAGAATCAATCAGCACGAACGGAACATCGTGCGGCCACCTCGCGGCGAGAGGATCTCGCCCTGCGGACGACCACGCGAACCCGTGTTACACGCGGACACCACAACCTCTGCTCGAGTCGGGAGCGCAAGGCTCGCGGTCACGCACCGACATCTCCAATGATTGCTGCACCTGCTCTAGCGATCTAACGCCGAGCTCACCTGCGGGCGACATATGAAATGCGAGCGAAGTGAGTTTCAATAGCCGCCCGTCTGGTGCAGCGTTACGTTAGACATCGGGCGCGCCGGAAGTTTGCGGTAGGCCCGTCATCTTCGCGACGATGTGTGCCAGGTGCAAGATCGCGTGGGCCTTCTGCGCCAAGAGCATGATAAACATGGGGCGGGTCACACCTGCCGGCAGGGGCGCGAGCGTGGCCTCGAGCGCGGCGGCCTTGTCGGCGTCTCGATGGTACTCGAACGCGTTGAGCCATCGCTTCAGAGTCGCCTCGGAGTTGACCACGATATCTCCGCTCCGCCAGAGGAACTGCGCCTGCGCGGCCTTCCCAGAAAACAGCTCCTTGATCTCTCGCAACCGAGTCTTCAGGAAGGGGTGCGTGGACGAGTTGCTGACGATATTGCGCGTCTTGAAGAACGAGTACGGCTCGTCATCGAGAACGAAGGGTCGCAGGTGGTGAAGAAGGCCGGCACGTTGCAACGCGCTGGGCTCCCTGGTCCTCATTTCGACCTGCTCGCCGATCCGAGCGGACATCCCGATCGACAGGCTGTCCAGGGCCAATTGCGGCAACACACTCTCGAGTTCGAGGGCTTCCGCGAGAAAGGCTTCGAGGACGGCTCGGTCAGCGTCGGAGATCGTGAAGTCGACGGTCTCCGCTGGGCGACCGTCCGCAAACTCGAATCGAAATGTGCCTGAATGGGGCATGGAAATGGGTCGTATGTCTAACGTGGGCTTGTGCTGCGGACACTCTAATAGTGCGGCCGCGAAGCGGCCGCTTCAATAGTGTGGCCGTCAGCACCAAGCATAGTTATGCGACGATGCGATCGTACTCCGCGTGCGTCCCGACCCAGAACCACAGAAGCCCATCCGGTGCATCCACCGCGAGGGCGCGGTAGTGGGCACCGACGCGGACGGAGTGAAACCGGCCGACGCGCTTGAAGTGCAGGGAGGGATGCCGCGGATTCGCCTTGAGGAGCTCGAACTGCTTGTCCGCGAGCGCCCGGACATTGGTCGGCAGGGCGTCGTAACACGCCCAGAAGCTGGGCGAGGCATGATGCGTCAAAGCTTCCGCGAGCGCCCAGCGGCGTGATCCGCGAGCGCCGCATCCGCCCGCACGTCCAGGCGGCCCGTGGCCGCATCGGACTCGAACTCGCGGTCCCAGCTGGAGGCGTCGAACTCGCTAAACCACGCGCGGAAGCTCGCGAGCTCCTTCTCGGAGAGCTGGCGGACTTCTTGTTCGATCTTCTCGACTTTGGTCATAGGGTCATCTCCGGGCTACCTGAACGGTAACAGGATCCGGTTTCGTTCGCATAACGTTTGTTTGTGCTGCAGCTGTTCCAATAATTGCGGCCGCGGGGCCACCGCACTACCCCTAGAAAATAGAGCGGTGGCCCCGCCGCCGCTTCCTTCGCACAGCTGTCTGCACCAACCGTCGTTATGCCGCCCACGCATCAAAGCCTATGGCCACGGGTGCCGCCGAAGATGTTGCAAGCCATCGTCGTCAATGACGGCGACGTACGCGAATCGGGCGCTAACGCCGACGATGCGTTCGGTCAGCTCCATCTGTAAATGAGCTACGACGGCGCCCGAGCGATCGATTATATCGTATCGGCGTGAAGGCGCAGCAGCCGTTGACAGTCGCTCGACCAGCAGTCGGCCGTCGGGAAGCGGCAGGAGCGCACTCGCATCGATCCGCGAAGTGGGCGTGACGAATGGAGGGACCGTCGACGGCCATCCGGACGTCTCGGAGATCTCTGTCGTCGGTGGCCAGGACTGTGTGGTGGCGGCCGCGACGAGGTACGCGCGTTTTTCGCGGTCCGACATCGGTGGTTGGACGGCCTGCAACACTGGCCCCGCTCGACACGCACGGTTAGCTGGACACCACTCGATGCGGTACGGCGCCGCTCGCGCGACTGCTACCCAGCCGTCGGCAAACACAGCAATCTGATCCGGCGCGGACAGTGCGAGCGCATACGCGCGTGGCGTGGCGCTGCCTCCGCCCGCGCGCGCGGCCACCGGGGCAGCCCGGGAGGAGACGCCGGCGCCGGCCGCCCATCCATCTTCTGACTGCGCGCGCGCTATGGTGTCCACCTTCAGCGAGTGCCGGTCGAGACGCACAACGAACATCGAGTCGCGCATCGACGGTCGCCCGTCGACGCCGCGCGCGACCTGCAGCCAGAACACGTGCCCAAGTGTATCGGTGCCGGCAATGCGATTCATTCCGACGATCCGGACTGCGGGATCCGCTGCTCCGGCGGTGGCGACCGCGTCATCCCGGCGGAACGCAATCCAGCGCGGAGCGAATGGTTCCTTCATGAGCGAGGAGTCTCCGGCCAGTGCCCAGATCCGACCGAGTTGTCGGTACTCACCGGGCCCCGCACCCTGACGTCCGATCTGACGCACCGTTTGCGTCCGAAAGTCGGCCAGAGCGAGAACCGCTTCCTTCTCGTCCGAGACGAGCACACGCCCGTCCGCGAGTTCTCGCACCGACGCGATTACTGAGAACGTCTTCTGTAGCTCGTCGGCGGCAGGTCGCAGTCGGCTCTCTGGCGCGCCACGTGGCGATTGCGCTACCAAGACGGCCGGTACGGCAATCAGCGCCGCGACGACGGCTGTGCACAGATGCAGAGAGGCAGCCGATGAGTTGAGCTTCACAGAAGTGTGCGGTAGAGAAGTGGCGCAGAGCCCAACAGGACGGCATAACGTGAATTGGATAGCCCAACATAGCTCCCACCCCGCAAGCTATTCGCGCCGCTCTACGCCAAACTACGCTCGGGTGACGCGCGTGCAAGTCGTTGCCAAACAAATGAATCCATTGCAACCCCCAGCCACCCGCGCGCAGCGAGCCCGGTCTACCTAAACTCGCGTCTGCGCATGCGACACACCGACATCAGGCGCGCCACACCCCCCCACCGCACTTGTAG
>ENA-ORBV01017954-ORBV01017954.1-microbial-mat-metagenome-genome-assembly--contig:-NODE-17954-length-10048-cov-4.027179_pt1 | contig 10048 bp, 10 predicted proteins | sample MGYA00237777_ERZ505514 | MGnify/ENA primary metagenome ERZ505514 (study PRJEB26160, sample SAMN06269048) | microbial mat metagenome | isolation source: Oligotrophic lake microbial mat | place... | reverse complement strand
GCCCTAATCAGGTTTGATCCAAGGCCTACAAGTCTTTGAGCTTTGACGATCGGCCCCGGAAACGGGGCCGATCGATTTGGGATGAACCAAGAGCGGCCCGGTTTTGCTTCCACCTGTGATTTGGAGAATCCGGCCATGCGGCTCTCGCCCGTTCGCAGTGCGTTCACCCTGATCGAAATCCTTATCGTCGTTGTCATCCTCGGCATCCTGGCCGCAATTGCAATTCCTCAGTTCGCGGGTGCCGCCAACGACGCGCGCATGACCGCGACGTACGACGACCTGCAGAAACTCCGGCGTGCAGTAGGTGTGTATCGCGTGCGGAACCAGGGCAATATTCCGCCCGTTGCTTCCGGCGATGGCAGCGTTGACTCGGGCACGGGCTGGACCTGCTGGGGTGAACTGGTCGGAACGGCGGGCGACTACCTCATCAATACGCCGACCAACGCGTGGGTCGGTGGAGCGTTTTCGAGAACAGTCCTTGTCGTGCAAAACGCGACACCCGACACCGCCTTCCACTCGACGTACGGCTGGATCTTCGATTCGGCAAACGGCGATGTATGGGCGGCAGGGTTCGACGACAGAGACAAAGCCCTGCTTCCTCCATGATTGCCGGCAAGTCGACCGCCGCCAGCATCGATTTCCACGTCCCCGGGCGGTTATCCGCCGCGCCGCCTCGTGTTCGCGCCGATACACCACCCGTGGGAGGTGCGGGGCCACCAGCAGGAGCATCGATCATGCGTACGAGCGACGTTCGGAGCAACAAGTGGTTTACGGCCGCGGCCGTGTGTGCGGGCGTGCTGCTCGGGGCGCACTTCGCCGATGCGCTGCGACCCGCGAGCGCCGGTGCCCAGCCGGATACCAAGACGCCTGAGTTCAAGAGCCCGTTCAACTCCGCGGAAGACCGCAAGATGAACATCGATCTGCTCAAAGAGATCAACCAGCGGCTCGGTCGGCTGGAGACGCAGCTCAAGGGCGGCATCAGTGTGAAGGTGACGGAGATGCCGGCCGCACCCAAGGACCGGCCCTGAACCGTTTGGTGGAATCTCATTTGTGGGGCGGGCCCTCCGGCCCGCCCGCGGAATGGTCAGGATGCCCAGTATGAATGAACCTGCGCGGATGGTTGGTGCTCGGGCGGTCGGGCCGGCGGCGCGGCCTGGATGCCGGGCCTTCACCCTGATCGAGATCCTCGTGACCGTGGTCATCCTCGGCATCGCCGGCGCGATGGTCATTCCCGCGATGGGCGAGACGGGCATCCTGCGCATCCAGGGCGCGGTGCGCTCGATCATTGCCGACATGACCTTCGCCCAGGCCGATGCCGTCGCGTTTCAGGAGCGCCGCGCGGTGATGTTCGATGTCGCCAACAACAACTACCGGCTCGTGCAGGTTCCCGGCACCACACTCGACGCCTCGTCGAACACGATGTACGACCCCACCAGGGCGAGCGGCCAGTTCGTGATGAGCCTGAGCGATCCGCGCTTCGGCGGTGCGCGACTGGTCTCGGCCAGCTTCGACAACGAGCCGAACATCATCTTCGATCCGATGGGCGGGCCGGTGGCTGATCCCGCCGGCGCGACGCCCGGTAATGGCGGCACCGTGGTCATCTCCGGGCTCAACCAGGTCTTCACGATCTCGGTCGAGCCGTTTACCGGACGCGTCACGGTCACGAAAACGCCGTGAGTTCGCCGACCTTTCGAGAATCCGGAGGATTTCGCATGCATGGGCGCGTGCGTGAGATAGTCTGAATGCGGGAGGTCGAAGCACAACCATGAAGATGCGAAACGAAGGTGGCGGACGCGACTCCCGCACGCGCTCGATGCTGATCTGGCCGGGCGTGGCGGTGCTGGTGTTCGGGCTGCTCTTGTGGGCCAGGTTCCTGCTGGTGACAGGCCACCCGCGCACGGCGGTGGCAGACCCGCCGGTGGTGACGCCTCAGACGCAGACGCAGGCCGCGGCCGACAAACCGTGAGCCGGGGCGTTGGACTCTCGCGCCGCCCAAACATACAGTCGGTTCATCAATCCCGGGCGAGTACCGAAGTGGACTAACGGGGCAGACTGTAAATCTGTTGGCTAACGCCTCCGCTGGTTCGAATCCAGCCTCGCCCATTCCCTCATGGCATTGTGCTCACCGCGTCGGGCGAAGCCCCGGCCACCAGACCCGTCCCGCGGCCACTTCGCGGATGGCCCGCACGATCTCGGGGGGCGGCTCGTCTTTGGAGATGCAGCCCCAGGCGCCGGCATCCATCGCGCGCTCGATGAACGCTTGATCGTCGTGTCCGCTGTAGAGGATGGTCTGCACGGGCGGAAAGAGCTCGCAAACCTCGCGTAGCGCGTCGATCGCGTTTTTGCCCGGCATCGTCGCATCCAGCAGCACCACCAGCGGTGCATCCATCAACGTGTGGCGACGGACCTCCGCGACGAGTTCATCGGCCGCGGCGAGCGTGCCGACCCACCGCATGTCCGGTTCGGCGGCCAGCACGAGTTGGAGCATGGTGCAGATGTCAGGGTTGTCATCGACGCACAGCACGCGGATCGGTCGATCGGTTGGGCTGAGCGGGCTGGGTGGGATGGCGCAGTCTGGGTCGGGCAAGGGCACGATCCTATGACGCGGAACGCTCCGGCGCTGCCATATTGCCGCAACGCGCGAGCAGCATTTCGAGCTCGTGAAACGCATAGGGCTTGACCATGTAGTCGTCGAAGCCCGCCTCACGGGCCAGAGCGATGTCGGCGTCGCGTCCGTATCCGGTGACCGCGATCAGTCGTGTGCCTTTCGAGCCGGTGTCCGACCTCAGGCTGCGCGCGACTTCGTAGCCGTCCATGCCGGGCAGGCCGATGTCGAGCAGCACGGCATCGGGCCGCCATTCGAGGGCCATCCGAAGACCGTCCGGACCGGTCGCGGCCGTTTGCACGATCGCGCCGACGCGGCGCAGCCCGATGGCGAGCAGCATGACCAAGTCGAGGTTGTCGTCGACGATCAAGATGCGCAGGCCGCTCACCTTCCGCTCCGTCGATGCGCGCGGTGTCATCGGCGCAGGGTCGGCCGCGGCCGGCAACGGGTGCGGCGGCGTGCGCAGGGGGAACTCGCTGCTAACCTCGTGCCCGTCCGGCGGGTTGAGAGCCTCGATGCTCCCGCCGACGGCGACGATCGCCAGCTCGCCTCGGCGCAGGCCCTCGGCTATGAAGTGCGAGCCAGATGCGCCGGTGGGCAGTTGCCGGATCGTGACGCGATTTTTTTCCTGGTCCGATCCGTTGGCGTTCATCGATCAACCTCAGTTCCAGGCCTCGAGGGCAAGCCGGAGAGTAAATAGCTCGCCAACGAAGGTTACGAGCAGTTCGAGCGGGTGCGACACGATAGAGGCCGCTCGGCTCTAGGGAGCACGGGCATCACGGGCATCCGGCAAAGTACTGACGTAGAAACTCGAAAAGATCGTCGATGGAGGTTTCGCCGCTGCGGTTGATGTCGGCGGAGTGTGCGAACCAGTCTAAGAGGAAATCGAAGACATCCTGCACGGTGAGCTTGCCGTTGCCGAGCCAGTCGGCGGGGCAGCAGGGGTTGCCGCCGTAAAACTCGAGATCGCGGCAGTCGACGTATCCGTCGTAATTCACGTCGGCCACGTCGAAGTCGCTGCCGAAATTGGGGGTCTGGAGCGAGTCGTTCATCATGCCGTCGGCATCGGTCGGGCCGAAATCGTTTGCGGCGATGTAGGCACAAATGGCATCGCGATCCTCAACACCGACCACGCCATCGCCGTTCTGATCGCCGAGCGGGCCGCCGGGAAATGCATCGGTCCAGATATACCTGGCATCTTCGGAAGGTGGCAACGCGATCGTCCGCGAGTAGGTAGTGCCCACCAGGACGGTGCAGCTCCACTTGGTCGGGTCGAGGTACCGCTGCTGAGCGAGCAGGGTGTCGCGGTCGATCCAACCCTCCGAGATGACTTTGGTGGACGTACTGATGGTGTCCCAGGAGTTTGCAGCCGCGACTTCGACACCCAGAGCGATATCGCGGATGGCCTCGAGAATGGAGCCCTCGTTGCCATCGCAACCGAAGCCGACCCGGTCATTGAGGCCGGCCGGCTGCGCGAGCGAGGCGAGTTGGCGCGCGCCCTCGTCGTTGAGGGCGTAGACCATCGAGACCGTGGTCTGCTCGGCCATCGTGCTGTGGGAGAACCGGACCTTCACTCTGGCGCGGTATTCCTGGAGCGGGCAGGTGATGCGGCTGATCTGCCTGAACCCGCTGGCGCGTTTGAGAAAAACCCCGCTGATCAGCCAGGTATCTCCCGCGGAGAAGCAGGTGTCGCCGGGAACGGAGGTGTGCAGGATGCCGATTTCGTCGCATCCGCAGAGCTCGAAGACAAACTCGGCACTGCTGCGCTCGAACTGCGGATCATCGGGGAACTGGTCGTCTAGGGTGCCGGGGCGTAAAACTGTTCGGGATGCGCTCCAACCCGACGGACGGGCGCCGAATCTCGCGACGTGGGCGAGGTAGTGGTTGCGGCCATCGGCGTTCGCGTCTCCGCCGGTATCGCGTCCAGTTTCGGGTGGATCGGCGCTCGGAAGGCGATCGACGTTGATTTCGACGAATCCGTACAAGGGACTAGGCCCAAATCGAAACGGCCTGGCGATGCCGCCATCGTCGTCTTCGAGCGAGCCAGGGGGATTGATGAGGCCATCGAAGACCAGTTCCAGCTTGAAGAGATGGGTGCCCATCTCGGAAACGAACCCGTTCAAAGGGTCTGATCCTGGGGTGTTGCTCACCCATTTGGAGAGGGAGACGCTCACCAGATCGGGGAGTTTCTGGTTGCTGTTCATCGCGCCGTCGCAGCCGGGATCGGTTCGGCGCGGGATCGCATCTCCGCGGGGGTCGGAAAAGGTCAAAACTGGCGGGTCAGATGCCGCACCCGCGGCCGCGGCGACAAGCAGGGAAATGAGGAGCGTGCGGATCATGCAGGGTCAAACGAACAAACAGCGAAGGGTCGAGGAAGTTTCAGCGGTTGGCCATTTCGGCGACGTAACCGTCGAGGTGGTAGCGTTCGATGCGGTAGCGGAGGCTGCTCCGCTGCATCCCGATCAACTTGGCGGCGCGGCTGACGTTGCCATGAGTGAAGTGGAGAGCCTGCATCACGAGCTCGCGCTCGACCTCCTCAGCGCGGTGCGGCCCGCGCTCGAAGTCGAAGACGAGTTTGCCGGAGTGACCGCCGATCGCGGTTGGAGTCGCGGCGTGGCCGCGTCCGTTGGTTTCGTGCGCGGCCGCGGCCGGCTCCCGGTCGTCGGGCAGAAACTCGAACGGCGACCCGCCGCCGAGGCCGAGGTCGGCCGGCTCGATGGCCTCGCCGTCGCCGAGCATGACGGCGCGCTGCACGGCGTTGACGAGTTCGCGGACGTTGCCGGGCCAGTTGTGGGCGGCGATGGCCGCGCCGGCGGCTTCGCTGAAGCGGGTGCGGGTGCGTCCGTAGCGGCGGGTGAGTTTTTCGAGGGCGGCCTCGGCGATCAGGCCTGCATCGCCTTCGCGGTCGCGGAGCGGGGGGATCTTGATGAGAAATGCGCCGAGACGGTAAAGCAGATCGCGCCGGAATGCGCCAGCTCTGGAGCGCTCCTCGAGGTTCTGGTTGCTCGCGGCGATGACGCGGACGCGAACGTGCCGCTCGCGGCTGCCGCCGACGCGTCTGAACGTGCCGTTCTCGACCACGAGCAGCAGCTTGGATTGCAGCTCGAGGGGCATCTCGCTGATTTCGTCGAGAAAGATTGTGCCGCCGTCGGCCATTTCGAAGAGGCCGGGCCGGGCGTCGCGAGCGTCGGTGAATGCGCCCTTCTCGTGGCCGAACAGCTCGCCTTCGACGAGCGTCGCGGGAAGCGCCGAGCAGTTGACGTGGACGAACGGCGGATCGGGCTCGTTCTTCGCCCCCGCACCCCCCACAATGTCGCCGGCCCTGGCCATTTGCACGGCCCGCTGGTGAATGTACCTGGCGAGCACTCCCTTTCCCACGCCGGTCTCGCCGGTGAGCAGGATGCATGGGAGGCTGGATGGGCCGGACTCGTGGACCGGCGAGCCGGAGTCGGCGGGCGGGGTCGGGCTGTCGAGCGGCAAGGCCGCAAGCCGGTCGGCAAGCCCGGTCGTGGTTTTCCAACGTGAGCTTTGCCCAACGACATCGCTCTGCTGGCTCTTGGTCTGCTCGAGACGCTCGTAGAGTTTGACGCGCCGATTGAGTTGTCGGTGCTCGATCCAGGTGTTGACCTGCAACCCCAGCTCGTTGAGCTTGAGTGGCTTGGACAGGTAGTTGTTGGCTCCGTCCTGGATGGCGCTGACGGCGTCCTCGATCTTCGACTCGCCGGTCATCACCACAATGGCCCCGTCGAACCCCTCGCCCCGAAGCTCCCTGACGAAGTCGAGCCCGTTTTCGGGGCCGAGGCGCACGTCAGTCAGAATCAGGTCAAATGCCTTGCTCCTGTTGAGGTCGCGGGCGATCCCCAGGTCGGCCGCTTCAGACACGACGTGCCCGGCCTTGGCGAGCGTGCGGCGGATCGTGAAGCGAATGTCGTCGTCGTCATCAATGACAAGAATCGTGGCCATGTCGCTCCTTACTGGCCAATACTGGCCACATCCGTGGCGGCCGGCAGCCGGGAATCCAACGGCAATCGTATGACGAAAGCCGCACCGCGCAAGTTCAGAGCCACATCCGAGCCGCGTTGCGGCCCATCAGCGCCCGACTCGACCTCAATCCGGCCCCCATGGGCACGGACCACTTGATGAGCCACTGCAAGCCCGATGCCGTTACCGCTGGGCTTCGTCGTGAAGTATGGCTTGAAGATCGACTTACGCAATGTTTCTGGCACGCCCGGGCCATTGTCGACCACCTTCAGTTCCCAGGTTGGTCCAGATTGCCCATCTTGAAGGAGGGTTGATACCACTCGAACCATCGGATTGCCACCTCCCCCCACAACGGGTGTAGCGGCGGCGGCTTCGATGGCGTTGGAGAGGATCGCGCTGAGGGCGTGCTCGAGGTGGCGGGCATCGACGGTGACTGAACCGGGACCGGCGGCCTGGTCGAGTTGGAGAGCAACGCCCCGAGTTTGGGCGAGCGGACGATGGGCCTCGACCAACCCGCTCAGCCATGTCGGCGCATCGACCCGGCTGGTAAGGAGTTGTGCGGGGCGGGTGACGTTGAGGAGGTCGGAGAGCCACTGCTCGAAACGATCGACGGAGGCGATGATCCGCTCTTGAAGGTGTCGCACGTCGTCGCCGGTGGTGCCGAGCCCCGAGGCTTCAGAACGGGTAACTTCGGCGAGGCCGCGGATACCCGAGAGGGGGCTGCGAAGGTTGTGAGCGAGTCGCTGGACCATCTCTCCGACAGCGGCGAGCCGTTCCTGCTCGACGCGCTCGGTCTGCATGCGTTTCACCGTGGCCGCCATGTGGTTGACCTCGCCGCTGAGGGCGACGAGTTCGTCGCCGAGGAGGGTTGCGTCAGCAGTGCGCGCGGCGGGTACGGGGATGCGGTACTCGAAGTCGCCGGCGGCGATGCGCTCGGTGGCCGTGCGGAGGTTGGCGACGGGATGAACCACCCATCGGCGGAGCAGAAGCACGCCAAGCCCGCCGGTGAGCAGGACGAGCGCGAGCGCCAGGTACAACACGAGCTGCAACCACCTGCGTAGAACCTCTCCGCTGCTGGCGAGATCCTGAATATCGATCACGACGCGCTCCTCCATTTTTTTGAGCAGCTCGTGGATCTGGAAGAGTTTGGTGCTGACGCGGGGCAGCGTGCTGTCTTGTGGATGCAGGCGCTGGCGGTTGACCTCTGAGGCGGGCGAAGCGGGATCTTCATCGGCGGGCGCGATCTCTGGCGGAACGGGAATGCCCAGATACTGCCGCGCCGTGATGCGAAAAAAGCGAATGTTCTTACCGAGGTTCTCGGTGGAGCTTTTCCCGTCGTAGCCGGTCCACTGTTCGGAGTCGATTGCGCCGAGCAGGCGGAGGATCGTTTGCTCGTGTGCGAGGTAACTGTTTGCCGTGAGCGTGGGCGATGGGTCGGTATCGCTGGAGGGATAATCGGCGAGCGGGTCGGATCGGAAGGCATCGGTCGGCTCGGCGAGGCCGCGGAGGCGATCGATCTCGCCTTCGATGGCGACGAGGCTCCTGAGCACGTCGGACCTGCTCTCGATCGGCTCGCGGATCTCCTGAAAGGTGATCTCGAGGGTCCATCGGGCCGTGGCGAGCGCCACCACGACGGCGGCGGCCAGGGCGGCCATGAGAATGGAGAACTTGGCTTGAAGAGACATGCGTCCCGCCGCCCCCCACAGACCTTATGGTCGCGCTCGCGGCGGGAGCGGCGGCTCGAAGCCCCACGCCCAGCCTTCGAGCAGCGGGCGATGCGTGGCCTTGACGTGGCCGTCCATAAACGCCACGTTCATCGTGCCGTTGTGACGCACCCCGGGAAACCAGAAGCGGTTGTCGGCGAACAGGGTGGTGGAGTCGAGCGACGGACCGACGAAAACGGGATTCGTGCCGCGGACGGCCGCGGCGGCACCATCGACATCCATCATGAGCGGGAGGGACGAGGGCGGGACGATTCCGTAGCCGTCGAGGATGCGGTTGCTAAGCACGACGCCGTAAGAAAGGCCCGCGGCGGCACGTTTCTCCGACCAGTGCAGGCGAATGTTAAGGCCATACGACACATTTTTGCTGGGAGCTACACCGCCGATGCTGCAGGACAGGGCGCGAGTGAGCTTGATGTTGCCATCGACTTCGGCGCAGCGCATCGGGTCGCGCCCCTGCGTGTCGGGAACGGTGTGGGTGGGAACGTTTTCTCCGTACGTCCAGAACTCGTTGGTGCCGTACTGCGAGTTCTGGAACGTCTCGGCCCGGAAGAGCGCCCGGTTTCGCAGTTCGACACCATCGTTGCCGCGGTCCCCGTGGAGTTGATCGTCGGCGAAGACCGTGAAATCGAAGGCGATGGTGCGCTGCGAGCTTTGGCAGCGGAAGCTGCGAGCCGCGGCAAGGGTGCCGCGGATAGCGGGAAAGATCAGGGCCAGAAGGACGGCGACGATGGCGATGACGATGAGCAGTTCGACGAGGGTGAACGCGCACAAACTGCGGGGCGTTTGCATGCGTTCCGAAGCGCGCGGCCACACTCGGCGAACTCTAAAGTTCGTTCCATCGGCCATACCGGCATCGAGTTTTGCTTGCCCTTTTGGCCGCACTCGCGCCTCTTCCTGACGTTTGAGATACACCTGCTCTCTAGGTTTTACACGCTCGACATGCGATTAGCAACCCCGGGGAGCAGATATGGCATCGAATGCTGAACAAGAGCCTAAAACGGGGGATACTCAGGCCCGCCGCGGCCGCTGGCCAGAGGGGGTGCGGGAATTGTGGACAACTCCGATCACGAGGGCGGCCAGTACGGCGCCGGTCATGTTGAAGACCAGATCCCAGGCGTTGTTGTCGTAGTCGCCGACATTGGTCTTCTCCACGAGCTTGGTCGCGGTGAACTCGATGACCTCGTTCAAGGCACCGAGGCCCATGGCCGCGAGCGCGGCCGCGGAGAGCAGGCCGGCGGAGCCGTGAAACTCCGGGCGCGCGATCGAGCAGAGCGCTTGCCAGGCAACCCACGCGGTGATGCCGAAGCCGTAGGCGTGGATGAGCTGGTCATACTTGAGGAAGCAGGGGATGAGCCAGAAGTTGTAGAGCACGTCGCCGGTGCTGGGAAGCACCCACATTCCGCCGAGCATGTGCAGCACCGCCCACGCGAAGAGTGCCCAGAGTGAGGCGTGGGAGAGGTTGACGCGCCTGTGGATCAGGAAGACACCGACCATGATGAGGGCGACGACGGCGATGTAGAAGAGGAACTCCTTGCCGCCGGAAGTGACGGCGAGCACGGCCGCCGCGGCGAGGCCGGTGGTGGAGAGGCCCGCGAGCAGGCGCTCGCCGCGGCGGAGGGGAAAGAGTCGGCGGTCGGTGCGGTTCATTTGGGGATGGTAATCTGTGGGCGGGCGTGGATGGGCGTTGGAGCGAGAATGAAGCGACGGGCTGTTGTGGCGATGGTGGTGGGGGGCGCGG
>ENA-ORBV01017953-ORBV01017953.1-microbial-mat-metagenome-genome-assembly--contig:-NODE-17953-length-10048-cov-4.589209_pt1 | contig 10048 bp, 6 predicted proteins | sample MGYA00237777_ERZ505514 | MGnify/ENA primary metagenome ERZ505514 (study PRJEB26160, sample SAMN06269048) | microbial mat metagenome | isolation source: Oligotrophic lake microbial mat | place... | reverse complement strand
ATTCCGGGTGGACCCGGTGCACCGGTTCTGCAACCCGAACTGGTCAGGCGGTGGCGCTGGGCGCAGGTTGGCGTGCGAAGCGAGTCAGGCGCCACAGGCGCGAGCCGACCACGAAGGCCATCAGTGGCAGTACGAGCAGGGCGAGCCCACCGAAGGAGACGGTGGAGGATCGACCGTTCGATCCCATGGTGGCATCGGCCATGAAGCCGGCGAACGACCAACTCGCCTGGTCGCCTGGTTGGGCGACCGCCTCGAAGCCTCCGAGGAACGCATCAGCGCCGATTGTCATCACGGCCAACGACAGCAACAGCGTCTGCGCGGATTCTGTCCAGACCGCGTCTCCGGCCAACGGCGCGTGCCCGGCCGGCTTCACCTTCGCCGAGCTGATGTTCGCCGAGCGCGAAGGCGCCTGGGTACAAGGTCGACGAATGCAATCGCGGGCCTTGGCCAATTCAGGCGTCGAGCTGGCCAAAGCCTACGCCATTTTGGACGACGTTTCGCGCACCGAACTGGGCGACCATGTCTGGCGCTTCGAGATGCGCCGACCCGGCCACGATCACGACAACGAGCACCCGCATTTCGTGTGCGTCGATTGCGGCGAGGTCTCCTGCCTCCCGGACGTGCAGGTGAATATTTCTCCGTCGCCCGGCACCAAGCGTTCAGGGATCAGCGACGTGACGGAAGTTCTCCTCCGCGGGCACTGCGGGCGCTGCTCGTAGAATTTCTGAAGGAACGGCCGAATCTCGAATCCGGCCGTGGCTGGCAACCGTAATTTTGGCGATAGCGCTGCGCCTTGAAAGGCGCTCCCGCCACTGGTTTGGCGAACTGCCCCCTCTATTCACCAGGAGTTGCCCCATGAAACGCATGATGTCGCTGGCGTGCGCCGTCGTAGCGTTGTTGACTTGGTCGACCCACGGCCAGGCCGCCATTGTGAAATATGAGGTGCTGCTCGACGGCCATCAGGAAGTCGACTCCAGCGGCAATCCGGACAAAGGCGATCTCGACGGCACCGGTTTCGCGCAACTGTGGGTCGATTCCGAAGCGCTGTCGATCGATTGGAACATCACTGCCGAAAACATCGAGTTCCCGCTGATCGGAGCCCACATCCACGAATCTCCGGCTGGCACAAATGGCTCGGTGAAGATCGATTTCGATGCACAGCTGACTGGCAGCGGAAAAGTTGATGCTGACCTGGCGAACCTGTTGGCCAACCCGACCGGGTTCTACGTCAACCTGCACAACAACTCCTTCACCGGCGGCGCGATTCGCGGGCAAATCGGCCAGCCTGTGCCGGAACCAACCTCGCTTGTCTTAGCTGGTTTAGGCTTCGTGGCGCTCGCGCTCTGGCGCAGGAAATAGCGATCCTGCGCTGTGACTACCTGCTGGTCACTTTCAGACCAACCACGGCGACGACCAGCAGGCCGAGGAAGAGAAACCGCAGCGCGTGGCGCGGCTCGTCGAACAGGAACATCCCGAGGATCGACGCGCCGAGCGCGCCGATGCCGACCCAGGCGACGTAGGCCGTGCCGATCGGAATCTCGCGCGTCGCGAGCGACAGCAGGACCATGCTTGTGGCAATGCCCGCGATCGTGAGCAGACTGGGGATCGGCCGGGTGAAGCCGTCGGTGAACTTGAGACCGACCGCCCAACCAGCCTCCAACAATCCGGCGATGATCAAGAGAATCCAGGCCATACCACGACACTCCTAAAGCAAGGAAGCTTGGGGAGCGTCGTCTTCGCATCACCGGGTACGGCGCATCTCGTCCGGGGCCGATGAGTTCGACCGCGAGAATCTTAGCGTACGAACGGTTCAGGTCAACCGCACGGCGTTTATTTTGCCGCAGCCTGCACTTGAGCGGTCTCTGTGACGAAACCCGGCGCGGCGATGAACGATGTCACTTGCGTGCCGTCGGCCGTGTTCCAAACGCGCACTTCGCCGTTGATCGATCCCGTCACGAGCCGATTCGCGGCCGGGTCAAACGCCGCCGATTGCAGCCGGTCGCTGTGGCCCGCATAGGTCCGCACCGCGGCGCGATCGTCGGCCTTGAACTGCCGCGCGTGCGAGTCGGAGGCCACGGTGAAAATCTGACCGCCGGCAGCCAGGATGCGTTGAATCTCCCCTCCGACAGCAACCTCGGCGGCGCGCACGCCGTCCGCGGCGTTCCAGAAATCCATCCTTCCGGCGCGCCCGCCGGCAATCACCTGAGCGCCGTCGGCGCTGAATGCCACGCCGTAAACCGCGTCGCCGTAGTTCGGGTACGTCGCCAGCGCATCGCCGGTCGCGACGTCGAACAACTTCGAGGTCTTATCTCGACTGCCCGAGGCGATCCGCGCTCCGTCGGGGCTAAAGGCAATCGCCGTCACCCAATCGGCGTGGTCCTCGATGGTCGTCGCTTCGCTCCAATCGGCGACTTGATACACACGGATCGCGCGATCCGCGCCGGACACGGCGAGTTTCGTGCCGTCCGGATTGAACGTCACGGCGAAGGCGGTGTCCGCGAAACGGCCGACTTCGCGCACCAGCGCGCCATCTGCCGGATTGTAGACACGCAGCTCTCCGGAAACGCCCGGCGCGCCGCCGGCAGCGGCCAACATCGCACCGTCGGCGGAATAGGCCAGGCCCAGCGTGCGCTCGGCGACATTCGGGATCCGTCGTAACAGTTTGCCGTCCGCCGCGTTCCAGATCGTGATTTCATGGTAGCCGCTGGCTGCGACTTCCTGACCATTGGGAGAGATGGCCACGGCGGTAATCGGCAAGGCAAAGCGATACGCTTCCGGTGGCGCGGCGTGCGTCACTTGGGGTAGATACGATTGCAGCGCGGCCTTGGCGTCGGGCCCATCGAACTTCGCCCCTTCCTCGATCCAGCGCCGAATCAGCGCCCGCTGCTCGGCCGGCAGCGCCTCGGCTTCCTTCGGCATGCGCGCGTCTGCGTCATCGCTTTCGATCAATTCCAGTAAGTAGCTCGCGTCGGGATCGCCAGCTGTCAAAGGATCGGATTCCGTCTCGCCGGGCGAGAGCATCGCGGTGAAGGAGTTCACTCGATATCCCGCCTTCGCCTCGGCCCCGCCGTGACAGCCGGCGCACCGCGCGGCCAGAATCGGCGCAATCTCATTCTTAAACGAGACGTCGGCCGCGAAGGACGGCGAAACCCAGAGCGCCGCAACGGGAATCAAGCAAAGGAAGTGGCGCATGGAATCGGAATGGCAGTGGGGGGAGTAGGTGAAGTAGTTGGTAGGTAAAGTAGTTGGTAGAAGGCCGAGTGAAAACTACTCCACCTACTACCTACTCCACCTACTTCCTAGTGCTGAAATAAAAACTCATTCGCGTTGATCACCGCCCAACAAAGATCTTCCAGAGCGGCAAGGCGATCTCCACTGGCGGCGATGTGCCGGTCGGCGACGGCCAATTCCTGTTCGCTGGGCGGACGACTGAACGCGGACAGATACAACTCGGTGACGATGGCGCGATCGCTCTTGCCAGCGGCCACGAGGGTCCGGAAACGATTGTGCTCGTCCTTCAACTTCGCGTGGACCAACGGGCCGTTAATGAGTTGCAATGCCTGCGAGAGATTCGAATCGGCGCCGCGCTCGCATTGGCAGGCGGTCTCTCGGGCGGGCTGGCCAAAGGTTTTCAGGAACGGATGATCGACGTCCGGGCTGGGCAATTGCGTAGCGCGGATGCCAGCGGGCAACCCAGGGTATTTTTCCGGTACGCCGGTTACCTGGCAGATGGCGTCGAGCAATTGCTCCGCGGTTTGCAGGCGCGTCGCGGTGTGGGACGAGTACTTCACGTCTTGCGCGTTGAAAGAGTTCGTCCGCGAGCTGAGTTGGTACGTGCGGCTGTTGAGAATCGTCCGCAGCGTGTGCTTCCAGTCGAAACCGTGGGCGGCGAAATCCTCGGCCAGCGCATCCAGCAGCGGTGCGTTGGCCGGCGGATTCGAGTCGCGGAAATCGTCGACCGGCTCCACGATGCCGCGCCCCATCAGGTGTCCCCAGATGCGATTCACCGCCACGCGGGCAAAGAACGGATTCTCTGGGCGCGTCAACCATTCGGCGAACGCCTGGCGGCGATCCTCGTCGTCCGGCACTTGCGCGTCGCCGACGAGCGGCAACCACGGCGGCATCTGCTTGCCGGTCCGCGGCTGCACGATCTCACCGCTGCGCGAAGCGAAGACCACCAACTCGTCCGGCACGGAACCGGACTTGCGCGCGACGCGATGAAAGAACGCGCCGATGCCGTAGTAGTTGTCCTGCGTCCACCGCTCGAACGGATGGTTGTGGCACTTGGCGCATTGGATACGCACGCCCAAGAAAACTTGCGAAGTGGTTTCAGTGCATTCGTTGGTGTCCGTCGCCGTGCGATAGTAATTCGCAGCAGGGTTGGCGAATGTGCTGCCGGACGCAGTCAGCAACTCGCGGGCGAATTCATCGTACGGCATGTTCCGCGCGACGGCGCTCACGAGCCAATGATGGAACTTGTGTACGCCCGCCTGGGAAACTCGCTTGTTGCCGAGCTTGAGCAGGTCTCCCCATTTCAGTGCCCAGAACTGCGAGTATTCTGGACGCTCCAGGAGCGCGTCGATCAAGTGGCTGCGCTTCCAAGGATTGGGATCGGACAAGAACGCGCGGGTTTCCTCCGGCGTGGGCAATTCGCCGACCACGTCCAGATGGGCGCGGCGGATGAACTCGTCGTCGGTGCAAAGATCGGACGGCAGAATCTGCATCAGGCGCAGCTTGTCGAACACATGCTGGTCGACAAAGTTGTTTTCCTTGGGATCGTTCCAGGCGAAGCCTTCCACGTCCCGCAGGAACGTCATCCGCGACGTTTCCATGTGCTCCAAATAGCGAACGAGAATCGCCGCTTCGCCGCGATCCTTGGCTTGCACCTGGCCGCGGACGTCGGCCGAAGCCACCGCTTCGTCGGAGCTGGAATACACGGCCACGTCGGTGATATCGCGGACCGAGCCATCCGAAAAATGGGCCAGCGCGATGATTTGTTGCGTCGTCGCCGGATAGTGCAGCGTGCGGGCGGGCGGATAGACTTCGATTCGCACGCAGCGCGGGCGTTCTGGAGTATCGACGCGTCCGCCTTCGGCAATCCAATCATGCAGCAACGCATAGGCCGGATCGCTTGGCTGAAGCTTTTGCCCGCCGCCATGCGTGACGGCCATCGTCGGTTTTTGCAGGACGAGGCTATTCGACGGTTCCAGCAGATTCACGCGACGCTGATGATCTTCCTGCGTCAATGTGTAGATATCGAGCGCCGCGTCGTAGGCTCGCAGGGACAGCCGAAAGCCCCCCTTGCCGCTGGGAGATCCATGGCAAGCGCCGGAGTTGCAGCCTTGCTTGGAGAGCGCGACTAAGGCGCCGTATTGAAAAGAAACTGGCTCCCGGGCGGCCTGCCCCAGCACCTCGACGGGAACCAGTGTTTCTTGGCCATTGACGGTAACTCGGATATCCGCGACGCCATCCGCAACCGGACGGACGATGCCCTGATCAATCGTCGCAATCGCGGGGTTCGTGGATTCGAACGTGGCGACGTCCGTGAGATCGCGCGTTTGTCCCGCGGCGTTCACGCCGGTGACCACGAGATGCATCGCACGCCGCGCGGATTCCAGCTTAATTTGTGGCGGAAAAACCTCAATCCGCGCCACGTCGTCCAGCGTCGCCGCCGTTTCGTCGGCATGCGTCGTCGCCACGAGCGCCAGCGACAGCATGGCGCCGCAGCAGGCAATCGCAGTGACCTTCAGGACGGAACGCGTGCATCGTCGCATGTGGGCATCCTTCGATTCTGGCGGACAGGCCCGAAAACATTCGAGCAGGACGAAGCGGACGAACTATTCTGTTTTCGCAGCTACGGTGATCGTGATTGGCGTACGTGTGACAACCGCCTGGCCTTTGACTTCACTGGCGGCGATCAGCGCTACGCCGTCGAAGGCGCCGGCCGCAGCCTCGTCCGTGGCCGTTAACGGCAACTCGATTTCTTGCTGATCAGCGGCAACGGTTACCTCACCCGAAGATGTCACGCCTGGCGGCAAGTTGGTGAGCGAAACGCGCACCGGCGCGGCGTCGCCAAAGCGCGTGATCTGCACCTTCAAGGGAGACGATGCGCCAGCCGTCAACGGCGCGGCCTGTTCTCCACGGGCTTGCAACGGATCGACCACCTGGAACGGCACGTCGGCCAGCACAATTCTCTGCGGCTGATTGCGGAACGTGGCCTGACCCACGAGTTGCAGCGGATAGGGCGTATCACTCAGCAGCGCGGGTCCGGTGAGCACGACGGCAACCTCGCTCTGTCCCTTTTCCAGCGGCTTGATATCGGCGGTCACGCCCGGCGGCAGCCCTTCCAACGATAACGCGATGCCATCCTCGAATCCGTTCAGCCGCTCGCTCTTGATCGTGAACGTGCTCGCGCCGACCAAGCGCGGGAAGGCGATGCTTTCGCGGTCGAGCGCGAGTTTGAAAAAGTCGGGAAACACCGGCCCGACGCCCAAGCCCAGCACGCCGTTGAGCGCCGCGGGCGGATAGGCCAGTCCATTAAAGGCGGCGGTCAGCAGCGGCCGCGTCTGCGCGACGACGGCCAGCGCCTTACCGCCCAGTTCCGCGCGGCCCACGATCTGCGCCGGCGTAAACCGGCCCGGTTCGATGGACGGGGGCAGTGTGATTTGCAAATTTGTTTCGTTCTGACCCTCAGCGATCACGTTACCGGCAAGCTGCACGCCATCCCCGAGACCTTCAAGCGCTAGCGTGATCGGACCGTTGTATTCCTTGCGCGCGGACGTGACCTTCGTGACCAGCACTCCGCCGCGCGGGACATCCCATTTATCGGCTTCGGCCGTCAGCGTGAAGCCGGGCTCGAACGGAATGACTTCCACGCGGTACGTAAACTCCGGCCCAGCGCGACGATAGAGCTCGTCAACGACGATGCGATAGTCGCCATCCGCCGGCGACTGAAATTCCAATTCCCGATCGCCGCCACCGGAGTTTTCCAGTTCCGCGATCGTCCCGCCGTCGGCGTTCAGAATCCGCACCGATAAATCGGCGGGCGAGCCGAGACTCCGCGTTTGGAGCCTTAAGGTGTAGCGCGTTCCGGCGGCGGCATGAAACATGAACCGGTCGCGATCGCGCGCGGAATTCATGCGGCCGTTGATCGCGCCGGGCAATGCCACCGCGTTCGAAGCGTCGAGCGCATCGTTCGGCTCGGTCTCGACGAACTCATCCCAATCGCTCGACGCCACCATGACAGCCGTCGAACCGGCGCCGTCCGGAAGCTTCACGCCCATCGGCACGGCGGAGTTGGAACAATCGGCCGCGAGCGCCAAGGTCATTGGGCCCATCCCGGCGATGGAATTCCCGGCTGCTTCGAGTTGCGATTCACGACCTTTGCGAGCGGCGAGCGGAAACGTGGTCGACACCAGCGGGAAATTACCAATCCGCAAGCGGTAGCGATGCGCGTCGCCCCCTTGGTAGCGAATGTCGCGAATCTCCAGCGTGTAATCCCCTTCGGCCGGCACATCGAACGCGAACCGACAATCTGGACCCAGGCTGGGGTCGTCGTCGGCGTAAACCAATTCGCGTCCCGCGGCATCTAAAAGTCGAACGACTGGATCGAGCGCGAAGCCAAGCCGTCGCGCCACGGCTTCGACGGTGATCCGGGCGCCAGCTGTCGCATGGATGCGATAGTAGTCCGATTGTTCCGCGTCAATCTTGCCATCCACGGCGATGGGGAACGAGAGCGTTTGCGCGACGTCAAAGGTATTGTTCTGATTGTTCTCGGCGACGCTCGGCAAATCATCGACCATGATCAGCCGCAGGTTGGAAATCCCCTCGGTGGTCCCGATTCGTAGGCCCGCGATTCCGACCGGCGTTTCCGGCGGGACGTCCAAGCGGTACGAAACTTGCGCAGGTTGCGTGCCATTCTCCGCGACGTCGGGCGTTAGCGTCTGCGTAGCCGCGAAGCTCGTCCAAACCCCAGTGCTGCCGGCGAGTGCGCCGCCGTGGAGCGTGACATCGGTCGTGACGCCCGGCTGGACCGCCAGCGGCATCGTGTGCGTCAGCGTCGGCGGATCGCCGAACGCCGCCCCGCACACGAGCGATAAGCCGACGATAGCGCAGCAGAAAGGGCGCGCGAGGCTCATCAGGCACTCCGATCGAAAAACGGTCAGGGCGGGCGCGAAAAAACGACGGAACAGTCAGGTAGGCGTTCAGGCGGGTGGGAGAAGTTGTCGCCCGGCGACAATCGTTCGTCTCTCGGCAGCTGTTCCGCAAACTCAGCCAAGGGACGCCGACGGGCGAAATCTCCTCCAGGTAGCCCTGACGGTAACCGTGATATCAACGAAAGTCAATGCAATGCCCCCTCTGGAGGGTTGTTCGGCGGGCCGCGGCCGTTAAGCAATAAGCCCAGGGAAGGCCTCGGAGACTTCTCTATCACCAACGACATCGGTGGCCTTCCCTGGGCTTGGCGAAATCGGTGTCAATTCCAAGGTTCCCCCACGAACTCGACTTAACGCCGGCTGACGGACATAATCGAAGGGCGTGGCGTCGAGATCCGCTCAGCCGCGTGTTTTGATCCTCACGATGGATGAACGCGTGATGCGAAAACTGCAGACTGGCGCAGTGTTCTGTTGGGTGTTACTCGGCGCTGGGTGCGCGCCAGTAATGGCCTGGGCAGCCGACGAGATCGATCGCGCCGCGCTGGAACAGGCGTTCACCGGCGACATCGCCCCAATTCTGGAACGGCACTGCGCGGATTGCCACAACGCCGACGCCCCGGAACACGAGTTGGACCTCTCCAGCCTGGCCGGCGCGTTGAAAGGAGGCGTCTCCGGGCCGGCCGTCGCTCCGGGCCGCGCCGCCGAGAGTATGGTGCATCGCTTCGTCCAGCTGGACGGCGACCCGCACATGCCGCCCGAAGGACAATTGAATGCGACCGAAATCGCCACGCTCGCCAAATGGATCGACAGCCTGCCGGCGTCGCTCGCCTCGGCGGAAAAAAAAATCCGCGATGAAGATCGCGCTCATTGGTCCTATCTGCCCGTCGTGCGTCACGAGCCGCCCAGCGTTTCCAACCCCGACTGGGTGCGCAATGCGATCGACGCCTTCGTCTTGGCCGGTTTGGACCAAGCCGAACTAAGCCCGTCGCCGGAAGCGACGAAGTTAGCCCTCGTTCGCCGCGCCACGTTCGACTTGATCGGCCTGCCGCCGACGCCGGAGGAAGTGCAATCATTCCTAGCGGATGAATCGCCGGACGCCTACGAAAAACTGATCGATCGACTCCTGGCGAGCGAGCACTACGGCGAACGTTGGGGTCGGCACTGGCTGGATGTCGCGCGGTACGCCGACTCGGACGGCTTCGAGTTCGATATGGACCGGCCGCAGGCGTACAAGTATCGCGACTACGTGATTCGCTCCTTCAACGAAGACAAGCCCTACGATCGGTTCATCGAAGAACAGATCGCCGGCGATGAAATCGCGCCGGGCAATCAAGACGCGCTCATCGCTACGGCGTTCCTGCGAAACGGGCCGACGATCGACAACCAGAAGAACGAAAAGATTCGCTTCGACGAGTTGGACGACGTCGTCTCGACAACGAGCGCCGTCGTCATGGGGCTGACCGTCGGTTGCGCTCGCTGCCACGACCATAAGTACGACGCCATCCCGCAGCGCGACTATTACCGCATGCTGGCCGTGTTCAACAGCATGGAACGGGAGATGGTCGACGACGTGATGTGCGTTCAGGATATCGGCCGCAACCCGCGCGAGACGCACGTGTTGTTGCGCGGCGAGCCGCACATGAAAGGCGACGTCGTCGAGCCAGGCGTGTTGAGCGTGCTGGAAACGCTGCCGGTGCAATTCCCCGAATCGCCGGAACACGCCGCTTCGACGGGTCGACGCGCAACATTGGCGCATTGGCTTGCGCGGCCGGAGAACCCACTCACCGCGCGGGTGATGGCCAACCGCATCTGGCACTATCACTTCGGCCAAGGGCTGGTCCGCACGCCCAGCGACTATGGCGTGCGTGGCGAGCGCCCCACGCATCCGGAGTTAC
>ENA-ORBV01017952-ORBV01017952.1-microbial-mat-metagenome-genome-assembly--contig:-NODE-17952-length-10048-cov-5.129877_pt1 | contig 10048 bp, 17 predicted proteins | sample MGYA00237777_ERZ505514 | MGnify/ENA primary metagenome ERZ505514 (study PRJEB26160, sample SAMN06269048) | microbial mat metagenome | isolation source: Oligotrophic lake microbial mat | place... | reverse complement strand
GGAGCCGTATGCGGGAATACCGCTCGTACGGATCTGTGCGGGGGGCGCCGGGAGACCGGCGTCTCTACCGCGACCGCGCGAACAGCTCGCGCGCGAGAATCGGCGACTCACGCGGCTCCTGCAACTGGCGCGACTGCGCCACCCGGCGTCGATCGAGGATGTCAACTTTCGCGTGAAGCGCGGCCTCGACAAATTGCAGCTCTTGCGACTCGCGACCGGCGACTGGATCCGGCAACACGGGGTGCTGCTCATCACGGGGCCAACCGGGACGGGTAAAAGCTGGCTGGCCTGTGCGCTTGGTCAAAGTGCGTGCCGCCATGGCTACACCGTCCGCTATCTGCGCTTGCCGCGACTCTTGCCGGAGCTGATCATCGCGCGCAACGACGGCACGTACAGCAAACTGCTCACGCAACTGGGCAAGGCCGATCTCCTGATTCTGGACGATTGGGGCCTCGCGCCGATCGGCGATCGGGAACGGCGCGATCTCCTGGAGATGATCGAAGATCGCACGGGCCGGCGCGCCACGCTGCTCACCAGTCAAGTCCCCGTCGAGCACTGGCACGAATGCGTCGGGGACGCCACCTTCGGCGACGCGATCATGGATCGCTTGGTGCACCACGCGCACCGCATCACGCTGACCGGAGGATCGCTCAGAAAACTCGGCGCCGCCCCCGCCGCGACAACACCCACAGACGAGCAACATTAACCGATCCTGCGCTCCCCATCACACCACCGCAACGACGCACACACGACCTGGCCGGAATGGGCCGGACTCACTGGCCGAATTGAACCGGAACAGCTGGCCGAATTGAATCGGAACGGGTGGCCGCTTTGGCCGGAATACGTGCTCGACAACCAGAGTGGCGCGCCGATGTCGCGAATTGGATCGGCGACAATGAAAATGGTGCTCGGGATCGAGCCGAAGCCTGCACCGCCGCCGGTGGAGTCGGAGTTCACCGCCGCCGATCGCGCGGCAATTGCTGGACGTTACAAAATGGGGTCGACCGATCTCACTATCGTGGAGTAGGAGGGGAAACTCGTGCTGCGTCAGGGCCAGCTGGAGATTCCGCTTTCGAAGTTCGGAGCCCGGCGAATTGGATTTCGCCCGCCGGGCGCTCCCGCGCCGACACTGCTTTTTACCGTGCCCGGCGCGGACGGGAAGATTGCTTATTTGCACCAGGGCGGGGGGTCGTTGGCGCGGCAGCCGTAGCAGTCGCGCCAGCGGCGGGTACTTCAATGAACACACGCGCCGCAGCGCTCGCTCCCACTGAGTGTTTGGCCTTCCCCACGCTGAGTTCGACGGGGCCGTCGAAGGGCGACTTGGCCAGCACTTTCACCGTCGCCCCAGGCTTGATCCCAAGGTTCGCGAGATAGCGGAGAAACGCCGGATCACGGTCGCTCATGCGCGAGACTTTCGCGGTCGAGCCAACGGACATGTCGGCGATCGATGACAGGCGGCGCTCGTCGACAGCGCCCTCGGCGGTCGGAATGGGCGCACCATGCGGATCGGCGGTTGGATGTCCGAGTGCCTCGGCCATCCGTTCCACCAACTCGGCGCTTGCCGCGTGTTCCAGCCGCTCGGCTTCCTCGTGCACGTCGTCCCAGCCGTAGCCGAGCTGCGTGGCGAGATAGCTCTCGATAATGCGATGCCGCCGGAGAAGCTGCAGCGCGATCTGTCGCCCCGTGCCTGAGAGCCGCGCGCCGCGATAGCGCTCGACTTTCACGAGCCCGAGACGTGAGAGCCGCTGAATCATTCCGCTCACACTCGCGGCTGCGACGCCGAGTTGGGCGGCGATGTCGGAGGTGGCAGCGGCTTCCCCGCCCTGCTCCATCTCGTAAATCGCCTTGAGATAGTCCTCGGCCTGCCCGGTGAGCCCGCTCGTTGCGGGGCGCGGGCCGCTGCGGTCAGCGCTCACGCGGCTGGTGGCGCCAGCTCTCCGCCTGCGCGCGCCATCAGCACCGGCACGAGAGAGCGGTGCCGCACTTCGTTGGCCACGCTGCCGTAAATGAGATCGGCGGCGAGTTTCGCACTCGTCGCGTCGAGATAGGCGCGGACTTTTTTCAGTTCTTCCGATTCGCGGAGCCGAGCGCCGGCCAGTCGCGCGAGACGGCAGACGTGCGCCAGAATCGCCGCGTCGGTGGGGGAGTTCTCCAGAGGAACCAGGATGCGTGTGTACACTAGGAAAGCCATCCCCTAAAGGTCTGGAACAGAAGCCAGACGTTGAGCGTGGCAATGACCACGGCCACCGTCCACGCGAGCACATTGAGCAGCCGTGAATTTACGAACTCTCCCATCTTCGCGCGATCACTGGTGAACTTTACCAATGGGAATACGGCAAAGGAGAGCTGAAGGCTGAGAATCACCTGGCTCAGCACCAGCAGCTTGGCGGTACCGCTCTCGCCGGCGATGATCGAGACGATCACGGCCGGCACAATCGCTATGGCGCGGGTAATGAGGCGCCGCACCCATGGCAGGAGCCGGCTGTCGAGGAACCATTCCATCACGATCTGGCCGGCGAGCGCGCCGGTGAGCGTCGAGTTCTGTCCGCTCGCGAGCAGTGCCACGGCAAACACCGTGCTCGCGCCAGTCACCCCAAGGAGGGGTGTCAGCAGCTTGTACGCATCTCGGATCTCGGCGACTTCGGTGTTGCCAGCGGTGTGAAAGGTGGCGGCGGCAACGATCAAGATGGCCGCATTGCTGAAGAGCGCAAAGCTCAGCGCGATGGTCGAGTCGATGAAGGCAAAGCGCACGGCCTCGCGTTTCCCCTTTGCCGTCTCCTCATAGCGCCGCGTCCGCACAAATGGACGAATGCAGATAGCGATTGTGCGGCATCACCGTGGCACCGAGGATGCCGATGGCGATGTAGAGCTTGTTCTTGTCGCTGATGATGTCCGTCGCGGGAATGAACCCGTGCATGGCGCCAGCGAGGCTGGGGCGCGTGATGATGAGTTCGAAGAGGAAACAGGCACCGACCGGACTTCGACCGCTGGAGCGAGCGGGAACGCGCGCGACTCTCGCGCTCATACGCCGCGGCGCTCGAGAGAATGGCGCGACCGCGATGGATCGCGCCGATGCGATGGAGGCGGAGAAGTGGCGACGGCTGCGCGTCGCGCTCAAGCCGACGAGCCATCGCGCCATTCGCGCATTGATGCAGACGCTCGCTGACGCGGGCGAGCGCGCGCTGGCGATCGAGGAGGCGAAAAAGTACGCGCGCTATCTCCGAGAAGAGATCTCCGTCGAGACGGGATAGTTCTCGGGCTTGATGTCGCGGTGCACCACGCCCTGCCGGTGCGCGTAGTCGAGCGCGCCCGCCACTTCACCCGCGATGCGCACGGCCTCGTCTAACGGGGCTGTTTCGCCTCGTTCAGCCGATCGCGCAGCGAGACCCCCGCCACGCGCCATCACGTAGAACAGCGCGCCCGCTGCCTCGCCGGAATCGAACAACCGCAGGATGTGCGGATGGCTCAGCTTGGCCGCGAGCAGGATCTCGCGCAAAAGGCGCTCGGCGCCTTGCGTCTGCGACAGGTCGGGCTTGAGCACTTTGATCGCGAATCGCGGTCGTGCTTGAGGTCGCGCGCGAGGTAGACGGTTGCCATGCCGCCCGCGCCGAGTTCGCGCCCGATGCGATATCGGCCGGTGAGGGCCGCGCTCAAACGGTCATTCATGCGTTCTCCTGCGCGGCTTCACTCATGGCATCACCTCGCCAGGCACCAATTCCGACAGGAACGCCGAAATCGGCCGCACGGCGATCGGCCCTTCACGGCCTGCAGCGGCGAATCGGTGCGCGCGATCAAGCGCGCCTCCGGAAACTCGTCATGAAAGGCGAGCAGCCCCCTGCGATCTTTGGGCCGAAGTGTACAGCCCGACTTGACCTCGATGGCGACAAGTCCATGGGGGGATTCTACGATGAAATCCACCTCGACGCCGCCGGTCGTGCGCCACGTCGAGAGCCGGGCGTCACGCATAGCGCCGCACCACGCCACGAGGTGCTGGTACACGAGCCCCTCGCGCGCGGCCCCCACGGCGTCGGGCGCGATGCGCGCAGCGTCCATCGGGCGAAGTGCCATCGCGATCCCCGTATCGGCGAAGTAGAACTTGGGCTGCGCTGCCAGCGCGCGTCGCGAGGGCCGCGCGGTGAAGACCGGTAGCCGCGCCACGAGGAACATGGACTCGAGCAGTTCGAGCCAATCCACGACCGTGCTCTTCTCCACGTCCGCCATCTGCGCGATCGCGGTGGGACTGAGCACGCTGCCGTGCGAGAGCGCGAGTTGCTCGAGCGCGCGTGCGAAGGCGTCGAGCTGCCGTACGCGTGCTTCAGCGCGCACCTCGTCGAGGACGGCGACGGTGGCGTAGTCGGCGAGTGCCTGCGCGGGATCGTCGGCCGTCCACACCACGGGCAGCAGCCCGAGCCGCTGCGCCCGTGCCATCGTGAACGCTGGCCCAAGCTCGCAGGCAAGAAATGAGGACATCAACCGCCGACCCGCACGTCCGCCAAGCAAGTTGCCAATGCCGAAGTCGGCCACGATCGCGTGCCCCTCGTGCAACAGGATGTTCTCCGGCTTGATGTCGCGATGCACGAGGTCGTTGCGGTGGGCGTAGTCGAGCGCGTCGGCGATCTCCATCGACAACCGCGTCGCCAGTTCGACAGGAAATTCGCGCTGCTCGCGCAGCAGGTCGCGCAACGTCTGCCCCTGCATCACTGGCATCACGAAGAACAGGAAGCCGTCGGCTTCGCCGGAGTCGTAGAGCGGCAGAATGTTCGGGTGCGCTAGCCGAGCGGCGATGCGGATCTCGCGCACAAACCGGTCGCGCCCGAGCGACTCGGCGAGATCCGGCTTGAGCACCTTGATTGCAACATCGCGGTCGTGCTTGAGATCGTGCGCGAAGTACTCGGTGGCCATGCCGCCGACGCCGAGTTCACGTTCGATGCGGTAGCTGTGGCCAAGGGCCTCGCTCAAGCGGTCTGTCCTGCGCGCAGCACACGACCTGCGCGTCGGTGCGATGCCTCATCGGTTCGCCATCACGTCGTACTCCGTACACCCCAGCAGCCGTTCGTCCGCCGTCACCAACGTCAGCCCCATCGCGCGCGCCGTCGCCGCCAGGAACCGGTCTGCCGGATCATGGTGCGAGAGTGTCAGCTGTCGGCTCATGATGGCGATGTCGTTCGTGACCGTCGCCTCGCGCCGTGGCATCGCGTCGAGCAGCTGCCGCACCCACGTCTGTGGCTCGGTCTCGATGCGCACACGTCCGCGCTCGGCGAGCAGCGTGGCTTCCCAAACGCTAATCGGCGACAGCCACAGTTCGTTCTCGCCCGACTGCAACGCGGCACGCACGGACGCGGAGAGCCGATCCGGATCGAGCAGCGCCCAGAGCCAGATATGTGTGTCGAGAAGCAGCTTCACGGCGCGAGCGCCTCCCACTGGTCGCCCGCGACGGGCGCGACGAGATCGCCGACTATGGTGGCGGTGGTGCTCATGGAGCCCATCCAGTCCGCGCCGACCGTCGCGGGCGACGGCGGATTGATCTCGGCCACGGGCACGCCGCGGCGCGTCACGAGCACGGAGGTGCCGGTCCGACGGACGCGTTCGAGTACGGCGAGGCAGGTGGCCTTGAACTCGGAGATCGCGATGGATTCAACGGGTTTGGTGGACATCACCGAAGATACCATGGTCATCGACTATAGTCAAATGACAAAGAAGAGCTCCCTATCCTCGCCCACGAGCCCGCTCGCGCCACGCCGTGACGCCCGTCTCGGCGAGCAGCTGCTGAATCTCCGGATGCACAACTACCCCACCGAGCGTTGCATCCACGATGATCAGATCGGGCGACCGCACACGAACGATCTCGCCGACATACCGCCGCACGTCAGCGTCCTCGCCGAGCAACGCAGCAAGCGCCGCCAGTAGGCTCGGCATGACGCGCTCACGTGTCGTGCGCCCCTGCAGCTCCTGATAGACGGATCTTGCGGCGGCCGCATCGCCGGAACGGGCCAACGTCAACCCGAGATAGACAAGCGGAAGCATGCTGCGCCCCGATCGCGCGAGGAGAGCGTCGCCTTCCACCACCGATTCGGACCAGCGCTCGAGCACGGCGAGCGCAGACTGTCTGAACAGCTGTGCGGCGAAGCTCGTGGGATCCAGCGCCACGGCCCGGTCCAGCCACTCGATGGCCGCCGGCGCCGGAGCGGCAAGTACCTCGACCACTCCAACCATCGCGGTGGCGTAGCTCGACAGCTGGTCGCGTTCGCGGGCCAAATGCACGCTGGTCAACGCCAGGTCCCATCGATTGCACAGCAATCCGTGATAGTACAGGCCATACCATGCCAACGTCTGCAGGTTGCCCGGGTTGAGTTCAAGCGCGTGCAAGAACTCCCGCTCCGCGTGAGCACCAGCCCCTGCGCGATATACGGGCCGCGTTTATCCAGCAACGCACGTCCCCTCAGGTAGGCGCCGTACGCGTCGATGTTGTCCGTCGCGCGCTGAGCCCGCGATGCGGTGCCGGCCAGTGCCGTCTGCATCTTGACCGCGATCGCGCTCGCGATTTCGTCCTGCACGGCGAAGATGTCTTCGATCTCGCGATCGTACCGCTCGCTCCAGAGGTGGAAGCCGTCGGTCACGTCGATCAGCTGCGCCGTGATGCGCACGCGTTTGCCGGACCGTCGCACCGACCCCTCGAGCACCGTCCGCACGTTGAGCTGCTCGCCGATGCGGCGCAGGTTCTCGTTCTTGCCCTTGAACGAGAAGCTCGATGTGCGCCCGGCAACACGCAGGTCGGTGATCTGCGCGAGCGCGTTGAAAATCTCTTCCGTGATGCCGTCGGAGAAGTACTCGTTTTCCGGATCCGCGCTCATGTTCGCGAAGGGCAGCACGGCGATGGATTTTTCGGGCGCGACGTGCGCAGCGCTCGCGACCACCGGGGCGTCGGCTTCCGCGAGCGCCGTCATGAACTCGGCGGCGGTGTCATACCGATCGATCGTTGTGCGCGCGAGCGCCTTCTGCAGCGCCCGCGCGACCGGGCGGCGAATGCCATCGCGCAACGCCGTGACATCGGCTGGCGTTTGCACGAACCGCTTCGCGATCACTGCCTGCGCGCTTGGCCCAGTGAACGGCGGCTCGCCCACCAGCATCTCGTAGAGCACGCAGCCGAGGGAATACAGATCACTGCGGCCGTCGACGGCGTCACCCGCTGCCTGCTCGGGACTCATGTACGCCGGCGTCCCCACGCTCATGCCCGTCGGCGTGAACGCTTCACCTTCCACCGCGCTCAATGCCTTGCCGATGCCGAAGTCGGCGACCAGCGCATGGCCGTCCTGCAGCATGATGTTCTCGGGCTTGATGTCGCGATGCACCACGCCGTGCCGATGCGCGTCGTCGAGCGCGCCCGCCACTTCACTCGCGATGCGCACTGCCTCGTCTACCGGCAACTGCTTCGCGTCGTTCAGCCGATCGCGCAGCGAGATCCCCGCCACGCGCGGCATCACGTAGTACAGCGCGCCGCCCACCTCGCCCGAATCGAACAGCGGCAGGATGTGCGGATGACTCAGCTTGGCCGCCAGCTGGATCTCGCGCAAAAAGCGCTCGGCGCCGAGGGTCTGCGACAGGTCGGGCTTGAGCACCTTGATCGCCACGTCGCGGTCGTGCTTGAGGTCGCGCGCGAGGTACACGGTAGCCATGCCGCCGGCACCGAGTTCGCGGTCGATGCGGTAGCGGTCGACCAAGGCGGTGCTGAGGCGGTCATTCATGCGGTGTCCAGCGCTTCGCGAAGGATATGCAGATCGTTGCTCATCACACGCTCAACCGTCACGCAGCAACTGCGTCATCAAGGCACTCAGTCCGATGGCCGTGACGTCGTGCGGCATCGGCCATGTGTCCGTGCCGCCCGCACGCGGCGTCCTCGGCGAGCTTGACGAACGCGAAGCGCGAGGCGAGTACGTGCCCGCTTTCTCGCGGCTTCAGATTCACGTGGGGCTCGATGACGTGGCGGGCGTGCGGCGCGAGCTCGCACTCGCGGTGGAGGAAGTGACGCCGCCGTTCAGTTTATGGGTGGGTAGTACGCCATGCCGTTGGCGTCACCGGCGGTGAGCACCGGCACGATGTTCGCGTGCTGCAACCGCGCCGCGAGTTATACTTCGCGCGCGGAGCGGTCGGCACCGGCGTCGCCCATCACGTCGGGCGAAATCACCTTGATCACCACGTCGCGACCCAGCGCCGTTTCGGTGGCCACGAACACGCGCGACATGCCACCACCGCCGAGTTCGCGCTGTATGTCGTACCGTCCTGTCAGGGCCGTTCGCAACAACGCGAGTACGTCGGTCACGTGCATTCTGGAATGGTGAGTTACGCGGCGACTACGACGCTTTCTGCTCGAGTCGCTCGGCGATCCACACTTTGATGATCGACTGGCGGGTCACGCCAAGGCGGGCGGCTTCATGATCGAGCGATTCAATCATCCACGTGGGAAAGTCCACGTTGACACGACGTTGCTCCTGCGTCACCCGACGCGCGGTCGTGACATCCAGATGCGCAGAGATGTCGTTGCCGTCGTCGAACTTCCGGTCGAAACTCTTAGCTTTCATACAGTGCCACCTCTTCCGCACGTGAACGACGAACCGAGATCAGACGCACTCGCCCGTCGCGGTATGTGATGACCGCGGACCAAAACACGCCAGCGATGCGACCGATGACCACGAATCGTGGTTCATCTTCCGTTCGCGCGTGGACTTCCAGCAGCCGATCATCCATCCACAGTTGCTGTGCATCGATAAAGTCGATGCCGTGTTTCTCCTTGTTTGCGCGACTTTTTGCTTCGTCGAACTCGAAGTTCATACTGCCATCAGGTGGGTCAGTCGGGTATATTAACTATACCTTTATTATACCATTTGTCAATTCGCTTGCGCCGCGTCGGGCGAAATCACCTTTGATCACCACATCGCGAACGAGCGCCGACGAAAGGCGCGTCATGACATCGTGATTTGTCGCAGCGCTCGCGGCTGCGTGGGGGTCCAAGGCTAGCGTCTGATCGAGCAGACGGAGTTCCTCGGCCTCATCGCCACGACGTTGTGCGCGTGCGGCAAGCGTCGCAAACACCGTTCCGGACACTGGATCCAACTGTCGTGCGCGCTCCGACTCCTGCTGCGCCTCATCCAACCGTCCAAGCACATCCAGCACATCGCTGTACCATTTATGCGCCAAGCTGTAATTGGGACCGAGTGCGAGCACCCGTTGAAACGCACTGTCGGCCGCTGGCCAACGTGCCGGCGATACCGACGCTCACCGCGTCACGGCAGGCGGTCGATCGCGCGCTCGCCATCGCACCCGAGCCGGTCGAAGCGCACACCACGCGGGCGTACCATCCATCTCAGCGACGGCAAGCGGCACGAGGTGACCGTGCTGGACAGCGTGCCCATGCGCTTCAAGGCCCCGGTGTCGTGCAAGACCCTCGTCTTCCTGACCAACAACACGACCGTGCCCGCCCTGACCATCGCGGCGTTGTACACGAGCCGCTGGCAGGTCGAGCTGTTCTTCAAGTGGATCAAGCAGCACCTGCGGATCAAGCGCTTCCTCGGTACCTGCGTATTCCGGCCAAAGCAGTACCAGCGAGAACGCCGTGAAGACGCACGTCTGGTGCGCCATCGCCACCTATGTGCTCATGGCCATCGTCAAGCAGGAGTTGCACCGCAAGGCCTCGCTCGACACATGTTTGCAAGTCTTGTTGGTCTCGGTTTTCGAGACATCCCGTCTGTCAGCCGCCTTGCAGCCTGATCGGCTCTAGAACCGACTCCTGCCGCTAACCAATTGGTATTGTTCGACTTCTAACCGGACACTACTGATGAGCAGCGCATGGTACTCCCGGTACACGAGGCGATCCTCCGCCGCGAGCGGCGCGCCATCGGTGGTAAGATGCTGCCGCCACTTGAGGTGCGGCGCCCACCAGTTGGTGCCCTCCCGGCACACGAACCCGCGCCGCGCCAGGACCTTGAGGATGTCATGCCGCGACGTCAGGATCGCGCGCTGAAACGTGTCGCGGCAGCGCACGACGTCGCGGACC
>ENA-ORBV01017951-ORBV01017951.1-microbial-mat-metagenome-genome-assembly--contig:-NODE-17951-length-10048-cov-5.283823_pt1 | contig 10048 bp, 8 predicted proteins | sample MGYA00237777_ERZ505514 | MGnify/ENA primary metagenome ERZ505514 (study PRJEB26160, sample SAMN06269048) | microbial mat metagenome | isolation source: Oligotrophic lake microbial mat | place... | reverse complement strand
TTTTTTTTTCAAGCAGAAGACGGCATACGAGATTCGCCTTAGTCTCGTGGACTCGGAGATGTGTATAAGAGACAGGTCCCGTTCTTCACCACTCGCACCCCCCCACTCTGTTCGGTCACGAACAGCCGGCCATCGGGAGCGAAGGCCATCGCCGTCAGCACATTCCCGAATCCGGAGGCCCACACCGCACGCGAGAATCCGGCCTCGAGCCCCACCGTCCCCCCGAACGTCACCGTCGCCCGCGTCCAGTTCGACCAGTTCCCCGCCGCATCCCGCGCGCGCGCTGCAAGGTCATGCGCACCGCTCGCAAAGCCCGCCGTGTTGGACAGCGTGGCGGCGTAGGGCGCACCCGTCACCGACGCGAATACCGAGTCATCGACAGCGAACTGCACCTCGGCGACTCCCACTTCATCGGTCGCGCTCGCAGTCACCGTCACGGCCCCTATCAGGTCGCGCGCCCCGGTCGCCGGACTTGTGAGCGTCACCATCGGAGCCAGCACGTCGCTTCCGTCCGCCGCAAACACACAATCACCTCAACCGGCTCGGTCTGACGGCGCCCACCGCGCGCATCCTCGGCCATCGCGACGATCCGATGTCGTCCGACAGGGAGGTCGGAGAGCGTTGTGGCGAAAGGCGGCGCCGACACCGAGCCGCGCGGCAGGTCATCGACCACAAAGGTCACGACCACGGCATCGCCATCGGCATCGGTCGCGGTCGCACGCAACGCGATTGCCGCGCCCGCGAGATACGTCGTGCCAGCCGCCGGTGAAGTCAGCGTCACCGCGGGAGCGAGATTCGCCGGCCCGGCAGAGTCGTAGCGTGCGGTCAGTGTGAGCGCAGTGGCGGGGGTGATCAGGGTGCGCTCGATGTCGCCCCCATCCCCCCACTGCAGAAATGCGTAGCGCGCGCCGCCGAGCTCAAGCGCGTCGATTCCGCCCACGGTGCGCTGCATCCCAACAATCGTCTGTTCGGTGTAGGGCGTTGTGCGCGGCTGGCCATCGAGCGCGACCCGCAGTCCGCTCGGGATACTCTCGAGCGTGAGCGTGGTGAGGCGTGGATAGATGTCGACGCGCACCGTATCGGCGAGCCCGCCAGCGTCGATCGCCCGTGCATACACGCGCAGGAAGATGCTCGCTTCGTCGTGCCCTGTGCGCGGGATGCCCAGCTTCCCCGTGGCGCCCTCCGCGACGGGATGGAACGGATGCGTGTGCTCCTCATGATGCAGGACGACCCACCACGAGACGGCCGATCCCGTCAGCGTTCCTTGCTCGGGGTCGAGCGCGGTGAGCGCGATGTCGAGCGTGTCGCCCCCAGCGAAGAGCGCCGTGCTCGCAGGACCGACCAGCGCGATCACCGGCGCGCGATTGGGCTGCGGAGCGGTGGGCGAATCGGTGCAGGAGCCGATCAGCAGGGCCACGAGGGCCGCAGCGTACGCGCGCCAGAGGGAGGAAGAGCGGGGCCGCATCCCTGAAAACTAGCGACTCTGCGCGCGCATCTCTGCGGGGGCTCGGCTCGGTCACGCGGCGTGGCGGGCCACGACGTGGCGGTCACGCGGCGTGGCGGGCCACGACCTGACGCGCTAGGTTCGCCGCATGACCCCTGACCTCCGCTACCCGATCGGCCGGCTCGTAAAGGTCTCGGCCTTCTCTCCCACCGAGCGCGCCGAGCACATCGCCACGATTGCGGATCTTCCGCATACGATCGGCCGTGCCGTGGCCGGACTCAGCGATGCCCAGCGGGACACGCCCTACCGTGACGGGGGATGGACCGTCCGGCAGGTCGTGCACCACGTGGCCGATTCGCACATGAACGCCTTCATTCGCTTCAAGTGGGCGCTCACGGAGACGAATCCGACCATCAAGGCGTACAACGAGCAGGCGTGGGCCGAGCTTCCGGACGCGCAGATGCCGACCGATGCGTCGTTGCGGCTGCTCGACGCCCTGCACGGGCGCTGGACCGCGCTCCTCAGCGCGTTGCCGGCGGAAGCCTTTGCCCGCCCCTACCAGCATCCGGAGACGGGAGCGCACACGCTCGACATGGCGCTCGGGATTTACGCCTGGCACGGCCGCCACCACACGGCGCATGTGACGGAGCTCAGACGGCGTCAGGGCTGGTAGGCCCGCCACCCTCTGCCGGCAGCCGCAGGACGCGGGCGGGCTCGCGGGGGACGGTCGCCGAGAACGCAAAACGGCGCAGACCGAAGTCTGCGCCGCCACCAGTTCAGCTGGCCCGACAGGATGCCACACGCGCCGTCATTGGAACTCTACGTCCTACCGAACGGCGGCGGGCTATGTGTCCTGCACGGGATCCAGCACTAGAAGGAATCTAGACCCGATATGGAGCTGAGGGGGATCGAACCCCTGACCTCTGCAATGCGAATGCAGCGCTCTCCCAGCTGAGCTACAGCCCCGCGACGCGAACCGGTCAGGTCCCTTCCGCCTGTATATATCCCAGACGGTCCAGAAGGTTCCCAGTCACGCAGACGGCCCCACCCGATCCAGCTGGGCGAGGCCGCCGATGCACGGATTATAGTGAGGGAGGGAACCCGGCGCCACCCCCTTCTCTTAGCCTCGCATGATTGCACCACACGCCCTTGAGTCGACGTTCGTCACCGATCAGCTCGCCCTCCGGAAGGTGGCCGCGAACGGCGTCCGCACGCAGCCAGACGGGCAATTCGTCCTCTACTGGATGCAGTCCACGCATCGGTTCGAGGAGAACTGGGCGCTCCGTTACGCCATCCTCGAAGCCGACCGGCTCGGGAAGCCGCTCCTGATCCATCAAGGGCTCGACCCGACCTACGAGCACGCGAACGACCGCATCCATACGGTGATTCTCGAGAATGCGCGGGCGCTGGATCGTCGCGCCCGGGCGCTCGGGCTGAGCTACCAGTTCGTCCTGCGTCGCCGACATGAGGATGATCGCCGCGTGGTGGATCGGCTCGCCGACCGTGCCGCGATGGTGGTGAGTGATCTCTATCCTACCGCCGGCGTCGCCGAACGGACGGCGCGCTTTGCCGCGCGGGCACGGTGCAAGGTGATGCTCATTGAATCGCATGCGATTGTGCCGAGCGGCGCGTTCGTGAAGGAGGAGTACGCGGCGCGGACGATTCGCCCGAAGATCGCGAAGCTGTTGGATCTGGCGCTTGAGCCGGTGGAGGATCGGCCCCCGCGGCGCGCGCTGAAGCCCTCGGTGTGGAACGGGCTCGACGTGGACCGCGTGCGCTTCGACACCAGCGCTCCCTTCGATATCGCCGCCGAGGTCGCGCGGTGCGAGATCGATCACGACGTGCCCTCGGTGCCATTCGCGAGCGGGCTCGACGGCGCCCGGGCGCGGCTCCAGGCGTTCTGCACTGGGCCACTCGCCGACTACGCCGCTCGTCGCAACGAACCGAGCGACACCGCGGGGTCGTCGCGGCTCTCGCCGTATCTGCATTTCGGCCAGATCAGCGCCGCCGAGGTGCTGCGCACGGTGCGCGCGGCTGGGCACACGGAATCGGCCGCGAAGTTCCAGGACGAACTCGTCACCTGGCGCGAGATCGCGCTCAACTTCTGCCTGCGGAATCCGAACCACGGCAAGCTGAAAGGGCTCCCCGAGTGGGTGCACAAGACGATGGACAAGCACAAGGATGATCCCCGCGAGGTGATCTACTCGCTTGGGCAGTTGGAGCGCGCCGAGACGCACGACGAACTGTGGAATGCGGCGCAGCGCGAACTCGTGCGGACGGGCTTCATGCACAACGTCACGCGCATGCTGTGGGGAAAGTCGACGATGCTCTGGACGGCGCGCTACAAGCATGCCCTCGAGCACCTGATACTGCTCAACAACAAGTACGCGCTCGATGGCCGTGATCCCTCGAGCTACGGGGGCATTCAGTGGTGCTTCGGGAAGTTCGACCGGCCGTGGTTCGACAAGCCGGTGTTCGGCGTGATGCGGCCGATGTCGTTGGCGCGGGCGCGGGAGAAGTTCGATGCGGAGGCGTATATCCGGATGTTCCCGCGGGCGCCGAAGGGGTGACCTGCGGCGCCTCTGTGGTCGCGCCGTTCGCGTGGGGTCGCGCGCACTAGATTCTCTCGGATGACCGGGATCCTTCCATCGGCGCGTGAGGTGCGCGAGGCGCAGGTGCGCATCGGGCCGTATGTGAAGCGCACGCCGATGGTGCCCTCACCGGAGCTCTCCGCGCTCGTTGGCGGTGAGGTGTACCTCAAGCTCGAGTGCCAGCAGGACGGCGGCTCATTCAAGCTGCGTGGTGCGCTGAACGCGCTCCTCTCGCTCTCGGCGGCGGAACGTGCGGCCGGAGTCGTGGCCTCCTCCGCCGGGAATCACGGCATTGGCGTCGCCATGGCCGCGGAGCGGCTCGGCATTCGCGCCACGCTCTTCGTGCCGGCCACAGCGCCGGCGGTGAAACGCGAGAAGATCACGGCGCGGGGCGCGACAATCGATGCCTCGCCGCCGCACTACGATGCCGCCGAGGACGCGGCCCGTGCGTTCGCGCTGCGCACGGGGGCGACCTTTGTGAGTCCCTGCACCGGCCGCGCGCTCCTCGCCGGCGCGGGGACGGTCGGGCTCGAGATGTTCGAGGACGTTCCTACCCTGCGCTCGCTCGTGGTCTGCGTCGGTGGCGGCGGGCTCGTCGGGGGCATCGGCGGCTATGTGCGCGATGCGGCCGCCGGCGCTCGCATCCTCGGCGCGCAGAGCATGCGGACCAACGCGATGGCACTGGCGCTCGCACAGGGGCACGCGGTGGACATTCCCGACCTTCCGACGCTCGCCGATGGGCTCGCGGGACGGGTGGATGACGAGATGTACCAACAGGGGCGCGCCGCACTCGATGCGATCGTGACGGTGGAGGAAGCCGAGATCGCCGACGCGATCAAGTTCCTGCACGAGGCACATGCGCTCGTCGTGGAAGGCTCCGGAGCGGTGGGCGTGGCGGCACTCCGCAGCCGAGCGCTCACGCCGCAGGCGTTCCCGATAGGCGTCACGATCAGCGGCGCGAATATCGACGCCGAACGGTGGAACGGGATCATACGCTGAGTGCGGCGCGCAGATCCCGTTCGCACGGCCTTCGCCACAGCGGCACCGATCGGAATCACGTTATCTTCCCTTGACCACCATGTCCACCGTGTCCCTCTCCCTTCGCTTTCTCGGCACGTCGGCCTCGCGCCCCACCGTGGAACGCGGGATGTCGTCGGTGGCCGTCGTGCGCGAAGGGGAGACCATGCTCGTCGATTGCGGCGAAGGCACGCAGCGCCAGATGATGCGCTGGGGCGTCGGTTTCATGATGGGCGACATCTTCTTCACGCACTTCCACACCGATCATTTCCTCGGTGTGCTCGGGCTGCTCAAGACGATGACCCTTCAGGCGCGCGAGACGCCGCTGCGCATCTGGGGACCGCGTGGGGCACAGGCACTGTTCAAGCGCGCCGAAGGGCTCGGCAACGAGAAGCTGACCTTCCCACTCACCATCACCGACCTCGAACCCGATGCGGTGATCGAGCGCAAGGATTACGCCATCCACGCCTTCCCCGTGGAACATCGCCACGGCATGGCGATCGGCTTCGCGCTGAAGGAGAAGCTGCGCCTCGGCCGATTCGATCCCGATCATGCCCAAGCACTCGGCATTCCCGAAGGCCCGCTGTGGGGACGCATCCACAAGGGCGAAGCCATCACGCTCGAGGACGGCCGCGTGGTGCAGCCATCGGAGCTCGTCGGGCCGACGCGTCCAGGACGCACGCTGGTCATCACCGGAGACACGCGCCCCTGCAAAGCGACGATCGATATTGCCGCCGATGCAGATCTGCTCGTGCACGAAGCGACGTTCGGGGACGAAGAAGCGGCGCGTGCGGTCGAGACGGCGCACTCCACCGCCCGCGAAGCGGCGCAGGTGGCGCGGATCGCAGGAGTGCGACGGCTCGCCCTGACGCACTTCTCGGCGCGTTACTCACGCGATGCGCGCGACCTCGAGAAGGAAGCGCGTGAAGAGTTCAGCGGCGATCTCGTGATGGCGAAGGACGGGATGGAGCTTGACGTGCCGTATCGGGACGCGACTCCCGCGTAGCGCGCGCCGAGGACGCGCGTAGCACAGGGGGAGCGGCGGTGACGAGCGTCCGCGCGCGCCGACGGTGTATCAGAGCGGCTGGCGCCCTGCGAATCCTGAAGCCCGCGCGTGCCAGTGCGACACCGTCTGCTCGCCGCGCTGCCAGCAGTAGTGCACCAACTCGCCCTCGCGCTCACCGGGGAAATCCACGAGCCCCTGCTCGTAGCCCTTGCACTCGACGCCGAGCGAGTTGAGCTCGGCCACAAAGCCCTGTATCTCACGCGCCGCCTGCTGGACCTGCTTCGCGAGTGCCTCGGCCTCGGCGTCCGGATGCTCCGGGGTGCTCCGAAGCGACGCGCCTTCAAAGCGCTCGACCAGTTCGGTCCACCGGCGATACTGCATCACCAGATCCTCCACGATCCGCCGCACCAGCGGAAGCGCCTTGTTGGCTCGCTCGGGAGTCCACAACTCGTGCTCAAGGATGCCGCCGGCGGCGGCGGGGCGATACTCGGCCATCAGTGCCTCGCGCGCGTCGGCGGGAGCCGACGCGGAACAGAGGTGGGTCGCGACGCGAACGCCGCGAAGCGGAACAACGAACCAGCACGGGGCCGCGGCCGAGCGTGGTGCACGACGCGCGTATCCTCGGAGTAACCCGCCGCGTCGTCGAAGGCGCGCATGAGTGCCTCGCGCGTTCCCGCGGCGAGCGCGGAGACATCGAGCGCGGAGACATCGCGCGTGGAAGGATCGCGCGTGGAGGCATCGAGCCACATGATGCGTCGCACGGGCGAGGGCACAAAGCCGAGCGACCACTCCGCTCCCTCCGCATCACGAAGCGCGAAGGCCACGCGCGGAGGAGTTCCCTCCGCCGCCGGCCGAGCAATCACCTCGTAGCCCGCGCGCAGCCAGGTCTGCTCGGCGATTCTCTCGCGCTCGGCCGCCGCTGGATAGTCGCCGCGCACCCCCGCCCACCACGCCGGCGCGTCCACACGGACGGAGAACAACTCCTGGGCCGGCGCGACGAAGCGCGCGCCGGACTGCGCGAGCGTGAATCGGACTCGAGGCTCACGTGCATCGGCGAGCAACACGAAACTCCGCGCGTCAAAGCTCAGTCGCTCGAGACTCTCCCGGAGATCGGCATCCTCCGGCGCGGCAGCCAACAAGGAATCGCGCATCTCACGCCACTGCCGCTGCCCCTCGGCCGCCACGAGTCGCGCCTCTTGGCGTCCGAAGAGCGCGTCGAGCGTGGTCGCGACCCCCGTGCGCATATCCACGACCCCTCGGCGGAGCCCGTGCGACGACGCACCGCCAACGATGTCCACATCGGTGCGGTATTCATACGAGACCCACGGCCCCATCACATCGAGGACGAGGATCTCCGCACTGGCAATCGTCCGTGGGTTCTCGCTCCCTTCCTCGTCGAAGGCGAGCGGACGTTCATCGGGATTCGCGGTGGCGTAGCCGCGGGCGAGCAGACGCATCAGCGTGTCGCTGACGATTGGCATCGAATCGCCACTGATGATGTCACGCTTGAAGAGCCGTTGCGCGACGTACACCGCATCGTAGAACGACTGATCATCGTCCGCGACATAGAGTTCGGCAAAGCGTCCACCGGCGAGCGCGAGCACCAGCGGCGCCCCTCGCACGCGGATGCCATCGGCATCGGAGCGGATCCAGTACGCGGAGTCCCCCGCCGCCACGATGAACTCAGCGAGCGGGGCCGGCGTCGGGGTCTCTTCCCGGTCGCAGGCCCCGCTCAACATCACCAACAGCAAGAACGTCGCGCGTCGCACCATGCGCGAAATATAGCCGTGACGGCTACGCGACCTCGCGCACGGCGGCAATCAGTCGGTCGATCTCTTCGGCGGTCGTGTAGCAGGAGATCCCGGCGCGGACCAGCCCCGTGTCGCCGTGGCCCAGTCGCCGCACGAGTGTCGTGGCGTAGAAGTCGCCGTTGCTCACGAAAATGCCCTTCTCGACGAGCGCACGGGCCACCTGGTCGCTCGTTGTGCCGTCCACGGTAAAACTCACGGTCGGCGTGCGCGGCCGATCCGGTCCAGGGCCGTAGCGCGTGACGCCGGGAATCGCCCCGAGCCCGTCCCAGAGGCGATGAAAGAGCGTCATCCCGTCATCATGGAACCTTGCGAAGGCCGAGACGAGCTTCTCGCGGCGCGTCGCCCCCGTCCCGAACGAGGCGAGGAACTCCACGGCCGCGCCGGCGCCGACGATCCCTTCGTGGTTCTGGGTACCCGTTTCCATGCGATCCGGGGCGTTCTCCGGCGCGGGCTCCAACTTGGGGACCTCAAGCCCGCCGACCAACGCTTCCCTGCCATAGATGATGCCGACGTGCGGCCCGTAGAACTTGTAGGCCGAACAGCCGAGGAAGTCGCAGTTCATGGCCCGCACGTCGACGAGCGCATGAGGCGCATAGTGCACCGCATCCACATAGACGAGCGCCCCCACGGCGTGCGCGAGGCGCGTCGCCTCGGTGACATCGGTAATGGTGCCGAGCGCATTGGAGCCCGCACCGATCGCGAGCAGCCGCGTGCGGAGGGTGAGCGCCGACCTGAGCGAGTCCCAGATCAACTCGCCACTGCGCGGATCGACCTCGACGCGCTTGATCGTGATGCCACGATCGCGCTCGAGCGCGCGCCACGGCGCCACATTCGCATGATGATCAAGTTCGGTGATGACGATCTCGTCGCCGGGTCCCCACTGCCGGCCGAGCGCACGCGCGAGGTGGAAGGTCCCGCTTGTCATGTTGTTCGAGAACCAGACCTCACGCGGTGAGGCGTTCAGGAGATCGGCGATCTGCGCGCGGGCTTCGAGAATCAGCGCATCGGTCTCGACGCTGGTCGGAAAGACCCAGTGCGTGTTCGCGTTGTGATGCAGCAGGTAGTCGGTCATGGCGTCGACGATCTGACGCGGGACCTGCGTGCCGCCGGGTCCGTCGAAGTAGGCGACGGGGTAGCCGTTATGTCGGCGCTCAAGCGCCGGAAAGTGCGAACGAAGTGAAGTCACGGGCGATGCGGGATTCGAGTCAACAAGCCGGGGGGGGACATCGGATCGTCGCGAAACGTACGTGGGGGAATCGCGTTTCGCTGGGAGTGTTCCGGCCTTTCGTGCGGTCAGTCCGCAATCACTGCCGCGCTCCGCTCCTCGAGCCACCGCACAACCTCGACATGGTCCGATTCTTCACCCAGCGCGGCCCGCGCCTCGCCATACAGCTGCGAGGCGAGTTCGAGCATGGGGGCGGCAACGCCGTGGTCCTTCGCGACCTGCGTCGCGATGCCAACGTCCTTGTCGAGCAGTGCGAGTCGGAAGGTGCGAGGAAAGGCGCGCGTCAGGACGCGCTCGGGGAAGAGGTTCATGCTCGCGTTGGATCGTCCGCTCGAGGCATTGATCACATCGAGCGCCACGCTCGGCGCGACCCCCGCCTTCTTGAGTGCCAGCAATCCCTCCGCGGTCCCAATGATGTGCTGCGCGAGCAATGCATTGTTGACCGCCTTCACGGCATCGCCGGCGCCCACTGGGCCGCAGTGGACAATGCGCTTGCCGAACGATTCGAGCGCGGGACGCACGTGCTCCAGCAGCGCGGCATCGCCGCCGATCATCACCGTCAGCGTCCCCGCCTCGGCACCAACAACGCCACCCGAGACCGGCGCATCGAGAAAGCCGATCCCGTGCGCCGCAAGGCGCGCGGCGATCCGCTGTGAGGTCGCGGGGTCACCCGAGGTGCAGTCCACGAGTAACGTTTTCGGGGCCATCCCGGCGAGCAATCCGTCGGGGCCGTCGAGCAGGGCCTCGACATCCCGCGAGACGGGGAAGCAGGTGATCACGACGTCCGCACCACGCGCGGCATCGGCGGGAGTGGCGGCGTGCGTCACGCTGTGCGTTGCGCTGGGCGTTGCGCTGGGCGTTGCGCTGGGCGTTGCGCTGGGCGTTGCGCTGTGCGTCGCGCTGGGCGTTGCGCTGTGCGTTGCGCTGTGCGTTGCGCTGGGCGTTGCGCTGTGC
>ENA-ORBV01017950-ORBV01017950.1-microbial-mat-metagenome-genome-assembly--contig:-NODE-17950-length-10048-cov-9.227961_pt1 | contig 10048 bp, 8 predicted proteins | sample MGYA00237777_ERZ505514 | MGnify/ENA primary metagenome ERZ505514 (study PRJEB26160, sample SAMN06269048) | microbial mat metagenome | isolation source: Oligotrophic lake microbial mat | place... | reverse complement strand
ATTGGATGGTGTGTGTGTGGTGGTGAAGCAGGAGCACCATTGCTGGTCGTGTTGTTGTGTCATTAGCATCTAAAAATGCCCTTAAACTAGCAGCAATTCTTGAAACACCTTTGTTAATATTTGTAGGGTTAGGGTTGAGCGAGCGAATGTGCTACCTAATTGTACTAAACAAACAAACCAAAAAGCATCCTCCTCCATGCCTCCTCCAGAATCCGCAACTACGTCTAGCGGAGTTAATAGTAGTGGTGCACCTACAAAATAGACAACAACAACAACAAAGAACAATGACAGTGACATTTTATAATTGTACAATGCACACTCCAGTGCTATGTAGTAGTCAGTGTTACCCTCTTCGACTGTTATGATAGATGTCTCACTTCCGTGAGAGACGTGAACAAAAAGTGCATGCGCGGTGCTGCATGTCACATGCAGCTTGAAGCAGCCTCCTCCTCTGCAACCTTGCTTCACCCCTAGCTAGCTAGTAGCTAGATACTACTAGTGCTCCACTTGACTACTGGTATTCCACACTTCAAAGTAGCAGTTTGGTGGACTCTTACTTACTTCCTACTTAATAAATAAATGCGCTGAATTGGACGGGAGAAGAAAGCAATAGAAGAAGAATTGGAATTGAACGAAGCAAGCAAACCAACAACCTACAGTAACGAAGATGACCCAAGATCCAAAGGAAGATGAAGAAGAAGGCAGCACCGACAACACTGATGGTCCCGGTGATGAGGGGGTATCAACGGTAGGTCAGGGTGAAGGTGTTGCAGTGGGTGTCGAAATAGATGATAAAGGAGAAGAAGAAGAAGAAGAAGAAGAAGGATCGGATGCACCACCACCAGAGCACGCAAGGAGCAACGAAATTCCCACTGCTCCTACTAGGGAGGATGTTGTTGCGGTTGGCATCAAGGCAGATGATGATGATGATGATGAAGCAGGGGTCGCGTCGCCAGTAGGGAAAATAGTTACCACCATTAGCAACAGAAACAGAACCATGCGACGGCATTGTGGGTTTCCGGGAGCCTACCCCATTTTTCCGCGACGAGCTACTGCTCGAAGGGCTATCCACACCACTTCGAATGACAGCCACAATGCAACCACTATTACAAATGCTGCTACTACTACCAACAGTAGCATGCAAGATCCTCCCTTGGAAGCGACGCTCGTTACGGGCGAAGAACAACCAGGAGCTGATCGCACGCAACGGCGGTCCAATCATCCGGAAGTTGCAATCATTGAAGGAGAGATTGTCAAAGAAGTTCCATGGTGGTCTCTGCAGAGGTACGGTGCCTATATTTTGTTGGTCGTCATTGGTCTTTTGGTCGTCATTGTGGTCGTGTTGACGCTGGGTGTGGCAGGTGTTTTTGAGATCCATAAAAGTAGCAGCAGCAGCAGCAGCAGCAGCAGTAGTGCTTCCACAACAACGTCTCCTTCCTCCAGCAACATCAGCAGTGGCAATGCCAAGGTGGCAACGGCAGAGTCAGTCGGGCCGCCCCACTTGACCACTCTAGAAAGAATTAAAATGGAAGGAGTACTCAAGTGCGCATTCGTTGGACCTATTCCGGGCGTCTCGTATATCAACAAAACAACGGGAGAAGCAGAAGGAGTTATTGTGGGATATGCAAGTTTGGAGTCTATTGTTATTTTGTCCATGTGTTGTTCTGTATCCAATCTGAACCAATCATTCTCTACAATTCATCCTCCGGAATCAGAACAAAGCCATTGCGGCTGCGGCAGGTGTGAAGGCGGAATTTGTCCCATTCCAAAATGACGTAAAACATCTCCTTGAAATGCTGATGGAAGGACAAGTCGATGTCGTCATTTCCAGTTTTTTATGTTCCATGGAAAATAATGTTTACGAGGCCACGACCCGACAACCTTTTGCCCTGTCTACGCCCTTTGCGTTTGGAGGCATCAAAATTGGAGGAACTCCATTCTATGTGCAGAATTGCACTGACGCCAATATGAAAAATTATGATGAATGCCGGGATATCAAATTTTGTGTCGGAGCCAACAATTTGGCCAGAAGTGAATTATCTCGAGTCTTACATCGGTGGCAAATACTCACCTTTCCCCGCAGTGCCATGGCCTTTGAGGCATTCCAAAATGGGACTTGTAATGTAGTGGCCGGTGAAGGATCCGAGCTCATGGCTTACAAACATTCCTCTGATCGACCAGATTTATTTGCGTTGGGAGAAAGCACCTTGACCAATGTCCCCTATGCCGCTGTCACACGTGTGGGAGATGCTCAATTCACGGATTTTGTCAGTTATGTCCTCATGGCATTGAATTTGGGCAAGGGTATTAACATCACACAGGCAACTACAGACACCTTTCCACAAACGGGAGAATTGTTTGGTGACGAATATATCGACATGTTTCGGAATGCAATAGCGGTAGGCGGCGACGGCAAGCAATTATTTGAGCGGTACATCAATTACACGCCGAAACAAACCATTGCTCAAATCAATCAAGGAGATAGTAGATTACTTTTTGCTTTTCCTCCCGGAGACGTGACGCAAGAACGCAACGATTTACCACTGGGCGAGACATTTACAAGAATCTTGGAACGGGGAATTCTTCATTGTGGAATCATCGTCATGTCGGCGTCAAATGAACCGCGCCTCGGCTTTGTAGAAAAACATGTTAGTGGCAATGACAACAATGACTCTGATTCGTCCTTTACGGGCATGGATGTTGACTATTGCCGCGCTGTAGCAGCCAGCTTATTTCAAGGCGACGATGCTGACATCAAGCTTGTGCCTTTGATGAATCAGACAGATGGTTTTGTCCAGCTGTCAAATGACGCCGTAGATGTGGTAGCAGGGACCACCTGGACGTACCAAAATGATGTTCGAGAACCAACGTCTGGCATTGGCTTTTCCTTTTCCGCGCCTTATTTTTATGGCTATAGCAAAGAGGAGGATAATTTCTGCCTGGCAACGAAACAGGATGATCACACCTGGTCAGCATTTGTCTTCTGGGTGGTTATGGCTTCCATCTATGCTGAAGCCAATGGCATCACCCAAGAAACCCATTACGAAATGCTCGAGGTGTTTTTGCATGGGCCTTCTTTCAACCGTATGTTTCGTGACAGCATTCTAAGAGTGGGCAATTACGCAGAAATGTATGCTCGAAATGTTGGACCCTTTTTTGTGCGGGAGGGGAGGAACAATTTGAATGCCTACCCCAACTTTGGGCCGCAGAGGTATCTTGTACCTGGCTTCTTGGACACAAGTGAACAGGAGAGAGTGCAGTAGGACCATTGGTACATGCATTCCTTCGGCAGGCGGCATCGGTGCCTAGGTTTTCATAGCATTTCATAAAAGATGCTAATGCACAGACAAGCCAATCGATGTTCATTGGAGCAAGCTCGCCCGATGTACTGGCTTGAAGCGGCTCGCCCAAACTTCAAAAAAATGTAAATTTCTGGCTTTAAAAGATTCAACTTCGTTTCAAGTTCAGCTGGGCAACATCTGATTCTCTGCCACAGCATCAGCTGCCAGTGGTCTCCGCACAAAAATGACATGGTCACTGCGCAAGTACTTTGTAATCACAGTGCCCCAGCACGCAGAGGGTTTGTGGATTTGCTGGCACGTCATCATCAGCTGATCAGTAATCTTTACCAACTTTTTGCACTTCAAGTCGACTGCACGCACTAGCTAGGATGGATAACCCCAGATTTTAAAATTCGATGTTATCTATCTACTAGCTAGTAGCACAGTGGTGGCACTGCACTGTTGCTGCAGCACAATAGCAGGTAACTTATTAGCTAACAGGGCACACTTAACATTTGTTTCACTAGCTAGCCACTCTCTGGCGTTACCAGTGCGGGCATCAGAGTGATTGCCTGATTGGATTGAAAAATTCAGATTTGTGACCACTGGTGCTAGCTAGTACTTTTTGTGTGGGAATAATTCAATAGTAGTCTACAATAGAGAGCACTACAGCTGTAGGAAGTGCCGTCTAGCTAACTACTCCCTCCGATCAGTTTATAACGCAACCCGCTGGGTGTCGAACTACATCTAAGTAATGGCTGTACGACTCATTTCCGAGTTACACTCCAGGCGCTAAAGAATATAAAAACATACCGATCCATGTGCACATCATATGATCTGGAATTAAAAGCTAACCGGCTACAAGCTAGTTTACGCACTGACATTACAACCACTAATTGCACGAGACGATTTTGACACAACTGCTCGCTTTGAGCTAATGTGCCCAATGACAATGATGCACTTCCTCTAAAGAAGAAGAGAATGACGGCAGCTAACAAGAAGTCTGCATGCAGCATGATGGTAGCCTTGACGGGGGCTGGCAAGCGTCCTGATGGGGATTTCTTGGCCATTGCCGCGTGTTTTTCCATTCACCGGAGCACCTGCATGCGTCTTTGGAAGCAAATTCAAGTTGAACTCGATAAAATTCCCTCCAACCAAGATGATGACAATGATGATGAGGAAGACAATGTCCTCCTTGATAAGCACATCCCCTCCGCCGTGTTCGAAACAAAGATGTCACAACGCCGCAAGGGAAAGTACAAACATGATAGGGAAGCCATCAAAGCTAAGGTGAAAGCCATACCCTTTTCGAAACGGCGCCGCACTCGCATGCTTGCTGCTCAATTGGAAATGCCCCAATCAACAATCATGCGCATCTTCAAGCAGCAGGGATCTATCTTTAAGTGCCACACCAATTCACTCAAGCCCAAGCTGACTGAGGACAATCAACGTGTCAGACTGCAGTTTGCGTTATCCAAAATCGACTAGTTATTACTTACTTGGGTAAGTTTCATTCACCACCATCAGTGAAATGAAAAAAATGTTCACTGTTGTACTACTTAACCCTATCCTTGCACACTGGTACAGGAACTGCAAAGCGGGGCAGGATCGTAAAATCTCTACTTCGCCTAAGTAAGCGAATAAATTAGGTAAGTACTAGCTAGTAGTAGCTAGCTAGCTAGTAGTATGTCGTTTCGTGAAGAAAAATCACGCATGGCACGATTTTTCTTGAACAAGTGGGAGCGCCAGCATTGTTGCTCAAAGCGGCCGTTTGAGTTGTTACATTAGGAACTCACGCTTATATGGATGAACTACGTTACGCAATCATTCATAAACTTGTATTCCATTTTTTTGGACGCTGTCAATTATATTTTCTTGACTAGCCGTAGGTTGCTCTCAATATAATAATTTCTGTCACCATGAAGCTTTCTCGTTTGTTGTTCCTATTTGTCGCTGCCGTGTCACTCGCTGCCCAACTCACTGGTGCAGCAGCGGAGGAGGACTCGTCTTCCAGCGCATCGCTGCGTGGAGCTGCTCCACGAAAAGAAGAAGACGAACGATCCTTGCAGGGAAATAGCGGCCGTATTCCAGGGGCTTACGTGGTCCAGCTAAGCGACGATGTTGATCCTGCCGATCTTCCGGGCAGGATTCGCGGCCTTTTGAATGCCATGGGAAGAGCCCCCGATTTTGTGTTCAAGCACAGCATCAAAGGCTTTGCGGTGCAGGGTCTTACCGACGCCTAAGCGGAGCAAATTCGAGCTGCCGATGGCGTGGTGGCCGTGGAGGAAGATATGGTGATTACTCTGGACGGCAAACCCGATTGGGCAGGAGGCGGCGGCGGTGGAGGCGGCGGAGGAACTCCACCGCCTCAAAAAACTCCGTGGGGAATCGATCGGGTGCATGGAGGTGTGGGTTTTACCGGAACCAACGTGGCGTGGGTGATCGACACAGGCATAGAATTGCAACACGAGGATCTAAACGTTGATGCCTCTCGAGGCTTCAATGCTTTCACAAAGGGCAAAGATTCCAGAAGTTTCACGGATGGCAACGGACACGGAACCCAGTAAGTTATCATGGCCAGAGGAGGTTCTTGAGTCGTGCACGTGACTTACAGTCGTATCCCTCATTTGCCCCAACCACAAATTTTCTATTGCGGACATAGTGTCGCAGGTACTATCGCAGCAATCGATAACTCTGTCGGCGTCGTTGGGGTCGCTGCTGGAGCCACTGTCGTTCCCGTGAAAGTGCTGAGCGCATCTGGATCTGGATCTACTTCCGGTGTCATAGCCGGGATTGACTACGTTGCAGAGAATGGAACACCGGGAGATGTTGCCAACATGAGCCTTGGAGGTGGGGTGTCTGAAGCACTTGACAAGGCGGTCGTGGCGGCCGCTGCAAAGGGTATTCGGTTCGTGCTTGCTGCTGGCAATGAATCGAAAGACGCAAACAATAGTTCTCCCGCGCGTGCCAATGGAGCCAACGTCTATACTATATCGGCATCCGACATCAACGACAACTTCGCCTCTTTTAGCAACTACGGTTCACCTGTTGACTTCTGTGCACCAGGTGTTGCCATCGAGTCTACATGGACAGGAAGCAATGGATACAATACGATTTCTGGGACAAGCATGGCTGGTACGTATCTATTGCGTGGTAGTGATTGTCGCTTACTTCTGTCTTGATTTCATCTCACACTGTCTGATCTTGCAGCTCCTCACGTAGCCGGCATTCTTCTCTTGGGTGATGTCGTCGGCGATGGAAATGTGAATGGAGATCCAGATGGTAACCCCGACCTCATTGCAAGTCACTAAGTGAAAAAACTTTGCAACACGATCGGCGTGTTTATGGATTCTAGACTGTAGAAGCTCAAGGAAAAGTCGCGAAGCTCCATACTAGATCCTTGGCAACAGCTAAAATAAACTCCGTTTCGATGTACTTTGTCAGAGGCACATGCCTGCATCTACATATGAATGTATACCTTATAGTTAGCCATACAAGAGCAACCGCAGTGTCTAAGTTTAAGTCGTCGCTGGTCATGACGATGCCGGTGTAAAGTAGTATCCTCCCAGCCCACAAAAAGCCTGAGCAGAACTTGGAAGGGCTTGACTACTAGCTAGTAGCTAGCTAGCTAGAGTAGATATCGTACTATCTGTACTACTAGCTAGTACTAACCAACGCTCCTAGATAACCCTAATCCTAATGCTGTTATGTTATGGCTAAGATCTTTTTCGGTTGATCGATGCACGATTCAATTTGAACGGCGTGGAAGCCGGTAGATTTCAACAGCTCAGTGACTCATTCATCACTGGTCAACGGCAGCAGACAAGACAAGTTAGTGGCCTTGCTTGGGTTGAGTACACAATTATTTGTACGTACAAGCAGCACCACCAACATTATCAGCTTGATTCAAGTTCATCCATCAACCAACAACAACCATGACGATCGACCGAAAGAACTACAAGTGTCCCTGTTGCAACAACCCTTGGGCGGCGGCCACAGGCGAATTCTTTGCCAAGATTTGTGGAGAATGTGAACCGACGACGGAAGCCGTCAAAAGCAAGGCGATTTCCCGTGACAATATGGATGCGACGACGTTGCCCAGCAGCAATTTCTATCAATACTCCAATGGGCAGTGGCTTGAGAAAAATCCCATCCCAGCAGGATATCCGGTACGTGTCATTTTTGTTGTGGTTGTAGAGGAAGGAAAACTTTCGATCAATGAATTCTTGTTCCTTGTTGCTGACCCACAAAACTAAATCGTATCCTGATTTTTCAACCAACCAACAACAATATAATTACAGAACTGGAATTCCTTTTTGATTTTGCACACCAAATCGCAAGAAGATTTGAAAAATATATTGGACGAACTCCGAGCTAAAGGTGCCGACAATTGTACCGAGGAAGAATTCAAAGTGGCTGCCTTTTTTGCCGCAGCCATGGACGAAGACGCTGTGGAAAAGGCAGGTACGGCACCTCTTGAGCCCGTTCTCAAGGTGATTCAAGAAAGCGTCACGGCATGCAAAGAACAAAACAAATCAGTCTTGGCCAAATTGTTGGGTACCATGGCATTGGAATATGGTATTGGCCTGTTCATGGGCATTGGCGTGAGTCCCGACAATTCCAATACCGACCATTCCATTGTGCAAGTCTCTCAGGGTGGATTGGGATTACCAGATCGGGATTATTACTTTGATGCCGAAAAAGAATCGCAACGAGAAGCGTACAGAAAGACTGTGGCATTGATGCTGACCTTGTTGCAGGACCCCACCGCTACGGAACCTACGGCAGACATGACAACTGCAGCAGTGAAAGTGTACGAGTTGGAAAAATCCTTGGCCGAGGCTCACATGACCAAAACGGAAAACAGAGACCCCCATGCCACCTACAACAAAATGAGCATTGCCGATTTTGTCAAATCCTCTGGTGACGGGAGTTTTGATTTTGCCTCCTACTTGGAAGCTGCCACGACAAAAAGTGCGCCAGATTTGGGTGACATTAACATTCGCAATGTGGAAGCACTCAAAAAAGTGGCACACGTCATCTCGACGGTCGAACCACAAACACTCGAGTATTACATGAAATGGCACACCGTCCGATCTTGTGCTTCCTACATGTCCAAAGCATTCGTGGACGCTAGTTTTGATTTTTACGAAAAGACGTTGGAGGGGACACAGGAAATCAAGCCCCGCTGGAAACGTGCCATGACCTTTACGGAAAATGCCTTGGGCGAGGCATTGGGCAAACTCTATTGTGCCAAGTACTTTGATGAATCAGCAAAAGAACGCGCCCTTGGTGTGGTCGAGCAAGTGCGAATTGCTCTAGAGGCACGTTTGAAGGAAGTGGAATGGATGACGGCGGATGCGACGCGAGAGGAAGCGCTCAAAAAGATGAACAAATTTGGGGTTAAAATCGGATACCCCGATAAATGGTTGGATTATACCACGCTCAAAGTGGATTCGAACATGTCCTTTTTGGAGATGGTCTTTGGTGCACGCAAATTTGATTCGTTGCAGGATGTCAAGGAGATGAATGCTCCCACAGATCGATTGAAATGGGTACGATTTTGTCGGTGCATGATTTTTGTGATTTTCGACTATTTCAGCTCGATTCCTCATGTTTCTATTGTTTATCTTTTCTTGACCAGTTCATGACACCTCAAACAAGTAAGTGAAACGAGACGATGAATCGAAAATCGTGTGAACGTCGGGGTCACTAACTTACTTTTACTCTGTGACAGTCAACGCGTACTATCATCCGAACTTGAACGAGATTGTGTTCCCCGCTGCCATTTTGCAGCCGCCTTTCTTTGATAAAGACGCGGATGATGCTGTGAACTTTGGCGCCATGGGTGCCGTCATTGGCCACGAGATGACGCATGGTGAGTTTTATCCGTCAGTTATGCTGGGCTGTCAAATTCCTCTGTGACCTGTGCGCTAACACGCCTTCCGTAACTTCGCTTGCTTAGGATTTGATGACAAAGGACGCAAGTATAATTTCGCAGGAATCTTAAGTGATTGGTGGACGGAAGAAGATGCAAAAGAATACGAAAAGCGTGTTGATGTCATGGTTCAGCAAGCCAACAAATATGAAGTCCACGGAGAGTTTGTGAAAGGTGCACTCACCAGTGGTGAGAATATCGCCGACCTAGGTGGACTTCGCTTAGCGCTTCGTGCTTTGAAAGCCTCCAAAGGATTCGATGAAAAAGCATTAGTAGATGGATTCACTCCTATGCAGCGCTTCTTCCTGAGTTGGTCACAATGCTGGAGGCAAAACATAACAAAAGAACGTTCTCTCAAACTTCTCACCGTTGATCCTCATGGGCCAAACGAGATGAGATGCAATGGTCCTCTATCGAACATGCCCGAGTTTCACGAAGCTTTTGATGTAAACGAGGGCGACCCGATGTACCTCCCACAGGAGCAACGCGTGGACATTTGGTAGGTTTGGCTACACAGTTTAGTAAAAGAATAATTTTTAATTTTGGAAGACCACGCTTGCTATGTCATAGAAACGTCAGACGCAGTAGTTTGAGTAGTAGTGACTGTAACATGCGAGAGGATAGACAGTAGGAGGCGGCACTTGGGAAGCCTGCGGCGTCGGTAGCAGAGGTACGACGTACCTTCTTGGTGTGTCCAGCCAATTGCTCAGTTGCGGTTGCGCACAAACTAGCTAGTAAGTAGAGCTGCTTCATCTGGGACGCGCCTCATCGCGCGAAACTATACCCACGACTGAATTCGCGCGATCGCGCGATCCATTCACGAGCATCT
>ENA-ORBV01017949-ORBV01017949.1-microbial-mat-metagenome-genome-assembly--contig:-NODE-17949-length-10048-cov-14.606158_pt1 | contig 10048 bp, 4 predicted proteins | sample MGYA00237777_ERZ505514 | MGnify/ENA primary metagenome ERZ505514 (study PRJEB26160, sample SAMN06269048) | microbial mat metagenome | isolation source: Oligotrophic lake microbial mat | place... | reverse complement strand
GGCGAAGATATTGCCGGAGAAATCGCAGGTCATGGCGTTGAGGATGGTGTCGGAGGGGGAGGGGATGCCGTTGATGGGGTTGGGGTTTACAGTCCAAGTCGTATCTTGAATAAAATAAAAATATTGCATCGTGATGGGAATCAAAGACCTGGCTATAAATTCCCCTCCAAGGTTGTACGAGTCAAAGTAGCCAACAACCCTTACTTCATTGCTTGCATAAGTAAGACTATGACAGAATGTTGCGGAAGCTCCAAGTCCCGAAAAATAATTACAATCATCAAGCCGAACTCTGTTGTTTCTTGCTGCAGATCCTGATGGGCAGGGTTCGTTACTAACCGCACGGAAGGTTTGGGCATGGGTTAAGGCGGATCCGAACATTAACATGATCAAAACTACCCAACGAATGATGCATGCAGCAGGTAGTTTTAAAGCAAGTTGCCGGTTATTTTCCGTGCCACCAACAGCGTCAATGCACTTGATCAATCTCATCATTTTTTTGTAAGCACCACACTGTGAGTAGATATATTTCCCCGGTCATCCCGAATAGACAATCGGTAAACACCGGGTACAAAAGTATTCAAAACATCCCACTGTTCGATATGCTTGCCTGCTACTTCGACGGTGCGCTCGAAAAGTTTGCGTCCCATCATGTCGTAGAGTTGCAGGTTGGCGAGAGTAGGCTCTGGTGAAAGCATTTGGATATTCAGGGTTTCGGTTGCGGGGTTGGGGAAAACGGCTGTGCTGAAAGCATTATTCCCTTCTATTTTTATGACCCCAGCATTGGAATTGGCAAAAGACTGGGGTGGGGTTCCTGCAAATCCGTCAGTACAAGAAGGTAAATATTCAATATCAGAAAGGTAGTAGTGATTTCCTCCAGCAATAAATGAGAGATCAGTCTCACTAAGTGTTTCACAATCAGCCCCTGGAAATTCATGAATTTCTAAAGGAGGCAGCGCACATTCAGCCGTTTCACATACCTGATATATAAAGCAATGGATTGTCCCGTAGCCAAGCCCCAAAACCATCATTGATAAATGAGATTTTTTTCGATAGCCTATATTGCCTGGGACAACTATATTATTAATCTCCGAATTTCCCATTTCATCAATACACAATAATGAAAAGGTGCAAGCATTATCATTGGAAGCCAATCCAATACAGACTGCACATTCACATTCGTAGTTAAATACTCCTAAATCGAAGGTATTGTTGGTAAATGGGTCTTGGCCAGGATCGGGTGAGCATCCGGCAACGCCCTGAAATTCTGTATAAATCAGCTCTGAATGGTCTGAAAAAATGCCGTTGTATAAATAAGGTGGCATGTTTTCCAAAACCTCCGGAGGGAATAAACATCCACATCCCCCATCATCTTCCTGGACAAAAGTCGCAATACTGTTGGGTATTACGTTTCTTGTAATATTAGTAGCACCATTCTGTATAAGAATCTCCCCTCCTCTTCTACAAGGATTATCAGCATTGTTATTACCACTACTTCCAGAAGAAATATAAGGCGTAAAAAGTATGTGTTCATGATGTGAATGACTACAGTCAAATAGTTCGACGGTTTGGCCACCAAAAATATACCCACATGTAGTACATATGTAAAACTCGTTAATTACCCGTTCATCATATCCGTTAAAGTCCGAAGAAATATCCGATAATTTAATATCAAGAGCTACTAAAGCTTCAATTGTTGAGTAACTAACTTGAGCTTGTCCATCATACTGACAGCCAAAATCATCTGTTACGGTAATTGAGTATAACCCAGTCTCTGTGACATAAATAGATTGATTACCCCAAACAACGGATGAAACAGGTTGATAGTTACCACTTCCCAAAAGGAATAATCCGGTTTGACCTGTACTCCACTCTGCGTAGAGATAATCTGAAAAATTGGAAAAAGAAGAAATTGCATTGAGTGTTATGTCTTCTCCATCTCCCTCACTTAAACAGCCATTATCATTATCTACTTCCAAATGCAGGTTTTTTTTAGGGCACGAGGTCACAATTTCCCTACAAATACTCGCCGTCCGATTGCAGTAGTCTGTAACCGTCACACAATACTCCCCTGGTTGGGTAAGTCCGGTCAGGTTCATCGCAGCACTGGAAAAGCCATTTGGCCCCTGCCAGGAATAGAGATAAGGAGGATTCCCACCGGAAACGCTGATCCCAAGTGAGCCGCCGGCGGCAGTTAATGCGGGCGTAATCTGCCAGGGATAAGACGTGACAATTGGGTCTTCATTCATACAAACAGGTAAGGTGATGGACATCATCTTTTTACAGCCTCTCTGATCTGTCACCGTTACCCAATAAGTCCCGGAAGCAAGGTGGTCAATATCTTCAGTTGTCGCGCCATTGCTCCATTGAACAGAAAATGGCGAAAAACTCCCGGTAATCTGAATGTTGATACTGCCATTGTGCAAATCAATCGGAAAATCCGGGGTCCCGCTTCCTGTTGATCCCTGAACACTGACAATCGAAATGTTTAAATCGCTATTCGCCTCTTCCACTTCAAAGGAGCCGCCAATCCTTGAACAGCCAAAAGCATCCGTTGCCGTAACGGAATACGTCCCGGCTTCCAAATCGTCAATATCTTCGGTGGTAGCGCCAGTATTCCATTGAAATGATAAGGGGCCTGCATTGCCTTCTATTTTTAAGTCAATCATTCCGTTTTCATTTTTACAGAAAGCAGGCGAAACTTCGCCTTCAAGTTCCCATTCGGGCTGTTCTATGCTAAAATGATTCGTCATTGCACAATTCCCGTTCGAAATGGTCACCGCATGAGTCCCTGCTGAAAGCCCGGATACGTCTTCCGTGGTTGCACCCGTACTCCAGGCAAAAGTGAGCGTTCCACTGCTGGTGGAAACGCTAAGATCAATCGCGCCGGTCTGACCAGATGCACAAATATGGGTGAGGTCGGCTTCATTGATCTGGATGAAAGTACTTGCGGAGATTGTTCCCACAGTGAAACTTTGATCCAAAGTTTCGCCACAAGCGTCGGTTATGGCAACGGAATAATTACCGGGGGGTAAATTATTGACCATTGGTATATCCGTCGAAGGCATTTCCCCATTAGGCCCCGACCAGTTAAAGTCGAATGGCGCCCTCCCACCAGTGCGGGTGAATATGATGGATCCCGTTGCAGCGGTTCCGCAGGCAGCAGATATGTTGCTTCCCGATATCGCCATTGGCGTATAGTTCGTCCCGACCACAAATGGCCCTCCGGAAGTCGGACTCCCGCAGGCGTCTGTAACGGTGACCCAATAAGTGCCGGTTCCAATATTGTTCAAACTTGCGCTGGGTATCGGTTGGGGAATATTGCCATTTGTATTCGCCCACTGAAAGGTCATAGGCGTTACACCTCCACTCAGGGACAGTTGAATCCTTCCATTCGTCCCATTGACGCATGCTGTGGGGTGACTATTGAGCCATGTATGGGCCACGGCAGTATAAACTGGCAAATTGAAACACTGCACGGTTGTTTGGCCGCAGGCATCCGTTACCGTCACCGAATGACAGGCGCCCGCCGATAAGCCGGTGTTGAGGGCACCCGTAGTTCCATTGTTCCAAACATAGGAATAAGGTGCTCTGCCGCCGGATGCCGTAACTTGCAGCCGCCCGTTTGTGCCCCCGTTCGGACAGGCGGCCGAGCTGCTGCTCAGCGCAACGCTTACCGGGTTTACTGGAGCCAATGGCCCGGTGAAATAGACAAACTCCTGCATACAAGCCAATTCCGTAATCGTAACGAAGTAACTGTTCCCCGCCAGCAAGCCGGATCGGCAGTTTCCCGAAGAACCATCCTGCCAGGCATAAGATAAAGGAAGCCCCGTGCCTGCATACAAGCAAACCGTTCCTCCGCCCGCACTGCCAGGGCAAGGCGGCGTGATTTCAACCGTTTGGTTAATGACCTCGTCTATGGGTTGGCAAAGCGTTACGCACGCCTGTACCATGCAGCCTGCCGCATCGGTGATGCTGACACAATAACGCCCGGGATCAACACCCAACAAGTTCTGTTCTGTACCTATCACGGTGGCATGGCCTTCCGGTCGCCAGCTAAATGTGTAAGGCCCGGTGCCGCCAGTGATCAATGCCCGGATATTGCCCCCCTCCATATTCAGATCAAAATCCACCTGCAAACACTTGCGCTCCAATACATGAACCTGGCGTGAATTCGAGGTAAATGCCGGTGCCCACGAGCAGTTCGGTTGAAGCTGGGGGATGTCTGTGCAGGGGGAATGAGCCGTGTGCAAGTCGAACAACGGATTGCCGTTCAAGTCTGTCCCCGAAAATACAAATTCTTCAAGCAAGGTATTGTTGGTAATGGCAGCAGCAAAAGCATTTTCGGGAATGATCCCATCCCAAAGTATAGGGCTTTGGAATTGCACATTAAGCAATGGGAAAAAATGCCCGCCTACCTGTAGACTTGTCATCGGTTCGCTCGTCTCCGCTTCTACCCTAAGTTCCAGGAGCCCTGCGTCAATGTCTTCCATCAACGGCTGAGAAATCTCCAGCGTCCCGCCAGTAAAAAACAAACAACCCGCCGCCGTCGTCACCCATTTCCCGTCATAGATCAGGGTTTCTGCGCCGCCGCTGACCGGCACGGCAAAAAGCTTCACCTGCTTCACGTAGGGTGCAGCGTCCTGGGGTATGGTGGGTAAGGTTGAGAGCAGCCGCTAACCATACAATTATTGTCGTCAGTGACGACCACACAATAAGTAGCGCCGTCGAGGTTTTGGATGGAAGCGGTGTTGGCACCGTGGTTCCAGACGTAATCCTAAGGGCTTGTGCCTCCGTTTACGGTAAGGTCAATGCCCCCGTCGCCGGCAGTGGCGCAGGTGGCGACGGTGATTTGCGCGGAAGCGATCATTGGTGGCGCGTGGGCGGTGATTTCAAACATGCCGGTGATGCCACATGCGTCCTCGTCATTGACGGTAACATTGTAGATGCCCGGGGCAAGGTTGCCAACCGTGGCTTCTGTGCTACTGGTACTCCAGTGATAGTCATACGCCCCACTTCCGCCGCTCACGTTCAGCATAATACTGCCATTGTGCTCCTCCCCGCAGACATTGGTGATCTGCGCCTCCAAATCCAGCACCTGCTCACTTGTGATTGTGGCGCAAGCTTGTGCCGTGCAGCCGTTGGCGTCGCTGACGGTGAGGCAGTATTCGCCCGGGGCGAGGTTGTTGATAAAATTGTCGGTTCCGCCAGTACTCCAGGCGTAGGTGTAGGGCGCGGTGCCGGTGGTGATTTCTGTCAGGGTGATGATGCCGTTGTTGTTGCCGGTGCAGGCAGGTGCGGACGTCAGAAGGAGGGGGTCTATGACGGGGCAGGCGCCAACTTCGGTGGTGAGGGTGACGGCGCAGCCGTAGGCGTTGGTGACGGCGACTTCGTACAAACCCGGTATGGTTATATCCTCCGGGTTTTGCTCGGTAGAGGCGTAGCCCTCCGGGCCAGACCACTGAAAGGTGAACGGGCCGGCAGTGCCAGTAGCAATAAGAGTCACACTGCCTGGCGAGGCAGAACTACAAATGCAGTGAGTAGTCTCTATCCTTATTTCTCCTTTGGCAATTGTAAAAATTAAAAGGAAGATAGAAAGTAGAAGATGAGTTTTAAATTGGTTCATGTTGTTGCGTTTATAAAAATGGAACCTGTTGATTTCAGGCCTATTTTTTAGGGTTTTTGTAATATTCCATAATCAGTAGAACATTGGCTCGTTTATTTTGCAAGGCATTAGGTTCTTTCTTCTTTTGGCCTATAGGATTATCCGGTTCGTTTAAATAGTGCACAAGCAAGGCATCCCGACAAGGAAGACAACCTTGAGTAATGCCCCCCAGAAGAGTCGCATACAGATTGATGTACTTTTCAGGTATCAGTTGTTTTTCCAGCGCTTTTTCAAAATGGGGCAGCAAGTGCCAGCCCATGTTATACCCCGTATTAATATATTCCACCAAATACTCATAGCAGGGGTGGTTCTCTGGCCAGACATAAAAAGAAGGATCCCGCCCAAAATTGGTAGGGTCGCGAGTACCTGCAAAATTCATCAGGTTGTCCATTAAAAAAGTAATGGCTGCCGGGTGGTGGGATTCTCCCAGTTTGAGAAGACCATCGAAACGAATCAGATTATAAGAGTTTGTATCCGCAACCATCTCAATCAAAGCAGCAATTGCACGATCCAGGCCAGGCTGATGTTTGTCAATTTCAGCAAGCACGGTGTTAAAAGTATCCCGCTTGTCTGGAAAAAACCGCCCATGATAATGAATCGCACCTGCTCTGCTATACAGGTGATTGAAAACATCCGTTAGGCTATCCCTTTGAGCAATAGAATTTACTTCATTCCTTTCAACCATGCCTTGTATCAGCCTTACTTCAGCATACATTTTTTGCGAAACCTGATAAAACGAGTCGGCGTCTGCCTGCATTTGTTTAAATTTTTCAATAAGGGCCAAATAGACAGCGTATAAACTATCTTTCTGTTGGAGTGCCGAATCCCTTTCCAATATTATAATCTGACTTAAAACAGCCTTCATCTGCCATGTCTCTCTTGGTTGACTCCAACCCCAGCTTGAAAAAAACAACAAACTACAAAGCAATCCATATTTCATAACTCAAGGATTAAAGCATTAAAAATTAGTAACATTAATGGGGAAGTTTAGCCTGCCAGGTGCGATTTCGCTTATTTTTCCCATAGGATTAACTGTGCGGAATACATTAAAGCGAAAACGGTGGTGCATAGCATTAAAAACCGCATTCCCTGGCTTCTTAATGGTTATCGTCACTTGGTCAGGAATCGCAATAACCCATTCATTCGATTCATCAGGTAGCGTCTGCATTGGCCCGGAGATGACAGGATCAATGGAGGTGTTATTGATATCATACATCTTAGCCTGCCATTTATTACTACTAAGATATTCCAGATAATACGCTCTTGTCTGTACACTCTCAGCAGGCTGGCCCGTCTGAGCATTCTGAGCTAAGACAATTGATATAGTACCCGGATTTTGGGGGGCGCCTTCTCCAGTTTGTATCCAGGGATCACTATAAGAAACAGGTTCTGTATCTATAACCAATAGATTATTAGGCCCTCGCCTGTGATAATGGGTGCAGTGCCATTCATAACGACCGGAAGCCCGTGATCCCAAAAGCTGATTTTCGTCATTGAAAGGGGTAAAACTGATCCTGACGAACTCTGAAAAAGTAGCTCGGGTCATTCGGAAAGCGGCATGTGGGTTGGTCGCAGTAATTATTGGGGGTGCGTAAATTAAATTCGTAACGTTATCAAAAGAGTATAGGAGCATTGCCGCCGGATCTGTTACCGTTGCCGGTGGCAATCTATCATCTTCATCCTGTGGCGACCCACTGTCATTTGGGAGTTCGTTGTTTGCTGCCCTATGAGTATGCCTTAGATCATTCCATTCAAATTGAAAAGGGGGCACCCAAGGAAAGTCGTCTATATCGGTCACATAAGGGCTACCTACTCCACTTTCAAATCTTGCCGCCACTGTCTTTCTCTGTCGGGCTATATCAAAATATATCCCTGGAAGGGTATTTACACCTGCAGGATACACCCGATATTCCACCAGATGACGTCCACCCAGTCGTGTATCCCCATCAGGGCTTCCCGGAGGCCCCTGGCTGTTGTTGCTGGAGCCATACCCATAAAGACTACCATCCTCTGCTATATTCAGTGTATTAAGTCTATCGATCAATGAAGGTTCATCCAGGTAGTCAAGGTTATCCGGGTGGCCTATTGTACCCCCTACTGTTGGCTTGTCACTCCTGGCATACCAACCTCTGGTTTGCTCTATCCAGATTGCTGTCGCTCTCACTTTGTCCACTTCATTTTTATATTTCAGTTGAAGTTCAATATCTCTTACTGACATACTTTTGTCAGTGGCCTCTACATAAAGCTCTGGGTATTGTTCAAGTTGTTCCCGGGAGGTGATTATTAATGGAAGTGTAACCTGCTCAGATTTATATGGTTTCTTCCATACCTTTATATTACCTGATTTTCGACTAAGTGTAAGAGGATGAGCGGCGTCAGGCATTACATCTGCATCGGCTGCAATTTGTATTTTCATCAAATCAATTTCATTGCGCCCCATCACATTACTAGGTCTAACATCGTTATCATCTCTATCAATCCGTTCTGTGACACCATCCTCCATAAAATCGCCATCCGTGTTATTTAAGTTAGCTACTGTTACTGCTCCTATCTCATATTCCTTATCCGCTAACTCCTCAAGAATCTGTCCTCCTGACCAACTAACATCTCCTTCCCAATCCTTTAGTCCATTATATATAATTAGGTCAATTGAAGTTGCTTCGCAATCCTCTACTTCTATTTTTCCCACTGCAATACACCCGCCAGGATCCAGTACTGTAACACTGTATATGCCCGGTTCAGTAACGGTTAAACTTGATGCCGTGCTGTTGTCTGACCATACATAACTCTCAAACCCAGCATTAGCTTGCAATACCACTGAACCTTCACAAAGTTGAGCAGGTACAGGGCTTACTTCCAGTGTCGTTTCTGTACAATAAGCCAGTTCTACTTCCTTAGAAGCCTTACAGCCATTGGCATCCGTGACGGTAACACGATAAGAGCCAGGCGTTTCCACCTCGATACTTGGCCCGCTTTCCCCAGTGGACCAGATGTAACTGGAATAAGTAGCAGTGGTACTCAATGTAATGGGGTCAATCGAGCAAACATTGTTTCGGCCACCCGGCACCTGAACACCCGGAGGAGGCGCTTGTTGGCAAATGGCCGGATTTGGGGGTGTAATTTCTACTGTGGGTAAAGGGATAACGGTAATCGTCACCATATCAGTACCGATCAGATCTCCCTGGTCATTGGTAATGTAGATGGTACAAGTTGTCGTAACATCAGGACAAACCTCCGGAAACGGCGAGGAGGTTGAACTAATATTTTCCTGAGGAAACCAGCTATAGCATAGATCATAATCATTCAGAGAACGAGGCAGACAGCCAATATAAACACATTCCCCCGCACAAATTGTCTTGTCTTCCCCCGCCCACGGGCAGCCCGCCGGCAATTCTGTTATCGTCACGGTCATTGCGTTCACTTCACCTGCTGTAGCACCGCCCGTCAGGTTTTGCAGCTCCAGGGTATAGGTATGATTCTGGTCGGGTTGGCCATTGTCTGGTTCCAATTGCAGGGTAAAACATTGGGCCATAGTACTCCCCTCTGCAAAAGTAAGTGTTTGCGTGTCAAAGCTACTCAAATGCGGGTCGGCGCTACCCACCAGCACGACGTCTGCTGTGCAAGCCACCGATGGATTGGTGATTGAAACACAGACTTGTGCATTTGAAGGGGTAGTCACTGAAACACTTACCTGCGTGCTGCCACCTTCGGCTATGGTGACACTGGATTGCTGGAAAGCCAATACTGGTGGGCTGATCAGGCGGCGCTCCAATTTGAAATTGTCAAACCGCACAGATGGCGCCGAACCGCCACCACTGCGCCGTGCAATCAGGTAATGCAAACCGTCGTAATTGCTGAAAACGGCGCTTTGCACGTCCGTTGTTGTCTGGTCGAAGCCGCTCACTACCAGGATGTTTTGGGCGCTGCCGATATTTGTCCCTGGTGAGCCTGGTACCAAACCAATCTGGAATTGCACCTGCTTCCCGGACGTTGTCGTCCGTGCATTCCAGGAAAAGCGGTATTCGTAAGCATTAGAAAGAACTGTCTGAACCGCTATGTAATACGTGTTCTGGAAATTAAGAACCCCGGCACAATTGTCCTGAGAACTACCGCTGGCGCCAAAGCCCAGGAGTGAAAACCCAGCCTGATAGAAAGGAGGAGACGCGGGTAGGCCGCCTGAAAAATCAATCGTTGAACCCGTTACCGTTTCCCAATCCTGTGCAGTTGCCGAAAATGTAAGACCCGAAAAGGCAAGGATAAGAAGTGTGTGCTTTATTATTTATTATCCATTGATTATCAACGAATTACACCCCCCCCCGAAAAACCAAAAGAGTTGCTGTTCAAGAGCAGGCGCGCGCTGGTTTGTTTTGGATGATTGGATGTCAT
>ENA-ORBV01017947-ORBV01017947.1-microbial-mat-metagenome-genome-assembly--contig:-NODE-17947-length-10049-cov-4.522463_pt1 | contig 10049 bp, 6 predicted proteins | sample MGYA00237777_ERZ505514 | MGnify/ENA primary metagenome ERZ505514 (study PRJEB26160, sample SAMN06269048) | microbial mat metagenome | isolation source: Oligotrophic lake microbial mat | place... | reverse complement strand
GATAAGTTGAGCGCGCTGCTAGCCGTGGGCGAGGGCGCGGGCGACATCGCCGCAGATCCGCAGGGCCTCGATCGGCGGGAGGACGCCGCGTTTCACCCAGTCGCCGAGGGTCTCGCCCTCGATGAGTTCCATGGCGATGTAGTGGGTGCCGTCGGCTTCGCCCGAGGCATAGACCTTCACGAGGTTCGCGTGGTTCAGGCTCGCGGCGAGGCGGGCTTCGCGCTGGAAGCGGGTGACGAAATCCGCATCGGCCTCGAGCGTCGGCGGGAGGATCTTCAGCGCGATCTGCCGATCGAGCGAACGCTGCCGCGCCCGATAGACGGCGCCCATGCCCCCCTGCCCGAGCTTGGAGATGATCTCGAAGTCGCCCACGGTCTCGAACCGCGTGCCGGGAGTGAGGACGGTCTCGTCGCCCGCGAGCGGTGGCTGCGACATCGAGCGTGTGGTTTCGCCGGCAAAAGCCGAGCCGACGGGTCGGCCGCGCGGGTCGTGGGCAGACGGATCAGGGGTGGGCGTCGATGGATCTTCCGGCATGACGAGCCGCTTGTTAGCAAGCGCTCACCGGCACCGCGAGCGGAAACTGCCGCCGCGGCAACGCCAGCGGCGTCAGCTCGCCTCGGTCTTCTTGCCCCGCGGCCATTCGCGGAGCTGCGTCTTGGCGGCTTCCACTTTCTCCGGCGAGTGGTTGCACAGCGCGACGCCCATGAGCGCCTGGAGCTGGTAGCTGCGGACGATGAATTTCTTCTTCGCCGGGTCGCCCTCGACTTCGACGCGCGTGGGTGGGCGGGAGAAGTCGCCGAGGAGGTCGAAGTGCAGGTCGAAGATCGTGCTCGCGGCGTGCGGGATGTATTCGAACTTGATGCGCTTCTTGCCGGTCATGTTGGCCCCGGCGACGCGGCCTTGCGCGACGGCGGCGTCCCAGTGGTCGAGGCGGCGCACGCCACCGAGGATCTTGTCGGGATACGAGGCGATGTCGCCCGCGGCGAAGATCCCCTTCTCGTCGGTCTCGAGGTATTCATTGACCGGCGTGCCGTGCGGGTAGGAGAGCGGGGTGTTAGCCACGAGGCCGAGATTGGGCTCGGCGCCGAGGGCGACGACGGCGAGTCCGGCGGCGAAACGTTGCCCGCTTTTGGTCTGCACGTTCTTGAGCACGGTGCGGCCTTCGAAGCCATTGAGCGATTCGCCGAGGAGGAGCTTGATGCCGTGCGCGGCGAGCTGTTCGGCGAGCCAGGCGCCGAGTCCCGGGCCGAGCATGCGCGACCAGAGCGCGGGGTTGCGGTGCATGAGGGTGACGTGGGCCTTGGGCAATTGCGCGAGCAGGGCCGCGGTCTCGAGTGCGATGTAACCGCCGCCGATGATGACGATCTGGTGTTCACTCTCGGCGATCTCGCGGAGCGCGAGCACGTCGCGGAGCGTGCGGAGGTAGAAGACGTTGCCGAGATTCGCCCCGGCGACCGGGAGCCGGCGCGCGCGGCTGCCGGTGGCGAGGAGCGCCTTGCGGAATTCGACGGCCTGCCCGTTGCCGAGCACGGCGAGGCGGCGCTCGATATTGAACTGCGTGACCATGGTATCGAGCCGCAGGTCGATGTGCTGCTTCTCAAACCACGCGCTGTCGTGGACGGTGAGCTTGTCCGTGGCGCCGGGCGTCTTGCGGAGGAGCGTTTTGATAAGCTGCGGGCGCTGATAGGGCGCGGCGATTTCATTGCCCACGAGCATGATCGTGCCCTTCTTGTCGTGCTCGCGGACTCCCTCGCACGCACTGATGCCACCGGCGCCCGCTCCGACAATAAGGTAGTCTCGACGAATCATTTACCTGTGTGAACTAGCGTTAATGTGGGGGGACCGGCGAGAGATTTCTTTACTGAGCGTACGCGCGGACGCGGTTTTTCCAGCCGGGCAGCCAGCGCGCCTCGTTGCGTTCGGGCGGCGCATGGCGCACGCGGCGCTCCAGTACAGCGGCGGCGGTACTGGAAAAATCCGCGGGCGGGCGAGCCGATGGGTGGGGCATGGCCAGGAGGACTTGGATGAGCCCCCAGCCTTCGTTGTTGTAGTGCTCGTTTGGGTTAGTCCCCTCGCCCTTGAAGTTCACGTAGTCGATCACGGCAAACATGCCCGCCTCACTCCGGCTGAGCGCGGCATATTGCTGGTGGACTCGTTCCTTTTGCGGAGCGGAAAGGTCGGGGAGATTCTTCAGGGCATTGTCCAGTCGCAGGGCGATGAAACGGGCCTGATCGTCGAAGGTATTGAAGAGGAGCTGGCGGAGTTCCTCCATTTCGGGGCTGGGCAGCGCGCGTTCAAAAGCCTCGCGCGTTTTCCACGGGCAGGGCCCGCGCAACCACCGCGGCACGGGGTGCCCGCGCTCGACGAGATATTGCACCAACTGCGGAAAGCTCTCCCGGAACGGTTCGCTCGCCCCTTGCGGAAACCAGATGAAATGAGCGATGCCGACCGACGCAAACGCCTCACCTTTGTTCCAGACGGTCAGCCCTTCCTTGGTGCCGCCGGATTCGTTTTTCCAGACACGCTTGGCGATGTTGGTGAGTTCCCGCCGGGAAAGATCCTGCGGGCTCCGCGATATACCGGGAGCCACGGGCAGTCCGGAGATATGGGCGTCGGAAGTTCGCAGACCAGATGAAGGAACCGAACTGCGGAACTTGGGGAACTCAGGCCAGTAGGATTTGTCGGGCTCTGAGGGCGATCGGTTGTTCGGCGTCGTCCAGACATGGACGACCCACGAGACGGCCGCGACGGAGCACAGCGCCGCAATCCAAAAAAGAATCCAGACCAGCCGGGCTCTGCGCCGACGTGGGCGGCGGCGTTGAGAATCGGGCGACGGGCGCGGTGGGACGGGTTGCGGCTCTGGTTCCGGTTCGGAAACTGTAAACGTCGGCGACTCACTCTCCAGCAACCGGGCCAAATCCGCAGCGGACGCGGGCCGCTGAGCAGGGTCGGCCATGAGACAAGCCGCGATCGCTTCTTCCCATGCGGGCGGGATCGGCTCGCCACGCAGTCCGAGTTCGGCCCGCTGGGCGGCAATGGTGAGCGGCTTCTTGTCGGGCGCGAGTATCGGCGGGCGTCCGGCCAGCAGGTCGTAAAGCGTGGCGCCAAACGCGTAGATATCATCCGCCGACTGGACCGGGTCGCCGGCCATCCGTTGCGGGCTGTGAAAGGCGAGCGCGCCGATCCGGGCTCGAAGACTGGCCAAGCGCACCGATTCCGCCAGCGAGCGGGCGACGCCAAAATCGAGGATGCGCAGATGATCCTGATAATCGATCTGCAAGCAACCCGGGTGCAGGTCGCCGTGAACCCGGCCATGGCTGTGGAGAAATTCGAGTCCGCCGCAGACATCCAGCGCCCAGTCTTCCAAATCCATCACCTCGAAGACGTGCCCGGGCATTTGCTGCCGACGCCGACTGATCGGCTCGCCCGCGACATATTCCATGACGACGGCGATGAGGGTGTCGTCGTGCAGGACGTCGTAAAGCGCGGCGACTCCCGGATGGGGGTGCGCCCCGCTGCGGTCGCGCTCGCGCCGGAGGTCTTCGATAAACGCCGGGTCACAGGCCAGGAGCGGCGGCAGCAGCTTGAGGGCGACGTCCTCGGAACGCTCAAGGTCACGCGCCTTCCACACCACGCTCAGCACCCCGGCACCGAGGCGACGGGTGAGTTGGAAGCGGTTGAAGAGCCGGTCGTTCTCGATGAACTCGGGGACGATGAGGGCCGCGTTATCGGCGTTATTGATGCCGGCGAAAGGCGAAGGCACAGCGGAAGATTACACGATTTAGCGGAGATTGCGCTCCCGGACATGCTCCCGGGTGATCTTCAATTCACCGCCGACGGAGGCTACGTGATAGGTGAGGTCCACGGTGCCAGTGCGTTTTTTCCTGCTGGCATTCTGGCGATTCACGCGCGTCCGGAACTGCGCTTCCCATTCGCCCGGCCCGACTGTGGTGACGACGACCTCACCTTCGAGTTTTTCAGCACCGCTCGGCCACTGCGAAAAGTAATCGATCTTGTCCCGCTCAATGTCCGCTCGCGTAGCTTCCTTGCGGTCGTCGGTCTCCACTTTTTCGGCATAATTGGCGACGATCGCGTCGTAGTCGCGCAGCCCCTTTTTGTTCCGGGTATTTTCGAGCGTCAGATGTTCCTGAATAAACTTTCGCACCGCCGCGTGCTCCACTTCCGGATTTGGTGGAGGCGGGATTGGAACTACGGGTGGAGGTGGCGGCATGGCTGTGGGGACAGGGGTCGGCGCAGGCGTCGTCGGGAAAGGCGTGGGCGGCACTGGTGTCGGCACGGGCACCACAGGCTTGGGCGTGGAAGGCTGGGCTTCGGGAGTCGATGCAGGTCGGAGAGTCGGCGCCGCCTTCGGAGTGGTGGGGATCGGCGTCGACAAGGGGATGGGTGGGGTCGCTGAACTGGGCCCCGGGTCCGGCCGGTTTTGCGAGACCTTGCCGATCAAGATCACCAGAAGCGCGATGATGATGAAAAAGCCCGCCGAGATCATGACCAGAGAAAGGCGCGACAAGGTCATCCCGGAAGTCGTGGCGGGCGGCTCGGTCGGTGGAGGCAGGACCGGTGAGGGTGGCGGAATCGCCATCGGCACTGGCGCCGGTGGCGCAGGCGGAGGTGGCGGTGGCGGAGTAGAGGTGCCACGCAAGCCATCGAGAACGTCCCGCACGGTTTGCGGGCGGTCGTCCGGGTTTTTGGCGAGACACGCTGCGATGACTTCCTCCCAATGATGGGGAATCGGCTCGCCGCTGCGCTCCAACTCCTTGCGTCGCTCCGTCATGCTCGGCGGGGTGCGATGCGGGTCAACGATCTGAAAGACGATATCGCCGCGGAAATAGGGCGGCTTGCCGGTGATCAATTCGTAGAGAGTGGCGCCGAGCGAATAGATGTCGTGCAACGGTTTCGGCGCCTGCCCTTCGAGCTGCTCCGGGCTCATGTAGCAGAGCGTCCCGCCGTTAAATTTTTTGCCCGTCGTCTGGCGCACGGTCTCAGCCACCGGCATGGAAATGCCGAAGTCGGCCACCTTCAAATGCCCGCGCCGATTCACCATCAGGTTGGCCGGCTTCAGGTCCCGATGCACCAACCGCACGGAATTGTGCGCGTAGTGCAGCGCATCACAAAGCTGCTCCATCCATTCGAGCAATTGCGCCGGCTCGAAGACCCCGTTCGGCTGCTGCATCCGCAAATTCAGCAGCGTATCGCCGTCCACAAATTCCATGGCGATGGCGGCTACCGAATGCTCGTGCTCGAAATTCCGCACGTGGACGATGTGCGGGTGGTGAAGTTCCAGTCCGAGACGAGCTTCCTGCCGCAGCGAATCGAGCAGCTCTTTTTCCGCGAAAATCGAGGGCAGAAATTTCAGTGCGACCGGGCTGCTGAGCATCTCGTCATTGGCCAGCCAAACCTCGGCATTGCCTCCACGACCGAGTTTACGCTCGAGAACGTAGCGCCTAAAGAATCGCGTCCCCGTGGCGACTTTGGGTGTCGTCACACGATCGTCCGAATCGTTGGGGTCGGGCGCGGGCATCTCCACAAGCCGCGGATTCCATACATTGCCGGCTCATAAGGGAAGCCGATTTTCGCGGAAATATGGTCTTAGCGGCCGTAGGCGCGCACGCGGCTCCTCCAGCCGGGCAGCCAGCGGGCCTCTCCTCGTGCTGGTGGGGAATTCTTGACCCGCCGCTCGAGCACCGTCGCCGCCGCCCGGGCAAACACCGCCGGAGCTGGCTCACTCGATTCCATCGCGACCAAGACCTGCAGCAATCCCCAGCCTTCGCCTTTATAGCGCTCTGTCTCCTTGATCCCCTCACCCTTAAAATTCACATAATCGATCAGCGCAAAAGTGCCCGCGCTGGTTTTGGTGAGCCGATCGAAGTTGGTCTCGACCCGTGCCCGATCGCCACGGGAAACACTCTTGAGCATCTTCGGTAAAGCCGTCTGCATGCGCTGGGCGAGGAAGGCGCTCTGCAGCCGCACGTTATTAGCCAGCAGGTTGCGCAGCTCCGTCATCCGTGGGCCGCGGAACTCGGCCTGAAACACCGCTCGCGAAGGCCACGGACAGGGACCGTAAAGCCACTGCGGCACCTTCACTCCACTAGACGCGAGAAACTTCATCAGCGGCGGGAAACTCTCATCGAACGGTTCTTCCGCGCCTTTCGGATACCAAATGAAATGACCAATGCCGAGCGACGCAAAGTTTTCCCCGCCGTTCCAGGAAGTCAGGCCATCGCGCGTTCCGCCACATTCGTTTTGCCACACACGGCGACCGACGGAATCGAGTTCCTGGGGCGTCAAGGCATGGGCCGAGCAGGCCACGAAGAGCAAAGTGAGGCTGAAAAGGAAACGCATGCGCGGATGCCAGCGGCGAATGCGCGCGGCGTCAAGCGGCGGCTGCGTGGAAGCTCGATTCGGGGCGAATCGACGCTCGACAGCCGCGCCAGGGCGCGGCACTTTTTTCGGCCCTATGGCTCATCAAAAATCCGACGGAATGAACTACGCCCCCGAGGGCAAACCCTCGCCGGTGGTGGAAAAAGGCGCGTTCCCTTTTGCCGCCATCGCGCTCGATCACGGCCACATCTACGGCCAGTGCAAAGGTCTCATCGAAGCCGGTGGCGAGCTGAAATACGTCTTCGATCCGGACCCCGTGAAGGTGGACAAATTTTGCAAGACCTTCTCGGGAGTCGAGCCACTCACGAGCATCGACGCCGTGCTGGAGAAGTCGGAGATCAAGCTGGTCGCCGCCGCCGCGATCCCGAACGAACGCGGCCCGCTCGGCCTGCGCGTGATGGATGCGGGCAAGGATTACTTCACGGACAAGACGCCTTTCACCACGCTCGATCAGCTCGCCGCGGCGCGGGCCAAGGTCGCGGAGACGAGGAAGAAGTACATGGTCTATTTCAGCGAGCGCTTGCATGTGGAGTGCGCGGTGCGCGCCGGGCAACTCATCGAGCAAGGGGCGATCGGGCGCGTGGTGCAGGTGGCAGGCCTCGGGCCGCATCGCAGCTCGCCGGCGAGCCGACCGCCGTGGTTTTGGTCGCAGGAGAAAACCGGCGGCATCCTCGCCGACATCGGCTCGCACCATTTCGAGCAGTTCCTTTCCTGGAGCGGCGCGAAGAGCGCGAAAGTCGTACACGCGCAGGTCGCGAACTATCATCACAAGCAGTATCCGGAATTCGAGGACTGGGGTGAGGCCAACCTCGTCGCCGACAACCACGCGACGAATTACATCCGCATCGATTGGCTCAATCCCGATGGACTCAGCACGTGGGGCGATGGCCGCGCCTTCATCCTCGGCACTGCCGGCTATATCGAGCTGCGCAAATACGTGGACGTGGCCCGCGAAACGCAGGGCGACCAGCTCTACCTCGTCGATCAAAAGGGCGAGCATCACATCCGCTGCCACGGCGAAGTGGGCTACCCGTTCTTTGGTCAGCTCATCCTCGACTGCCTGAACCGCACCGAGAACGCGATGACGCAGGAGCACGCCTTCCTCGCCGCCGAGCTCTGCCTGCAAGCGCAGGCCATGGCCACACGGATCGAATAGCGCGGCGAGAAATTCCAAAACATCCGCTAGGCAACGCCGGGCGAAGCGGGTTATGCACGTCGCGCTTTCCCAATGTCCTCCCGCCCTGCCTCCGCCCGCCCGTTTCGAGTCTCCCGTTTTTTGCTGTCCGCTGCGGCGGCGCTGGCCGCTACCAGCGTGGCGCACGCCGTCGATCCGGGTGAAATCCTGATCAGCGAGATGAATTGCGTCGCCTGCCACGACGCACCTGGCCCGCTCAAAGCCCGTCTCGCCTCGCGTCCTTCGCCGCGGCTCGACGCGAAAAACGGGGTTCGCGTGACGCCGCATTGGCTGACCGAATTTCTCACCAACCCACAGGCGACGCAGCCCGGAACGCTCATGCCCGATCTGCTCGCCGGACTGGAAGCGCCGGCCAAAGCCGAAGCCGCGGACGCGCTCACGCACTACCTCATTTCGCTGCGCGGCGAGACGACGGAGCAGCCCGTCGGCTCAGGCCTCGCGGCGATCAATATCGGCAAGACGCTCTATCACACCGTCGGCTGTGTGGCCTGCCATGCGCCGACGGAGCCACCGGCGGGCGCGGCGGCGAGTGCCGAGGTGAAAGAGCAACTCGCGGCCTGGCAAAAGACCGCGGTGCCGCTCGGCGCGTTGGAGAAAAAATACACGATCAGCGCGCTCGCCGGCTTCCTCCGCGATCCGCTCAAGTCCCGCCCCGGCGGACGCATGCCCGGCTCGAAGCTCACCGAGGGCGAAGCGCGCGCCATTGCCTCCTACCTGCTCCGCGCCCAACAACCAAGCGGCGCCGCCCAGCGCCTCCCCGGCCTCGCTTACGACTACTACGAAGCGGACCTGCCGGAGTTGCCCGAGTTCGATCGGCTGAAGCCGAAGACCTCCGGCAGCACCGAAACGATCTCCCTCGCCGTGGCCGGGCGCAAAAACGACATCGCCCTGCGCTTCCACGGCATCATCACGATCGCCAAGGAAGGCGAATACGAGTTCTTCACGAAGTCCGACGACGGCTCCCGGCTCTACATCGATGAGAAGCTCGTCGTGGAAAACGGTGGCATCCATCCCGAGCAGGAGCGCAGCGGGAAGATCAAGCTCACCACCGGCGAACACACGATCCGCGTGGTCTATTTCGACGGTGGCGGCAATGTCGCGCTCGGGGTGCAGTGGAAAGGGCCGGGCTTTGGCAAACGCGCCATCGAGCCCAAGGTGCTGGCGCATGAAGCGCAGGCCGTGCGCCCGGTCGGCGAAGTGGCGTTCGCGCTCGATCCGGCCAAGGCCGCGAAGGGCAAGGAACTCTTCGGCAGCTTGAACTGCGCGTCGTGCCACCAGATCGATGCGCCCGGCACGAAAGCAAAGGCGCTCGCGCAACTCAACGGGCGCCAGCCCGCCGGGTGTCTTTCGGCGAAAGCAAAACCGGGCATCCCAAAATTCGAGATCACCGACCGGCAGCGCGTGGTGATTCTTGCGCAGCTCGGCAACCAGGCTGCATGGAACGAAGCGCTCACGCCCGAGCAGCAAATCACGCGCACCCTGACGACGATGAATTGCTACGCCTGCCACGGCCGCGAACGCCGCGGCGGTGCCGAGGGATTGCGCCGCGACTATTTCACCGGCCTCGGCGAAGTGGACCTCGGCGACGAGGGCCGCATCCCGCCCACGCTCCACGGCGTCGGCGCGAAACTGCGTCCCGAGTGGATCAAGACGGTGCTCGTGGAAGGTGGCGCGGCCCGGCCGTACATGGCCACGCGCATGCCGCAGTACGGGGAAAAGAACGTCGGTCATCTGCCCGAGCTTTTTGCCAAAGCCGACGAGAAGCCCGAGGCGCTGCCGCAGCCGGATGTCTTCGCGCCCGGCGTCGCGAGCGACGCCAACAAATTTGGTCGCAAGCTCATCGGCGTCGGCGGCCTGACCTGCATCGCCTGCCACAATCTCGACGGCAACAAATCGCTCGGCGTCCCCGCGCTTGATCTCGCGACGGTCGGACAGCGGCTGAAGTGGGACTGGTTCCGACGTTACCTGCTCGACCCGCAATCGCTCCGACCCGGCACGCGGATGCCGTCGTTCTGGCCGGGAGGCGTGGCGACGAACAAAGAGGTGCTCGCCGGTGATCCCGAAAAACAGATCTTCGCGGTCTGGAGTTATCTCGCGCGGAAAAATTTCACCGACCTGCCACCCGGCCTTGTGCAGGGCCAGCAGGAACTCGTGGCCGACAAGGAGCCGATCATCTACCGCAACTTCATCGAAGGCGCCGGCTCGCGCGCCATCGGCGTCGGTTACCCGGAGAAAGCAAACCTCGCTTTCGACGCGAACGAACAGCGGCTCGCGCTGATCTGGCAGGGCTCGTTCATCGACGCTGCCAAACACCGGACCGGCCGTGGGCAGGGTTATCAAAAACCGCTCGGCATCTCGGTCGTCGCCGGCCCGCCGGGCGCGCCATTTGCCGTGCTCGAAAGCGAGAGCGCCGCCTGGCCCGCGGCATCCGGCAAAGGTGCAGGCTGGCAGTTTC
>ENA-ORBV01017945-ORBV01017945.1-microbial-mat-metagenome-genome-assembly--contig:-NODE-17945-length-10049-cov-10.134978_pt1 | contig 10049 bp, 10 predicted proteins | sample MGYA00237777_ERZ505514 | MGnify/ENA primary metagenome ERZ505514 (study PRJEB26160, sample SAMN06269048) | microbial mat metagenome | isolation source: Oligotrophic lake microbial mat | place... | reverse complement strand
GAGATTCGCCTTAGTCTCGTGGGCTCGGAGATGTGTATAAGAGACAGGTCGTAGCCGAGCACACGCAGCAAGCGCGGCGAGACGGTGAACTCCCGATAGTCGATCTTGGCGAGTTCGTAGAGCCGCTGCGAATGAACCGGACGCCACTCGAAGCCGAAGCCGAGGAACACCTCTCCCGGATTCCTGCACCACTGGGCCTGAACATCCGTGCCGATCACCTGGATGCCTCGACCGGCGAGCGACGCGCGCAGCACCAGAACGTGCAACGCCTGCGCCAGGCGCAACAGGCCCATGGCAAAGCAGACGAGCGACAGCGGAAGTGCGAGCGGCCTCGGCAACCAGCCGGCGACGCCCACCGCCAGAAAGAAAATCAGCGCCACGCCCCAGCCGATGCCGGCGTAGACCTCGTAGGCACGCCGCCAGGGCATCTCGTAGCGGCGCGCCAGCACTTCAGGCTCCGTGCGGCTCAGAGAGCACGAAGGCGTCCAGATCAAGGCCCTCGACAAACCGTGGATCGAGCAGGAGGCCGACGGTCGGCGAACCGTTGAACTCGCGTGAGAGGGTGCACGGGCCTTTGGGGTCGGCCATCGCGAGCATGCGCACCTCGGCCAACGCTCGCAGCGCCAGCGCGGGTGGCACGGAGCGTTGCTCGAACTGCGCCAGCGGTACGAAGATGCCCTGCGCCACGGTGCAGCACTGCGCCGGACCGGATGACGCTCGCAGCGTCTGAAGGATCGCAGCCAGGGCATCGCGGACCACAGGGTTGAGGCGCATCGGAGCCTGCAGGGCGAAGGATGGCAAGGCAGTTTCCGCAGTTGCCGAAGCTGCTGGTATTGGCACTGCGTTGATCGGGGCAGCGGCTTCGGGTGGCGGCGCTGGCGGGAGCAGCGAAAGCTGTGTTCCTGCCGTTGCCATGACCGGCGCCACCGTCGTCGCAGGGGAGGGCGAGGGTGAGGTTGAGGAGGAAGGCGGCGGCCCAGGCTTGCTGACCAGACTCACATCGAGCGGCACCGGCTCAGTCTCGATCCCCGAAAACAGGATCGCTGCCGAGGCCAGTCGAACCGCCTCAAGTGTGATCTTGGAGCCGGGTGGCCGAATGGGCCACGTCGCGTGCTCGGCATCCTGCGCCTTGAACACGCCGGCTGCGAGCAGCAACTCCAGCATGGTCTCTGGAGCCTTCGGGATGCCGGCCAGTTGATCAGCTTCCAGCATCTCAATCACATCGTTGGCAGCGTTCGGCCAGACCAGGAACAGGCCATCGGCGCCGAACCACACGCGCGACTTCTCGCGGTTGGGCACCCATGCCGAGTTTGCGCTGACCAGGCGCCTGAGCGCGTCCACCAGATAGCGTTCGAGATGAGAGCCGAACTGGGGTGCGCCGTAGCGGTCGGCGTTCGCCACCAGGTTGCGGTCGATGACCAGCGCGAGCGAGCGCCGCACCAACTCGTCGAGGACGTTGCGGTCGCGGTAGAGCGCCACGCCGGAGATGCTGGCCATCAGGTAGGGGACGATGACCGTGTTGCCTTTCGCGAGGTACTGAAGCACCGCAGGCGGCACCACCTGGGCCAGCGCGAAGACACCGAGGCCGCGTGTTTCGATGGCTTGCGGCTGCCAGTGCAGGAAGTAGCGATCTGCGTGGCGATCCTGTAACCAGTTAAACAGGGGCTGCAGGTAGCTCGGCCATGCCTCGCCGGTGTTGTCGGTCACTGTCAGGTGGCTGAGCACGCGGTGCGATTCGGTGCACAGGCCGGCGATGAAGGTGGCGAGACGCCAGCGCGGTTCCAGATGGCGCCGCGCCGTGATGGTCGAGCGGCCAGAGAAGATGTGCGCGTCAGTGCCTTGCAGGCTGAAGAAGCTGGTTTCGAGGCCGAGACGCAGAAGACCCCCGGGCGCGCTGAAGTAGTTGTCGGCCGTCGCCGGCAGCAGGTGCACGAACTCGGCGTAGCGGCGGACAAGAATGAACACCTCGCGTTCGAAGTCTTCCCGGCTTGACCCGTAGCACAGCTTGATGCGGGCGATCAGTTCAGCGTGGGAGGCCAGCAGCTGGTCAATCGGCACACACGCGAAACCGGGGTCCGACGCCGGGTAGGGGCCGTTTGCAGCTTGGGGGAAGACCATCGTCGATGCTCCAGAGACCATCGCTGCAGCGCCATGGCTTCAGGGCATTCTTCAGTTCCGGGGCGTCGCTGTCCCTGCCGAATGCGGCCTATCGAATGGGGCTATCGACATCGGCCGGACCTCGTCTGTGAGTTGATCGTGGCAGACCGAGTCCATGATCTGGCACAGGACCACCATGGGGTCGCCGAGCGGGACCTTGGGGAACGAGAGCTTGATGCGCTGGTCGGTGTTGTGGCGCTGGACCAGCTTGCAGAACGGGCAGTCCTCGTTCGTCGTCGCAACGGCGCCGAACGTCGCCAGGAACTCGCTGCGACAGGCCGGGCAGGTCACCACCGCGAACACCGACGTCTTCGCCACCCAGATGCCGTCGGTGTGCGAGGCGAGGTCGAAAGCCCGATCGAAGCTGATGCGGTAGGGGCACTGGCAAAACGTCTGATAGTGCCGGTAGGCGCCGACCAGGGTCTCCCCGGCGCCGAAGCCCGACGAGCGCAGCCGCCGATAGATGGCGACGAAGATCGACGCTTCGGCGCGGTACAGCAGGTTGGCCCCGTGGTACCACTCGGGCGAGTCGGGTGCGCGGCCGCGCGGTGTCGTCTGCGGGTCGGTGAAGAACAGCCGATGCACGTCACGCGGCGTGAGTCCGGTGACGTGATGGATCGTTCGAGAACGCGCCCCCAGTTCGCAGCAATCGTTGGCCTGGTGCATGGCCCGAAGTTGCCTTTCTGCACGCGTTTGCATGGATCACCCCCATCACGCTTTGGAAGCGAGAGGCACTGACCACGGCGCATGCACAGCAGCCAGGGGCCCGGCCAACGGCGCGGGCGCCTGCAGCAGCGCGAGCAGATCGTGGCGCGGAGGGAAGAGACTGGCCTGCCCGACATGCGCGACGATGGACCAAAGTTGCTGATGGTCCAGCGACTGCAGGTGGTCGGCCAGCGCAGCGGTGATCGCGAACTTGCTGCAGGTCGTGACCCGGTCTCGCTCGATGCCCAGCCTGATCGCGAAGAGCATGTTGAGGTTGGTCGCTTGGACGTCGGTCAGCGGATGCAGGCTCATGGGGTCTCTCCCTGCGGTGGGCCCTTGACGGGGCGAGGTGTGATGGGTGGTGGGTGGTAGGTAAAGGTCCTGGTGCCTGCAAGCGCGGGTGCCTCTGGCACCGCCCAATGAATTCAGACAATTCAGCATATTCGTGACTGCATCCGGCGATCAATAGCAATTGCTGGCAGGTGCAATTGCTTACCTCGTTGCCATCCAAAACCCCCGGCAAATTACGGCCTTTGCGGAACTCGGCCCGGCCAGCGCGCTGACGTTTGCCCAAGGAGCGGCTAAACATGGAGAAACGATCATGAAGGCCAAGCCCAACAACCCTCCAGATGGAATGCATGCATTGCGCAAGAGGCTCAGGACAACCGGAAACGACACGAGACGTTCCGAGACAACCACCGATCCAGCCGCTGTGCGAGCCCTGGACCTCACGCCCGGCTTTCGGGACCGACTGATCGAGTCGCTCAACGAGGTGGGGGTGCCGGCGCGGGGACGCATGGCCTATGTTGCCTCGCTGACCGACCGTGCGGTGCAAACGGTCAGCCGCTGGCTCGACCCGCGTGAACCAGGCCTGCCCGACCTGGAGTCCTGCGCGCGCCTGTGCGATGGTCTCGGACGCAATAGCGACTGGATGCTGGGTTTGGCAGAAGAACCGAGGCGAACCGGCGCGGTGTCGCCGACCGAATGGACTGCCGAGACTGCATGGGCGCGCGAAGCATTCGACGCGCTGCGTCAGGGGTCTGGCGCCGGCGAGATCATGCGCATGAGCGGCGACGAAATGGCGCCGCTGATTTGCGACGGCGACCTGATGTTCGTGGACAGCCGCGCCAATCAGCTGGTGGGCAACGGGATCTACGCGCTCGAGCTCGATGGCCGCTGCATGGTGCGCCGCGTTGACAGCCGTCTCGGCACGGGTCTGGTCTTCAAGTGCGACAACGAGCGCTACCCGGAACGCGTCGTCAAGGATGCGGCCGCGGCCAGGCGCCTGGGCCTGCGCGTGATCGGCAAGGTACGCGCCGCCATCGGCGTGACCCACTTCTGGCAGGCCTAAAAGAAGCCACCGAGGCGCAGGGCCTCGGTGGTTCAAAGTCCAGCGATCAGAAGACACGGCCAAAGTCGGCCGCTTCGTAAACGCTCACACGGCTTCAGCCAATCCCTTCCACTCGTTGGCAGGCAACTCGATCAACTTGCCGCCGAGCCCTTCGAACTCGGTCGCCCTGTCGTAGTCCTCGACCTCTTGCGAGTAATGGGTGACTGCATTGACCAGTCCGTAGCCGGACAGATCGCCTGCGCTGATCAGGTGCCGCAGCACGCCGACACGTTCGCTGTCGTTCAAGGCGTAGCGCTGCGCCAGCACCTCGACCGTCTTCACCGGGTCGCCGATGAGCGGAATGCCCAGCGTCAACTGCATCTTCTGCGCCGCCTGAAGGAAGGTGGTTTCCGACACGGCCGCCTGCACCACGTCGCGGACCTTCAGGAAGAAGGCCTTGTCGTCGGCGCGCAAGGTGTCGTCCTTGAACACCGTGATGCCGTCGTCGTCGGTGCCGATTGCACGACCGACGTGGGTCTTGCGCAGGGCACGGTCCGACGCGATCAGGCCGTTGCGACACACCAGCCGGTACAGCAGGGGCTGCACCGACAACGTGCCCTGGCCGACCTCGGAGTTCGAGATCACCACGCCGGCCTGCACGATGTCGCCAGGCGACATCTCCATCTTCAGGCGCGGCGTCACGCACTTCAGGTACATCCGCGTCTCGGTCAGTTCGACCGATTCGAAGCGCACCTCGGGCAGTTGCCGCAGGATGGGCAGCACGCTCTCGGCCAGGTCGAAGTTGTCGAGCCGACGGTAGCGTTCCGACAGCACCGCACGGACGTTGCCGTCCAGCGTGCGCAGCATGCGACGGTCGTCGTCGCTTTGCAGCCAGGTGTTGACGTTGCGGTCCAGCAGCACCGGCTGTTCACCGCGCATGCGCTCGAAGTACGCATACGGAATCTTCAGCTTGTCGGCGAGTTGCCGACGTGCCAACGGGGTGACGCCGTAGCGCACCGGGCCGTTGCCTTCCTCGACGACGAGGCGGGTGGTGCCCGTGTCGTCGGTGTCGTGGCGCATCAGCGCCGTCGGTACGACCAGGTCTTTCTTCGACGCCAGTTGGCGCTCCAGTTCCTGGGCCAGGCTCACAAGGGTACGTCCGCTCTTCATATCGATCTCCAAACGGGAAACGCAGGAACGGCATCGCCCACTCGCGGGGATGCACATCCCCGCCAGGGTTGATGACGGATCGGCCGAAGCCGATCCACAAAGTGCGCGAACCGAATCGCGCGAGAACTCCAGGGCTGTCTTCGCCGCGCCAGAGGCACGGCCTGGTGTGACAGCTACCAGGGGAGAACCTTTTCATCGCCACCGGGCAGGTGACCTGCTCAGTGGCGCTGAAAAAGCGGGTGCAGTCGCGTGACTGCACCCCCATGAAGACCTACGCGGCCGACGCCACATTTGCGAGCGTTTGCCTGCGCGCCTGCCAGACATCGGCCCAGTCCAGGCCGGCCTGCTTGGGCAGGAACACCTGCACCTCGCGCGGCCCGGTCTGTTTCTCTTCTTTCTTCAGGCGACGTGCCAGCGCGAATGCGAAGGCCTGACCGTCGAAGTCGCCATCGGCATCGTTGTCGGCGTAGACGCAGATGCGCCGAACCGACTCCGGGAGCCACAGCTTCTCCAGATTGCCGGCGCTGAGCCCCGCCCATACCGGCTTGGCCGTAGCCAGGTGCACCGCCAGACCGGTCTCGATGCCCTCGCTGATCGCAAGTTCACCGGTGGCCTCGAAGAGCCGCACCGCCGCGCCATTGATCCCGGCCGACAACACCTTCTTGGCGTCGGGCGCTGCCAGCTTGCAGCCGTCCTTCAGATAGGTCCGGTGCAGCGTCACGCCATGCCCATCGGGGCCCTGGATGCACGCCAGCATGGCCGGGTATTCGGCAAGCTTGCGCGACTTGCCTTCGCCGTCCTTCTGAAAGTACCCCAGCGACGGATGGAAGCGCAGCACTCTGGGGTACACCGACAGCGCAAGGCCGCGACCCCCCAGATAGCGATCCACTTCGTCACCGGCCGACACCGGCCTGGCCTCTTCCCATATCCGCTGCGCAAGCTTCTTCATGCGTTCCGCGGGCGGCTCGGTGGCCACCGCTGGCCTCGGCACCACCGTTGCGCCCACACATTGCTCGACCTCACGCAGCGCGGTCTTGAAGTCGATCCCCTTCGCCGCCTGCAGCAGCTTGAAGCCGCCGCCGGCGCCACAGGAGCGGCAGTGGTAGTTGCCCTCGCCGAACTTGTCGGTGTACTGGAACCGATCCGTGCCGCCGCAGAGCGGGCAGGGCCCGTTGCGCTTCTTCAGGATGCGTTCTTCGACACCCAGGCTGCCGAGGATTTCGGTCCAGCGCCCGTGTGCGCGTCGCTTGACTTCGTCAACACGGGCGGCGTACTCAAGGTTCTGCATGGAGCCCTCCTTGACCCACGTCACCGACCATTTCGAGCGAATGCCCCGGCGCAGCACCCACGCCCACCGTGAGGTGGAACTGCTTGCCACGAAGCAAGGGGTACTTGCCCAGCTTCAGTCCCTGGAGCAGCGACTCGAGCGTCTGCAAGGGGTCCACCGAGCGAAGCCGCTTGATCAGATCGGCCAACGCGTCACGGTCGGCATCTCGCTCCGACTCCAGAAACTGGTCGTGCTCGTCAGTGAACGACGAGGCCTGCCGAACCGGCTCGCCTGATGCTTCTTCGGCGGGGATGTACAGGCAGCCATCGTGATGGACGCCTGCGTCGCGCACGTCGGCCGAATCGTTGCCGACCCGGATGCGCACGGTCTCGCAAAGCACGACGGTCGGCCAGATCCACCGGCCCTCCAACTCCATGCGATGCTGCTCCGACACCGCTTCGACTTCGACCGGTTCGTCTTCGAGCATGCGCACATGGCACTGCACCCAATGGTCGGCATGAAGGCCGACCCAATCGAACACCACGTAGGACTTGGCGCGCGCCAGCATCCAGCGGGCGGCGTTTTCGTCGTTGACCCCGTCGAGGGCAACGAGGGTCACCGCGCCGCTTTCGATGTCGGCGCGCGTTGGCGTCACCGCCATCGTCTGTACATCGTCGCGCGTGCCGCTGTCGTCCTGAATTGGATAGCCGACGATGCTGTCGCACAGGTCACGAGGCAGCACGTTCAGGTCGTTCAGCAGGTCGAGATGACCCCAAGACCGCATCGCCGCGTAGTACGTCTCGACGAAATGAGCCGCTTCGAGCTGAGACTTTGCGTCCTCCAGCGTTCGACGCCAGCAAGCCTTCAACTCGGCATCGATGCGCTTGCGTTGCACGTCCTCGTCGATCAGTTTCTCCCGGTCCGGCAGGCGCGCCGTGAACTGGCGCGAGTCCAGGTGCACGACGTTGACCTGCCCTTCCTGAAAGTAGATCGGCTTCATCACGCACAGCCCCTGCAGGAAGACCAGCAGTTGGCTGCTGTGCTTGCCGTCCCCGGTGCCGGTGAGGTGGATCGAGCCAACGGCTGTTTGCATTCCCGCCAGGTTGGCTTCGGCGTATCGGCGCGCAACAGTCTTGTCGTTGAACACCACCGTGACCGGAAAGCCCTGGCACAGCGACTCGATGCGGTTGGCCAGGTCAGGCAGATCGACTCCTTGCAACTCGATCACCGTTCCGGTGACCGGCGCTTCGGTGTCGGCCAGCGTGACCACCTCGATGGGTGCCTTGGCCAGCGCCGCCTCGGTCTCGAAGTCGACGCGCTGGCGGCCCGAGGCCACGATGCAACGCGAGGCGGCATAGAGGCACTTCGAGAAGCCGATCCCGAAGGGCCGTTCCTGGTCGGTCGTTGCTTCATCCCAGCCCGACTCGTTGAAGGTCAGCAGCTTCTGGAAGTCGGCGATGCCATGACCGTCGTCGCGCACGCACAACCGCTTTGTGGCGGTGTCGTGCGTGATGTCGATGCGTGTCGCCCCGGCGCGCCGGGCGTTCTGCAACAGCTCGGTGACCAGCGTAAAGCGATCCGTGAAGGCATAGCGCTGGTTGCGCAGCGCGCCTTCTTCATTGATGCGAACCTGTATCTGCATGAATTTCTCCTTGAATGCAGGCGAGCCTCTGCCCGTGGCGGGGCGGGCCCGCCTGCGGGACATGACGATCAGCGCGAGCGGCCGACCGACGGGGTGAACAACTGGCCTGCGCCGAGGGCTTCGACCAGGCTGTGGTCGACGAACTCCCACGGCAGCAGGTGCCGGGTGTCCATCGGCGATCCCTGGGCATCGAGGCGCTCGACCTTGAAGCCCATGAGTTGCCAACGGACGCGGTAGCGGAGCCGTTCCGCGCCAGCGATCACGAAGATGCGGCCGGGCTGGCCGGTGAGCACCTCGCTTTCCTTGACCAGGAACTCGATGTCTTCCGGTGCCATCACTGCCAGCAGCGGTGCGCTCTTGCGCGGGGTGTGCAGGTTGGTTTGCATGGCGGCGCCCTCATTCCATGACGCAGGGATCTGCGTTCGTCGGGGCGGCACCGGGATCGACGAGCTCACGCCCTTTCGATTCGGAGACCGCCGGGATGGCTGTAGGGCAGCCGATGTCGACAGCGATTGCCGGATGGCGCTGCGCCTCGTCCAACAGCATCGCGTCGTCGTAGTCCATGCGTCCTGCGACGCCGTAGCAAACGACGACGAGCAGCAGGCACAGGAAGTCCTTGATCGTGGACATGGGTGCTCCTGGAAATGGCGGGCCCGCACATCAAGTGCCGGCCCGATGGGGTTGAGGGATTCAGACGAACAGGTCGCCCTGCATCGCCATTCGTTTGAGCTGCTCGTTGATCCACTGCGGGTTCGCTGCAAGACGTGCTTCGAACCAGGAAGGGTTCTGAGCGATCGACTCGCGCACCCACTGCGGATAGCGCTCCAAGGTGGCATGAAGCCAGGGCCTGACGCGACTGCGAACGTGGTCCCTGATCTCCTCGGCATCGGTCAGTCCGCAATAGGCGATGGGCGACAGCGGACTGCAGCCCACCACGCGCAGGCAGTTGACGAAGGAGAAGGGCAGGGTGTCCTTCTCGCGCTCGGTGAAGACCCAGCGCAAGGTGTCGAACTTCTCTTCAAGCGGCGTTGCCGGATCGGCCAGGTGGCTGATCTCCTGAAGCAATCGCCAGTGCAGGAAGACGATGTCTTCCTCGCTCCAGTCCACGGGCGACGCGTCGTCGTCGAGTGGGTCCAGGTCGGCCGCATGCGGGGGCGACGCGATGGGTGGACCTGCAAACGCAGGCCGAAACACGTTAAGCAGAGCGCTTGATGCGGTGTGCATCGTTACCTCCATGAAGAATCGAAGGCAACGCGCAGCACGGCTGAGGGCGTTTGCCCTCAGGGGGTGAGGAAAGGTCGGCAGTGATGCCGACGCGAAGGAACTCCAGGGCTGGCTTGGGTGGCGGTTGAACCGCCTGGATCGGTGTGCCAGCTACCGATCGACGAAAGCTTTGGAGGGGAGGGTGGGGAGGGCCGGAAAGATGGATCGGCTCGGCCGTGCCCCCACCTCGAAAGCTCGCTTCGACGGTGCTATGGAACGGCCACCTCGGGCCGTGCTGTCGCTACGTTCGAGTGGCGACCGGGCCGACGATGGCCAGCGCGCACAAGCTCGACGCAAAAACTCCAGGGCTTGCCTTGTTTGAATGCAGGGCCAGCTGCTGCATGGCGCGAAGGTAGCGGCGTGTCGACGCGCGGTCAACAGCGCAATCGTCCCAATCGCTGGCCGATGTCGAAAGGGCCTTCAACTGGCGACCAATCCGCGTGGCGATTGCATCGATGCCTGCGCACGATGGTGTTTCGTCGCGGCTGAACGGAGCACGGGCATGGCGGAACTAC